>Ga0065711_1040993_pt1 | contig 16491 bp, 13 predicted proteins | sample Hoacrofraction12_FD_59098 | JGI IMG/M metagenome (GOLD analysis project Ga0065711, IMG submission 59098) | Hoatzin crop microbial communities from Cojedes, Venezuela - Epithelial fraction 12 v2 (version 2) | ecosystem: Host-associated > Birds > Digestive system > Esophagus > Crop | place... | reverse complement strand
GACAGGACAAGGGGCAATGGGCACAAACTGAAGCACAGGAAGTTCCATCTGAACATGAGGAAGAACTTCTTCCCTCTGAGGGTGACGGAGCACTGGAACAGGCTGCCCAGGGAGGGTGTGGAGTCTCCTTCTCTGGAGATATTCAAGACCCACCTGGACAGGGTCCTGTGTAGCCTGCTGTAGGTGACCCTGCTTCGGCAGGGGAGTTGGACTAGATGACCCACAGAGGTCCCTTCCAACCCCTACCATTCTGTGATTCTGTGATTCTGTGAACTACATCAAGTTCATGCACTAAGCAAAGAAATGATTATGAAAAAAAGGGTGATTCCAAGTATTGCTTTGTGTTATTAAGTTTTTTTGCTGCATAGTTAAGGAAACCATGGACATTGTGTGAAGAATGTACCCATTCCTAAGATTTGATTGAATTTCCAGCACTCTTACTTTGCAACTAACATTCTCAAGGATGCAGTATCTTCTTTTCGACGTATTTTAGCAGTCCCAGGAGACAGCAGGAATCCATTGTTTCGTGCAAAAGGCATACATGGAAACAAATGGCGGACTTTGTCCAAAAGTATTGACAGTCTAAGGTGCAGATCTTGCATTCCATTAGCTGGAAACATAAGACTACTGATGCTTTCTCCTACATAGACTATGCCCTTCCAAGGAACTTTGTATCAGTATGCAAAACTGGAGCTGTGTCTAAGTCTTGGCAGATCATACATCTAAATACACAAGTTAAACAGTGGCAGTGTTACTGAAGACTTTCCCATTTTTACTCATGGAGAAGTAAAGCACACAGTCTCATTGCTGTATCCCTTCAGCTCAAATTCCTGTTGCCCACACTGTCCAGTGTGGTTGAGGGTACTAAGTAATAATTTTTTCCATGGAGAGAGAAGTGTAGAAGAGCGTATTGGTGCATTGGAGAGGGGCTGAGAAATATCCGGGACTGCTGTAATATGGTCTGTCTTCAGCGATATGTCAGCCCTGAGGTATATGTCATTGCTGTTCACCTGGACTGGGAAGTTCATCTTTTGCCCTTACCTAGAGTTCTTCTGAGGTTTTCTGCTTTCCCAGTCACGTTTTCTGAATCCCCTGAATCACAGCTTGCTATAGCATGCTGGCACAGAGGTTTCAGCATGGAGGACAAAGGAAAGAAATTTTCGGGTCCTTTATAGATGTCTGTCTGATGGATAGTCTAAGCATAAAGAGGTGGGAGAGAACATCTGGGAGTTCTAAGAGTTCTGTGGCAGGCTGTGACCTGAGTTCATCTTCTTCAAGGTCCAAATCAGTTTTGACACTAGTTTTCCCTTTCCACCGTGCATAAGGTTACGGCAGTCCTTATACAGGTGAGATGAATTTGCATCTCAGTGCCTAAACTACAGACAAATCAAAGGAAGAATCTGAAGTCAAATCCCCATCCACTTTGTCCCAGCCTTCAGCACATGAGCAATTGTCCTTTGTTCCCTCTTTCTTTTCCTGAATGGTAAAAGTTGAGATGGTTTCAAGAGAGACTGGACAAGTTTATGAAAGAGAAATCCTTTGCAGATTGTCAAATATGTGTAAACCACATCCAGCTCTCAAGTCCCCATACTGAAATCAGCTGGTGTCTGGGACAGTATTAGCTGGATGTATGCTTGTTTGCCCTAGTCCTCAGCTGCTTTAGCCATCTGATAATGACCATAATGACCAGTCTTTCTTTTTTTTTTTTTTCCCCAGGTAGAGGTTGTGGGGTGATTCAGACACCCTTCCCTTTTTGTTACAGGTAAAGCCACGTTCCTTCTTTTGCCATAAATCCTGTTTTTTAATTTATTCTAGATCTTTTTTCACACCAGAAGACAGCATCACAAATTGTGCAGGAACTTATTCTTCATAAACACTGTCTTGAAGGTGGTAGAGTGTCTCTGTCTTCCTCTGCTTCTGCTACAAATTTGAGATTCACCAAGTGCTAGAGGAGGCCCGATCCATACTACAGGTCTTGACCTTGTGCTTTGCTAGGGAAGGCTCGTAGTTCTGTGCCATCAGTTTTTTTTTCTTTCTTGTCCTTTGGTGGGCTCTGAAAGGTCTATGTCTTGGATGATTTTCAGATCAGGTTCTGCTTTGTGTCCTTCTGTTATTCGCTGGATTAATTCAGAGCTGCGCATGGAGGAGGAGGTCCCTGATGATTTCAAGAAGACTTGCTCCACTGGAACAGTCAACTCCTTTATGGGCTGCACTGTCTGATAGGTCTTTGGTCCTACCTAGTGTGATTACTCCCTTCATGCATGGTTAGCCCTGCCTCAATCGGTTTACTATTTTAACAAGGGTTTCTATTGTGCCTTCCATCTTTTCTGTCTGGGGCATACACAGCAGTGTCAGCATTATGGGATATCGGAAACAATAGCGTTATTTGTGTAAACATAAAAGGGGGCCATACAAACCTATGCCAAGATTGAAAGAGTTGACTCCTACCTTGCTAAATCCAAATCGACTTCCAGTTGTGTAATACAGTAACTGAAAATACTGCTGTTAGAAACATGAAATAGATTAGTGTTGTGAACCTTTTGCTGTCACTAAGGCAGAAGTTGTTTTCTTCTGTTTGATAAATATATTAAAAGAATAGTTTGCTGTTGCTTTTCCCTTTAGGGCTGTATGACTCTTGTTCCTCCCTGTGAATCTCTGTCTCAAGAGCAACAAGTTGTTTGACCAGCATTGTGTTGCATTCTTGTAGAATTCCTAACAGTCACAGCTCGTTCGAAACCTTACACAAACCAATTCGGGCTTTGAGTCAGATGCAGAAATGGTTAAACTGGCAAATACCTCAGTAACTCAGTATATTCGTGTGATTGCTGGTGTGTAGTAAAAGTTGTATACTGGCTAAAGACATTCTTTTACTTTGGTGAATAAGGAGTTAACTGCACAGAAGTTGGATCTTGCTTCTCCTTGTGCAGCTATGGGCTGCAGAGGAATGACAAAATAGTATCTGCGAGACAGAGGGAGACAGTGTTTAGGACACCAACCTTGGTTTTAGGAAACCATCTAGCCAACCTGGATCTGATTACCAGATTGAACCCTGGACGCTGAGAGTTTTGTTATTTTTCCCCCTTTTTTCCCCCCTGGTAATATTTTGTTTTGATTTCTGGTCATAAAGATTGTCCAGGGAATTATACCTGAGCTTGACTGAATCTATTTTTTCTGCATCATTTCACTTGCTTGCACTACACAAGTCAATGTTCTAGCTGATTTGATCCGTGGTAAGAAGGGGGACAAGTCAGTATTGAAAAAAAGGAATGGGGATCAAAGAAATTAAAAGAACACAACTTTTTTGTTCAGGCAGGAATAGAAAGGGAAGAAATAGCACACCCTTAAGAGCCTTTATTGATAAAGTTATGAAAGTAGCTTTATTTGCCAACCCACTTTCACTTTTGCTAAAACACAGGTTTTCTCTTTGTCCTAATAGACTGAATTTTCATCACTTTTCAGCCTACTCTCACTTGTTTTCCAATGGGCTTGGGATTTTTTTTTTAATTCTTTTTTTCAAACATCTGGGAGATCCATCACCCCAAATAAGTGGACTTTAAAGGTCAAGAGAGCTCTTATCCTTTTAGTTCCTTTCATGAGAGCTCTGAGCAGCAGGCACAGAGATCTCAGCATGGACTCAATGATATTTCCTCACAATGTAGCCAGAAACTGCATGCCTGCAGGGTAAAACAAAATTACCAGTGTTCTCCCATGAATGTCCTACACCTCGAGAGGCCACAGCCAGCTACAGAGCAGTTAGCTGCATGGCTGAGCACTAGCAGTAAACGTTTACTTCAATTGTGGCAACTGCCACTCAGAAGGGATGCATTTAATCTTGAAGGATAGATGTCTCAAGACATCTCCCCTAAGAGACACAAAGTCTCTGGATGTAGGAAGGGGCGCTGAAGGGTTCTATATGTAGACAGTTTCTGTCTGAAAGTGGGTTAAGTAGAGAGAATTTGGATAGCTGACAATAAATTAGCTTAAGTATTAATCTAGTCCTTATGTAGAATGAAAATGGCTAATGAATGCACATGGGAAAAAGTGAAATTCAACAACATTGAATAATACCAGGAACATGATAAAGAAAACTCCCTTTTCTCATTTTGCCTATTATTATTGACAGCTATTGATTGCTGCTCCTTCAGCTTTCTCAAATCTGCAAATATTTTCAGATTTGCTTAGAAATTATTTTGATTAAGCCATGCAACACAGCTGAAGAGAACTCTGAATTCAAAATCTACAGATATTTCCTTTTGGACTAACACTCCTAAAAGAGATGGCCTAGGGGAGAGGGAAAGTGAATGAATTGCTGCTTTCAATGGACCTCAGTGAGGCCTTCTGCACACCATCACTCTCCTTGCCCGATTCAGTCAGAACTTGTTACTAATCATTATTGAGCATCCTGTAAGAGAATGGCAATAGCACTGAGATTTCTTGGAAGATAAACAACAATTAAGGTCAAGTACAAGTAAAATAAGTACAGTTTATCAACAGCACCAAAGGGTCTAGGGGTCACTATAAGGATTTAGATGGCAAACTCATCCAGGCAATTTTGAAAACTGTGGAAGAATTCTTACTGCATTATATAAAATAGATTTTTAAGGCCTTTGCTACTGTCAGTTACTTTGTGAATTTTCAAAGTATAACCTGATGGTGTAATAAATACTGTGTAACCTGATCTGAAGGGAACTTTAGGTAACTTACTGTAAATGCACATACACACACATGATTCTTTCTAAATATATTGGCCTATTTACTACAGTACTTACCTGTTTAAGACTTGCAGTTAGTATTAGTATATTAAGTAAAATAGTGTGCCTGGGCTAATACATTTTCAGAGAGCCTATTTGTTTTACTGAAGAATTTATTGCAGCAGTAATAACTGTCAGAGTGAAAGCGTGGTTAAAGTGCTAGAGACAGGACCAACTGCAAAGGGTATCTATCAAACTATCGACTTCCTGCCAGTGGTGTTGTGAACTCTTTTGTCATAAACTCAAGCACCCAGAGTTGAAACCTCGATCAATGAAAGGGGAATCTGGTATCCAGCTCTTTTAGAGAGGGCATCTCTTCTGTTTGACCCATTAGGACACAAATAACAGCTTTTATACAGTGCAGGTTTGATTTACAGCAAGCCTTCAGGTTAGCTAGCGACATTTATTTTTTAAATGATGTGAACAGCACTTACCATCTGAAAGAGTTAAATATAGAGCTCCCAGCTGCACTCTAATAAAAAGTTTTATCTTTGTAACCCACAAGTAGAAATTTCATTACACTGTGTAGTTATTCACCATGCAGAATTTAATTTCTTTTTCTTTTTCTTTTTTTTCCCCGTGGTTTCCTTTCACTTTTAGCATCCTGGTACCACGGAGAGCATGGTCACGTCTGAAAATGCTGCTGATTGCTGCTCCTTCAGCTTTCCCAAAGCCAGTATGCTTGGCAGCATGCCTCTGTACTCTATGGACATAATTCACCTATTCACTCTCCAAAGTCCCTCTGTCTCTCAGGGATTCTATTTCACCTGGGGCTAGAAACTTGCTTAAAATTTCTACAATACTATGATCAAATTTATAGACAAAGCGTAATAAAAACTCTCTGAATAATTTGTATTTCTCACCTATTCCTAAAATCACTTCATAAAGTAGCAGCAATGTGGATACAAGCTGTAGCACATAGTGCCTTTCATTCTTGGGATATACACATATCATAAAGTTATAGAATCATAGAATGGTTTGGGTTGGAAGGGACATTTAATGATCATCTAGTCCAATATCCCTGCCCCGGGCAGGGACATCTTTCGCTAGACCTCGTTGCTCAAAACCCCATCCAACCTGACCTTGTACACTTCCAGGGATGGGGTATCCACAACTTTTCTGGGCAACCTGTTTGAGTGTCTCAGCATTTTCATCATAAAAGTTATATATATATATATATATACATATGTTATTACATAGTGAATGCTTAGAAGCACTTTAATTATGGCCATTTGGGACTAAATGCCATATGTTGCAACCTAGGGTGAGAAGCATTGTAGAAGAATCATGTTAAATGGGTGGACTAAGTTTGTTGATATCTAAGACCTCACAGAGTTTGCTTTTTTAAAAATATGGACAGCAGAAGGACCCAGACTCAGCTCTGGTTCAGTTCAAATATCTGCTTGCCAACTGGAGGCAACTGTGTCACACTTTGCTTGCCTTTGCATAATTCCACTGGGAATTTAATTTTTGGATCAGTATATCTGGTTGTTGGACATGCAAAACATAGAATCATAGAATCATAGGTTGGAAAAGACCTCTAAGATCATCAGGTCCAACTGTCAATCCACCACCACCATGCCTACTAAACCATATCCCAAAGTGCCACATCTACAGCTTTTTTGAACACCTCCAGGGATGGTGACTCCACCACCTCCCTGGGCAGCCTGTTCCCATGTCTGACCACTCAGTAAAGAAATTTTTCTTAATATCTAATCTAAATCTCCCCTGACACAACTTGAGGCCATTGCCTCTCATCCTCTCACTAGTTACTTGGGAGAAGTTATCAACACCTGCCTCACTACAACCTCCTTACAAGTAGCTGCAGAGAGCAATAAAGTTCCCCCTTGGCCTCCTCTTCTCCAGATTAAACAACCCCAGCTCCCTCAGCTGCTCCTCATAGGACTTGTTCTCTACACCCTTCACCAGCCTCGTTGACCTTCTCTGGACATGCTCCAGCAACTCAATGTCCTTCTTGTAGGGAGGTGCTCAAAACTGAACACAGTGCTCGAGGTGTGGCCTCACCAGTGCCAAGTACAGGGGCATGATCACCTCCCTACTCCAGCTGGCCATACTGTTCCTGATACAAGCCAGGATGCCGCTGGCCTTCTTGGCCACCTGGGCACACCGCTGGCTCACGTCCAGCCACCCCAAGGTCCTTTTCCGCTGGGCAGCTTTCCAGCCACTCTTCCCCAAGCCTGTAGCATTGCATGGGGTTGTTGTGAACGAAGTGCAGGGCCCGGCATTTGGTCTTGTTGAAACTCAATATAGTTGGCCTCAGCCCATTGATCCGGTCTGTCCAGATCCCTCCGCAGAGCCTTCCAACCCTCAAGCAGATCGACATTCTCACCCAACTTGGTGTCATCTGTGAACTTACTGAGGGAGCACTCAGTCCCCTCATCGAGATCATTGATAAAGATGTTACACAACACTGGACCCAAAACTGAGCCCTGGGGAACACCACTCGCGACTAGCCTCCAGCTGGATTTAACTCCATTCACCACCACTCTCTGCACTCAGCCATTCGGCCAGTTCTTTATCCAGTGAAGATCCAAACCATGGGCAGCTAGTTTCTCCAGGAGGAGGCTGTGGGGAACAGTGTCAAAGGCCATACTAAAGTCCATCCACACCCTTTCCCTCATCCACTAGACAGGTCACCTGGTCATAGAAGGAGATCAGGTTGGTCAAGCAGGACCTGCCTTTCATGAACCCATGCTGGCTGGGCCTGATCCCCTGGTTGTCCTTCACATGCCCAGTGAATGCACTCAAGATGAACTACTCCATAATTTTCCCTGGCACCGAGGTCAGGCTGACAGGCCTGTAGTTCCCAGGATGCTCCTTCCTGCCCTGCTTATAGATGGGTGTTACATTGATGATCCTCCAGTCACCTGGGACCTCCTCTGTTAAGCAGGACTGCTTATAGATGATGGAGAGTGGCTTGGCAAGCACCTCCTCCAGTTCCCTCAGCGCTCTTGGGCCCATAGATTTGTAAGTGTCCAAGTAGTGTAGCAGGTAGTATAACTGCTTCATCCTGGATTATGGGAGGTTTATTCTGCTCTCCTTACGTAGCTTCCAGCACTGGAGGGTGAGTACCCTGGAATAAGCAATATGTATTAAAGACTGAGGCAACGAAGGCATGAAGTACCTCAGCCTTTTCCTCACCCTTGTTGACAATATTCCCCCCCACATCCACTAAGGGATGAAGAGTCTCCTTGGCACTCTTTTTGTGGTTGATGCATTTGTAAAAACACTTTTTGTCCTTTGCAACAGTGGTCAGATTGAGTTCTATCTGGGCTTTTGCCATCCTAATTTCCTCTCTGCGGTCTCCCTAGACTTCTGTTCACTTTTGTTGAGGTCAGGCTGGGTTGCTGGGATTGGTCAAGGTGTGGGCATGGTCTTTTTTTTACTTTCTGGTGGGTGCCCTACATGCGTCTGTCCCATGAATGGAACAACCGGTGATGCTACCCAGGATATTTCACTGTTGTGCAGGGTTAGTCTGTGTGTTTCTCAGTGTAGCAGTGTGAACACTGAAGCCAGTGTTTGCCTGCTTCTCTGCATACATTAGTAACTTTTAGCAGGATTTTGATTCATGTGAAGAAATTTATATAATTATTTTTCTCATTTTAGAGCTCCAGTAGAATTCAGAGGTAGACGTCAGCTTGGTTTGTCATTGCTTGCTGCAGTCTATTGCTGGGGGGAGTTGCTCATTTATATTACGCCTTTCATATGTGTTTCCCATTTTTACAAGGGGAAACTTTCATTGAAATTTGAGTTCTGTGGTGCCGTTAGCTTGATCATTACAGTATCATTTCAATATGTTTTGCTTCAGAGCAAGCCTTCACAAATACATTCCACTCTCCTACCAACAAGAAAAATGGCCTAGGTAGATTTTCTCTGTGTTTGTGGTACAACAGTCTTCTGCCTCAGAGAAGGAAATATTTTCCTCCCTCAGAAACAGAATTTTTCCCTCAATAGATGAGATTTTTTGTGCTATTTGTCTGAAGCAAGGTGATACATTGCAATATAGGAACGAAACAAAAGTTTCATATATTCCCGGTGTTACACAAAATACGTTGCTACTTTCCATGTTTGCATAAGCCCTTTTTCTTGCATGCTATAGTTCTTTTTTAAAATAAAAAACAGTATTCTCAGACACTGTTATTATTTTTGAAATGTAGATGTATATTCCAGTCATGTGCTACGAAAGCCTTAACATGAAGCTGTTGATAACACTTTTATGTGTGTGTTTTAGAAGAATTAAAGTTTTTGTGTGTACTGCGGAAAGTGATTCCTGCTTTCATTTTAGTAGCTTTACCCAGCGTAACATATGCAATTGTATCAACAGATCTTGGATTTTCCTGCTGTGCATTAGGCCAGTTTATCTGCTGCAGTCTGAATCTGATTTCCTCATCCTCAGTCATACAGTTGTCATCTGGGTCCTCCGTGTGATCAGATTCAGTGCTGCTTGGATTACACATTGAAAATGATGTGTTCCTGCAAAATTAGATTCTACAATAACTATTGTCACAATGAAGATGAGAAGAGTTGTCTCCTTTTTGTGTTAAACATTTCTGTCTTAAGCACAAAAATATTTTTTTGCATAAATATTAAACTGTAAGTGAATTATTGCCTTGAAATGTGTAGGAAAATTTGAGTCAGTTGTAGGATTTCACATTGAAAATCAGGCTGTAGTGCAGTATAAACTCCTGCACTGAGAAGGAACATGTTGTGGGGAGCCTTTCCTTCAAGATTCTTACGAGCCATGACTGGCTGCACCTTTCAGCAAATCTAGATTTCTCTTAACATTTGCTGATGAGGTGGTTCAGATGTATCATTCAGCCAAAAGCAAACATCTCACCATCTCTGAACAACACCTTTTCAGGCCCCTGTCTCATTAGCACAGTATTTTTGTTTTAATTAGAATGAGTGATATGCTGCTAGTAAGCATACATATCATGTTTCTTTCTGTAGACTTGAGGCTTTTATGGTTTGGCTTTTAAATTTACTCTGTTTGCAATCAATAAACTATGCTATGGGCTCAATAAGACCAAAATTAACACAATTAGCTATAATTCAAACTTTCTGCAAAGCTGGTCATTTATTCAGTGTTTGCACTAAATCACTAGAAAGCGACTACAAGGTAGGGTAGAACCAAATCAGACTATTTAAATCTAACTGGTATTTTTTTGCCCTCATCCAAATGGTTTCTGCTTGTACTAATTCTTGAGAAATAGGGGAAAAGAGGGAAAAAAAAAAAAGATACCTCTTCTGAGTCTGTGCTTTGTAAGGATCTTTACTTGGGGGGGCTAATCTGAGCCTACTGGCTGCAGTCCTGGTATGGCTGGGAGTCATACCTTTGCCTCCTAACTTGGGAAGCTTGGGGACCAGCTCTTAAGTGCAGAGAGGTATTTTAGGGTGATGTGGTGCAGAACATAGAGCAAATTTCCTGACATGTTGGTTTTGGTGGTCCCTGTGGGCTTTCTCTCTGGAGAGTTGGGCTGCCAAGCGGGGTGCCACCGAGACACATCCCTCTGCCCCAGCATGGCAGACACACTCCAACATCTCAGGAATGGGTGCAGAGCAGGAGGCATGGTTTGGACAGCCCAGATCTGAAGCTGAACAAACGTTTGTGCTGTTTGTGTGCATTTACAAAGCTTCAAAAATTGTCTTTCTTCTTTCTTAAACTAAATATTTTCATTGCCTTGGCCAGCACTGACAAACCGCACTGAGAATTGAGTGATAAAGTAAACAGCATGAGTGATGTTTACTGCTATTCTCAAATAATGATAGCAATTTTTTAAATGATTTTTCACCTAAATGGTGTTTCTCTGAAATCATGTAGGAGTTCAGGCTGATATTAAGACCTAAATTGATGTCAGGGGAGTTGTGATTTGGAACAGAGATCATATATTTTATTTCTAAACCCACATTTTTTCTGGAACTCAGCAAGTATGCAGAAGACTGTCATTGTTAACATTCACCCACATTCAATTTTGTAGATGCTTAACAAGCCTTTTTTAACTAATGACTTTACAACTGAAAGGAAATATGTAAATAAGGCAAAGTCACAATAAACATTACAGAAAAATCATAATTAAACCACATTTGTCCATGTGTCTTTTTTTAAAAACACTTCAATTTTATAATCAGAAGTGGAAGTTAACTAAGCAGTTAAAGAATCCCACTTCCTTCTGGTATTTTTGGTCACTGCATCCAGAATTTTTTAATGCGCTTGTTTCAGAGTTTCAGCTGACAGAAGTTGAGAAAATATGCATGGATAGAGTGTTTTGGATGCTAAATTAAATGGTGACATGTTAGAAGGCAGTGTATGTATCTCCAGCCTGGAGGTCCTAGAGTTATTGTACAAAATTCCACATTAATATCTTAGTTTCTGTGATTATATCCTTTATATCAGTGAATGTCATGGCTGCCAGGTAAAATAAAACCATCCTATGTGTCCTCTTAGAATTATGCCAAACCTAATAACGCGTGAGACTTGGTCCATGTTTCTCCAGAGCCAGAGATGCCAGCCCATCCTCACAGACTAATGTGTAATCAATACATCTTTCACTGGCGACCAGAGCCCTAGTCAAGCATGCAGAGACGCCAGTCAATAAATCATAGTCAGAGGTCACTGCCATGGCAGCTCTGAGCCCTGAGGTCGCGCGGCTTCACCTTGGACCAGGCTGTGGCTTGTCGGGCTGCCTGGCAGCTGCCGGTCGGCACAAGGTCAAGTTTATGCCCAGTGGGGGATTGGCCTCTCAGATGCTGTTTTGCTGTTTCTGACACTGACCATTAATTCTCCTCTGAAGCCACGTTTAACCCTTCCCCACCGGCCCCTACACAGCCTCAGCTGGGGCCCAGGCATGCTGGGAAAGAATGCCTTCTCCCGAATCAACCCCCGTAGAAATCTTGTGTTGATATTACTATTCCTCTGACAGATTGTAGCTTTTCCTCAGACAAGAGCAGAAAGGAGGGACTTCTTGTGGCTTGGTACAGGTCAGAAGGGGCCGCAAATGCTTGTGAAAGTGAGGTTCAGGGTGTCTTATGTGACGTCTGAAATGGTCCAAGTTAGTGAGCTCACCGCACAGGGTGTCAGGAGTGATTCTTGCCGACAAGTATAACAAGCTTTTATAGTTACAGACCTGGAAAATGAAAAGCAATATCAAAATTCCTTGCGGATAACTTAATTTTTTGGTCTTACTCTCCAATATCTTAAATAATTTTATGACCTCTGTAACTCAAGGATTTATATAAAACGCACAGTGAAATAAACCTGGCATCATGAGGCATCCTTGCTCTACCCTCATCATCCTGAAGTGAGGAGGAAGTACTTATCAAATCACTGGGAAACCTTGCTCTCATAAGATTTGTAAAATTTGAAACCTCATTTGTGGACCATAAAGTTCTGTACAAGCTCAGATATGCAATATATATTTGACCTACTGAGTACATTGCCACAGGAGGTAGGCCAAGTAAAGTAATTTGACTTGAGTAAAAAGGGGCAGATACTTTTATGATCACTAATAACATTTTTATAGCTAAGAAAGCCAAGATATTAAGGATAATCAAATCACACATTTCAGGACATAAGCTGATTATAGTACCAGCAATGGTCAGGAAGGAATTTTACCTTCTGTCACCAAAAAAAAAAAAAGAAAGTGCACAATGACTAAAATTATGTTTTAAAAGCATTTAATCACCTTAAAGTTGTGCACTGACAGCAGTAGCACAATACACTAGGCAGGGCTGAAGGCTATTCTGGTACAAAAAAATCTTTTGATTAACTTCTACATTCTGGTATCTAAAAGACATCCTTATGGCTTAGACTTGTGAATTGTCACATCTTTCTGCCTGCCTTCTATATTCTCCCAGTAACACCAGGCCCGACACCTCATTCAATTCCATTCTCTCCGAGTGTCTCTGTTCCTTAGAACTCCCATTCCTACAACGTCACTGTTTTTTCTCATTAGCAAAGATTTTATTCTTTCATCATTTAAAACTGAGCTGTTTCTTTTCTAAAATCTAAAAAGGACCATTTTGCATACTTTCCAATGTGAGAATCCCCCTACTTTGCATACCTTGCATATGATCTTGTCCCATTTGCAGTAGATGGGAATACCCTCAAAGGCTCATCTGGAGCCCACAGGACTCAGGCGGGAGATGGATCTTCACAGCATCGGGTCATTTAGGTGATGTGTCCTCCTTGAGCCTTGGGAACTGACAGACCTCTCCAAGCAGCAGCACGGTTTGGCAGTGCCCCTTACTCAGCTCATTACTGGGTATAACAATTTAGCACTACATGAAGAAAAACTAACACGTATGGTTATGGAAAGTATTAACCTGCAGCACCATCTTTCAACAAGAATAATAATGTTCTATTTCTTAGTGTGCATGCCTTGAAAGAAATATTTGCACAGTTAATTTGTATATGCAAATAGCTTTTGAGAGAGATGCTGCTGCTAGCAGAGTGTTTACTCTTTTCCCAATTATTTCTAACTAGAAACCATTTGCAGAAAAAGCTTCTAGGTAACTGTGTGTGGATAGACACAATGAAGTTTCAGGACAACTGTATACTTTCTGTAAGTTCTAGAACAGATGTGCATGTACAAGGTGAGTTATACCTAAAGTATTACTTTAGCAGAGGAACTTTAGATATCTTCTGGACTGTCTCCCATGTCAGGGGAGACCCTGTATCAGCTCCAAAAAGTGGTTCATTTAACCACCTTCTGCAGATACCTCCTTACAGTAGGACAAATTGCCCCTCTCTCTCACCAGCTACAGAGAAGCCTGGACAACTTGATCATACTAAACTCTAGCACAGCAGATTTAAAGATAGGTGAGAGAAATCACAGTATCAGAGTATACATTCCTTTTCTGGAGCCCTGCTTCTTGTCTGTACTTTAAAGCACGCAGAATTACTTTACAAATAAAAGGTAGTTATGGAGACTGCTTAAAGAAGGTATTCTCTAGAAGCTACCCTCGCTCTAGGGGTAGGCTGTCACAAAAAAAGCCCTCAAACAAGCAAAAACCACCCAACAAGTATCCACATTCAAAATTAAATCAGACTAAGACATTCAAGGAATGACAGAGAGGCTGTTGATGAGATAGAAGTTTCATCAGCAGGAACAGAGTTGGCTAGCCTGACACCTTAAGATGAATGAGAATGGCATGTCATCTGCATCTTTCCAGTGCATTTGAATTTGGTTGTGGGAAGCAAATATTAAGTTACATAGAACAGCCTACTTATTCCCATGGATCCTAACTGTAGGTTGAGAACAATTTATCCTCACTCTGTCTTCCCTTCATCCACCTCCCTCCTTAAGAAAATCATTAGAAAAGTAGAGATAAGGTTAAATCTAATCTTGAAAGAATTTGGTGAATGTATGTCCAACCGAACAACACCCACTACTATATTGAACTAATTTCTTATGCTCAGGTGGTGTAGCTGAAATAGTGTTTATAGAAAGCAGAAGTATGAATTTGTACACTGGATATCTACATGCAGGATTATTCACAAATGCTTGGCACTGGTGCCAGCGATGGCTTTTGTCAGGCAATGGAAAAGAGCTGTATGTGTGTGTGTTTAGGGAAGAAGGGATGGGCTTTCATCCTTGCAGAAAAATAGTCTGTTGAGGCATATTTCTACACTGATTCCAGAATAACAATGGGAGTGACTGAGATTACAGAGGAATAGAAATAACAGGTCTCATTTGCCTTCAGTGCTCTGATATCTGACCTAATGCCCATTGCTTAGAATAAACTAAGCTGCTCAGCGGCAAATGGACACATCTGGTAGTACAATTTGCTCATCATCTTTAGGTATTTGAAATACTGCTGTATTCTGTCTGGATATCATGTTTCCATATGCATTTCTTTACACTTCTAAAATCTAGCTCTATCAAGCCAGAGCATTTTACAAATATATATGATCATTGCTTCATGCATTTTTTTTTCTATCAAGATAAACCTCATGACTATTGTGATAACAAATGTTGTACTGGAACTCTGAAATAGGTAAGTTTTCTATTATATTGAAAGTTCTGATGTTTTAAAAAGAATTTATATTAGTATGCTTGCACAGATGCTAATGAATTAATCTGAAGTGTTGTGTGAAATTTGTTGGTGGGTTTGAGACAGTGGATTAAAATTAGAAGGAAAATTGGTACAGGAAGAAAAGAAGCATGAAAGAAAAAAAATGCAGTGGGGAAATCAGGATAGGAACAAAGAAGGCATGCTTATCTTAGACTTGGGTTCACTGCTGAGGAAGCGGGAAAAGTTCTAGAGAGAAGGTGCATACAAGAAGCTCCTAAAGCTATGTTAGAAGTCTGCTTGCCTGTAGGGCTAAGATAAAATATGGTACAAAGGCTTGCATGGAAATTGCTTTTTTTTTTTTTCTTTTTTTTTTGTCCTCCCCTAAGGAAGATGGGGACACAGAAACATGTATGCCTAGAAGGTCTGGAACTAATGTGAAGAGGACACCTGGCATAGCAGGGGCTAAGATAAAGAAGGGCCACAGGAACTGGAAAAGAGAAAGTCAGAAAAATAATGTAGTAAAGCACAGCTTGAAGTTCAGTTGGAATACATGGTAGAGGCAGCTCTTTGAAGTATGACCTGATAAATAACTGTAATGGGGGGCGGTGCTAAAATGGATATGAAATTTGTTTGTGATGATATTAGTGGTTGGAATAAACCTAGCAAACACTGAAGTTGCCAGTGTAATTTTGAGGAAATAAATTAATGGAATATACCTTGAAGGAAAGACATTTTTTGTCAACATAGAGAGGTTAGAAGTGGCAGAATATTTCAATGCCAGGGGTCCTTGATCACTTAAGATCACTTTGTCAAAACCAGCACACAGCAAAGTCAGCAGATAACCCAGAAATGGGAGGTAGAACACAAGGCAGAATAGTCAAATTCCAGTACAAGAGAGCGGTACCAATAGCCGAAGCAGTAGTGGTAATTGAGTAAACAACATAAGTAATATACAGAATGCAAGTTTTGCTTTCAGTTTTCTTCTGCAGAAAAAAGAGAGTTTAATCTGTTTATTGGAATATGGAAAAAACTTGGGGACCAAATGATTTAAAATTAAAAAAGTAAACTGGAGGCAGTCTATTAATGTATGGCTAAACAATCAACATAGAGCACTTGTATAAATAAAGAATGTAAGAAGACTTGATATAATAAAGACATACTTCACAATATTTCTGACTTCAAATTACAACAGACTCTAGCTGATCAGAAAGAGGCATACAGGCTGCAAACACTTTTGTGTGCTGTAAATTGAGAAGACCATTCAGATAATCCAGACTACAGTTTGTAGTCTAAAAAACTAACAGGGAAAAAATAATATATCCAGAGCTAGTCAGAAGTAACTCCATGATGGAAGAGCTGAGGAGAAGCAATACAATATCAGTACTACCAGCAACCTTAATTAGGAAAGGTTATTGCTTGTCCATAATCCATTCAAATATATCTCTGCAAAGTTAAGAAGGTTGGCAGAGAATCATCTGCAAACCTAATCCTTTTCAGTCCTAATTCTTATTCTTTCACACTCCTGGATGAATAATGTGTTGGTAATCTCTCTTTCTCAACTTCTCATATAAACAAACAAAACCTACAACCCCTAAATTTGTAAAACAAAACCCCACAAAGTGAAGCAGAAGCGAACTCACAGTGGGAATATTAAGAGCAATGTTGAAGGAAAAAAAAAAAAAAAAAAAAAAAGTTTGTACATTAG
>Ga0065711_1040992_pt1 | contig 16491 bp, 7 predicted proteins | sample Hoacrofraction12_FD_59098 | JGI IMG/M metagenome (GOLD analysis project Ga0065711, IMG submission 59098) | Hoatzin crop microbial communities from Cojedes, Venezuela - Epithelial fraction 12 v2 (version 2) | ecosystem: Host-associated > Birds > Digestive system > Esophagus > Crop | place... | reverse complement strand
TTCAGGAGGTTGTGGTTTTGGGGGGGTGGGTGGGGTGGGGGTGTGTGCGCTGCAGTAATTCCATTATCAGGAAGTCTTACACAAGAGATAGCATACCATGCATTATATTCTATAATAATATTGCCAAAGATTTTTATTTTTAGAGAGGACACCACCTGTTTTGACAAAGAATCCTGGAGGAATTAGAGATTCTGGAATGCTCTATCTATCTAGTCAGAAGGTCCTTTGGGGACTGGATTTGAAAGTAGCTTCAGCGAATTAATCTGCAATATCACCAGATGCTTAGGCAGGAGTACTTTGTATGGATGGGAGAACGGACAGCAACAGGAATCCAATACACATAAGTGCTAACATCTCTTTCCTGGGAGCTTTGGACCAGTGAGCCCACAGCAAGGCAGCAGATAAAAAGTCTAGCTTAAAATCACATGAAAGGGATTCTGGTAGATTGGAAGAGTCTACACACCTGACATCCAAATCAACCTGCTCGAGATGTTTTCTGTAGTGACTGTTGCAAATATTAATGAAACAATATATAAAGCGAGACAACTGCTGAGCCGGTTTCTCCTTTTGCCATGCATCTCGCAGCTTGGCAGATAGCCACACATGAAAAGTTACCGCCCTGAGACTCTGACCTACTCGCTCCCTCTCCACTGTTCCCCCAGCAGATTTCCTCAGGCCTCCATTCACTCACTGCCCGTACACCCCTCCGGCCCCCAGCGCCACCTTGGCCCCACGGCTTTCTCCCCACCACCTCCCAGCCTAGTCCTGCACTCAGCCCCGACCTCTCCTGCCATGCCTTGCTCGTGCTGTAATTTCCCCAGGGACCACTGACCCGCTTATAAACTAAGCTCTCAAAAGGCAAAAGAATTAAACCCACTTAATTTATAGACAGGCTTCTAAAGATTTGACAGGAGAGCTGGTGAGCGTACAGCACATATTGCTGAATAAATACAACATTAAACAAGTGACCAGCTCCCATTTCCAGGACAGCTTCCTTGGCAGGCAGGCAACATGCAGCTATAGCAGTGCTTTCTCACGCTGCTGGCACTGCGGCAGAGCTAACGGCCTCTATGATATTAAGCATGGATGGCTGAGAATTTTATGAGATTTAAACCCGAGAAGACTGAAATGCTACTGATTGGTTCTGGGTGCTTGGTAGGCATGACAACTTTTGTGATTAATTCTAACAATAACTTAGTTTTAAGATCCTCTGACATAAGTGTCTTGGCTGCTACAATATTAAATAAAAGATAAATCCAAGGAAATGTATCTGTTACTAAATCTTTTCTTTTTTTAAAGCCATCGTCATAATATTCCTAGATTAAGACCTCAATTTAGAAAGCACCAACGCATCTGGAAATGTTACAGTTTTTATCGGGACACAGCAAAAGAATTTTATGATTCCTACAACCAGTTTTGGATAACCATGTACTGTTTTTTCAGACTGAAATACTCCAGGTAGCGCACATTAAGGCTGAAATTTTACAGGTTCTTCACAATTTGAGCAAAATTCCAAAAGGGAATGAGCTGTAACCATCACAACTCAAGACCCTCTTTATCAAGCACAGCCTTTGCGTGCTTGTGTCATCATCTCAGATATCATAATCTGAAAATTCAAAGCTGACCATACAGCTTTGTACCTTCCTTAGAGACTTACTGCCCAAGCCATTGTGAAGTTATAGCTACAATGCATTAAATGCAAATTACATTATAGGCATCAGGGAGGACAGAACTTTAGTCCCGAAACAGACAGCAGAGATTCCTCTAGATACTGGCTTACTAGCCTTCACCTTTCTACTAGAATTTCTCCCTATATACATCATCTTTATAACCACTGAGTATGACAATGCCTTGCCCCTTGCTGCATACTGACATCCGAAATTCAACATTCAAATTAAAAAAGAAAGTGATCAGTGCTTGGGAGAAAAAATCCATATTGAATACAAGAACAGAAGCAAAGATTACTGTCTGGAAGCACTAAAAATTAAGAGTAAACAAACACAAGTCTGCATCACTGGAGGCAAAATTAAAACATAGTTGTTTTACGACAGATTCTGGGTGGCAGAAACATACTGGCAAAATTCAGCTAGGAGCAAAACATCCGACAGCTTTGACAGGCATTCTCAAGCTGAACACGTTGATAATTGTACGTACCACTGTATCTCTGTTGTCATCTAGAGTCCAGCTTAATAAAATACCATGAAAACCAAGGAAACTGAGGCACAAGGGAAGGTCCCTAACTACCACCCTGCAAACAGGCAGTAAGCTGTTGTGAATGGCAAAGCTGATAATTGGCTTTACATGTTTTAAGCCACATCAGTGAGACTTTGCAGAGGATGTCCATTACAAACCAAAGTAACAGGACCCACTCAGGGCAGAGTTAACAGGAGAGAGCCCTTTTCCAGTTAAGTTTCTTGAAAACTTGTGCAGTCACACCACCTGCATCCTCCCTTCCTGGTACCTTGCGCATGTGCTGGCCAACATTAAATAATCTAACATTACACACCTTGACAAAATAGATGGTTATGATAAACAGTGAGTCTTGTAACATTTAAAATGTTACACATCTCTCTGAACTACTATTTGATGCCCTACAGAGATAAAAGAACAAAGAGAGGGAACTGGAGAAAAAAAGAAAAAAGTATAATTAATAGCTTGAAGCAATTTCTTGTTCAGAGATGGTAAATGCAGAGGAAGGTTTATTAGAAGAAATTATTGAGGCAGAAACACCATGACAATTGACGAAATTTTTGGTTTATATCCCATAGTTTAGAGATAACAAGAAATGAAATAGGTAAGGAATGGTTTCTTATATACATTTTCTTATTTATATTCTTATCTGTATCTTATGTAAAAACAAACAATGCTATTTAAATATAACATTTGTATTTAACACAAACAAGAGATGAATTGATTTATTATGACTAAGTAGTTAACCATAGCTCAAGGAAAATTAAGTTTCTTCCTTTAGACTCTAGTAAGAGGTAACTGAATTATGAACTGCTGTCAAAACATGCTGACTTCAAATCGGTTTTGCTGCTAAATGCAGGCTTCAGAAGAACTGGACATTCATACAAACTAGTCTAGTTTGTCCACAGGGTAGAGTGCGATCAAGCTGTTGTCACTCTGAGTTCTGAATGGTCTTCCCCTTCTCCCCAATTTAAATTGGAAGTTCAATAGGGATTAAAATACACAAGCATATTAATATTATTTCCGTGCAACTACTGAACTAGGATACTCTTTGTGATACATTCTGGGAAGGGATTAAAATAAGGCTTTATTTGAAAATAGCAAACAGAAGCAGTAATCACTAACTAATGGCTTTTTCCCTGGCATCCCCCTAAGGTTTAAGTTTCCTGCACTGCATGTTTGTACTTGTCTATGCCCTGACTCCTGCTGTGCCACCGGCTCTCCGGGCACAGCAAGCAATGTTGATGTCACCTGCAGAAAGGCTGTGTGCTGCAAACATTTAAAGAAGTACTGAAACCATGAACAAAACAAACTAAGGGGAGGCAGGTGGAGAAAATAAAGAAAAAAAAAAATCATTTAAAGGAATTGTGAACACTCCCTTGGAAAGACAGAACAACAATAGTTATATATGCTACAACCTCTGTGAAAAACAGGATCAGTACAGCAAGCCATTACCCATGCATTTAAACCTTCTACTGCCTGAAGCGAGCATGAAAGGAACAGGTCGTGCCATTGTTTTCAGCAAAATCAGGTATTTAAAATTAAATAAAATTCAGCTTTTTGTTATAACCGAATCCCTTCACATCCAGAGCACAGAAAAACTATTTTGTGAAGTGAGTAAAACTTGTGTGATAACGGAGGATCACTTCTGACCAGAGCCAGCCAAAGGAGGAGGGAAGCGTGACAGGGCAGGAAGACGACTGAGGGAAACCTTTACTGACAGCATGTGGGGTTGGTGCTCCCTCTGCTCAGGGAGTTCCATCTCGCTTGCAGAGCTACACTATGAGGCCACTCACTAAAATGCTTCAGTTTTGAAATTATCTTCAGTCAGTGTTTGCCTAAAACACTCAAGTGAGGGAACAGCAAAACTTGAGAGCCAATGTCGTACTGCTCAGAGTTTTTTTAAGCAAGTACACAAGAACACACAAGGATAACTAACACTTTTTTCCTCTAGCAGATTAAATCCTTTTCTGAGATAGTAACCATTAAGACAAACTGTTAAGCTGTTCAGCTGGACTTTCCAATGTACATAATTGTTTAATTTAAAAGACTGGAAAAGTAGGTCACTTCATGCCTTTACTCAAGAAGGCCAAACAAAAACAAACCAAACCCAAAAAATCAACCACCCTTAAGCAAGGGTTTTGTGTTAACTGTCCTATGATAAATACAAAGCATTACAAGCTGGTCTGAAACCTGCAGAGGTGAGGCACTAAAGAAACTATTTCATATCACTATTATAATGCAGTTCCTTACATGACTTTAAGATGAGAATTGACCAAAACACCTTAATTTAGTCTCTTACGAATTTTAATTTCTCCCAAACTCCATGAACAAGCTTATAATCATTACTTATCACTGTACAGTTCATCAATTTTCTTACTAACATGCAGGCAATGACATTGAGCTCCTATAAGCATTTTCAAAAGTAGAGCTGAAAACTTACTGCAAGGAAAGCCACTGTCAATATTCTCTTGTTGTAAAAAGAGAAGTGACAACAAATAAGTAAAGCTTGCCAATAAATAAGTAAATAATCACCTTACCCGCATTCAGGTGGCCAACAGTACTGGTAAAGCATTTTGCTTTGTTACAACCACAATTTGTGTGTTTTATTCACTATGCTAAACTCCATTCTGGCTGTGTGTTGCTTCCCAGCTGAGCACAGGCTTCAGCATTAGAACAATTTGAGAGATGTAAAAAGCCAGTTCCAAGGGGACTCCCTGGATGATTGACACCACAAGCCAAGACCATCCCTCAAGGACAGCAGGCAGATGGTTCAGAACTCTTGTGCTCCAATACGCTTGTTGAGAGCAAATGCTTTCAGCCTCTGAACTCAAAATTGAGGGAATCCCTCCTCTGAGAATCACAGCACGGCCTTCACAGGCATGGACTCGTCTCCACTCCTGAACGCCTAGAGAGCGAGGACATGCGGCCACCCTGCGCTCTTTCCTTTTAACTAAGAAACTGAAACTTGAATATCCACGTTTTTGTTGTTTTCTGGCAAGTCTCTGCATTACATCTGGCCAGCAATAATAGTCTTGCACAAACAGTAGTTCTACAGCAGGAAGCTGCTCCTTTCACGATGAAGCCGAAATTGGAATAGCCTGCCACACCAGAGCTGTCCTAGTTAATGCTGCGTACCTACCAAGTACAAAATCCAATACCTGAAGTTCAAAACTGATAACTTCCAGTTGCTTAAGGCACAAAGACGTTTCAGTGAGTAGACGTGAGATGACAGATGGAAACACATTCTTCTATGACCTCAGGTATTTAGTGGCTTGTTGTGGGTTTTTGCTGGGTATTTGAGGGCATTTAGGTTTGGTTTTTTCCGTGTGGTGGGTTGTTTTTTTGAAAGGACAACTTTTTAAAAGAATCTCTTTCCCAACAGGTTAGATTCACTGACATCCTACAACGTTTGGAGCAGAGCCGGACTGTTTGGTAGTCAGCTAACACAGTGATGTCAAACAGTCAGAGAATCTGACATCAAGCCACGCTCCAACAAGAACAGGATGAGCACTGAAGAGGTACAGTCTGTGGGCTCCATAACAACTCAACTGCACAGTTGAAAACATGGTGTGGATTCTTTAAGAATATATACATTTGTATCAGTAAACGCAAAACAGGAATCCAATTCCATGCATTAAGTGTGTAAATTCCCAGTTATTCACTAAACAGTACATTATGACCTTGTATGCAAAACAAGTTGTGTTCATCTACGTTTATCGAAGCACAGTAGCCTTATGTCCCAGAGAGGAGCACGGTGAGGCACTTTGTCAAGGCCTGGTAAAGGTCAGTTAGCTAAAAATCAGACTTTTTCTGGTTTCTCTTTCATGTCTGGCTGAGCTTTTTTTTTTTTTGGTACGGAATGGGTGAAATTTGTGCTTGCTATGGCTTCTCAGGGAAAGAGTGAATCTTTTCATGCGAGTAGATGAAGAGAGATGAATTACATGGTATAGGCTTCACACTCAAATATTATATGGCAGGAGTTAATCAGCAGGGATCCTTTACTGCAAAGCAGAGATTTCAAAGACCTAACAAAAACTTCTGTGGCCTTAATCATTGACTTCTGGCAGTTGCTTTTTCTCAGATATCAGACAACTGGAGACAGAGCACATAAATGAAGCAGAAGAAAACCTCAAAGATCAAGAACATTTCTACAGATTAGTTGAGCACCACCAATATTTCAAACTTCATACTTTTTACACTCTTCACAGGATCCTTCTCTCAGAGTACTAACACTTCTACTTTCCAGTGTCACTAGATGTCATCTCCCCCCGCTGCTCAACTCTTCCATCTTCCTCATAACAGCAGCTTAACTACACCAGCAAATTAATCAAACAACTGTGTTTCCACCTACTGCTCAAAGCACAACACCAGACAGAAGGGACTTTGATTGCTATACAAAGATCTCCTTAAAAAAAAACACCCAAAACTGTAAGATGCACAACTGTTACTCCAAAGACAGTTAGGGTTTCTAAACAACATAGTTACCTACATCATAACTGAGTACTTAGCTAAGAATAATAGCATCTAAGAACAAACACACTGTTCACACACCACCTTTCAATTTTTAAGGACAAAACAGTGCATATGTTACCAAGTCTTAACTTTAGCCTAAGGAATTACGTGTGTATGCACACCTACACATTTTCCTTGAAGCTACTCTAAGTTATGACTTGATATCAGGTCTGCACATGTCAGATGCGGTGTCAGAAGCAAACAAAAAAATGTTACTTCCTTCTGTACCGTCCCAATGCTCTTCAGTGCAATGTGCACCATATTCTCCTCCTTTCACCTGCAGTACTTTCCCTACATCATACTAGACAGGGCTTTATAAACCTATCACAGTGCTTTTAATGAGACCTACATGTATTACATGGTTTGTATATAAAGACATTGGCCAAAATTCTGCCTATTTCCATAAAGATGTAGTGTTTTGTTACATCTTGTATTTCTGAACATTTTCCAAACCCTGAATGGATACAAGTGTGTCTGAAAATCTCTAGTGAAAAAGAAACCCAACCATTTAAATACTTGAAAGCATTCAATCTGGAAACTGAATCCTCCTAAAAAGAAATCAGTGTGGAAAAATCCACTTCCAATCACTATTATTTCTAGTTGAAAGTTGCTTCTGACTTCATCTCACCCACCCATAATTCTCACGAAACTCTAGCATTAATCGCACAGTGCTTTAATACATTAATCATGTCTATACAGACGTATGCCTGCCTTAGTTCTCGCACATTAGCGAGGCAGCCTGCCCTCAGCTGCTGAAGCTACAGAGTGCATTTAGCTGTGCAGAGAACGCACCTAGGCTATCTGATCACAGCCTGGATGTGTTGGTGCATTTCTAAGCACAAGATAGTTCTAAAGCAGTCAAATCTGGATTCCTTAAACACAAGCCAACACCATGCTTTTGAACTTCATCGGATTAAAATGCAGCTGCTGAAAATTTAATATTGTAGGCAAGCTGTATCACAAAGTGGCTTGACATAGCTGGTCCTGAATTATTTGAAGCAGACAGAGTTAATAATAGAAGAGGTTTCATATGGTTACGCCAGTTCAGCAGAGATCAAATGCCTGTAAACGCGTCCCAATTTGCGCAAAGAGCGAGCATTTCTGATCCGCCTGCTGGTAGAGACTGACCAAAAGAGAGAACTTCCTCACTTCAGAAATCACTCCTGCGGTTGCTCGTTTTCCTCTTTGCCATTAAAAACACTTCAGTTCTTTCAACTGTGAAAAAAGAAACCATCATTAGCACTACCTAGTACCTTAGATAGAACAATGGTGTAAAGAAAAAAAAAAAAAACAACTAAATCCCCACAAACCTCAAATACCCTGGTACTGCATGGGGGCCTGAACTTACACTTAACAGCCAGTTTCTGTGCCTCTCTGTACCCCAGGAGCAGCCTGAAGTACTAAAGCAGCATCTCCTCCAGTGCTCTGCACCAAAGGCCAACAGCCTGCTGACACCTTGCAGAGCAACGCTGGCATGTGGAGAGACAGCCAAACCTGCTTTTTCTGCAGACAAGTCTTAAGCCTTAACAGACCTAACAGCTCAGGTAGAGAGATCTTCAGAGGCTTGACAAATGTTTGTAAGAATTATGGCACTAACTCTTCCTATCCATTTAGATCACAGACATCTGCTTAGTTGGAGACTTGCAGCTTTATGAATTCGTTTATTATTCCAAATGCATTCAAAAAAAGGATAATTGACATTTTACATTGTAACTATTCACCAGTTTGTCATTACTATGCATTTTAATTAACATGAATACCTAAAGCTTGGGATTGAAGAGAGAGCTAAGTCATATTCCAGTCAGTAACTGTCATGTTTCAGTTCAGAGACAGAACAAAACTAGACATATGTCTATCAAACCTGACATTTCAACAATACTAGTTAAAGTGGATAGTAGCAATTCGGTGTTTTTAAAGCTGCTTGCACCAAATTAAAGAGCAGTGTGCAACACTCAAACAACTTTGTTCAAGTGCAGTATTGCTACGCATTAACTAAGTACTGTTAAACTTCACTTAAACAATATAGTCAAGAAGCAAGCACAATTTCCAGCCAACCAATGCTGAAGAGTTTGTAGCTTGGCCATATGTAGCCCTTTCCACACAAGGAGTTCTCTTCTGCAGCAGAGGGGTTAGCTCTGAGCTGCCAGATTTAGATTAAAAATAAAACAAAAAAAACCCCACCACACCCCACACACATACACCAACACACCAATCTATACATTCTAAAGCGAAGCAGGGAGGAATGCTGACTACACACTTTAGGCACAGTATCTCTACATCTCACCTTTAAGTTGCCCTGAATCAGTCTTCCTTTGGTGAAATCCCAAGTTTATCCCTCAGGAAACCCTTTAGCGTTCACTCATGGACAGTGCAATTCCACTCCAGATAATTTTTCTCCCTCAATAACAATTTACAAGCACAAATCTACCTCCTACTTACTAAGTTTGACTAATTCATGCTCTGTCACAAACAATCTTTAAAGATAACTTGATAACCACGCCAATTAAACATCACAGGAGAAAGATGTATATGCCCTCATTTACTGTTCATTATTTAAAGTGGGAAAACAGAACTCTTAAAATATAAATTTTAAATATCAAAACCAAGGAATTTTTTTCTTAAGAGCATGTTGTGCTATCATTAGGTTTCTCATGAAAATGCAACAATCTACTGGAGTTAAATTATAAAGCTAAGGAAAGAGAAGCATCCAGTGGTGGCTGTGCTAAATTTTCCATGTCAACTCTACTACATCTAATAAATTCAGCTATAAATTAGATGGTTAGCATGTTATTAAAACATGTAAATGAGTACCTCTAACTAAACACACAACAACTATGCACTGAATGCAACAGGGGAGAAGAGAAGATCAAGGTGGTTCCTTTTAGATTAGGTCTGCAATATAATGAGACTGAAGAACAATTCTGCTTGATATATACTGTCTGGAAAACGCAACAAGTGGCCATCTACCCTGTATAAAGTGCCAACTTCTCTTTTCCCTAGCAAGCTGTGAAGATACAGCACCAGTACCCACCCCACTAGCTGCATACCCACACAAGATTCCCTTGTATCAGTGCACTCTTACAGCACAATTTAGAGAGAACTCACCACTTCAATGAGTCATTTTGATGCTTGACCTAATTCTCTCACAAGGAGCACAAGAGTGCAGGAGTGCAAGCCAAGAGGGGGTTTATGAAGTAGAAGCAGTATCACAATCTGGATACAGCCACCAACCATACGCCTGTTTCACCAGGTCAGTAACTGCTCATGCTGTCCATCTTTGCTTATTCCTGTATCTTCCTTCTGCAAATATCTTACATCATTATCAAAAATAAAAATATTACAGCCAAGTAGTAGTGATGCTGTGATTGCGACAGCAGCAGACGTTCACACTGTGTATTGTATTTTCCTCTAATCGCTGCTTCCCCACAGCAGTAACTGAGGTGTGCTGTCTTTTAACTGCTAAGAAATGGTGAACAGGGTAAACATATTTCTGCATTAGAGAAAGCAAATGGAAAGGCTCCAGGTATATTTTCCTACCTTTTCTCTTACTAAGGATTTATTATCCAATGACATAATCCTAATGCTGTAACTTTCAATAGCCCTGACCTTTTCATGCTCTTTACTTTCTCCTCTAAACTCCACATTTGCAGTTCTAATTAAGCCCAGGATTTTGGTGGGGGTTTTTTTTCAGTTGTTTGTTTGTTTGTTTTACTTTCAAGACCACAGAGCATTTTCAGGCTTGTTATTATCCATTCTGCTACCAACTTTGTTCAATAAGAGTGCAAATCACTTGCGGGCAGAAAGGTTGGCTGAGAGCAAGATAAAACATGTTCTCTGAGGCTAACTGATTATGGTTTGAAGATATTGTTAATGAGTATTTGACTCTTTGTCCATTGGGTATACTTTAAACATGTTTGCTTCTACCTTTTTCTTAAAATGGCTAAATCATCACAGTGCTGGTTAAACACTTACATATTGCAGTCATGGGTGATACAGAAAACTCTTACAAGAGCGATCTGGGAGTTAAGACATGGATTTTTGTACAGCAGCTATAAAAATCCTTGGGTTTATATTTCCCAATTGAAGGGAAGTTTGGTAACAGCACCAACACATCCTAACAGAAAAATCATGCAACATTAGCATGGAAATATTTCAAAAAGTAGTAATGGAAAGCAAATCATGCAGGTGGAAAACAGGTGAGGCGTTTTCTTCTAGTCAAACAAACAATGACAAATAACCCACATTTATAAGCATTTCTTAAACAGTTTCCCAGATAACAGCTCTGTGCAATTTGGAATGCTACAAATGGAGTTGTTCCTCTAAATTCTTCCAGTCAGTCAGTTTAAATCTAAACACACCTCATGGAGTCCAGATGGAAGCCTCACCACCAAGTGACAGCAAAATCTGGGAGTAAAGCGGTTGTCGTTGCTGCTTACATCAAGGCCAGGCATAAGGTTAGCAGTTTGCTCACTTCCCAATTAATTCCTTCACAGCCGCAGGCTGTCAGGTGGTCTTTGCCTCTTCCTAACGGAAGACGCTCACTCTGGGCAGTAACGCTGCGCTCACCCCAAAGCCACATGCCAGACTCCCACACCCCCCAGAGCTGCCAGGGCAGGCGACCCTCCGCTTTCACCAAGGGCTGAGGGAACAGCTTTCCTCCCACACCAAGGCGCATTCTCCCTGTTTCTCCAGCTGTTACCAACACACGCTCACGGGGGTATCTGGGCATCACCAGCTGGATCAAGTGCCAGACAGCAGTGAGGAGCCTGCTCAGCCACTGCTACCTTAAAAAAGGCCAAAATCAAATTCTGGTTAATACATAAAACGGATCAGTTGCTATCAGTGATACAAACCTTTTTTTTCCCTCCTCCATTTAGGAGAATCTAGTCCACTGTTTTGACCTATGTCTTTCGTTTACTTAAATTTCACACCATAAGCTTACAATTCCCATAGACAAAATGAAGCTGTAAATTAACAGCCTATTGCTAATATTCACCATGACTGTTTTCTTCTCTCTTCAGGAAAGACCTTTAGTTGAAATGCTGTTCATTATGAGTGAAATGTAATCCTAAATCACCAATGGAAATTCAACATTGAATTTTCATTTAATGGTCTACTAACCTTAGCTGGTAGTTTTCTTTTATGTACACCTTAAACTATAGGTATAGCAGAACACCACCCTCCAATTAAATACCAGCTTAAAATGTCCTCCTCATTCTTGCATCTTATCACAACAGACCCTGAGAACGCCGCACAATGCACAACCTCAGAAGCTTTCAGCACCAGAAAGACGCAGTCATTTTTTGTCACGCTATTTTTCACCGTTTTGTTTGCGTCACTGTATAACACCAGTCTAAAGAGAGCAAGCTAAATTAACCATCATAACACTATAGATAACTTGCAGAAATGCAACATATTGCCTTCTTTTAAATTAGAATGTTATTTAAAATTAATTGGGTTATAATAGTGACACTGTGCACTGAGTAATTGAGTGAGAATTGCTATTATACAGAGACTGCCATCACTACATAATTAGTACACTAGCAGCCCCTGCTTAGGACATGAATCTTCTGTCCATGCAAATGCCGGGGTCAGGTAGCTAAAGTGGCCTCCGAAAACCAAGGCAGCACTTCTCTGCTGGCTTACACTTATGCCACAGAACTTCCTGGGAGACACGCAGCAGGGGCGTGTGGAGGATGCTTGAGCAGCCCGGCACCCAAGTTGCCCAGCGCGCTCCCCTGCCTGCCCACTGCTGCCAGCTCCACAGCCCAGCGCCGCTGCCCAGCCCTGCCCGCACAGCTGCCGGGGCCTCCCCTCTTCCAGCTGCCCACCTAAACCCTCTGCCTAAATGCTGCTGAGGCTGGGCTTAAGCTCGTCTCCTTCCACTTTGGCTCTTCACACCCGCCCCACACTATTTTAAATGCTATTCCTTGTTCTGAAATACCATTGATTCCAAAGAAGTCTTAAGTCCCAAATGAGGATGAAACCACATCATTTAATTGCCGCATTCTTGTTTTGACAAAACATGTTAATTCTAATAGCCTGCAAGGAATTTTCAATGCATCTAGTTCAAAATTATCCAGCTTTGTTTCGTTTCAGGGTAGGGTAAATCTCCCAGGCATGTAGATATTTCAGCAAAGCTGGTATTTGTTGATACTGATCTGGAAATTATTTTTGAGATGCCTGAACAACTTGGTCTACATAATTGTGCACGATGCATAAAACAAACTTTCCCTCGTTCCACCAAAATCTCAGTGTTCTCCAACGCCCACAGAATTCACTTCAAAGTGAACAATGTTTTCAACAGAAGCAGAATAGGATGCTCGAAAACTCATGTTAGCACAACCCAGGCTCTGCTGGATGTATCAGAGCCCCACTGAGATCAAACCATTTGAACAGCATATTATCATGACTCTCCAGTTTATTTGTGTGTTCTTAAAGAGCAGCTTGGATGTTACTTCATATTCTTTCCTGCCTGTGCCAAACCAAAATTTCGCCCGTCTCAAAATAAATAAATAGTCATAAACCAATTTCATCATCTTGAAGCCAGGGAAAACAAAGTAGAGTGATTTTCACAGGAAGAAACACTAATGCATTTTGGAGCATACAGCACTTCTCCTGATGCCGAAAATACAATACCTGAGATCACTGACCCATTTACTAAGGGTGGTATCAAATTAAATATACGTACAAAAATATTCTCATTCCCAAAGCACATTTTTATCTTACAGGTTAATACAGCAGATTAAGCAGAAATTCACTTACTCCATTATTCTATCAATATAGCAATTATTATACACAGCAGGAATTTAATCACTCCCATGATATACTCTGGCTGTTCAGACTGCTTGTTGGGTTGACTTCCACGTCAGCAACACACTGACAGGAGGTCCTGTTGCATCCTTCCACGGGCTGGCCAGTGGGTCTGAAACAGCGTCTGCTCCCTCCCCATGCACAGCAAGCAGCAGCCCCACAGCCAACACACCTGGCAGGCTCAGCAGAACACGCGGCAGCCAGAGGCTGCTGCTGAACCAGCCGTGCAGCCAGCTACTTCTCACAAGGCGCGGGGCGACAGCAGGGCTGGCCAAAGCATGGCGCAGGCCGTCACCCACAGCGAGGATCCTCCTCCATGCCCAGATAGCACATGTGCGGAGCTGGAAGACACGCGCCATGCCGGACACTGCCACGGCCGGCAGCCACCCAAGGCACTTCCATTCACACCCTGCTACACCTCAACACTTCCAGAAAAATCTGGTTTTAAACTATGGAAGAACATAAAAGCCTAATCCAAGCTGATCAAAACAGCAACAGTCTTGCCATCGCCTCTTATGTGCTTCTGATCTGCTAATTAAGCGCATTAAGTCATTTAGATTGCTTTGTGGTTTAGTATTTCAACATTCAGTTTTCCCCAGAAAATTCTTTGAAGATGCAACCAAGTTTCAACCACAGCAGAATTTTGATCATTTCATAAAGCCCAGTAAAATGAAAGTTTGGTATGGACAAACACAGCCCTGCAGTTACCTGTGGCAAATTTTGCTCTACTAGCACGCAAAGAAAATATAAAAATGAACCCTCAGTCCAAGAATAAGAACAGTGTCATTCACCTCTTTCATTTTCCCAAGACTTTCTTTTGTGTTCTCTAAACAGCAGAAAAATATCAAAAATTAAAACAAATACCCCCACCACCAGAAAAAAAAAGACCAAACCCACAACCAATCTCCCTTCCCCCCCCAGTCAAGTTACACTGTGGAAAAAACAGACCAAAATCTATTCAGTAAATATTCACCTGTAAGTGCAGTTCAAATGCCAGATTACTAATGAAAATATGCATCTTAAATCACTAAACAATTTTCTGATCTCATTTTCAGAATAGATTTTTTCCAAAATTCGCCACTGAAACTGCTGGATAACATTCTTCAACAACCAGAAAAGATTTAGAAAATTCATATATATTTTTATGGAGAAAAGATCATGGCCCTTTAAAACTACTTGATGTCTTCTGCATCAAACCATATGCAAGCATGCCTGATTTTCTTCTTCCCCAACCCCCGAGGTCTCCAAACAATCAGAAGAGTTCCAGTGTTTCTAGATGAAGTTTTCCCTCTATAGTCAGAAACAGTAAAAAAAAAAAAAAAGTAACTTGGAAAAATGGATTATTAACTTCCAACAAGCTACATCCTTTATTATGTGAAAATAAATTATACCATGAGAGTGGCAAACAAGATAATTTGTACCTAAAGTATTTATCCACACTAAATCATTTCTGGTTATCATCACAAAGGAAAAAAATGTTCTATAGCTAACAACTACACAAACTCAACTCAGACCTGTCACTATGGCACAAATCTTTCTCATAGGAGACCAGGAGCATGAAAACCCACCATGAGGTTGTAAACACAAAAACTAACGTTTCTGTTGGTGTAAATTATTGACTCTGCTAAAGAGCTTCAACAGCTGTACAGCAGATTCAGCGTAATAAAATTCTGCTAAATGAGACCCACTGAAATGCTAACCAATAAATGCAGATTTATCAAATCACAGCTGTAGAATTATTATTTTTATCAAAGGGATACTATCAACAGTGATTACACTGATGCTTGATCTTGAAATAGACACCTCTGCTATAAGTACATGCCAATGCTGCTTTCATTTTCTAGTCTCGCTGGGTATGTTTTTCTCCACTGTGCATGCCTCTTGTTTTCAGTTTTGCAGTAGGTTATTTCTGCTCAAGCATAGACCTTAGAAGTCTCTGGTAACCCTGAAACACTGATCTGCTTGGTTTTGCTATAATAACATAAGCAGCTCATCTTACTGACTTGGAAGCTTACTGCAGCATACTTTATTTCTTCTGGAAATATCATTCCTTTCATTTTTCCTTTTGATCCTACAGGTATGATTAGAATGGTGAAACAGTAGTATATAAAACATTCGTGCAACTAGAGAAAGATACTGTCTGCAAAACAGCAATACAAAACACCCAGCACCTGCTGCAAGAGTTGTGCAGCAGCTCGCTCTGCTTTCCAATGTGGTATTATTAAAACAAAACATTAAGGCTCTTATAGCGAATGAGTTAATTGATTATAGATATCCTCTCAGAATGAGCTTTAGAGGCTATATTGCATCTCATAATAATGACTGGAAAATTTTAAGGTGACTATCTGGCAAAAATATGCATACATATGTATATATGTGTATGAAAACCTTCCTAAGTGCATTAGCCTAACTACTGTTTATAAAACAGGAGCCATGTGGCCTGTGAAAGGTAAAATAAAGAAAATCCATGTGTAAGTCAAGTCTTGTTCCTCTTTATGCAATTCTGAAAGGTACATCATCAGTGTATCAATCATCCATCTATAAACACTTAAATACACATACATAATCAGTAATGATTTGTGGAAATTCTGAAGCAACCCTCCTGAGTGCATCTTTCTTTTGTAACTATGCCTTGGGGCCATGATAATCAGCATGAGAAGCAGAGAACAGATTTAAGAGCTTTCATCTTGAAGCTGATTTGTATTCTTCCACTTACACACAGTTCCTACACAGGTCTCCATCGTCCTGTGCTGGAGTGCTACTGTAACGCATTTCTCCAGAATTCAAAGCAGATAACCCCACCATCTCCAAGCAAGACTTCTAAAAAGGAATCAAATAGCAGAGGACACTGTTGACTTATTTTATTCTCCTTGTCTCCCTGAAAGGTTGCTCTTTAGACCACACTCGTGTAATTCTTCCATTATACAGGGAGTATTGTTCGGGGAACAAAAAAAAAAAAAAAAAAAAAAAAAA
>Ga0065711_1040991_pt1 | contig 16492 bp, 12 predicted proteins | sample Hoacrofraction12_FD_59098 | JGI IMG/M metagenome (GOLD analysis project Ga0065711, IMG submission 59098) | Hoatzin crop microbial communities from Cojedes, Venezuela - Epithelial fraction 12 v2 (version 2) | ecosystem: Host-associated > Birds > Digestive system > Esophagus > Crop | place... | reverse complement strand
CAGAACTGGACACAGTACTCCAGATGAGGCCTCACCAGGGCAGTGTAGAGGGGAAGGAGAACCTCCCTCCTCCTGCTAGCCACACTCTTCTTGATGCACCCCAGGATCCCATTGGCTTTCTTGGCAGCCAAAATGTTATGGACACATACAGTTGTGTCTCCATCTGGTTCCCAGCTCGAGCCTTTAAAATTGGCTCCTGCATCATGAGGTGCCTTCCTGGGACTGGTAGAAGCGTAGCTCACAGACTTGCTGCCATCCTAACGAGTGAGCCATGAAGTGTAACTTCTTAATTAAATTTTGGCAAAAAGCACTATAGTGGCTACGTATGTGGCACAGAATAAAGCTTTAACACAGCTGCTTTGTTTCAGCAGATTTTCAGTGGAATTAGCTGTTTAGGCTGAGCATGTGTTTTACTGAATTAGGCCGAAATGCATGAAAGCTATGAAGAAAAAGAGCAAAAGCATGTAACTCCAGAGATAAGACACAGTTTGCACCAAAGAAACAGACTTCTTCCTCTTTTCTGAATTTGAATGTCATTAGAAAAAGAAATACATTCAAAAAAAAATCCAATCGTCATGGCATTAAATTTATATATATGTATGTTAGTAACAGGATTGTAAGAGGCCTGGCCGATAAAGTTAACATGAAAAGACACTTTTTTTCTGTAATGCACAGCCTGGCCCTGTGTACAGATTGTGTTAAAAAACAGCTTCTAAAGACACATTTGCTGTTCAGGATCTAATCTCAGCAGGACTGCTCAGCCCACCTGCCCATTATTGCTCTCATTAAATCAGTGTGCCCAGTCTCAGCATATTTAAGGGTCTGTCAGCATTTCCATTTAGTAACCATCACATGTAATACTCTGGCCTCTTTCTTTGTGTTGCACAGAGGTTATCAGTATGCTGTGGACACGATCATATTTTACAATATATTTAAGAAACAAGAGGATTTAAATTTGATTGAACAGTTTTGAGATGCTGGATTAGTATTTCAGATACTTTTTTGTGCTAACCTCTTGGGTAAGCCCTAATTATTTAAAAGTAAAACACTTTCAGGAACAGATGACATTGCTAATTGAAACAGTCACAAATGGAAAAATAATGTACATGCTGCAAGTTAAGCAAAACAATTTGGCTGTCAATAGGGACCATTACAGCAATCAGAGGCAGATTAACTATGAGGAGCAGGGGGGATCAAGGAGTCTGTAGCAACATTCTAACTAGGATCCAAAACCAAACAAAATGTGTATGGACTACTCAGTCGTTCTGTTATCTGATGTTGTATATCATTATTGTACATTATGCGCATGCTACATAATTTCATAGTTGTATTCCTAGAAAATTATGTTCTATTCTCCTCTTGAAAAAAAATAATAAAAAAAGGCAGTAGGAATCAAAAAGAAATTTAATATCTTTGGACACCAAAATTCTGCTTGGTACTTTCAAGAACCTGAACTATTCTGAAACAACCCTTGAAGCGGGATTTTGAAAATTATCTGTAAAAAGCAGTGCCCCAGACTAGTTTTATGCCAGCTTTTGGACTGCTCTGTTCATCCCACTTTGCAGTGGGATGCGTTACTGGTTAGATATGGATCACCACAGGACACAGTAGTTTTAAACATCTCATTTAAACAGCAGCTTGAATACAGAACATAGTTTGTAACTCCTGCATTACCTGCCAGACAGAGCTATGAGGTGTCCATCTGAATACAGTTTGAAGTCTGCATTCACGTGAGCTGGAAGGTTTCTGTGATCTTCTTAATAAAGACTTTCTCTTGATTCAACAGGAAAATGTGACCAGTACTGACAAGGGAAATCATAACGCTTGTTCCATCCCAGGAGCACTCAGAAGTTTAATTAATTATGGTTTATAAGACTGCTAAATAAATGGTGCAGAATGAGCCATATTTTGACTTGGTGCTAAATAAGCTGCTACAGGCATCACAGCTAAAATGACAGAGGATAGATTCAGTAGCTCACAGCAGCTACATCCAGGGGATTGTCCGAGAAGGACGGTATACACCTTAGCAGGGAATTTAGCCAGCCCCAGCTCCTGCTGCTCTCAATGTACAAAGCAAAGAGGTGGGGAAATCTTGGATCGAAAGGATCATTCTGGTCAAGCTCCAATTTACTAATGTCTTTCCCACTAGACATCCTCTTCTCTTTAGCACCTTTTTGCCCACATCTTAACCTATGCTTCTGCTTTGGCTCTGTAGGTGCACCATGTCAAGCATAGGCCAAAGGCCGTGGGAATAAACGCAGAGCCAGGAGCTTTAGTAACCATTCCTCTCCAGTTCAAAACCTTTCCACCAAGCAGCCAGCCAACACTGACATCTCTGTATTTCAGAACTGAAGTCGTATCCTTCACAGTGTTTTGGTTATTAGGAATTGGTCAGAGATAAGAGAAAAAAGTATTATGGTCTGTACTATTGAATTCTATCCATCCTAATGCAGTTTCAGAGCAAATCCCTCCATGTCATGTAAGTAGAGCATTAAAGGAAGCAGCACTCAAGATGATGCTGTAAAATGTGCTTTAATACCACAATTATTTATTATGTTCATGTTGTATATTTCATAATAATAATGAATTTGAAAGCAAATGTTTATGCAACATAAACCTAGCTTAAGGCAGACTTTAGAGTTTAGAAAGCTCCAAATGCTGTTCAGAATCTCTCACAGGCACTTAAAAAACTTAAATTCTTAGTATAGGATTTTTTAAAATGAAATCTCTTCCTTTTCCTCCATTTCCTCTGCCTGGGTGACAATCTTTCCTGGGGTGGAGGAGAGATATGGATGTTTTTATGACTCAAACCTTTGCTCTTTGACCTCTCTTAAAGGATTAGGTTCTACCCAGAAATCCCAAAGTACACAGTAGCCTTCAGACTGATGTCTCACAGGAAGTCTGAGTGGAATTTCGGTGGCTTTCCTTTAACAGGCTATATCTGTTGAAGGTTTTAACAGTGCTCTGTTTGCTCATCAGTGCCTGCATTGCTGCCAGATGCACATTCCCAGGGCCTCAGATGGTGGGAGCCTTTTATAATACAGATTGCATTTGTCCGGAAGGAGAAAAATGTATGAGGAGCCGCTTAATATCACTGCAGAGATGTGTCTTTCGCATTTTGGTTTCCCTTTTGTCATGCATACTGAAGCCATTTTTGTTTCTGAGCTCTAAAGTTGGTGCCTTTCTCACTATCCAAAGCCATAATCTGTCACCCCACTGAAGTGTCTTTACTGTTGAAATTTGAGGGAAGACTATGGGAGAGCAGTTGCATATCAGAGGAAGACACTGCACCAGGCATTAGGGAAGCTTGGGTGCTAGTATCAAGTAGACTGACTGAGACAGGATTCAAGCTCCAGTTGAATTCAAAGAGGTTGAGTACTGGAGGTTCAGGAAAGGAGACCTTATTCTCCCTTGCCATCATTACAAGGTGAGACAAGTCCTCCACCCAGTTGTGCAGTCTACTGGTGAATGTGTAGTAGATGGCTTCTTCTGAGCCTGACCTACACGTGATAGAAGTCTGTTGGTGCTGGTGTTGGAGAACATGGCTGTAGTTTTTAGCGTAGGAGAAATATAGTTTGGTAGCAATTTTTTTGGTCACGGTAGACCAAACTGAAAGAAATGTTTATCCTAGAATACATTGCAAATGGAGAGTATGAAAAAATTCTATGCCCAGTTGATGCATTTATTGTATTCACAATACTCTGGTCCTTATTCCGGCAAGGCAGCCTACCTGGCAAGACAGGACTAGTAGGAGTTTTTCCTGAAAATGTCCTGTGAGATCAGGACTACAACCTACAGAGTGTTTTGAGTTAGAAAGGAGCTATATAAATTTAAAAATTCATGTGCTGCTTCCAGGTCCCACTTGACTTCCTGTGGCTTCAGTAAGATTCTTCTGATGTTGGAGAGAAGTGCAGACAGAGAAGTTTCCCATGTCAAATATTTGAACCCTGATGCTGAAAGAATATGTCACCATGAAGCTATATTGACAATTAGCAAACACACAGTCTCTCCCATATCAAGTCTTATTCAGCTGAATGGCAATGGATTATATTTTATATAATGAGGTGTGATCTATCCCAAGTATTTAGCATAATGGAAGAACAATAAATCATTCTGGAGCTGTCAACGTAAGACCTGGATGCTTTATGTAGGTAAATAAACAGTGCCTCATTATACTCTGGAGTCTGTGTGAAATCAGGAGTCAGGAATTGTATTATTGTGTTTCCAAAGGTTGATAATTATTTTAAACCATTGGAGTGAATAGGTTGTAGTTCATTTGTACCTCCCTTTTGTCTGCTGCTGAAGAAGACTTGAGGAATAGCCATGCTTGTAAGCACTGCTGTGTGCATGGCATTGATAAATGTATCAAACTCTAGCATGACTTTATCTCGGAAACAGATTTTGATAACTTGCTAGGATTTAGGTCATTGGATAATTCAGTGCAAACTGCAAATCTTAATGCTATTGACAAAAGACAGAGCACAAATAGCCAGCACTTTCTATAAATCCCAGACCTGTAAGCAGCTCTGTTCACAGATTTATAGTAAATGTCCTTGAAAGCTATTCAAAAAAATGAACACGCTGGGTCTCAATTGATAGGTTGGCTTTTTAGATTTGTTGCATCCATGTTTGCCCTGTAAGGCATGTTGTAAAAGACCTGCTTTATAATGGAACGTGAATTTGTACACATGACAAACTTTCTAGGATTCAGATCTAACCTCCTACAGTATACAAGAACTCCTCTGAAATTACTAGGGTCTCATGTCTACCAGACTAATCTATCTGGGACTTGAGTACTCAGGTTCCTCCTACTCATCTTTTTGAATGTTAAAATAATAAAGTGAGAGACTGAGATGCACTTCAGAAATCTAGGAGACTGGTTGGTTTGTGTGGGGAAAAGACAGGAGACAAAGACATTGGGAATGTCAAAAAGCAAGGCTAACATTCGGTGAAAGGACACATACTTTTCTGATACACTTTTTGTTTAGCTTTCATTAAAAAAAGGCGGGGGGGGGAGGGAAATTGTCCTTTAACACAGATAAGACAGCAGTGTCCATCTTCTGGATAGTCTTTTCTCAAGCCTTTCTTTCAGAAGCTGGTCATCTTTTCCGTGCAAGGAGTATGATTTCAAAGTTTCTTTCCTTTTCTTTTTTCGGAAATTGAGGTCTAGTCTAGCTTGAAACATTCTATGACAACAGGGAAGTAACATATGTCACACTTAAAAAGACAGTGGAGACTGAATTATAGGCATTGGTCGTGCTCGGATTAATCGAAATCCTGGTTTCTGGGATGCTTTAGTTAACGTTCCTTTAATTCAACTGTGTAACATAGAGGAAAAAACTCTTTGTCAACTGCAGCACCCTACTCCACCAGCTGTAAAATTTCACAACACAGGAGTTATGAGTTTTGTCATTAAAACACATCCCTTGGGGTTTAGTGCCATTTTAATGAAAATCAACAGGATGAATACCTTTGTATGACTTCTGGAGATAGGATTTAAGACCTGTGGATTTGTAAAGCAAGTTCTACTCGTTAATGCAAAGTCTTAGATCTGTTACCTTAGCAAAGGTAGAAGATCACACACATGAAGAAAATCACCCTCGGTGTGCATTGTCTCTGGGGAAATCAGGCCTGTGTTTCTTATGCAATTAATGAATTTTCAGGTGCATCAGGGAAAACTATTCTTTACTGCTATCCTCCCCAAAACAGGGAGCTCTGAAAGTCCTACTCTATCAGTTCAGAAATCCCATACTGGGAGCCTTAACTTTAAATTGGGACTCTGAAAGTACAAAAGTGAGAAAGCGTGTATGAGAGCTGTCACTTTTGTAACACTCAGAGCAGCATATGGGACAGAAAAACAGTGAGCCAAGCACATCTTCAGGCACAGTCTGCTAGTTTGGGATTCTGTAGGTTTTCTCCAACAGCAGCCGTCAACCAAGACCAGCAAAGCATGAAGTAACTTTTTCTTCCCTTCTTCCTCTTGTTCCAATGTTACTTAAAAAGTGCTGCTTTCAGGCAAATGAACTAAAGATCTTTCTTTAAAACATGCTAAAATAATAACATATATTTTTAAAAAATGCTAGAATTCCAGGACTTTAAAAATATTGTCAAAAAGAGTAACAGAAAATTCATATTATCAAATAGTGAATCTATGCACAGAACTGCTCTTGTAAGTTTTCAAGTAACTTTTATCAGTAACTTTATGTTCAATCCCAGCAGTTACACATCTGTGGTATTATAGGAATTACTCTAATGTTTTGACAGATGGGGAAATCTCGGGATGTAAGTACCAGTATTAATCATTCTGTCAGATTTTAAATTGGTTCATGTATATTTTCTGCTTATTCTGTGATAGTGGAAAAGTTGCCTGACTTGAGATGTGTACTTCAGAACTGTTCATTTCACAGGAAAAGAATCAGAATAAGACTAGTGCAATACAAATATCCTCTGTAATAGCTGTGCTCCTTGTGATCAAAGGCAGAACTTCTCAATATGCAGTTACATAGTATCATGATACTATGATCAAGAGCTGGCAAGAATCTCATTGAATCTGAATAGGCAGGGTGATGAGAAGGTGTTTACAGAAACTGATAATGCAACCTTAAATTTTTAAGTTTTTACCATAAGAGTGCTTGCCCTTTTCTTCTTCAAATGCTGTCATTTCATTTTCTTAGATTGTTTAATTCTTTGTCAGTCATCATTTTCTTAGAACTTGAAGGCAGAGTTCAGGTGTCACCTCTTAGCCAGGTGTAACTATGGTAACAAGGCAAGAATCAAGATTTGTGGTCTTCCAATGCACATTTTGCCTAGGGTTAATAATGAGCCCAATGTTGGCAGCACTTAATATCTCCAAGCAATTACTGAAAGAATTGAAGGAAAATGAAGGAAGATGAATGAGGATATTGATATTGATAATTCTGGACATCAGAGACCAGCTAGGAAGGAAATGAAGTCCTCTTGTGACACACAGGAAAGGCAGAAGTTCAAATTCCACTCTCTGTCTTCTGTTCTGAAGATCAAAGATGGACAGGACATGGCCTGGCCTTATTTCCCTGCAAGGGTCCTATTTCAGCCTCTTTAGACCCCTTGTCTGGCAAAGGGAAGGGCTTGGAAATCATGAACCTGGTTTGGAGGTGGAGATATACTGAGCTGGTGGTGAGCACTTCAGAGGGTATATCAGTGCTCAGGTGTCTCTTCCCATGTCTCTGCAGGCTGCTGTTTCAAGGCAGCTTAAACTGATTTATCTGCTCAGTGCCTCCATGGCCATCTTTGTCAGGAATCTCCATCCCATCCCCTCCTGTCTGGTGGCTCAGCGCTCATCAGACCCGAAGCTGAGCCTTGTCAGCTAAGTCAGCAAAAAACTAACCCAATAAGACCCACTTAGCTCTCTGCTGGCTTAACAGGACCAAGTGGTCAGCACAGGGGCTGATAAGCAGGAGAGGGGAGGGCCATGGCAGCCAGCATTTGCATTCCTCGGGAAAGGTGAGTTGTGTTCTGTTTCACAGTCTAGTAACATAAAACTCTGATCCTGCTAGTTCCTACAGGATAAAGTGCTCCAAGGCTTCAGCTCTGCCTGTTCACTGCCATCCATCTTTGGCTCATGTTTCTTTCTTTCCCAGCAGGGATGTCAGATTCGTGTCTTCTTGTCTAAATCACAAACCATGAAGTTTTAATCCCCCACCCCACCCTCTGAGCTGCCATGGACCACATGAAATATTCTTCTCAGTGTGCTGGGACTGGAGCCATGAGCAAGATGCCCTATCTAACCTCTAGCATGACCTACTCTAACTGCAACTGTCACTTTTGCACATTGCAGCACATGGAAATATTTTGTGAGATTCATTCCGCTTGCAAGGAAGCAAAGATCAGCTCCAGCATTCATCATGGCCAGCTTTCAGAGACGTCCATTTCCAGCATGAACATCCCCTTCTCTCTGAACAGCACTCTCTGAGAGGACGTTAAATATACAGCACCTAGATCTGATACAAAGTTCTGGTAGGATGTTACCAGCATTAGCAGACTTTAAATGCTTTGTCCCTCTGACTTCATTAGAAATATATTGCATCGGTTCATTGTAAAGGAGCTTCTGACACTGATCTTTGCTTTCACTTCGGTCTGGGTAGGCAGCTTTGCAAACCTCCTTTTGTCTAAAGCTGCTGCATGTCTGCTTGTAGTCTTTAGCAATCACAAATATATTCATTCCTACTTAAAGTCTCTGCACACCACCCACGCATGGCCTGGAAAAGACCAGGTGATGTTGTGAATATAGATTAAATTGTATTTTAAGTATTGCTTCTCTGATTGCAATTTCTGGTCCTCCTGATGAAGTGGTCTGTCTGTTTTGTTTGTGTTATCAATGGGAACACTTTGAAAATTGCTCTGGTGCCGAGGAGAGCAGGAGGAAAACATTGCTTCACGGTAAGCATTTTCAAAGAATGTTTACACCCAGAGTATCAAATTAATTTCCCCAAAGAACAGGCTGAGCTGATCAAAACCAAAAACGATCATTGGTTTTGCACACATTTGAATACAAATAATTTCATTTCAAAAAGTCTGTTAAGTGCAGTAGCTCATGATTATTTCCATATTTCCTCAAGCGCAACATAATTATTTTCTTAGGCTCTATTTTCTTGGTTTTGTTACCCAAGGAATATGTTGCAGCATCCTTTTCTCTGGCATACAGGCAGGTGCAGAGGCAGCTCAGCGACTGGGCAGAATCAGGGCACAGCTTGAGACCCAGTGTTCCCAGTCTTTGTTCACTGAGGTGCCAACCAGCAGAGGTAGAGCAGCAGTACATCATTCCTGGGTTTTCATGTTTTTTTATGTTTTTCTGCAAAGCTTTTGGTTCTCAGTTGAACTCCTTTGGGAATCCTAATGGAAAAATAGTTGAAAGCTTCAGAATCTCTTGAAATTCTGCCAGATCTTTATGCATTCTCAGAGATTCTTTAGCATTTGTGAGAATTTACTATCACTAGTGCCCACATATTTAGTTTTTCATATGTATTTTTTTTAGATGTGCCTCATCATAGTAGTTAGTCAATTGCATTACCTAATACCCTACAAGGCCAGAGAATTATGATCATTTTGCTAAACACAGGGAATCGAGAAGCTTAGTTAGACTTCGTAGTTGCTCTTCAGGCCTTGCAGGGCATATGTGGTAGAGGTAGGAGTCAGCATCTAGGCCACCTCTCCTTCCTTTGGTTACACACTTGATAACAGTTGCCCTATTCCTTAAACTTGTTCTGAACCTCATCTGTAAGAGAGGTGGTGTCATAAACAGCAAAATACACTGGAAAATCCTAGCACATGACATCAATTACAAAAATGTGAATTTCATCTTCTCTAAAATAAAAATCTATACATATAATGTCATTCAGGCAAAAAACCCTCAGTATAATCCCAGTGCTCTGAAAAGCCTAACAATTAGAACGGAAAACCTTCCAAACTAAGCAGAGCTGAACGTAATGAACGCAAAAGATGAGGTGCCAGCTGGGTGCTTTTTCTCTGTATGGTTGGCATTTAGCTAGCGGGTCAAACAGGAGAGGGTCCAGCACTCTAACCTTTGTAAAAATGTTAGGTACTGAAAAAGATATTTAATTTGATTATTGGTAGCTTTACCAACCTTTTCAGCTAAGCCGTACACTAATTAATAGGAGATTTTTTAACATTTGGAATCAAAACAGGTATGTACACATGCTAAAAATGGAAAACCCTTGAATGACAGCTTTGGGGATTCTGCAGGGACTGTTTGGCTCCTGGCTGGAAGTGATGGCAGCCTGCGTCAGGGCAGCTGTGTTGGGTGGTATCAGGCCCATCTGTGTTGGGAGAGAGACATGTACCTCTCGTGTGAAGCCACTCTGGTCATGCTGTGGTAGTGAAACAAGATGTCGGATAGCAGATGATCATTCAAGACTCAGTTCAGACCCTCGTTACTGGCCTATTGTGGCTGGGAGCACTGTGGGGTGTGCTTGACCCCCAAGATAAGATGAGAGCCCCGGTTCACTCTGCAAGCTGCTCTGGAAATAACAGTGATGGGCGGCCAAGGTGCTCCAGCCAAGCTGACTGGCAGCAGGAGGAGGAAAATGCACAAAATAAAGGAGACTTCAAGGAATCCCTAGAAACAGGAAAAGGTTGTGGGTTTTAAAAATGCAAAATTCCATCTATTTGTCACAATGTTGTAGTATGCAAAGTCGTGCTGGCACTTTGCATTTTACATATTATGTTTCACCCTTTATCCAAACAGTGATTTCGGGGGAGTTTTCAGGAGAGTCAATATTCTCTCCCATAGGCAAATATGAATCTAATTACAAGGAAGTTCAAGTAGGAAAACTGACATTTTCAAAGCAAGGATCAAATTCTGATGTGAGTGGTTCAAGCATGACACCTAAATTCATATCCAGACTCTGAATTATAAGAAGCCTGATCACTGAAAATGCACAGCACGCAATTCCCAGGCAGCTCACTTGTATTGAATTTTAATGGAGTAAAGTCACTTAATTAGGTCTGTAAATATGCATTTAGGTGAGTAATGGCACACAAGTTTGAAAATGTTGTGCTTTGGCTTGTCCGTGTTTGTCTTGCAACAAATATGTGAGGCTGCTACAGCCATGACACAGCCTGGTCAAAACCTCATCTGCTCCCAAAGGGACATAGTCAATAAGTTGTTAGTATTTTTTATCATAAAGCCTCTTGCAGGAGAGGCTTCTCTCTGGCCAGAGGGAACAAAAATAAAGTCATCATGTACATGTCATTATATCAGTATCATTCGTTATCTCAGCATAGTCATAAAGTATTGTAGAGATAGCTATTCCAGATTTTCCTTAGTCAGGAAGAGGGAAGAAGTTCTTGCCCCCAATAAAAGATGAAGCTCTGTGCATGTCCTAACTTAAACCATGTCAGTAGTTTCAGTGAAGTAGCTGAAAATCAGGAGGCTAATTACAGAAATGACCAATCAGGGGGTCACATGGGCCGGATGAGGTGATGTGAGAGCAATAGTAGTAACAGAATGGGGTTACCTGGCATACAGCAGTGTTCAGGATACCAAAGACAGTATTTTTGTAGATGATTATATAGAATAAATACGCCTCATATGGAATCTGTTCACACAGTTGTGGAAAAACAGACTTTAAGGTCTGAGCGTCAGAGTTTAATGTGAACAGAATCTCTAAACAGAGACTTGACAGTGCTAACAAAGGTAATATTAGATTTGAATGAGAAGCTGTACGGTTAATTAAAAATCAAAGACACAGTTATAATAGAAGTAATTATCCAGGAGTATTAAATCAGTTGCAAGTCCAAGCCCATAAAAAAATTAATCAGGAATAATTTAATATTTGATATTAAGGGCATATATTTTCAACTAATGCCAAAATCCATTCCATTAACCAATACAATTCTTCAAGTCTACCTATAAAATGAGTCCCTGAAAGCAGGACAATAGCTGAACAACTCTGTGGGAAGAAGTTTTAATTCTGCTTTTAAACCATGGTTACTGTAAATAGAGTACGGTTTCTATCTAAAGAGTCACACTGTCTAAGACCAAAGATTTTGCTGATCCATTTCTCCATGTCCAGCAGTGGCTGATAACAGATGCCATGGGAATGATATCAGAGCAAAGTAAGCTGCTTTCAAAGGTGTGTAATTCAGCATGTTTGTGGTCTAGAAGTGTGATCTAGTTGTTTCTTCCATTAATTTATTTAATTGCTCTTTAAATTGCAACGGAGGTCAATCCATGCAAACATTCCTGTTTTCTGTGGCAATGAATTTCATGATTCAACTACATTATGTGGAAAAACATAACTTTCTGTTTGTTTTGAGACCTGCCATCTGATAATTTTCCCCTTTTCCTTTTCTTTTGTGATATGAAACTATGAATCTCCTGTTTCTGCTCCCTTTCACCAGACCACTGAGCATCCCATGGATCTCTCTGGCAGCCTCTTTCAGTCATTTTCTTATTCTTGCATCACCTTTTTAGCTCTTTTGGCGCGTTTCTCAGTTGTCCTGGACATGAACAGCAAATAATCAAAGGAGGTTAGAGAGGGAAAGAAAAGAGGGTGATTGGTTTTTTGTGAAGAGGGAAGGGTGTTGAAATGTTGGGGGAAATTCCTGATGTAGAAAGCAGAAAGGCATAGAAGAAGCATTGAATGATGAGGAGTTTGTGGTTACCATCTAACCGCTGATAGGTTACTCAAATCAGACCTCACTGAAGTCAATGCAAGCTGTCACACTAACTCTGATTCTTGAAAACAGGCTTCTGTTGAGCAAAACTGTCATTTTATCAAGGTAGGTAAGGAGCTTTGTGCAGCTTTTGGCTGCAGGGTCCCTAGTTAGTAGTAAATTTTGAACAAACAGGAAAACCTAAGCAAATAAAAGCAAAAGTCAGATTATTTCAGTCCCATGTGTCTGGTGCCACCTTGAAGAAGAACCAAGCTTTTATTGCTGTCATCTAAAGATTTTCTTCTCATTTTTTAGCCCAGTAAATAAGCTTGTCACAAACCAGTACTAGGCCTACTGCAACCGTTTATCAACTCGGCTTCTGGAGGAGCAAATGTCTAGCGGCAGTCTGTATAGCTGGTAACAAGGTGATAAATGGCTGCACCAGGCTCAGTGTTGGCATCTGGAGGCAGTTATTTATCAGATCAAGTGCTTTGTAAACTATCAATAAAAGGCTCCATACCTTCCCCTTCCTTCCGAACCGTAAACCTACCTCTGGAAAAGCTAGCTGGAAAACATTCGTTCCTCAAGCATATTTTTCTTAATTTTCAAAATTTAAAAAAAAAAAGGCTAGGACTTTGAGATACTTCTGGTTGCACTTGGTTAAGGCTATGGACTGTCATATCACAGTAAGACAGATGATCTGTTAGTCATCAGGTTTACGCTCCTTAAAATCAGTGAGAATTTTGCTGTTGAAGTTATCAGGTAGAGTATGAGTCCCAGTCCTTTCTACACATCTGACCTTGGAAACAGCCTCCTGTGTAGTCATCTAACATTACAAATAACGGCTTTTATTAGCAGTGTGAATCTTGCAGCCTAGAACTGTTCAGGTTCACAACTTCATAATCATTGTAGAGTGACTAGTTCTTAACATGGTGCTTTATTCATGTGATTTTTTTCTCAAATCTAAAATGAGAAGGAGCTGAAGGAAGAAGCGGAAGCTGTTACTCTTCTACTGAAATCAGAAGAATTATTGGATACAGATCTCTTTATATATCAGATTAGGAAAATACTTCAAATGTCCTGGGTACAAAATATGTAATTTGATGTCAAGTTCAGAATTATTTCCTTGAGGACATTGGACTGACACTAACATAAGTTCTCTACTAATCATTCCCGAAGGATTAGACATTAAGCAATTGTTGTACAACATACAATATAGTCTTAAAAGCCTTGAATCTGCAGCTTGCATGTTGCCCAGGATATTATTACAAGACTCTTTGTGTCCTTTTTCTAATGGCTTTTTGGATTCCCTGCTTTCCGCCCACCGCAACCAGCTTTATAAGTGTCCAACTACTCTTTTTCTTTGTTATTAATTTTTTTCTATTGTAAAGCATTTCTGATCATTCTCATATCTGTCTAACTGCTTCTTAAGTTTATTGCTTTTCTGTGGTGCTGTTAGGGATTTTATTTCCCAGCTGGTATTACTTTTTAACTATTCATGTAAATCTGTATCAGTTCAGATTCATGCAGAAAAAACAATTTGTTACAAATCTGCAAAGGCTAAATGATCAAAGCAGAGCTTGCGGGCTCACTACTTTCTTTCTCTGCCTACTTAATTAGACCTAAAAATATTCTATCTTCGTTCAGATTCTTATACTGCCCTGTACTATAGCCTATATGTATGGCAGGGGAAACAAGTGCATAGGGCAGTTTCTTAGCGTATCTGCAAGATCAGCAAAGTTGCACCCGTTTATATCTGCAAAGGATCTGGCAGTAGTTGTTGTCACAGGGTAATCACACAGCAGAAGTTCTAAATCGGTAATGCCACTGAAATCCAGGCACTGAAATATCTTTATGGGCATGGGACTTGTGACTAGGAGTTTTTCTAGAAATGAAATTTTGGTTGCTGTGTCATATGAAAAAAAAAAAAAATTATCAAAATTTCCTTACCAAGACCAAATGTGAAGAGATGGATATTTTGGGCCTCCTCCACTGTAGAGATGGCAGTGTTATAACCAAAGGTACCTGTGGATAAATGGCACTTGCCTACTTTTGATCCTAAAAATACAGTGTTAATGCCCTTCTCAACATGACATGGCACAGCAAATGGATGAGTTTACCCATGGTGGCATAAGGGTACAACCTCTGCAGCCACTACAGGCAGGGACCAGTGTCTTTCTTCAGTCACTGTCATGGATTTTTTCTAAGGACATACTGTGACCCAAATTCTGCCCTGGGCATCATGGTGTCCTCATGAAGGTCATGGTCACATGTCTCAGAGCAGACTTTGGCCCCATTTGCCATATGGGAGCTGGAACATCATATTTTTTCTGAATGTCCCTTTTGTTTATTTTTGTGTTCTGTTAAAAGTTCAGATGAAAAGCTAATTACTAACCCAGCAGAGCCCGTTGGCTGCAGGCTTCCCCGCTGCTCTGCTGTTAGTCTGCTCATGAATGAATTTTTGGGTTTGAGGCAGGTTTCCAGGGCCCCTGTAACGGTCCCAGTTCAGCTCAGGCTGCTTATTGCTTGACATTCCTAAATATGAATGTGCTACAAACACTACAAGGCCAATGTAGAAGGTAACTTTTGAACAGGCGACGTAGTCACTTCTCTTATTCCTTACAGAACCTCTTTCTTCTCTTCGGAAATGTGAAAAACTAGTTCAGTCCTTGCTTTCTGGTTCTGCTGTGGGAGCTTATATTAATTGTCACATTGGAGCAGATTTCATCCTTGCAAATCTGCTTTTTTCTTCTCACTATATCTTTTTCTCCTTGTTTTCCCACCATGCTTTGTACATCATCTGTGTTGCTACTCAGATCTTCCATGTGCAGCAGGGGAAATGGGATGGCAGAGCTCCAGGGATTGCTTCTGGCTTTGCCGGTGGCTCTGTGTGGAGGCTTGGGCAGCTCTCCTAACCTACTAAGTCTTAGCTTTCACCTTTGGAAAACGACAAGAGTGATAGCAGAACTTTTAAAATGATGTGAAAATCAAGTCAGAGTGGATAAATGTATTAGGATTGTTGTTACGGCAGATGTTGCTAAATGGCTTTCCTCTCTGAGAAGTATTTTGTAGATGTGGAAGGAACTGAATCTGTCTATATATTTGTAAACAACATACATGCATCTTGATTTACCTGTTTTACTGGCGGGTCTTGCTTGACCTCAGAGTTAAACCAAAGTTGTCAGAGATGGGAGGAGAGGAACAAACCTGTCTGCTGAAAACTTGCAGCATCCTGTAGATGCTATGGCAGAGATGAATTTTAAAGAGTAAAGTACCTAGCTGTGCAGGTGTCATGGGAAAAAGCATGGATGTGCTGGTAAAAGAGCTGTCTGGTAGACATTAAAAACCGAGAAAAATGTTGCAGATAATAGAGCAGGTAGGTAGGATGGGGCAAAAATGCTGCAGACTTTGAGGTGGAAATGAGACCTTTGGATTGTGTGCCTGGGTTATGGAGATCCTCAAGTTCAAAAGACTGAGGAGATGCCACGTGTTTGGTGCTGGAGCTCGAGGCATCGCTTGGCAAGTCAGTGGTGGAAGAGGAGAGTCCTCTGTGGAGATCCGTAACAAGGAAAGCTGCATCTGCACCTCTGCCCACATCATTCGGGCTTCAGCTAGCTCAGTGTAACCATGGGGCTGAGAAAGGAGGCAGGCAGACTCCTGGCGATAGTTCGGTGTAGGAAAATAATTGAATGTTTCACAGCAGGGCTTAAAAGCACAGTCAAAGCTCTGCGTAGACAGACAGACCTCAGCAGATGCATCATCACGCGGTACAAGATGATACTGAAGTTGTTTTCAGGTGCAAATTTGTTTGTTGGTAAAACAATAGAAAAATCTATACTTATTTAGAATATAAAACACTGAATCTCCTTTTGTTCCATCTGGTTTGCATGTCTCGGAGGACTCTGATGGGGCCTGATTCCTACACAGCCTGAGTCTGGGGAAGCCTTTTACAGAAAACTTGCTCCCCAGTAGCATAAAACCACATAATTTATACCTCTGTGATAAGCACTTAGAAATATTTTTCTGAGAAAGTTAATGTAGCTATTATGATCATTGAATCATGTATGCGTTCTTAATCTATAGTATCACAGAATCACAGAATGGTAGGTGTTGGAAGGGACATCTGTGAGTCATCTAGTCCAACCCCCCTGTCGAAGCAGGGTTACCTACAGCAGGCTGCACAGGACCTTGTCCAGGTGGGTCTTGAATATCTGCAGAGAAGGAGACTCCACAACCTCCCTGGGCAGCCTGTGCCAGTGCTCCGTCACCCTCAGAGGGAAGAAATTCTTCCTCATGTTCAGATGGAACTTCCTCTGCTTCAGTTTGTGCCCATTGC
>Ga0065711_1006754_pt1 | contig 16492 bp, 12 predicted proteins | sample Hoacrofraction12_FD_59098 | JGI IMG/M metagenome (GOLD analysis project Ga0065711, IMG submission 59098) | Hoatzin crop microbial communities from Cojedes, Venezuela - Epithelial fraction 12 v2 (version 2) | ecosystem: Host-associated > Birds > Digestive system > Esophagus > Crop | place... | reverse complement strand
GGGGGGGGGGGGGATTTCTGTAAATGAGTATGCAGATGGAAAAAAATGAAGTATTCATCTGTGTTCTAGGGGAAAAAAAAAGTCACAGATGATTTTACTTTTTACCCTAAAAAGAATAAATTCCTGCCCATGTCTAGAATAGTTTAGAATCTGTTGTATCTGGGTGGCTGCTGCTGAACATGCAGTTTAAAGCAGACTGCACTTACTACAGCCCTCAGCAGCTTTGACCAAATGCCCCCTATTATGGGTCTGTGCCATCAAGGGTGTTTTTTTACTAAATCGCTTTGCATTTCATAACTGCCGGCCACTCTGTCCGGGAGGAGTACCAAGGGTTTGGAAAAAGCAGCTCAGACATTCTCCTTTCCTCCCCTAAGTCTNGNCCTCCCGTGCCTTGTCTGGGAAAAGATGTGGATCTGCAGCATCAGGGACTAAAGCGGCAGCCACAAATCCTGCAAACCTCTTGTGCAGCGTGGTGGAGTCACTGGAACTGGCTCTTGGTGCCTCCTATGAGAAAGGCTGAGTCACGCTTCTTGGTACCTCTGCCGCAGCCGGTGCAGGGGAGCGTGAAGGTTGCTGCCACGGATGCAGCGCGTGCACAGATTGTCCCTGTTTTCCTGGGGTTAAAGTGATGGCTTGTCCAGGTCTTCCAAGCAAGAGAGAATTATACCATTTTAGAATGAAAATTGAAATGAGGTAATAGCCACAAATACAGCTCTGAAAATAATAGCACTGTAAATCATGTAAAATAGTGGGAAAAGTAAGGTAGATCATGGGAGAAGGCAGTGAGGTTGGTTTTGTATATGTGTATCATGTGGGTTCTGAAGTGGACTGTTTAAATTAAATTTATAGTGTTTTAATAATCAACAGATAGCTAACTGTCAAGAAAATAAAGCACGTAGTCACATACGGTTACCTAATGGGGAAGCAAGTAACAAACCCACATGAATCCAAGCAACTCAAATTCAGGCAGTTTTTGAAAACTAAGGTTGGATTCAGATCCTATGGGTCTGACCAGTGTCAGGGATTGTCAGGCTTGCTATTTTGCTTTTTTTTATTTGCAGGAAGAGGTTGAGGTACAGATATGTGTGCTGATGGGATCTTTCAAAGAAAATATGTGGAAACAATAATTAATTGAAGTAATAAAAATAAGTAAAAGTTTCTTATGATTAAAATGTAATATAAGTGTCAGAACTTAAATGATAAATTATCATATAAACATATACACACAAATTTCATTAAATCCAACCTGTTTCAAAAAATTGTTCAGAACAACTCACTTTTCATTGGTATTTATTGAACCCATGTCGACCTTAGATTTACTTCCCAACAAATTCTATAGCCACCAATTTATTTGATGTTTGCACATGCCCTTTGACACACACACACATATATAAGGAATTTGATATTCATTTACCCTAATCCATAAAGTTGCAGTTAGGAATTTCATAAAACAACATTTGGATGCCAATTTAGCAGTCTTCTAACAAAAATTTTAGGTACTTCATAATTTCTACATTCTAGAATGGAAATGGTTAGAGAAGTACAGATTAGATACACAGGCACTTAGAACAGACAAAATTTCTTAAGAGCCCAATGATGAATAGGGGTCTTGTTCCCCTTTTGGAGCCTCTGTCTTTCCACTGGGAGAACTCACTTATCTGCATTGCAGCTCTGGGAGACTATTTCACTATAGACTATTTCACTATAGACAGTCAAGAAAAATATGTCAATATGTAATATAGGCAACAATATAACTTTTTTCTATAAAATCCCAAGTAATAACATGCAAATTTGTGGCAGCAGAAGTGGACTCTCTTTTAATCTGCTTCTAATTGCGTAACTGTAATGTTTGTGACGCCTCAATTATGAATTCCTTTTTTTTTTTAATACTGTATGACTCATAGCAGAAACATTCTTGTATTCATTGCCAGCATTTAAAGACAATAAGCAGCCTATTTAGAAGTAAACTCCTATTGAAATAAAAATTTCTGCATACGGGTATTTCTGCATACAAACGTATCCTGTGCTATGGATTTTCCAGAACCTGTGCCCAGTGCAGAAGGGAGCGAGCATGTCAGTGCTCAGAGTGACGACAGATGCAAAGCCCTACCCCCAGCACGGTACGCAGCTGTCTTTGCAGGGGTTGTCTGAACCTTCCCCTGCATTCACTCTAACCAATGTCACGACAGACACTCATAGTCAATTGGGAATGTATAAAAGTGAGAGTGACTAGCCAAACATATCTATAACCAGACTTTAAGTTCATTCAGTTTAGATACCTGCTTATGTTAAACATGTTGGCCGATTTTAAACTAGTTTAAATGCCAACCTATAGCCTGATGCTTTCAGAAGGAATAGACTGTACAGCCTCAGCTAAAATAATACCAATTCAGTGACGGGCAGCTTGTTTTGTTTAATAAAACAGCATTCTTCGTTCTTAGGTCTCAACAATGTAACTTTATTCAAGGATCCTGGTATCAAGCAGATGTCCTTCTAGGTTGAGGTTGGCTCCTGTGAGCAGCACGGCGATCACTGCAGGGAGGACCGCGGCCGGAGCAGGCAGCTCAGTGAAGGGAGGCATGCCACCAACCGAGGGTGACAGCTGGGCAAGCCGGTGCTGGGGCCTTGCTGTGCCCGGTGCTGGAGCAAGGGGTGCAGAGTGGTCCCCTGGCAGTGCTCGGGGTCGGGCAGCAGCCCAGTGGCAGCCAGACAGGCCTGCGGTCTCCGGGCAGGTCCCTGACTCTGCGAGGTACACGACTTGGGCGCAGGCACAGCAGCAGTGTACCTCGGGCAGGGGCCCAGGGCGAGAGCTGGAGCCCAAATGCAGCTCCCAGGCGGAGGAGGGAGGCCTCCAGCGGGGCTTCTCACAGATCTTTCTCACCCACCAGCTTTTTGCAGCCATCTGATCCGAGGTTACACAGCTACACCACGTCGGCGCTGGCCTCCGGCACTGGCAGTCAGACCTCTGCTAAGGGACTGCACCCAAAGTCCTCATACTGTGGATTTAATGGTATATTTGTGATCTCTGATTTGTTGATTGCAATTAAAATAAAATAGTTTCTTACCTCCATATATACTTTCTCATTTTCTGAAGTGTAAAAATACATGCTTCTTTATGTGTATGAGAATGGCAGTGTTCCTTTGTCTTAAATGCTTTAAAGACTGGTACTGAACATAGGAGAACTGGTATCCCACTTCTGTCACAAAGCGACGTGGTAAAGGAGGAGTAAGAGCAGTAGAACCAGTCCATCTGAACTACAGATTTACATTTGAGATGGACCTGAATGACAACATCTAAAATTTCAACACAGAGTTTGATTTTCCACCCACAGTTCACTTTTATCCATCTCTGTGGTTTTACTGTGAATCATTATAAATCTAAGGACTAGTTTCAAAACTTTAGCTGTAGACTTGAGATTCAGAAATCCAGAAAATCCTGTTATGATGAGGCTTAGTGTCAGTCCTTACCTAAGCACAACTTCCCTTCAGTGCAGTAAGTATTATTAAAGTATGAACTTCCGAAGTATGCCCAAAAATAGGAATGAAGCACATCTTGGCAATGGCTACAATTCCTCATATTTACGAAAGCAATCCTGGGGCATGATGACATTTTCAAAACTAGCATCCAGTTATATGTATTTTTGGAAAAAAAAATGGAGACATACTTCAACAGAGGGTAAGAATGTATTATTCCCCCAATCTTATTTTCCTGAAGTACGTATGATGAAAGTGCGTCTGGATCATCCATTTTATTTCTTCAAGCAAACACTTCAATCAATCCAATTTTCCTAACTGAGAAGACTTTTAGAGAAGTTGCGACATTCCTGGCGTTTTGTAGCACTCCTTTCTTTTCCCCGGGATCCTGGAAGTGTCACAAGGACTGTGCTCTCTGGGTTTTACTGGGACCGATGAGACCAGCAGCACTTTCCTTCTTCGAGGCAGTGTAATCGATACCCTGATGCTGCTTTGAGAAATGCTAACCTGAGCCTAGAGAATGAAGCAGATACGCTGGCTATGTCTATGCTGCATTTGAGGTTACTCTGTCCATGTCCACACTGCAGACTGCAGGGTGCTTCCAGGCTATTATAGGGATGTCCATACACAGGGATACACCATGGCTGTGTCAGAACAAGAAATCAGATCTTTTGGCTTTGAAAGCATTTTTGAGTGCATATTTGTGCAACCTTATGTGTTTAAAGATGTGGGTTTGTGCAAACCAAGAGCTGCCTCCAAGACAGCTTTCATTTCAGGAAGCATGGTATTTGTACGGTTTTGTGAACATATTCTTGGCCAGGCCAGGAATTTTATTCAAGGAGTGTTACTCAATACAAAATACTTTTGCTGTTATTACCAGCGTTAAGTTGCAGCCAGAGTCTGTCACAGTCAGCTCCAGAGAGTCATGCTAGGCAGTGCTTGGTGTCCCAGGGTTTGGTGTTCAGCCGGCGTTGCTGGAGGAAGGTCTGCAGCTGCAGGTGAAAGCCAGAGAGAAAACATAGGTATAGCTGCTGTGGCTGTGCTTGTCTACTACCAACATTGCTTTTTGCTTGTCACTGTAGGTGCAAGGCAGACTCTGGCTCCAGCAGTCACCAAGTGGTTAGCCCTTCTAGAGCTGGCACATGGTGTGATGTCCTCTCTTGTGCCTTGTCGGCGTGATAGTGTAGTCAGCCTCGCAAACAAGATGGCTGAATATCCCACTGTGCTGCAGAGTATCTGAAGAAGCACGTCACAGGTGAAGGTGAGCGCTGGTGGTGCAGGCTCTGGTGTGGCCCGGTAGTTGTCCTAGCAGGAGTGCTCGAGATCAGATCACCCCAGACCTCCTCGTTGCACATACCGGTGGACAGGTGAGGAGGATCCTCTGCTAGCTTAACTAGGTTACTCTCTCAGTGCCTCGGAGCATGTGTAAATAATTGACAGTGGACAGCCAAGGTTTCTGGCATCAGGCAGTGCGTACTCTAACAAGGTGGTACAGCTGAGATCCCAGAACCTGTATCGCAAAATCCAGTTTCAAGTATACCCTGTACATGAAAATCCAAGAACACAGTTATCACAAAAAAATTTCCTGAGCCATAATTGTGTCCAGTAGTCCATGTAAATGAATATTTAATCCAGACAATATTTTTCCACAAAGAGGCACACCCCATCAAAAGATAATGCAAACTGTAGCTCATGGAACTGGGCAATGGCTATGTAATCATTGCTTGAATCCAGACAGTCTTTTATCAGCTTTGAATGTGTCTGTAATCTCTTTTTATATGCATATGGATCTCAGCAGGTGTTTTGCCTGAAGGGTTGTACAGCAGCAGGCCTTCTGAGAGTAATCAAGCCAAAACTCATAATTTATACTTTCAGTATAAAACTGTTACTGATATTTTAAATATTTCCAGCTTTAATTAAGTAAGTTTAACTGCTATTACTCACTCCTATTTCATGTACCACCATTATAGTTTAATTGCAGATTGACTTTCGTTCCATAACCACTAACTAGCAGTTGTTTTTATGAGCCCTGGTTTTGTACCACTCTGATAAATGTCCATTATACAATAAAATCTGACTTAATTTCAAATGCATTCTGGTCACTGTGTTTTATTTCACATGTCAGTAGTCATAAAGCAGAGCGCTGATCCTGCAACAAGGAGAGAATCCAGAATTAAATTAATATATAATAGCTTTGTACAGTGTAATCTTTTGACACTGAGAGATTAATTTTGTCAGCATGGCATTTGCAGCTGGTAGTAGATTCAAGAGATACACTACTCCTCTCAGGAAATAAGTTAAAAGCATGGCATGAATATTATTACTTTTAGCTTTATCTTGTGGCTAGAAAAAATGAGCTCCCTATCACTTCTATCAGTATCCCTTATTTATTAAGGTGGTGCTGAGTCTAAGGGTGGAAACGTGATTTACGTGGTAATTGTTTTTAAAAGTTTTTTTCATATATGTAAGTGATTTTTTAAGATAGAAAGGGAAAAGTACATTTTGTTCCTTGATGGTAACAATGTTGTGGGTTGTACAGTATGGCAAAAGCTACCTCTGCACTGCAATACAGGGCTAATTGGCTTGGGGCAGTGCTTCTAGAGGCTTCTGCCTTGAGAGGTAGTTCTGGTGGGGCTACCTCAGGAATCTGCACTGTGTGTTAGGCCAGTTACCTTGTACATTTCCATCTGTCTTCATCTGTTGGCTCTTTACAACTGTATGTTGATTCAGACAGCATTTTTTTATTTGCTTGTACAGTAATTCACGCAGTTATGTTCTTCCTCTGCAGCACAGTAGCATTGACAACACTAGAAAATTGAGACAATGTCAGACAGCTTAGTTCCTTTCAGGTGTAGTACAGAGCAGAAAGCAAAAGCAAGAAGTATGTATTTACCTTCATTCTGAAGTTGCCATGGGCCAGTTTGGTCCCTGGAAAAATTCCAGCTATCCTAAGAGTTGCCCTAACTTGTACCATAATTGCTATGCTTCCCACAGGACTTTTCAGCACTATGCATGACAAGTACTAAAGAACATCTCGGCCACACCTCAGACTGCTTTTCTGCTGGCTCACACACGGAAAGATCTTTAGCAAATACTACCAGTCTTGTAATTTTTTCATGTTTTGGGAAGACCTCTTCTGGTACAAGTGTTCTTGGGAATGTGAAGAGAGGTAAAACGGGAGAGATAGGGATAGCTAATGGCTACAATATGTTAATAAAATCTACTAAAACTGAAATCCCTGGTTCTTCTCCTGGGCCTAGCATGAGAGTTCTTCTGTCAAACAACTTCTCTGCTATATTTAAGATAGGTCTATTACTATATAATTACTTCAATTATTATCTAACTTAATTAACATTTACAAAGTTTTCCTAAATCTTTGCAAAGACCCTTGCATGCACCTGTATTTATTTACTAGATATTACGGCAAATAAAACCACACTCCCAACATTCCTCATTGAAGATGTAAAAGCCCTAAAAATTTTGCACTCGACTTAATCAGGACAACCTGACCTTGATGTTTTTTCACAATTATTCTGACTCATCACCCCAGCTTGCAATAATTGCCCGCAGTCCTCCATTCTTTACAGCATTCCCTTTTCCATTTCCTAAAGTCAACCATTCGTAATTCCTCTGTTTTCCTGCATATAATCTGGCTAATATGCCATTCTCAAACATGGTTTATTATTCCATGTGAGTATATGAGAAAACAGGAGGGAAAATGGGTTGGAGCAAACTTTTTGTTTGTCAGTGATGAGATATAGCGTCAGCATGCTGTCACAGCCCAAGACAGCAAACGACTGGGTACAACTATAGCACTTCTGAAAAAAATTTCTGGTGAGCCTTAAGTTTTCATCTTTATTTTTTATCTTTGTTCTTAACAAATAATAATCACAAGTAAAATTTCCCAACTCTCAGTGAGCTGCTTTTTGGGCACATATTTTGATGTGCATGTATTTAGACCTTGTAAGAGTTTTATACACACGGAAATATTACCGTTCAATCACTGCATACATTTCTGGCCAATAAAACAGAACATTTAAATAATTAGCATATAAACACTAGGTATGTTGAAAGAAAAGTCATTTTGAATCATCTACATAGTAAAGAAAAAATTCTTTAGCTGCCTCATCCCTGAAAATAGATACCTCATTAGTCACTGATAAACTGCCATGCCAAGCTGGTAATACCGGTAAGATCAAAATGGAAAAAATTACAGTCATGAGGTGGAACAAAACATGCCATGGGAAGATGAATTGACCTGCTATGATGACTCACATCTAGCTAACAAATCCGAAGCATATTCTTTGAACCCTGTGAAAAGTGGAGGAAGCAGATGCTAGAAACAAATGTAGATACAGGGGTACAGAAAGGATACACAAAACCACAAGCCTGAAAGTGGACAGACACATGCCCATCTGGTGTGATCAGTTACAGAAGCATGAAGGATTCTATTGGTAAAGAAGCGGTCAGTCTTTGCTCTTTACTTTGTGAAAGTCACTTGCTGTCATAGAGTGATTCTAAGGGCAATTTGATGTCAGTTATGCCTAGTCATCATCAAACTCCTAGCTAAGTAGTTTGTAGGTAGCGCCAGCTGATTGCAAAAGTGACTGCTGATAAGCCTGTCAATGCTTGCACAGAGAGCAGATAGTAATTAAGCATTCATTTAAACATAATATTTGAAGCAGGAATACACTATCTCATGTTCCTTGAAATATCTTATTTGTGTATGTCAATATCTCTGTGTCTGAACCGAGAGGAAACAGTGTTAAGTTGCTAGGCATAGTAGTTTGAAAGGAATGTGACATTACAGTTTATACCAGTCAGTGTGAACGGACAAAATGTTGCATATACAAATCAGCTGAATGTCTGATTCCACAGAAAAAATAACAGTTAAAAAAATTGATTTTTTTTTCCCCTTAAAGGTGGAGGAATTTTTTTTACAAAAATTTCAGCCTGACTGTATGACAGCAAGAACTTCCTGGAACTTCAGAGGGAACATCAGGTAGAGTAACCTGAGAATTCATGAAGTAAATATTAGGGATAATCTCCTGAGCTTGCAGAACATACTTCCCGTGCTAAATTCCTTACAGTAACATTTTAGATACTGGCATTAGTCAAGCCATGTCCAGATACTTCATGCCAGGATGAATCATATATGACAGTGCACCGAAATCTCCCCTAATTTATATAGCTTTTGCAAAGGTGTCGACTGAAGTGCAGTCTCATAACACAAACTGGCTCATCCAGTGTCCCTCAAACTCTCCCCTTTAATGTCTGAGTCAGACTCTGGGATGCCCTATGGATGTCCAACCACAATTAGAAGCAACTTTAGCCACAGTTATCTCCTTTGATGAAAAAAAAAAAAAAGAAAAAGGCATGTATAGTAAAAAATCCTTTGATGAAATCATGCTCCCCTTCCCTTTTTTGTGCGAAACCACACTGCTAATGCTGGATTTTGTTGTCTGCTTGCACCACATGTGGCCATATAGAGCCAGTAGTACAATGAAATAGAAGATTAAACAACATTTTTTGCATCTCACTTTTTGCAGACCGCGCCAGTACAAGTTTGTCTATCGTTTCTCTTTTGAACACTGCAAAGCAAGCATTTTTAGGAGGAATCCTCTGGCAGTGCTGTTGGCAAATCCTGTCGCCACTTCTTTATCGCCAAATTTTTGTGGTTGGACCAAACTTTGCAAAAGAGCTGCCTGTACTGGCATTTGTTACGTTATGTAACAGAGAAACTTTGTTCCAATTCATTATGTTTGGAATGTGTAAGATAAAAACCTCATATTATGGACAAGTTTCACAGCGGGACATGAGGATCTTCACTGCTCTCAGCAGTGGATTCCCTATATTGTTATTAGAGGTGGCTCTTTATAAGCCCATCAATATGTGTATTAAGGAGATGTTTTGAACTGGGAAGAGACACAAACCCCTCCCAGCATGGACCATGGAACAACCGCGATCTCAGGGTCTTCTATCTTTTGTGTGATCTTTCCATTTTTTGTAAGGTCTCAGAGTGTCATTCACCAGAGTGTGTTGTTTCCACAGAATGAGGACCATAGCTGTTCTTCCTGGACTGCATTCCTGGGGAACAATTCATTCAATTCCCACGTTAGAGGAAGAAACCTTGAATTTGCAGCTTTAAATCAGGTCCTTGCTTTCCTCCTTATGTGCCTGTCATCCCCCTTGGACCTAAAATTAGGCCTTCGCCCCTGCTGTTGTCTCCAAATACCACTCCAGCAGTGTGATTGTGCTCTGTCCAGCACATAATGGCGAATTCTTCCCCCTGACTGTAGATGCTTTTACGTAATAGATTCCGTCTACACAGAGACAATGGCAATTCGCACAGATGGCAATATGGAGGGTCGGCCCAGATGAGCATGCTCAAAAGTATGTCTGGCTTTCGATTCACCTTGGTTCAAATCCCACAACATCACGTTGCTGAGTAGGCAGAGCACAGTGTCTCATTGTTTATCTGAATTAGTGAGTAGGTGGAAAATAACCTAGCAACAGGCGAAGAGCTGCACTGCACGTTCGGGCAGCCACTGCTACAGGCACACGAGCAGAGAGGCGCGTGCCCCCAGCCAAAGGACAGATGCTCCCCGCCTCACACATAAGCAACAAGCTTGTCTCTGTTGGGGCACGGGAGGGACAAAGTTTATTACTGTCTGCTCAAAAAACAAGACTGCTTTGTGCAATGAAGGAGTTCTAGGTATCTGAACTGCAACTTACAACAGGCTCTTCTCCACCTGAAATGCTGAAAATACTTCACTGTCGACACAGAGGATTGCTTTAGTGGTGTAAACCTCTCACTCGCCATCAAAAGAGTCTGCAGAATGACAGAACTGAATTTCAGCAGTGTTTCCCAGTGAACTTAACCAAGTGAAGGTATCTCTGTCGGGATCTTATTTACCGTCCTGCTTGTTCCATGTAGCAAGAACTAATCTCTCTATACTAGCAAGCATTAGGCTGTATAATGACTGACTACCTAATTCCCTACTTCCATCCAGACCTATTTCAAACTATGCAAAATTATTTTTATTTGAATATTTTATATTTCAGGATATGAAATACTCGAAATAGAAAATATTGTTCAAATAAATGCTAAGTCAATGATGGCTTATAGAGCATCTTCCTCAATTAACCAGATTTAATTTCTTTCACATCTTCAATGTATTATACCTGGAGTTTTCTAGTCAAGCCTTTTAATTTTAATGTAATAAACAGCAAAAGGTATTTTTCTTGCATTGAACATATGGGCAAAAACAATATAAAATTTAATTACATATTGTAAAATACCAACAAAGGACAAATACTGATTTCTACTTCTTTGAAGGCTACTCTGTCCTTTGGCACAAAAAATGCTTGCATTGAACTGATCACCTATTAGGACAAAATTCATTATAAAATGTGAAATACAATGCTTTACATAAAGAAAGCAATGTTTTACAGTGAATAAAATAAAGCTGTTGCTTTACTTATATCCCATATTGCAATAATTAAGAGATTCAAAGTTACCCAGTTATCTTTCATCTATTTTGTTACTTTCCAGTATTGATAAATGTGCATTATTCAGTAATACAGAATTTAAGTGAAAACTTTCTGACTTTCAAATCTTAAGGGACAGCTTAATTAGCCAAGCTTGTAAAAGCAATTTGTAAATTCAAAACATCATCTCTCTTCTGGAATGAATAAAGAATCACATACTTGAGTTTCAGTTGCTCATTATTTTAAAATTAGAAGCAGTAAAAACACAGCGTAGTTAGGGGAAGGATATCTTGCAAAACACTTGTGTTTCAAGGTCATTAATCCTTTCTTCCTTTAGCTTTCAATCAAAGATGTGATAACATTAGAACACTACCCATCTCCTGTTGGGGGTTCTGAAATCCTATGAGAGTTCAAGGAATTGTTCACAGCAATAATAAGTGCAGAGTAAGGCAAAATTTAGTCCATTATGACAAAAAGCAGACGTTTGATTTTTCTTCTGCTTTTAATACAGTGTGACAGGTACTTTGTTTTCCATTCCTAAGGGTAAAAATTATTTAAAACTCCATAATTTGTATATGTAAAGTAGAATTATTGATTTACTAAGTAACATCAACGGTTCAACACTGAACAAAGGTAGAACACACCTCTTCCTTCTTTTAACAAACTTTCAGAAGAAGTCTCTGAACTTTTTTCAAACTGCACACCATAAATATTGCACCAAAATATGTCAACTACAGAGTTTTCATGCCAAAATCTAAGTCAAATACTCATGCGTGACTCTGGATTTTTCAGAAACTTATATGCAAGGTTGGACTCAGTGAATAGCTGTACAGTCTGCACAGGGTTAAATGACAATGACATTATCCTTTACATCCACCTCTTCTTATGCATAGTTGCCCCATAACAAATAGATGGGAAACAGGATGTGAATTTATATCCTCACAAACACTCTCATTGAGAGTAGAAGTACCCATTTTGGGGGTTACCAGTCACCTGGCTTGTATCAGTGTATCTATATCACTGCACATTTATGCTTTGCTTTGTATCAGGATAATTACCTATGTAAACATAAGTAGAGTGTATCTGGAGGCAGAATATGACTGTACCCTAATATGTGGTATACAGGACTACGGTAATATAGATAAATAGTAAGCAGTTTTATTCAATGCATTGTAAAAAAAAGGCATTTAATACGTTTGTATTTATGCATCTTGCACTAATCCTGACCTTCAGCTTTTGGGAAACATGTTTTAATAGCCTCTCAGCTATTTCTTACTGAACTGAAAGTTGCTGCTGCCTTCCACGAGGTGTTCTGCTTTGTAAGTTTTCTAAAACCACAGTGATATGAATAGTATGGGCAGTAAAAATAATAACATTTTAAAAAATCTTATATATTCTTTTGAGTGGGACATAATTTTAGCACAGATTTTTAACAGTATACATGAAAAAAAATTAGCAATGCTTTTGGTGCTTATTATGGAGACCCACTGCTACAAACCATGATGTGGGACAGTGAAGAGCTGTTTTTTCCTGTTTATGTGGTGTATTTGAGTAACAAGCACAGGCACTATCGTTATGTGATCAGTAATAATGGCATGTATCTGAAGCCTGCTGAACCTTGAGGAAAATTCTAGGCTGCACTGTAACTGGCCTAATAGATAATATTCTTGTAGCTATTTCTGGAAAATACTGCACTAATGCCAGCTGGATTGCCTGCTTACCCTCCTCTAGTCCATCTACAATGCAGCAGGTAAAAGTATTTACCTAGGTCAACAGTTTCCAGACCTTGCATCATCTCTCTTTCATGTCTCATCGGAGTTTATATTACTTCACCTCCATCTTCTCTTTACGCCTCTCTGATGCCCTGCTTGCCATTTATTTCATCCACCAACATTTTTTCCATGCCACTAGCTATGCACGTGACGCCCTTCTTGTTCTAGACCATTCTGCCAGTATCCTCTCCTCAAGCAAAAATCAGAAATAGTCACTATCCTCATTTAGCTTGTGGTTGAAAGGCAACTTTGTTGTAATTACCACTATACACAAGCATCTACCCTAAGTAAGTGCACCAACAGTATTGATTTAGACCTGTTTTCCCCCTTTACCAGCCTCTCACTGCTTCATCCTGACCTGTATCACACCTGGAATTTCAGCTGAAGATGTGTTTTTCCTATTTAGCATTGGAACAGCGGGAGGATGGTATATCAAGCATTCTTGTGAATGTGGCTCTACAAGCACAAAGATAAGCATGGCCTCTGCCCAGCTGAGTTTGCTATCAATGTATTCTCTGGTTCAGGTCCCTCCTCACCTACGAGAAATAGAAAACCGTAATAAATACAAATGAATATTGAGGAAAATAGGATTAATAGTTCCTCTAAATTTTGAAACAAACGGTAAAGGAGTGTCAAATTTGAAGGAAATGTTAGGAATTCTTCCTCATGCTTTTAATTATGGCCAGTTAAGGGGAAATTTCATTCATAGGTCATGAGAATTTTACATTTGCTTCTAAATGGGTAGTAGGACTAGATGGGTTATTTGGATCTAATCAGAGCTTCTTCTGACATACAACTTGTTTTCTATATTCCCCCATTTTGGCAACTGATGATAATCATTCCTGAAAACTCAGGGTCAAAAGATAACAGTGATAAAAGACTTGGTCCTTACGCTATGTTACCAAAAGATGATGTTAGGAGTATCAAAATGGGGCTGGATCTGAGTGATTAAATTAAGCTTTAGGCAAGAAGACCATCGGATTTAATGAAATGAACAACTAGGTCCCTTACAACTTCCTTTTGCTGATTTTTTATTTGTTTAGTATAGCACATTTGCCAATTAGTGCTATATTGCTACAGGGCAACTCCTACGCTATGGATAAAGCAATGTGATCAAGATCTACAGAAAAAAATGCAGCAAATGCAGAATAAAATCTTCATTCAATGAAATGTCTGTGCACAGAATTTGTGAACAGAAAGCAAACATAAAACAGAACATCAGAGTTCAGTGAAAAGTTTTCTGTCTACAAGTTGTAGACAAAAACCATGAAGCACGGAGAAAAGCCAGTTGGCATACTGAAAGCAAGTCTGACTTTTAGAAACGCTTCTGCAAAACTGCAGTGCTCTACTTATACATAATGGTTGTTTAGGAAAAAGAGGAAAACTACGGATGTCTAATGGTCTGTCCATACTAAAATTAAATATATTACTGACCTTGGTAATGCTTAAATATGGCTATCACTTTTTTGTGCTGCATTACTTCAAACATTTTCAGGGAAACCTGTTTTAAAGTGGTTCCCTTAGATACTATCATTAGTTTGTTGAAGAAGGAAGTATGGTCTGTCGTTTAAAGCACAGGACTCTGAGTAAGAAGATGTAGATTATGCCCCCTGCACTTATAACGACTGACTACGTGGCTTCCTCATCTCTAAATTGGGAAATAGTACTTAACTAGCCAGAGGTAACAAGGAGACAAGTCATTACTGCTTATAATATTATAATGGTAACAATCAGAACAAAGCCATCAGAGGAGTACTGATTTGTTAAGAAATCTGTGGGAAAGAAGCAAATCACCTGTACATTTGAAGTTCTGGTAACTTCTTCTAAGACAAAGTGAAATTTCTGTGCTGTGTTGGGGGACGGTTTAGGAACGCAAAGGATCAGTCCTTGCATTTGTTAAGCAACAGCCATCTAAAGGTCACCATGGCTCCAAAGTAGAACTATGATCTCACAGCTGTAGTCTTCGCCCTTCCCTGTTCACACCCTTTCTGTGTTTATGACTGTTATGCTGGGAGGTATTGATGGCTTCCATCTTCCATATACAGACAGCCACGTATCTTGTAACGATGTGTAGGCTAACTATACCCCATAAGGTATTGATGTTGGAAACAAAGGGAGGCAACTGCCCAGATGAATATCTCTTAAAACTGATCAGAATTTAAGCTCGTGAGGGTGGAGGTTTTCCCTGGGACAGGAAAGTGCAGTCAGTGCAAGGCTGACTCAGGCTGAGAGACCACACGCTTACAAGTGTATGTGGGCAATAAAACCTGAGGAAGAAAAAGGGGCGAGGAACTCACATTCCAAGATATGAGTAAGGCAGGACAGCTTACTTTCTGTACTCATTGTACGATAAAAATCCCTTTTTTAATGTATAATTAAGTCAACTTTGGTTTTGATTGAGATATGAGAAACTGAACTCAGTGCAGGGAGGCACCAAGGCACCGTTAACATATATATTCGCTTCTTGTGAATACAGCAAAGGTTTGTCACACAAGCAACCCGGCAAGGCTCTGAAGGCTAACCACTTCGGTCTCACTGAAGGTGACTGGAAGCAGCAGAAGGAGGACAACTCCATCACCTCCTTCGCTCTGTCTGTGCCCGGGAGGGCCCGGCTGCTGTTGCCAGGGTTTCTCTGGATTGTAGAGAGGGAGGGTGAATACTGGAGAAGCTGCCCCTCCCTGCGGCAACAGGAGCAGTCAGGACTGATTTCCCAGGCTCTACCCTTTTCCTCTCATGCCACCACTTCAGACGTTCATCAGCTGATGAAGAAGATAGCTCTACCTAGCACAGTACACTTTCTGTAGGAAGGGATCATCGGCTTTACAGGAAAAACCATGGTCTGCTACAACATGAGACCAAACCCTTCTACATCACTTTAAAAGCACTTTTACCACTCATTTTTATGGTATCATCACCTGGGGGCTCACATAATGAGAAAAGAGCAGGCTGGCAGCCTCTGCTGTCCGGAACAAGTGGCAGAAGAAAGGGGGAAACCATAACACGGGTTGACTGTTCCTTTTCGGTCTCCAGACAAGCAGATCACCTGTTTTTGCCTACTGGAGCTCTGCTGGGCCAGGTCAGCAGAAAGCAAGCGTGATGCGGATGACAGATCCGTAATTACAAGCAACACGGTCACTCTGTGCCTCTTGCCGCTGACGGAGACACTCACACGCTTGCTGCAGTGGAAGTGACATTTTACTGCAAACATCGGTTCTTAGGGTGGGCTGACTGCGGGACCCTTTGCTTACATTACCGGCCAACGAGGGTTCCCTCACCGCAGCCGAGGTCTGCGGTCACGTGCGTCCAGCCCTGGAGTCCCCAACATAAGAAGGACATGGATGTGTTGGAGCGGGTCCAGAGGAGGGCCACAAGGATGATCAGAGGGCTGGAGCACCTCTGCTACGAGGACAGGCTGAGGGAGGCGGGGCTGTTCAGCCTGGAGAAGAGAAGGCTCTGGGGTGACCTGCACCTGGGGAGGAACAATCCCATGCACCAGTACAGGCTCGGGGCGGACCTGCTGCAGAACAGCTCTGTGGAGAGGGAGCTGGGAGTGCTGGTGGATGACAGGTTGACCATGAGCCAGCAGTGTGCCCTGGTTGCCAAGAAGGCCAATGGTATCATGGGGTGCATTAAGAAGAGTGTGGCCAGCAGGTCAAGGGAGGTTCTCCTTCCCCTCTACTCTGCCCTAGTGAGGCCCCATCTGGAGTACTGTGTCCAGTTCTGGGCTCCCCAATTCAAGAAAGATGAGGAGCTAC
>Ga0065711_1040989_pt1 | contig 16494 bp, 17 predicted proteins | sample Hoacrofraction12_FD_59098 | JGI IMG/M metagenome (GOLD analysis project Ga0065711, IMG submission 59098) | Hoatzin crop microbial communities from Cojedes, Venezuela - Epithelial fraction 12 v2 (version 2) | ecosystem: Host-associated > Birds > Digestive system > Esophagus > Crop | place... | reverse complement strand
GGGAGCCGGTCGGCAGCTCCTGACTTTCTTCTCCGTCTCCCCTGACGGATGTGAGGGAGGCAGCTGGAGGTCAGTGAGTGGAGACGGCTGGAGAGAGGCAGGAAAGGGAGCCAGGCTGGTGCGGGGAGGGAAGGAAGCCTCAGGGGGTGTGACAGGGTAGTGAAGTTAATCGACCAGTTGCGCGTGGGAATGGGTGAACTATCCTGGAGATGGAAAAAAGGTCCTGAATCAAGCAGAGGGGAAGAAAGGGACAGGGACGGAGGAACTGAAGGCAGGGAGAGGTACAATGGAGTCAGGAGATGGACAGGAGTGAAGGGGAGCGTCACCCTGCCTTGCAGGGCACGAACAACAGAGAAGTCGCAGGCTTGGGAGGAACAGGGTGCCGTGGTCTGCGCACCATCTACGCCTGTGTCCTGCGTTAGGAACCTCTGGTAATGCAGCTCTGAGGTCATCTGTGCTTGGGAACTTGCAGAACGGGTTTCCACCGAAACTTCCCTTTCGAAACCGGGGAGGAGACCCGGGGGCCTTGCCATCCCTGTTCCTCGTCTGCGTAACCCACCAGCCGGGGAAAATCAGGAGCAGAAGAGCCTTGGGCAGTGTGAGCCACGCAGCTGCTTCCCGGCGTGAGGGTCTGCGTGGGGCAGCGTGCCCTTCCTGCCGGTGGGGCCGGCCGCCGGCACGGGCTGCTGCTGACGTCCCGGTGTAGAGCCCGCGGGTTGCTTTCTGGGCTCTGGGACAAGGAGCTGCGGGAAGCTCCATGGTGTGTGATTAGCAGGGTAGTGGAAGAAAGGCTGCCAGCCTGGTGTTTGTGGGATGCAGAAACTAGATCCATAAAACCGTTGAGGCACTTAGCACCTCCCGAACTGGATGCTGAAATGCCTTCTGGGGGCCTGGGGCTACGTCACCAGTGAAGTGAAAGCTTGAGGGTCGAGGCAAATTCTCCCTTCTCCGTAGTGTGCAGATGATCCTGATGCCGTGTGCACTCGCTCAGCTTCCGTCCGAATCCGGGATATGGACAACAGCCTCATTAAAATGAAGCATGGAGGAGGAGTTTCACTGAATGGACAAGACATACAGGTCCCTTTGCTACAAGGTGTGTTTGCATGGTCAAACTCTGGCCAGCCGCTGAAGGGGTCTTTCTTACTGCTGTTTACTGGCACGCCTTAGCCAACTGAAGTGTTTTCAGTACCAAATTCTCACTTGCATCCTCTTCTAGAAGCTCTGTCATTCCAGCTTCTCTCCCTGCAGCTGACACATCTTGTCTCAGCTCCTCTAAAATCAGGAGAATTAAGCTGGCCTGGGTTTGTAAGATGTGATCTTGAAAGCCACTGTCGGTTTATGCTTTTTAAAATTACTTTTTTATCCAGAAGCTCGAAATCCCTCCAGTTATCTTGCAAAATGTCACAGTTAACACCCGAGTTCTTGCAGAGTGCACATATATCCTCTTTTAGGGCTCCTGAGTACGTTAAAACAGAGCCCGTGGATCAGTTCATGCAGATGTAAACTGCTGAGCAGGCACAAAGCTCGGGGGCTGCCAAGTGGGCATTGCTGGCACCCCTTGCTTTGGCAGACCTGTGTGCCCCCTGCTCTGTGGCAGCCACTCTTTTGCCCTGCTCAGCGTGACACAGCAGTCCCAGGCAGTGAAACACCATGTTGGTGGCATCCTGGCTTGACTGACTGACACTTTCTGGTTGTCTTAAGGTGCCCTTCGTATCCAGCGAACGGTGAGGACTTCAGTTCGCCTTACCTACGGGGAAGATTTGCAGATTGACTGGGATGGTCATGGTGAACTCCTGGTGAAGGTACTCTTTCTGTCTGTTTTATTTCTGCCTTTTTGCCCTCTCTCTCGTCCCACCCAAAGATGTACAAAGATGTTCTTGTCTGAAGTGAGAAATTGCTTTGTGTTGCATGTTAGAAATTCCATTCTCTTTTACTACCCCCGGAGCAATATACAGGTCCTTTTGTATTCCAGAAACAAAGATTTTCATCCCACAGCAGCTTGGTAGCTTTTTTTTTCTCTTTTTTTTTTTTTTTGCCATGACAGCCATTATTAACCGTGAATAGTTTTGTGTTTTGTTCAGCAGATACCTTCCAAACTGGATTTTTGCTTTCATTTCCTTTGACTGTCCTGTCTAAAGCAATGGATTTGTATGACTTAAAATAAAGGAAGAATATGGCTCCAGGGACAGAGTTACTCATAATTTCCAGGAAAAATAAATTAACTATGTTATTATTATATTACTATGTTAATTAATATGTTGCATGCTCCTTCTACTGTGAGGAATGTTTGAAGTTATCCTTGATTAACAATTAGGGTTTGTCAGTGATGCAGACTGCAGCGGACTGTGGAAATACCCAAGCCAGGTTTAAAAGAAATGAGCTGTAAGGGAAGCAGTCTAGCTGCAACAACAGAAAGCTTTACTTAAGCCACTCTGTGTGTGTGTGTTAGCTGCAGCATGGTAGATGATAAACCATCATGGCTTCTCCGGCTGAGCCATCTGTTGCCCTCTTTGCTTCTCCAAGAGGCTGTTTTCGTTTGATCGGTAGGTCTTGGGGACTGCGTGTGTTGTCCTTGAGGGTGTATTTGCTCCCTCAGGGACAGGAGTCCACCTGTAGCTTCCTGGTGTGGTGACCCGCAGGCTACAGGCGTGATGTGCTCCCACGTGATGCTGGGTGGCCACGGACCGGCGTGCTCCTGCCATGTTTGCATGGATGGGTGCTTAACCACGGCCCTGCCTGTGATGGCGGATCTGCAGCTGGGCTGTGCGTGGGGCAGGTTTGAGCACTGCAAAGAGTTTTGCCAAGAGAACCGGTTTTCCTGGGGTTGCTCTTTCTAGCAGGCAGTGAGCACTGCCATCTCTGAACCATGGCATTGCTTCTGCACTCTCCTCGCCTGCCCCAAAATCTGGCTTAAATGTCATGTCTGGCACAGTGTAAGGGTTTGTGAAAGCTAGCTCAGAAGTGAGTACAAGAGTTGAAAAGATAACAGAGAAGAAAGGTCAAGAATAACTTTAGAAAGCATCCGTGGTTTTGCTATTTTTGTTTCGATCTAGCCTGTATCTCTGTGTTCCAAGGGTCCTAGAAGTTGTTTTTGGGCTGAGAATAATTCAGTTCAGTCCCTTGGCACATTTCAGAAGTTTTGGCTTTCCTCAGTATTCAAAGCATTTTTCTGCCTGGTCAGAGACCTGTAGAGCCTGGCAAATTCTTTCTTACAGTTAAACCAAATCTAATTTTCTGCTCCAGATCCTCTACCCATGAAAGACATAGAAGTTTCTCCAATCATCTGCATTTATTCTGTTCTGCTCTGAGCTCCTTCCCTTGATGGGTATCTAAAGCATCTTTTTAATTGCTTTTGGAGCGTTAGTTTATGTTGGATTTGTAGACTGACCTGTTGCCAAGTATTTCTGACAATTGGGGGAAGTGATACACTTCCATTACCTTGGCCAGACTTCTGGTAAAAAGTCTTTAGATGTCCTTCAAGAAGGCTGTCCGTTCTGTGAGCACTAGATATTTGTGATTTGAGCTTCCACTTGAAAATATGTCAGAATTTGGATTTGTGTGAGTCATTGTCCTTCTGCAGAGTACGTGAAAAAGGAGCTTCCTTGGCCACTGGAGCAATAAGGATATGTGTCCTCTAATAATTCATGGTTGTTCCTTCCTTTCGATGCTCCGTATTTACTTTCTGACCGTGGTGTTTGAAGGGAGGCTAGTGTTAGGTTATATTTTGGAGGATGTTTTTATTTTTATTTTTAATTATACAGAAAACCAGTTTTCTTAATTAATATTTTTTCCAGCTTTTTTGCCTCTGTTTCACTGGTTACTCCCACCAATCTGACCAAAGTAGCCCTCTACTAAATGCATACAGAGAGCTACTGTAGCATTAAAGCCTTGAGTCAGCTCCCGAGGGCGGATGGTAGTACTTGTGATGTACCAGATCTTTACTTCTAATAGAAGCTGACAGTTCCTACTAGAATAAAAGATATTGGTGCCTTTGTGTTGCAGGTGTTGCTTAGGAGATTTCTCCCTGTTTACCTCTAAGTTTAGGGTCCCATTTCAGCTGTCCCTTGATTTGCAGCAAGAATAAGGCAGAGTGAAAAGTACATCTGCTATGTGGGTTGTTTACAAAGCTGATTTTAGTGCGTTATAATTTTCTCTAGGCAGGAGGAAGGTCTAATGTGAGGTAACATAGCTTTAGGGGTAGTAAACTCTTCCTTATTTTGTTAATAGTCATTAATGTTGAGGGAAACAACTCCTCCAACATTGTCTCCTGTTTTGTGACAAAACAATCTCTTTAAATTTTCCTCATCTTCAAATTGTCTTTTAAAATGTGAAATGGTTTCAGGTGCAGTATCTTTTCCCAGATTACCATTGGAAATATAATTATCTCACTGTAATAAAAAATGCAACCCCTACTGTTGCCCTGTTCATTTATGTGAACGAAGGGGAACAACAGGGAAAGATGGAACTGGAGTGCTGGTCAAAGCATGAAAGAAAGCCATTTTTCTCCTAGTCACCTTTAGTTGCCATTGGAAATTATCACTATACCATGCAAAAATTGTCCTGCTGCTACTAATGGTAGCGTTTTTGTTAGAAGTTTAAAAATGTAGTACCATGATATTGTGTCCATAGTGTTTTACTATGTATTTGTGAATTTTCTTGATTGGTAAATTGTGTATGGTTCATTCTTTAGCAAATCTTGCTATACGATGGTGGCCTGTCTTGGAGAATAACCAGGCTAATGTTGTGTTCCTTAGCTATCTCCAGTCTATTCTGAAAGGATGTGTGGGCTATGTGGAAATTACAATGGTAACCAAGGGGACGATTTTCTTACACCTTCTGGCATGGTGGAAGCTCTTCTGGAAGATTTTGGAAACTCCTGGAAGCTCAATGCAGACTGCCAAGACTTGTTGAAACAAGACAGTGACCCCTGCAACCTCAATCCTCGTTTAGGTACTGAACTCCATCCAAAATTAACACGTGCAGCAAACTGTGATCTTCCATTTTACACAACAATAAAACATATAAATGAAAGAAAAATAAAGAGAAAGTGAAGAAGTTAGTGTTGCTAACATTACGAGTGGGATGGCTGTAAACTCTGTTTAAAACAAGACGAGAAAAATCCAACCAAATGGAGAGAGATGCCGATTGATGCAGGCTTCCTAAGGAAAATGTAATGTTTTGTGAAACTGAACATAAAAATCAGTAATGTGGGATCATACTGCTGTTCACTTGGGACCACAGTCAGAGTTAGACCATCACAGTCACAGCACAAATTTGTGCCACTGAAGCTACTCCTACAAGCAGCAGCAGTATTGTGTTTATCCTCTGGGTGGACAAAATACCTGTCCTCTTCACACCTCTGTCCTTACACCTCATACACTTTTCCTGAACCCTTTTCTCCCTTCTTTTACTGCATCCCAACAGACAGCCGCCTTCTTTCCCTCCATGCTGCTTTTCATTCCTGGTTTGACACGGGGAGAAATTCTCAGAGCAATTTTCTTGTCCCAGGTGTTACAGCAGCCTCCTGCAAACACACAGAAAATTTTATGGCTGTAGATCAGAGCAGGCACTGGTGATTTGTGAGTGTAGTACAGCCTAGAAGGTTTAATTTTGCAAATATAAAAAACAGCAGAAAGCAGAGGCCATGTAAAAGGGAGTACAGCACCAGAAACAGTGGTAACAGAACATAAAAGCATTGCTTTTACTTAATTTGTTTTACTAGTGAAACATTATTCTTTTAGTGGAGCTCATGACCTATGAGCTATGATGCTATCTCTATGCTTACTTCATCCTATTTTGTTCTTCTGTGTGGGGTATTCGTTTTACAAAAGAAAAAGAAAATACTTGCTGTGGCTCTTCTAGAATTTCTTGTAAGCCACTGACTGATTGAGTACAAGCATATAATTTTTCTCTTTTTAGCTAAATATGCTGAGGACTCCTGCTCAATTCTGCTGTCTTCTGCGTTTGAACCCTGTCACCATGAAGTCAGTCCCACTCCCTATGTGAAGAACTGCCGCTTTGATGTTTGCTCCTGCTCCAGTGGCAAGGATTGTCTGTGCTCTGCTATTGCTAATTACGCAGCAGTCTGTGCTAGGAGGAACATCTTGGTCCAGTGGAGAGAACCTGACTTCTGCCGTAAGTGAAATGCTCCTAAAACCCCCTTACTTTCCTTGTCTCGAAAGAATTTCTTGGCAATGTCAGATGAGAAATCTAGAATGAGACGATTTCTGCAAAGTGCCAAATATTTTTTAGGGAAAATGATGAAAGAATATACCTTCCCTCTACTCTAGCAAGGAAGCAAAAACTGTTCGCAGACTGCTCAGCAGTGGGGGAGAGAAGCAGTCATCTGACATAGCTCATCAGAGGTTTTGACTGCATTTCTGTTTTCAGCTGTATTTAAGTTTCAGCTACTCACCTAGAAGCTTTCTGAATATCCCGGGGTGGGAATCTCCAAGTGATTTGTAGTAACATATGAATTGCTTTTTTTGGTACTTCCTGCTTTCGAGGCCCAAGCTTCCCAGCTCCTGACCTCATCAGTGACTCCTCGACTTCAGCCGAAGTTGAGGGTAAGGAGGAAGATCAAAGGCAGATGCTCGGTCAAGTGGTATCATGGAAAAGAATCACACAACTACAGACAAACCTATATCCGAAGGGACCTCTGGCAATCTTCTGGTACAGCCCATGCTCATAGCAGAGCTAACTTACAACAGATTGCCTGGGTTGTCTGGACAAGTTTTGAATGTCTCTGAGGATGGAGATCCCACAACCACTTTGGCATCTGTATCTCTTTTAACAGTTTGATTATCACCTGGTCAATGCAGAGGTCTGCGATCTGTGTCAGATCTCACTTCGTGTACACCATTCATTTTGCTAACCACGTATGAGCACCTTTCCTTCTCCTTATAACTTCTGGTATGATGTGGCGGCTTGTCCAAGGTGAGATCCTTAACCTTGATCAACAGGCCATGGGTGGCACCACTGAGATAAGCAAACAAGAGCTTTGTCTGTGGTATTTTGTGTAGACATTTAACTCCTACAAGAGTTGTCATGAGTTAAGGTTTGAATTCTACTGAGGACTGTTTGCAGGATGCCACCTGTAATAAATGGCAACCCTGGTTCAAAAGCTTGAAGTCTAAAAGATGAGATGTTGCCAGCGGATAGAATGAAAATTCAGACTGCAGGTTTGGGTTAGAGGTAGGGTAACAGAAGGAATAAGATATTTTTGTATAGATTGGTCTGGTGCAAGATTAGTAGCCGAACTGCTAAGAAGCTGGAGCAGAAGCAGCCAACATCTTTTATCTCTGTTTGGTCAATGTGGTAGGACAAAATCCGTTGCAATGGGATTTTGATGGAACATGGACACACTTTTCCCTGTAAATATTTGTGAAATGGATGTTTTTCCATTTTCCTGAGCAACTTTGCTGTTGAGGAAAGAAGGCAATTGAAAATTTTGGCCAAAAGCATGTGTGCTTGGTAGCTCTCCAGATCTGTTCTGCTGCTTCTTTGCAAGCAGGGGGTGGGAAAAACATTTGTAAACTGAGCGTGTAGAAACTGGAAGAGAGAGAGAAAGAGAAGTCATTGGCCTTCCACCCAGTAGGGTACCTGTAAGGTCAGTGACTAAAGCTTCTGCGGGCTGGAGAGTATTTGCTGCGAATGACAACAAAACCAGTTTATGTTAAACTACTGCATGGTTTCATAATATTTTACGTAATTTATGTAAATGTTCAGATAGTGGAACAGTAATGTAATAAAAATCCTTTTAAAAATGTGCAGGTCTGGAGGCTGAAAGAAAAAGTAGCGATAATGCACCATCGTTCTTTCTGTAATTGAACAAGTCAATTTTCACAATTAATCTTTAATAGTGCAGAGCTGCTTCCTCCTCTCTGTGCATTACAGAGCGCTTTATGCTCTCATAAAGTGACGATTTCCCTGATTGCAGATCCATCAGCCCCCATTAAATAATCCTGTTGCCTCAGACATCTCCTGTCACATGAAGGAGAACAATCCCTCTTTTAATGGGCTTGAAAAGTGAATGTGCAGGTTGAGTAATTTGTACTGATGGCCCCGTGCGCTGAACACGTGATCTGCTCCTGCCTCGGTCAACGGAGATTCAGTTTCTTGGGAAATGACTTGACAGAAGCAGTTTGCTTGATTTGGAGTGGATAAGCGGCAGGGAGGTAAGTCATTAGCGTAGCACAGCATTTCTGCTGCGTGTCAAGCTGACAAGCGCATTCATCTCCCATGTCTTTGAGATTATTTTAGTTGTTTAAGAGCTGACTCCTGTCCTTGCAGGCTACCATGAATAAGCAACAGAGCCAATCCCTTCATGCTGCATGGAAGGAGCAGATAGGCCATACTGTGAAGGGCTGTCTTTGTCATGCACGTACGTGCAAAAAAATGGGTGAAAAACTGTCTGGAGGGCTGGGCCCGAAGAGTCGTCGTGAGTGGAGCTAAATCCAGTTGGTGGCTGGTCACAAGTGATGTTCCCCAGGGCTCAGTTTGGGGCCAGTTCTGTTTAATATCTTTATCAATGATCTGGATGAGGAGATCTTGGTTTGCAGATGGCACCAAGTTGATCTCTACAGAGATCAAAGGCTCTGCAGAGGGATCTGGACAGACTGGATCAACAGGCCAAGGCCAATTGTATGAGATTCAACAAGGCCAATTGCCAGGTCCTGCGCTTGGGTCACAACAACCCCATGCAACGCTACAGGCTTGGGGAGGAGTGGCTGGAAAGCTGCCCAGTGGAAAAGGACCTGGGGGTGCTGGTTGGCAGGCGGCTGAACATGAGCCAGCAGTGTGCCTAGGTGGCCAAGAAGGCCAACGGCATCCCAGCTTGTGTCAGGAATAGTGTGGCCAGCAGGAGTAGGGAGGTGGTCGTGCCCCTGTACTTGGCACTGGGGAGGGCGCACATCGAGTACTGTGTTCAGTTTTGGGCCCCTCACTACAAGAAGGACATTGAGGTGCTGGAGCATGTCCAGAGAAGGGCAACAAAGCTGGTGAAGAGTCTGGAGAACAAGTCTGATGAGGAGTGGCTGAGGGAGCTGGGGCTGTTTAGTCTGGAGAAGAGGAGGCTGCGGGGAGACCTTACAGCTGTCTACAACTACTTGAAAGGAGGTTGTGGTGAGGTGGGTTTTGGTCTCTTTTCCCAAGTAACTACTGATAGGATGGGATGAAAGAGCCTCAGGGTGCACCAGGAGAGGTTTAGATTTGATATTAGGAAAATTTCTTCACCAAAAGGGTTGTCAAGCACTGGAACAGGCTGCCCAGGGAAGTGGTGGAGTCACCATCCCTAGAGGTGTTAAAAAGATGTGTAGATGTGGCAGTTAGGGACACAGTTTAGTGATGGACTTGGCAGTGTTAGGTTTGCAGTTGGACTCTGATCTTAAAAGTCATTTCCAACCTAAATGTTTTGATGATTCCATGCCTCGTGTGTGTATGTATGTATGTGTCATTTTGTGGCAAGGGGGAATCAACAGGTCCCTAGATCTTTCTTCAGGTTTTAGGAGCTGTTGAAAGCCCACTGTTTTCCTTACTCTGGTGGTGGTGGGGTACCTCTGACCTAGATGTGATTGTGTTTTCACCTTGCACTATCTGAGAAACTGGTCAGAATTTATGCCTCTCTCACTCGGGGTTGAAAACCCACCCACAAGAAGCTGGATGAACTATCTGATGGATACACATTTTGCCAATGCTTTGACACTATTTCCCATCTTATCCCTTGGACAGGCTGCGCTTCAGAGCACAGCATTGAGCTGTTTCAGGTTTATAACAGGCATCCATACAGACTAGATGCACCTCACCTTTTCCTCTCATTTTCCTGGCAATAACGGGATGTTTTTTTTTTTAGTGACAGTGTATTAGGAAGGGTACTGACAACAGTCCCCTCCTAGGTCAGTTGTTTTGCCTTTTTGCTGTTAAAAACAGATGTTGCTGAGAGGTGATGAAGCAGTGGATTAGGACTTGGAGTGTGAACATGGCATTGCATAGCAGAACTGGAAAAATGGGCGAAGTTTCTAAAATCTTAGGAAGTGCATGGGCAGGTAAGATGGGTTACAAAACTTTATCTAAAAACGGGACCCACTCCAAACTTGTCCCGGTGGGCAGGGCATGCTACTATTGACTAGGAAGTAGGGCAGGGTGTTGGGCTCAGTTATCCTGTCATTTTTGAATGTCAAAACTCTAGTAAACTGGTGTACCCATCTGAAATTTGCCAAACCGGTTCCTTGTTTCCAGAGGTTGCTGTGTAGCAAATTGTAGTTTTGGCTGAGGCTTCATAGTTGTCCTGCTCGCACATACCTTTAGTGGTGAAAGTTACTTTTAAAATGGTCCTCAGCCCTGGGCTGGGCCTGTTCAGTATTTGATTTACTGCAGAGATCGTGTTGAAGTAGATCAGAAGCATCGTTCTGTGAGTAGCTGCCAGAGAGTCTTATAGCTGAGTGAATCTGTCATCTGTTGATTTCTGAGTTAGGAGGTATTTCTTCTGCCTACTGTGTTGGTGAGCACACCAACTTCTTGGACTGTTTTGTGGAAGGTGTGTTGAATAGTTTGGACACAAACTGGGCACAAGACTTCGGAGATCTTTGCTCTGAAGAAGGCTTCAGATCACCTCAGATGCCTCTGGGCAGATTGTCAGATCATTCTGCAGGGATGACAAGAGGAAAACCTTTCTCTATAATTCCTCCATCTTGGTTTTTGCACAGTACGAATGTGCCAGCTGTTATTTGCAGCTGCTTCCCTCACTCTGCTGCACGTCCTACCGTATCACCTTACAACTCTGGCTGTTTTCTTTGGAGGTTTGCTATACATGACAGGTTTTGTAAATCTTGATTATCAAGAGGCCTGTTAAAAGTCCTTGATAATACTGTTGTTGTGTCGTCTTCTGAAATGTCTTGTCATAGCTGCCACCTAGTGCCCATGCCGATGTATGCCGAGGAGGGTGCCTCAAAATCAGCCCTGTAGGACTAAGTGGGTCTTTTATAAACAAAGAAGCTAAAATAGCTCCAAAGGCCATATTTGGGTCTCCATGAAAATGAATTCATCATCAAAAATCATTAGTACCCAAGGTTTGGCTCCACAGTCAATAAATGGCTTCATTATTTGTGCTTGTTTCCACAGAAATCACTGAGAGCTTCTGGGATGTGAAGCTTTAAACTGTTGCAGCACCTGCTTATCAAGGCAGAAACCTACTTTTCTACTTATTTTGACAAATAGTCCCTAGCCATGTTGCAAAGGAAGAGAAGTGTGAATGTGTGCATGATGCTTGTAGTGCTCCTAGCTTGTAGATCCAAGTAATAACAGAGGTTGGACAGAGCCCGTGTTTTTCGTTCTGGATGAAATTTTGTGGATGGATTTCCAATGTGGGGGTTGCTATCTAATCCCAACGTTTATTTGGAACTGCATGTAGTACGGTTTTGCTTGTGTACATATAAGCAGTGCCCTCATCTTCACTGGTGCTGCAGAGTTAAAGGAGAGACAGAGTAATACAGACCTCCATCGGTGAGTAAATAGAGTAAATACATTTTAATTCCCAGCTTCCCAGTCTGGTTTAGTCAGCTTTGCCTTTAGTTGGCTTTGGATCAAATGCCAGCCTTCCTGATGTGCACCTCATTCAACAGCAATGACCTGTCCTGAAGGCCAAGTGTACCGGCAGTGTGGGACACCGTGCAACCAGACCTGCAGGTCTCTGTCCTACCCAGATGAGGACTGTGATGAGCTCTGCGTGGAAGGGTGCTACTGTCCCCCCGGGCACTACCTGGACGAGCGTGAGCAGTGCGTGCCCAAGTCCCACTGCTCTTGTTACTATGACGGTGAGATCTTTCAGCCAGAGGACATCTTTTCAGATCATTACACCGTGTGGTAAGTGCAATGTTCATAACTCACCCCTACACGTTGTGACGCAAATTTTCGGATAGCCCGAGTAGTTAGTTGGTTCAGTTCCTCGGTTCCTTTACCTCCACTGGAAGTAGTTTAAAAGATGGCAGGATTTTACCTCCAGCAAACCAAATAGTGAGTTTTGCTGTTGCACCTCTGTCCATATAATTTCAAATGTCGCCTTAGTCAGAAAGCAGTAGTGATCCCTGTTCCATGAGCAGTTCCTGACAGTTTGAAGTGGAGTTTAATTACTGACAATAGCCACTTTGTAGGCTTTTAAAATGTCACTTTAATGTACCTCGATACATTTCTTAAGTGTTAAAACCTAATTACCTCTATCAAAGATACAAATATTAAAAATCATTTGTAATTGTTAAATTGAGTAGCAGTACACAGAGAACAGGAATATAATTGCTGGGTGGCTTCTGGCCAGCTTTGGGAACAGCGTCTTCTCCTTTTCTCCTGTACCACAGAAGTCATAAGTTGCAGGCACTAAGGCATCCCTTGCCTCTCTCCACAGCAGACCTGACTGTTCTCTTGCCCAGCTTTATGCCTGTGCAGATGCATTGGATTCAGCGGGACAGGGCTAGCATACAGCCAGGTTACCATGCTAATATATCACGGCAGCTATCTTAAGGAAGGTTTGCCTTTAAGGTTGGTAAGCACAGTGGGTAGAGAGCAAGAGATCAGCCCCAGTGAGAGGTATAATTCTGGTACTCTGACAAAGTTCCCCGCAGGCCTCTCTGAAAAAAGTAGCGTGAGTGAAAGCTAAATGTCACTTTGTTAAATATAAGCTCTATTTGTTTTTCTTAGCTATTGTGAAAATGGCTTCATGCACTGCAGTACAAACAGAGTTCCTGGTGCCTTCCTGCCAGATGTTTTCGCTGATGAGAGGCCATCTGCCAGAAGTTAGTATGCCTTAAAAAAATTCATATTTTTTTTCTCTCTTTTTTTTTTTTTTCACTCTTCAATCTCTTGGTAGTCTAGAACAGGGAAGAAGTACCAGAGGCTGCAGTGGCTGGTGGTGGTCTGACTCTTTTTCTAATCTTTTCTTTGTTACAGGATAGAAACAAAATGTTTGTGTGGGATGGTGCAGGTCTCATTGTGTCCCACCTCTCAAAATTACAGTTAGCCACTGAAGGAAGTCTGTCTTTAAACAAAGATGTTAAGGGGTCCATTGGTGGTGATCTGGTGCCTGAGTTGCTATTTGAGGACCACGCAACATCAGTGACTAGCCAGCTTTATACCTCCTGCTTCTGACTAGCAGGTTGTAAGTTCCTTCTGGTGCAGACAATGCTTTTTGTGGCTTGAAGGTTAGAGTGCTGTCAGACACTGGGTGTGTCCTCCAGCCACCAGGCATCTCACCAGTAGAACTGGTGAACCGGACTGACAACTGCCTTGCAGAGCTAAGCACTGCACTGGAAAACAGATTATCAGTGGTCTGGGATTTTTTGAGGTCCTCCACTGATATATAGATGGTGCTTATGGATTATAATGGGAGAGAAGGTCTTGGTAGACCACCAGTGACGGTGTCACTGGCTGTCCCCCACTGTCCTTCAGGTGAAGCCTCCTAGGTGTATATCTCACCAAACTCTTGTTGTAATGTTATTAAGACATAATTTTCCTGATATTAAGTCTTAAGTTCATATCAGTTTCCTGATATGAAGTTTTACAAAACCTTAGAGAGGCATATTTCTAGCATCACTGGAAATAATAACCCTAGTTTCTTGGGAAATTCTGATCTTCTATCAGAACCTGAGTTCTCAAAGAGTTTCAAAACTTTGTATTTAAGCTAAGGGCATTGTTATCAGATGACCCGTGTAGTTATACTCCGTGTTGGGAATGAGTCTAAATACAGTAATATGTGATACTGTTCCTTCTCAGAACATCAATTTTGTGCTGACATTGGTATCATAAGGTTGAAATATGTTTCACACTAAAGTGTGCTTGTAGACCTAGTGCAATCTGGAACTGAACCCTTATGCAGCTCCTTTTGCTTCTGTATTGGGATACATGCTTTTATGATAGCCTGACTGAAGTCCCATCGTGGGAAGTGGGGACTGTTACCTTCACAATGTCACTCATAGTGGTGTAGTGGCGTTGCTTCATTCTATATTTTAAATTAGTTTTCTAATAACAGTGTTGATCCATCCTTTAGAAGAATACTGTGCTCATAATACTTGAGTTCTAATTACAATTTTTGTAAACTTATTTTTTAAAGTAAAAAGGAGCTTGACATGCAGATCCCCCATGGAAAGATTTGTCTGTCCTGCAAACAACCCAAGAGCTGAAGGGTTGGAATGTGCCAAGACTTGCCAGAATTATGACTTGGAATGCATCAGCCATGGCTGCATATCTGGATGCCTCTGTCCAAAAGGGATGGTAAGCCTGCTTAACTGCGGGAAGGAGAAGATTTCGTGTCTTCATTCTTTCCTATTAGCAGTCTGCTTGCAGCTTTGAAACATGCAGGTGTGAAGTATTGACTCTGTCAAATTCTGGCTGGTTGAAAGTATGTATGTTGGTATATCTGCATAGAAGGTGAAGTTTAACTTGTCATAATAGTCAATAATCAAAAAGCCAAACCCCACTTCAACTCTTCTCCCAAACTACTCCTTAGTCTTACTGAACTTCCTGAGTCAGAGAGACAGAAGTACACAGGCATCCATACCCCAGATACCCACCCCACATCCAGCCTAACCCTCCTGCTGATACTAGTTGCCTCCTTGTCAAGTCTCCACCTCTGCTGCTGCCTTCCCATGTGTTGTACCAAACTGAGAGTTCCCCATGAGAAGGAACGTGAGACACGAAACTTGCTAAGATGATTCCAGAGGGTGTCCTGGAGTTGCAGATGGTGTGCTAAGCGTGCTTTCTTCACTGGCAAGATACTTTCTGGAGTCTAGCGTTATGTTCCCCTGCAACCCTTAGATTTAATTATTAGTTTAGTCATTTTTAAGTAGGGCAAATAGCAAATAGTTATTTGCTAAGCCAGTGACTGCGAACTCAATGTCTTTTTAGAGCCCTGATAAAAAGCAGATGGAGTAGAACAGAGAGCAGATTGCTGCTGCTGTTCTCTGGGCCATAGGAAAAAGCACCGGTGTTCAGTGCTGTGCAAGGCTCTGGGCAGGTGAAGAGTTGTGCGCAGGGTCTCACCGGGGGCCGAGGGCATAGTCCCAGGCAGCAAGAGGTGAGGCACATGGTGCACTCCTTATGAAGTGAGGTGAATGGCACTTTTGAGTTCTCTGTCCAGGAAAACTGATGGGATTAAGAAGTTTGTGAAGTTCAACGCAGGAAATGCAGATGAATGTACCAGATAGATGCTGGAAAAAGAGAGTTGAGGCTGTGTGTTTATTTTGTTTGAGGGCTAAAATACTCTACAGTTGTGAGACTTTATATGTGGTGCTTTGAGACGTGCTGGTGCGGTTTCCTGACTCAGAGGGGCATAGGGTAAAGCAAGTTGTTTTCAAATGCTGCAGTCCAGGAAGTCATGACATGCAAAAGATAATTTTTTTTTTATTCTGTTTTATACCTGCTCAGGGTTTGGGCTCAGCTTAATATGTGCTGGACATTGACTGTTAGCAAAAGAAGGTGTGGGTTTTTACTTCTAGGCATGAGAAGCGTGTTGATGTTTAGGCTTCAGCTCTAATGAATTGAATTAATCCATTAGTTTAAATTCCATTTTAAAAAAGCAATGCATTTTCCCTGGAAACATGTATTTTTATAAAGATGTTGTTTTTTCCACTTCTGTATAAACACAAGTGTTTTGTCCCTTGAAATTCCTTATCTTGCCTTATTAGAAACAAAAAAAACCCCCAGAATTCTCATAACACAGTCATTTCTAGCATTAATATTCATGCATTTTTTAACTTTGCTACCATGTGTTGCTGATAAACGCACACTTATGTAAATAGGTACTACTGCAGAATAAAATGCCAGCTGTATACAAAATCACAGGTGTATAAAGTATCTTGTAGGTCTGAAGTCAAAGGTATACAACATAATTGAAGTCAGTCATATCAACATTGAGCAAATTTTCACCACAGTTGGAAAACAAGTGTTGCTTCTTTTCACATTTAAATGTCTTTCCTTTTAGAGAAGGATTTTCCTAAATAGTAGTGTGATAGGTAAACTCACAAAAGTTTGTGTACCTGTAAAGTTCCAAGATCTCCAGTGTAAATAGATCTTTCTCTGTACGTAACAATCAGGTCTCTGTGATATGGTAAAAGAGCTTGAGATGTGGTTTTAGTTCCAGGATATGGTAATAGTACACTTCAGAAATAATAAATAAATGTAAAATAAGTTATAACAACTCCTCAACAGGAAAAAAAAAAAACAACAAACAAACAAGGGACAGCCCTCCCCCCCAATCAACTTCTTAGTAATTAACCTTCACATTTAGTACAGTTTCATATTCCTTTTCAGCACTTTGGAGCTATCATTGAAACAATTATTTCATAAAATTCATTTTGCCAGGAGAAGGAGTCTTGGCATTTTGGAAGTGGAAACTCTAGTTGACTCTGCAGTCATGTGAAACATGCTGCTAATTTTAACAAGATGGTTTGTCAGGTTTTAGATAGAAGAATCGGGCCCAGTATTTAAAAAAAAAAAAAAAAAAAAAAAACC
>Ga0065711_1006752_pt1 | contig 16495 bp, 7 predicted proteins | sample Hoacrofraction12_FD_59098 | JGI IMG/M metagenome (GOLD analysis project Ga0065711, IMG submission 59098) | Hoatzin crop microbial communities from Cojedes, Venezuela - Epithelial fraction 12 v2 (version 2) | ecosystem: Host-associated > Birds > Digestive system > Esophagus > Crop | place... | reverse complement strand
TTTTTCCTCTTTTCCTTTTTTTTTTTTTTTTTGACTTTCTTTGACAGGCATGAGCCATTTTTCAATATCATCCAAAACATGAGGGTTGCTGAGTGAAACTGTGATATCTGGCGTAGTGGATTAATAAACAAAAGACAGAGATTTGGGTTTAATGTGCCCAAATTACTGGGTGATAACTTAAAACATACTGACTGTTTCCATTGTATCAATGAAAATGGGTGTATTTGCTCATATTTTAAGAAAAAATTTTTAAAGTAAAGAAGAAATGAGCAGTGGTTTGTAAGCAATTACTAGCTTTTTTATCGCATAGAGGTTTTGACATGTTAAATTAACATGGCTTAATAGATTTCAGGTTCTCCTCCCCCTCACCCCACCTCCCAAAAGGCACGGTGTTCCAGTTTTACAGACTTTCATCAGGATACTTCTTGCACTAAGAGCAAAATAAAGTCACAAAAATAGCAAAGAAGACAGAGCGACATTTAAAATTTTAGCCCTGCTTACAGATTTTACCCTTTATGTTCTCCTTTCTGTATTAGTTATTGATTATTGAGAGATGACTGCTATATTAAAGTAGAAGTTGTTAGTGAAGACACAGAAGCTTATCCTATTTAAACTCGTGGTGAGTAAATTAAATCTTAACTCAGAGAGAAAAGTCTGATTTGTTGACCCAATAAAGTGGGACCAAGAGACAAACTGTCGCAAGTGCCACTTTAGTTCAGACTGAAGGCTAATTTGTTTGACAGAATACTAGGCTTCATGTCTCCAGCTATGCAGTGTTTCTAACCTTAAGTCTGGCTCCTTGAGAGGTCTGTGCTGAAGGAAGGAAACTCTAGCTTTAGAAGGCTGAGAATGTACCAGGGTGCGTTTTGGAGTGTTTAGAGGGTGCTTTGTTGTTGTTTAAAGCAGGATAGTGGCCTATTTATGTTGAAGCATAGTTTCTTCTGCTGTGCGTACTAAAAAAAAANGAAAATACTGTTGTAATCCTGTTACAATACCTAGGTTAGCTCTGTTAAAACTAATAAAAGGTGTCTAATTTTGAGTGTATCCTGGACGAATAGTAAGAGTTGGTAATAACAGTTTCTGTTCAGTCCCATGTCACTGATATATTTTGTCAGTGGGGTCAAGAGGAACATGACATTTGTCTCTTAAGATCTTATCTTAGTACCTTTCTTTCTTACATGATAAGAGAAGATGCTTGGATGGCTCTTGCCTGATATGACAGTAGAGCGCTAGATTTCATTCTGCTGCTGTACCAGGAGGAAGGTAAAGGGTATAATTTCCTAAATACTATCTTGAACATAGAAGGCTGGATTGGCAACCGCTATATACACGCTTATATAGCTTTGGGCTATTTTGAGAGGTGGGTTGTGTGTTTGTTCTTAAGACCATGCCATTTGGGAATCACTAGGAAATGCCCTAAATACATTAATAGATCTGTAAGGAGAATTGGGGAAGATTTGCAAAAATACTAACTACTACTTATTAAAGAGACACGCTAGCCAATGAGACAAGAAGTTGCTTCCCTCCAGTGATAAATAAGTTGCATAATCTTGTTGCTTAGATTGTCCAGGATATGTTTTTACCAGTGCAGGAAGCAGAAGAAAGGAAGTTTCAACGCTTTGTAAATTTTACCACCCTCAAGAATCTCTGTGAACACAAGGATGAGATAAGACAGGCTGTAGGGCTGGTTACACTGTTTATTTATTCTACTGTACTGCGGTCCCAAGTGCGCTGAAAAACACCGAGTCAGAAATGTGAAGGCTTCACTCAGCATTGGGCAAAGGGGGCCTCTGTGGACGATTATCTGTCATTAAAGAACATTAAAAGAATTGAGACACAAGATCAGATTTTCTTTGATGGGATGTGCAAGTGTAATGATGTTCAAAAGAAGGTCGTTCCTGCCCTTTAGAGCAGGGGTGGTATTGGCTGGGTTTCTGATGGATTTTTATCAGTGTTGATGTGAGGAAATGGCTTTTCCAGCTGATGACATCTTTGACCGAGTTTCTTGAACCCTTGACCTTTATCAGTCAAGGTATATATTGAATCCTCTTGTTAAAAATAAATCCCAAAACAAGTTACATGGAAAAGAAAACTTTCAAAGGAATGTAGTTTATAATATTGTTTTACCCGAAATGCTACTTTGTTTGTTACAGTTTGGGATTTTTATTGAGGTGAGAAGAATAGCAAGTCATTAAGAAATGCCTTTAGAAAAGCTGCGTATCGAGCCCACCACTTGCCTTCCAGGTAACCTTACTGCCCTCAGCACTTTAGAAGACAAGGAAATCAGTTAAGTTGCTATGTATTGTTGTTGTCTGTTGCTTGACAGTACTGTTTCACCCTGCAGGCAGCTGCAGCTGTACTCTCAGGGCTCAGTAAAGAAGCATTTATGATGCCAGTGTCAAACTATGACTTGAACTGTGTACATCACTGCATAAATGTAAGGTGCTAACGCAGGGCTGGGGCAGTGTAATTGTTTTCTCAGTAAAAATCAAATTATGCTCAATTTCCAAACTTAAGTTTTTCCTGTAGGTGGAGGAGACTTTAGGTAGTGAAACTCAGTACCGAAGTTGTGAGCTGGCCAGGCCATCAGAATTCATACAAAAGCATTATGTGATTGTGAATACTTGGAGAAGTGGTCACCCATCTTCTTGGATTGGTAATACTCTAATCACATCATCTTTTCATCAGTTTTTAACTGACAGTTCTTTAGGAACTCTCAGTTCTCCATGCTCTGCTCTTTGGCAATAACTTATTTAGGGGAATCTTGATGTTTATTGCCTGCAAATAACTGTACTTGCAGCTTTATGAGGCATACCATCATTAAACTTGGGGCTTTTCTGCAGTCGTGGCGAGAAGTGGACTTCTACATTATCACCACTGGATTTCCGTATCCCACTGGATTAACAAGGCCATCCAAGGATTCTGAAAGCGAAACCTTGCTGTACAGCTACAGTCTGGTCAACCTATAGTACAGAGATAAGCTTTAGTTAATAGTGCTTTGTCAAGTCTTGCGCATGGTAAATATAGAAGTTAAAGCCTTAATAGGTATATTTATTCTGAATGATGAAGAGTGTTAATTTACATCAGTTAAAGAATGTCTTATGTGAGTATGTTCCCACATGCTGAAGTCCTCTATCAAATCCTGCTTTAAAGTGTGCAGCTGCAGGAAGTGAGGCTGTAAGATATCAGGATTGTTGAAGTTGGCGGATATTAGAGCTTGTGCAAAAGATGTTGTAGGTCAGTGCAAGGGAAACCCATGTCAGGGAATCCTTATCTGAAAATACTCTCTGGCTTTTTGTTTGCTTTGTTATGTCAAAGCAGGGTCAAGAATGTGATCTGTATAGACAGAGATTTGAACATTTTGGGTTTTTACAAGAAAATGTTCTTTTTGATGTTTATGTCCTGTATGGCAGGTTAATGCCTTTTGGTAGGCCAGCTGATAGAGCTGGAAGACGGGGAGGAAGATGTTTTTTGCTCTTTGTCATCTAATGCTGGTGTACTAAAATTATTTTCTGTTTCTCTGAACCATGTCGTTCTTGTCTCTTGGAACCACCGTGGTGGTAGCAATGTTACCACTACTTTACATAGCACAAATGTATAATCTGCATGTTACGCTTTCTTATGCAAAAAAAAACCTGTCAGACCAAGGATAGACCTTCCTGTTTTCACAGACTGAAGATAACAACAACGATCTATCTTACAGAATCCCAAGAGGAATTTTAGTGGGTCTACTAAACTAGTGCACCCACTAAAATTAGTACACCCATTTTAGTGGGTGTTCTAGCGGATGGGGCAGGGCAGAACGTGATGTGTGTGTGATGTAGAGCAGGAGGCTGTATGCTGTGTCTTGTTCTCATGTTGTTCATATAAGAGAGGCCATGCTGGGCATAGGAATTGCAGCTCTTGGTGATGTTTGAGTTATGTTTTCAAACTTGCTTGCACAATTGCTCAGGGTAGATACGTATTATTTGCCTCCTTTCCTGTAAGAAAGCTAGGTTTGCACAAGCATTCTGTCCATTCAGTGATCCTTCCGAAAAGAGTTTCGACACTTTGGTACATATGCAGAACATATGACTGAAGGTTAGAATATCAGAAATAATTAGGTGAGTATCAGTGACTGGTTAAGGCCAGAAAAGCAAATATAATACCTTCACTGAAGGAGAAGACTGCAGCATCGACTCTGGACCTGTGTGGTGGCTGGACTGCTGCACACAGAGTCAGCGTGTGTGCACTGGCTGATGTGTGTGGTGTTAGCGTGAGCACCAGCATGTGCCGTTGCTTTCCCAAGGAGGCAGACATGGGGAAGTGCAGGGAAAAGAAGAAGAGAAAATAGTGGGCGAGTTAGTAGTTGGAGGTAAAGATGGAGTGAGGCAGCTGGGGTTAGCTTGCTGGGTGGATGAATGACTTAAGACCATCTGCGGTTTCCTTACATCAGCATTAACTGTCGGCACAACGTTTAGGAAGGCCAGTAACTTTTGGTCTGTAGAGACTGAGTGTGATCCTGCTCCACAAAGACTTAAATCCTTTCTGTGTGTGTGTGTATATATTTTAGCAATTTTAAATTTATTCCGTAAGTGAAAAAAGGTAGTGTTTTACTACTTGTTTACTTGAAATATTTCAGAAGAAAGAGAACATGGGGACATCATGAGGAATTCCTTACAATACCACCGGGTATTTTCTTCTTTAGCTTCACCAGCGATCAAAGGGGAGGGGGAAATTCCCCAAATGAATGCTGTGTTGAGAGAAACATTTCTGATATGATTTGATACAAGAAAATACTCAGAAATTAGAAGAATTGTGTCTCAAGAAAATGAGAGCTAGAATGCACAATGTCTTGTGTTACTTAAGGCAGGCGATGAGATTTTAAGGTTTACCTTATGTGCCATGTACATTGATTAAATACCAAATATATGGTGGCCATTTCTAACCATCATTTACTGTATTGATTTGTCAGCAGTGGAACTGTAATAAAAAAAGCTATTGATTTACTGTCCTTATTTGCTTATGGGCTTTTTATTCATTTTGCACATTGTTTCTTATTTCTAGATTATAATTTTTATGTGTTTTTACCCTTTAAGACAAGCCTGATCCTCTCTGAAGTTAGAAAGAAGGAACAAATGGAGGAACAAAGGAGTGAAACCATCAACTGCCTCTTGCTAGTTCTTACTGAGCGACAAAAGCTGCGTAAAGAATGGACAGCAAGGTGAGAAATTTTTGAAAAATAGTAAGGTAATAAAAACAAAGAAGAATGTCAAATATAGTGCTACAAATCCCCTGGGGAGGACATCTTTTGAAAAAATACTAAATTTTTTTAGTGTTCAAGTAGTATTTTTCCTTGAATGGAATAGTCAATGTGGGGTAGAATGCTCCCTTACTGTGCTTATGTAGTGCGATCTATTGATAATAGCTTGGTAGGCAGCATGCGTATTGGAGGATTGGTATCACTTTAAGCACCCTAAGGTTTTACTTATATTGCTACCAGTATGAGCAGTACTCCTTACTGGCACGCCATGCTAATAGACACCCTTCTTGTCTGCTTTCTTAATGATCCTCACTTTTTCTTGTGGTGTCCTACTGGCGTTAACTGGGTTGTGTTGGATGAGATTGGCACAAGTGTACATAATGCTATAGTTCGTGTCATGTGACTTTTTTGTTATGCTTGAGTTCTTAAATTGAGCTTACTGGCATGGTAATAAATCAGGTGATGTTGTTAACAATTTGAAAAAGTTGTTTATGTTCTTATTTGAAAAAATTTGTTACTGGAATGAATGTAGTCAGATGAATGCATTTAAGAAACTACAGGTGCATCACACTTGTTCTTTCAGAAATAAGTGAATTCAAAAAAGATAATTTCTACCATATGCCACCTTGTGTGCTTCTGTTTAACTGCTAAATGAGTTGATGTCACCTTTTTTCACATCTATTTCTAAAAGCTATAGATTTATACTAATTTAATAATCTTTTTTTCGTATTTATGATATTTATGCAAAATATCTTAAGTCCATGAAATTTTTCCACTAGTTGTACAGCTTTCCTTTAAAACCAGACGTCCTGTGGTTACAATTAAATACAAATTTCAGTCAAAAGTATTTTTTAAATGAGGTTTTGTTAATCAAAATTAGCACTTAATTTACAGGATTTTTTTAATCTGCACTAAATGTTTCAGATAAGGGAGTTCTCCTGTGTTTTGTTAGTGTACGATTTTGGAAAGTTCCTGAAAATTCTATGGAATTTACTTTAAAAAGTCAATTGTAGATATTGTATCTGACATTATTACTACAAATAAGAGGCTGCGTTTTATGAGTCTGCATTCTTATGAGCATGGAATATTTATTTGTATACTAATCACTTAATATCTCGGAGCTTGGTAAGGTGGGTCTTACAATATTGTTTGTACTGTCATGTAGGTTTTGTTTCTTCCTTTTTGAGGAATTTAAGGGATTTTTGTGGGGATTTTTTTGCCTTCCCTCACCGTGCTTACTAACTAATGCAAAAAGTTTGGCTACCTTGGAAACGGAGGAAATCACTGAAGGCTTTTCCGTGGGACACGTGCATTTTTGTTGTGAACCAAAGTAGAAAGCTTCCTAGAGATAGGAAAAGGCTAAACAAGTCTGGGTGGAGCATCTTTTTAGTGTTCATGTGGTTTAACAATGATTTCCTAATATATGAAGTCATCAGGAATCATGACGATCGGGACTCATTTAAAAGTGTTGTGGTTACAGTGTTCCTGACCTCTGCTCGCTGCTCAGGTCATGCTCAGAGGCTGGAGCCAGCGCAGCAGCTGTAGGCAGAGCCTCTGCTCCGACACAGAAACGCTGAAGCTCTTGTATGGGGGTGGAGGGAGGCACAAGCAGACAAAGTGCAGGCCTGCTTAAATCTAAACACCTGAAAGAAAATTTCAAGAGCATTGTGCCTTGAAAGTTCTGAAAGAAAGTGTCCTTTGAGTATTAAATATCCATAATCCTTTTTCTTTCCATTTGATGTTTCCCATCCCAGTGACATATCTGAGAGTCTCATCCATATGATCTGCATAAACAGACTGTTACCATACACCTCCCTTCATCAAAGCTTCAGCGAGATGTCTGGAATGAAGCCCTGGTTGTGGTAGCCATCAAGCATACGGTGGTGAAAGTTATAAAACGTCCGCCGTGGTACTAGCAGGGCTGCCCATGTTTTAGAGATCAGTCTATTGTGTACTTTGGAATTACATGAGAAAAATGTGCTTAGACAGGAAATAATTAGCACTTGTCAAAGGGCAGGCAATAGGTTACAGTATTTTACTTTCAACAGGCTATCAGGGGATCAGCTAGATTAGATAATAGATTTTTTTTTTTTTTTCCTCTGGAAGTTAAATACAGATGACTCTAATTACCTTACATTGTGCTTTAGAGAGCATGTTATGAACAGTACAACTTCAAGAAATTTAGGTCAATGAAGGGAGGGCTGCTGGCAGAAACTTCACTCTGCACTTGGTCTTTGAGATATGTAGGCATTCTGTTCTCTCATGGGTTTTATTTGTGTCATTGACACCTTAAATAAAAAAAATATATGCTGGGAACCTTTCATACCAATGGATTCAACTTTTAAAAATTCAGCCTTTCTCAGAGAAAGGCATCTGAACTGGTTTGGTTTGTGTATGTATCTACTTGATTAAATCATGTCGTTGCCTTGTTTGCTTTACGTTGTGCCACTGCTTCTGCATATTAACCAACTGAAATTACTTTTTAGGTTCTTATTTCAGCTCCATAGTCCAAAACACATGGTACTGCGTTTTGTGTTATGGCTCACTGTTTCTTATACTTTTGACTCAATGATGTCATCATTATCTTAAGTGTCTGAGCAGGTCTTGTAGGGATTCAAATTGTTCTGTGCTGAGTGGTGGTGATCCAAAATACTTCAGGTAGGACTCAATGAATGTCCTCTAAGTGTTAACAGAAATGGTCCAGAGTTTCTAAAGCCCCAGATTTGTTTATACGGCATGATAGTGCCTGATGGACAGGTTGTTATAGCTGTTAAAGAGCTGCTCTAGCCCTTTGAACTGACCCCTTCTTGACCCGCGCGTACAGAAGGTCACTGTTCAGCTTACCAAGTGAGGGGAACCTTAGATTCTACTGTAAGAAACAGAGGGTAACAGGAACAGCTGTGAATTTTGGACTAACTGTGCAAACCTGTGTAGACTTTTTAGGGTCACTGTATGTTAATGAAAATTGTTAGCAAATTATATGGAAATTGAACAGCAATAGTGGGAAAGAGAGGGTGGAGTCTAGTGCATTGGGTTTGATAAATGAAGTGTGAAGTTACCCATCTGGCTCTAGACAGCCCTCTTTTTCTCTACGAAAGGGAAACATTTAAAAATAACCATGGTACATCTAGAATCAGTGACCCATACAGAGAGCTGGAATAGATCAAGATTTAATGGTGGCTGTGGAAGAAATTATCATTTGAAAAGTGAGACAAAGGATGAAAAAGTACAGTTCAATATCTGCACCTGATTCGTTTTCAGAAAAGGCCTTAATATTTTTAGCCCATTGATGATGCTACTGACATTTTTTTAGTTTTACTTATTAACTGGAACCAGAAAAGTTGTTATATAATAAAGAAACAGTTTGGCCAAATAAAATGAACAGTACTTGATTTTCAAGAGATAATTTTGCACTTTTCCTGGTCAGTAATGCCCGAGAGAACTGGACAGTTCAATAGTTCAATAAAACATAGTTTAATAATAATAATAACAACATAGTGCAATAAAAACTGTATCTCTTATTCCTCCTAATAGCAATTGTATTATGCTATAATAATAGTGTCTTTTAGACTTGCATAACGTACTCTGCTTAATTGCTAGTAGTTTTTTGCTGTATTTTCTGTGTAAATGCATTTACTACCAAACTAATTTGTCATCAAGAAATCAACAATAGATTAATTTAAAGGATAATGTTTAACTATACTGAAATTATTAACTACTAGGAAAAAACATGGTTAGTTAAATCATTACTAAAGCAAGTCTTTTTCATGAAAAAAAATTATTAGTCCAAAATGGTTTTATTATGATGCGGACTCTGATGTCCATTTTGCTATTTCCTTGAGTGAAATTGCACCATTTCCCTTTGGGGAAATTCAGCCAGGTAATGGAAAATGCAAAGTTTTGGAGAAAGACATAATGAAGTGAAAAGTTTGATAGGAAAAATAAAATGATTTATGATGGCTGTATTTTCATAGTTGTGCTACTTAGTTGAATTCTGAAATCTTAAGAGTGCTGGCTAAGGCATCATGTAATGACTAATTGACATAGTGAAAATAGAATAAACATTTGATAAACAATTTGGACCAAAGTAAACATCAAACTCTTCTGGCTCATGAGATAAACAGTAGAAAATTGATTATATCTTGTAAGAATCAATAGCTTAAAACCTTGGCTCATTGAAATAACACAATGAAAAAGATCTATTTTATGAGGTCATTCTACAACTCATAACATTTTGTAGATCAGATCACTGTGTATTTTTGGAATTGTTATATTCTTCCAGCTTTGCACAACACTTCAAAAAACAATCTCTTACTCATGGCAAATCATATAAGTTTCAGGTTTCAAGCTAAACCTGGGCTATAATTCCTCAGCATTTTTTGCCTTTGTCAAACCCCTTCTTAGATCTCTCAATTTTGACATAACAATGTGAAGGTAGGTGGTTATTTTCTAGCTACTGTGAACACATCGTACTACTGTGATAGTCTTACCTCTCAGCAGTGAAATGTGGATTATTATGTGGATGTTTATGCAGGAATTTAAATTATAAGGACAGAAAGTGACAATTGAGTCCTAATCTGTGAGAACGCTGTAAGGTTCTGTAATAAGAACAATGAAGGAGGAGAGTGGAATCCTAAAATAGTATGCATTTTAAGAAATACAAACAGGATGGTTTTTATGTATTTTATTTTCTGTTTTGAAGGAATTTTTTTTTTCTTCTCATACCTTATCTCATTATACCTTGGAATTTTAGATCATATCTAAGAAGGTAATTGAGGTAGATTTTGCTCTTTTTAGCTCCAGTAGGAGAAAGTGGTGTTGACGTAAAGAAGGAACATATTTCCTTCTGTAACAGGGAAAAGTGCATGGGCTTTGGGAAGATTGAAGCAGGTTTTTTTCCTTCTGTCCCAGACTTTGTGTATTTTTCAGGAACTCCCCAAATGCTAGTTTTTAAATGAAATGTGGTAATACCACTTGAAAGGCTTATTGACAAATACTGAAATTTTTTACACTCTCACAGGCCTGCAAACGTGGTAAATGTATGAAATAGTGTGAACTTCTCAGAAACTACTGCAGTGGGGGCTACGCTAGTTCCAAAGATTCAACAGACATATTGCAGAGGTATCAAAGTCTGACAGAGGGGGTGGGGAAGTGTTTTGGTTGTTTAAAACTTTTGTGGGTTTTTTGTGTAACATTGGAATGATAGATATTTTTTTTTCTCATGTTGAGGAATCCAGTGTCCATGTTTGTAAAATAAGTAAGGATCTCGGTACACCCTGTTTTTTGTAGCAGTTGTTCTCTCTGGACAATATGAATGTCAGCTGGGACAGATACTCAGTCATGTAGCAACAAGCACATTCAAAAGTTTTGATTCATCATTTTGGAAATCACAGGGGGGGAAAGATTGTTGTATTTGAATTCTTTGATATTAATATTTTGTGTGTGTGTGCTTGTGAATGCTCTTTAAAAGAAGAAAATTAAACAGTTCAGCACCCAGTATATAACCTAAAACAGTTTTTCAGAAAGTAAATGTACCTTGTGACGTAGACGGTAATGCTGAATACTGTATGTGAATTGGGAAGGTGCTTTGAGGCAGACTGAAAGCCAGCCTTGCAGCGTACAAATGAACGGAGAAAACACTGCGACTTCAATGAAGTTGTCAGGTCTCCTGCTGTAGTTATGCTTAGGCATCAGCTGCCTTGGCTGACCTTTGACTTTCCTCCGGTTGCTTATTACCAGACTTCTTTTTGCTTCTTGTGACCCTTCCTGTTTCTCCGCCTCTGTCTTTCACCTGTGTTTCTTGTGTTGAGGAGGCTTTGAAGCAGCCAGGCTTGGGATCATTATGTACAAGAGCTCCACAGAACAATGGAAATGCTGCTTGATTAAACGCCACTGTTTAAGCACCGCTGTTATTTGCTTTGAAACTATCTGGACCCTTTACCCTTGAAAAGACTGTATGTTTACAAGCTGTGGCTACTTACAGAAAATGCCCCTTCTTACCTTGTGATGTGATATATACACAGAAAATATGGTGTAAAAAGTGTTACTTGGTGTAGGGACTTAAAACAAGTGGTATTATAGGGCAGTCTTGTAAAAGTTGCAGAACTCAAGCTCTGTGTGTGGCTTTTGTGTGTGTCAGACTCTTTCATTAGGTACTTTGTTGCCTCTGAGGGTTTACTTTATCATTTTAGTTTAGTTTCAATGCTCCACTTCTGAAAACCAGAGACATGCATCATGCCCTACCTGCATAACTACTAAATCAAAATTCTTTGACATTTCCCTTTTGATTTCATGCTCCTCTTCTTGTTGTGTCAGGTGTATTTTTCAAAGGATGATTCAGTGACACTTTCAAAACTGACAAATGACACAGATTTAGTCCTTATTTATAGTGCAATTAAAGTTTCAAAAACAAAAAGTGATAAAGAATTTTCCCACTCTATCAGAGTGCATTTGACAATTAATTTATATTTTTTTAAGATAAATTTGTTAGAGGTTTTACTTTATTTCACCTAGGCAGGCTTTTAAATTCAGCATGGGTGACAGTTCCTTATTTACGCAAGCTTTCATGATTGCAGTACAAGAAAGATAGTTAGTGTTGTTTTTCCAGTGGCTTGGCAATGATTTGCTCACTACCGCTGGGAGATCTGAATGCTGGAAATGAAGATTATTGCATTTCCAGGCTTCAGGATACTGGAGATCGGATAGATCACAGAGGTGACATATATAATCTGTGGAGACAAAGTGTTAGCCACATCATCAGACAGCTGAACCACAAAGTAGCATTGGCATCAGCTGTCATCATTCCTGCAACGGAATGGTGCTGAATGGTGTCTGCCAGAGGCCGGGGGAAAAGGAGAAAAGCCAGGAGAATTCAGTGTGGTTGTAGCTGCCTGTATGAGCTAGAAACCTGGCATTATAAACTAGGCATAAGGTGTGACTGGTCCAGAGAATGAAAAATTATCATAGATTTGTTTTGCTTTGTCCACTGAGGTTTCTTTCTTCTGCCATATCAATCCATACTTTCCTTTGCATTCAGCAAAATGTGCTAATGTCATGGTATGTCACATGTCCATAAACTACTCACAAACTTAGCGTGAACTAAAACTTTATCTAAAACTAGACATTTAAGATTGAGTTTAGAGATAGAATTCTCTCTTCTGTGAAGTAATAGAAGCCTTATCCAAATGGGACTTTATTGTTGTTAGTACCATTATTGTCACAGCTTTATTTGTCATAAAGCTGGATTAAATAAATTTATTTTGGAGGATCTGTGTTGAATAATCTGTACATATTACCAAAACAGAAAAAACAGAGGGTAACGTAAAGGGTTTACCTAGCCAAATGGTGTGCTGATCATGTCATAGCATGAGGCATGAGTGAGCAGATGCTTACGCAAGTTCATGGCTTAAGTCTTAAATGCTGTCGGCCTTATGTTATTAAAGTTTTTCTACATATATGGAACTTGATGGCTTCAGGGACTGGTAATGAAATACAAAGCCTTTTATTTTCAGGTCAGCGGTTCAAGTATGGTTCAGGTAGATAGTGCCAAAGATTATTCCCATTGGGTGTCTGTGTTTGATGGCCTGTGTAAAATCCATTGGTTCTCCTGTCCTAGCAGGCAGATGTGCATATCGCATAAAGCAACTGTTACACTGACACTGATTGGTACCCTTGCTGGCATTTTGAGAGCAGCCAAAAATTAAATGGATGTAGAAATGGAACAAGATGCTGTCAATGCTTGAAGCAGCCTAGACCATGGTTGTGAGGCAGTGATAAGGCAAGGAGTATCACGACTGACTGTGGGCAAGAAGGAGAATGTCAGTCTGTCGCGTTGCTCTACAGTTTGCTTGCAGTAAAGGTTATGGTAACGTTCACAGAGAATCATATGCTGGTGCGAGTGCTGTGGTAAATTATTGGACAAGGTCAGCAGCTGTGGAAGAGATGGAATTGCAATCCACTGGGAGGTCAAAGAATGGGTTGGAGACGCATCAGCTGATCAGGGAAACTAAGATGAACTGGAGAACAGAATTAGATTGACTTGCTTATTTTCACTATTAATGAGATCTTTGGCACATCTTCACAGTTTAATTTGGCTATATTGTGCTGTTCATTTTGTCTGAATTTTCAATTCTTAATATGTCATTGCTATGGAATTATTAAATTCTGAACTATGATGATGTTTAAAATATCTAAAGAAGGAAGTTGGCATTTCTTATGCATAAGATGTTCTGTAAAAACAGAGAACTTGGGAGCCTGTTACACAGCATGCATTGTTTTCATAATCTTTGTCTTATTTCGATAAATGATAGCAACCCCAAATGGGAACAGTGCTTAAAGCATGTGTAGTAGTAGCAGAGGAAAATACTACTGTAATTTACTTGGGTAGCTTAGCCAACTGAGAACACTTCTGGAGGTATGCAGCATCACAGCTTACTGGTAGTTCACAATACTCATTTATATTTCCGTATTGGTGTGTTCTGGAGATTATCTAGCCTGGGTTGGTGGTGAAGCAGATGGGACTCGGGTGAGAAGCGTGTTAAATAACATCAGTGGACACGAGTGATCTAATTGGAAATAGAGAGAAATAATTGAAACAAAAAGATACCTTGAGATGTATCAAAAAGATTAACTGAGAAACAGGCTCTCAAAATGCAGGGTTTATGGGAGAAGCTGAGAAAAGGCTAGGGAGTATTAAAGTAAAAGCAGTAGTACTAGGAGAAAAGAGTATTTTGTTGGAAAAGGAGATTTCTGAGAATTTTAAGAGCTGCTAATAAGAGGGTGTTCCGCTCTTTCTGCAAGGGTAGAGTGCATGGATCCATCAGTTACGCCTGTGGATGCGCTGGAGTTAGATTTAGCTCCAGATTATGCTGGAGGGCATTTTTGTACAAGTTTACATAGTAGACTTAAAATTTTTGCCAGTTGTTTTTGAGCAAGTCAACATTTTCTCATTTTTATTTTCTCCTGTTTAGTAATGTCAACATTTGGTCTTCCTGACTTCTGAAAAATACTCTTATCGGAAGCATTTTTGACCACCTAGTAAAGGTGGTTTTGAACAAGTGCTCAGGAGGTGTGAGGTAGCCTGCGTATCCACTCCAGTGTGGATGATTTGCTAGCTGTATAGCATGCTTAGTGTAAGGCATAGAAGGCCTAATTATTTTGTATTAGGCCATCCTGAAAGCATTTTAGGTATTTGCCCTTCTTTTCATGTTTGGAGATATGGATAATCCCGAACTCCAGATGTGCGTGTTAGGTATTGAGGGGAAGGTTGGTGGAGGGGAAAGGAGGGCATGAAGGGGATTGGAGAGGGAAGAGGGTGCAATGCTGGAGAAGGTTTTTAACTGTTGTGCTTGCCTGTAGGTGACACTGTTGCATCATTTATCTGTACATTTTCACATATCTTGTCCAGGGGGGGGGGAAAAAGTTTCATTAAAATAATTTGAGAGAGATTCAGATAAATACATTACCGTAATGATTCCTTAAGCCTTGGCTAGAGACTAGAGTCTTAGATACAGGTAGAAGAGCTACGTGTTCTCCTTCCCAAAGATGGCAGCAATTTATAGTATTAGTGCTCACTAACTGGCTCACTGGCATTGCGTCTTTAGTTCAGTATTCCCTTGACAGGCAAGATGCTAAAAGGATTGCTCTGCATGTTTCTAAAGACTAGTGTAATAAACCAAGATGATAATACTCTGATGAAAAAAAAAAAAATCTTAATTTGCTGCTAAGTTATGGCAATATGAAGTGAAAATATTTTTCTTTGCTCAAGTCATTTAAATTAATAATGTGAGCCATTAAGTGAAATCTCACAGAGGATTTTTCCTTCTTTGCCATTAAGTATGCTGGCTACAGAGAAAATGAAATATTCTGTGAGGGCTCGAGCAATGATATATCTCCAAGCTACAGTGTGCCTGTTGCCAGATGTTCAGGTGCTGGTGCTGCTGCTTTGACATGTATATCTCTTCCAGGCAAAAAAAGCAATATATACATCAGTCCAGGTGCGAGGTGGCCTTGCCAGCAAACCTGCCGCCTCCTCACTGTGACACTCATCCACTCTCCGCCAGAACGCGCACGTTAGAAGGGGGTTGCGATTAACCCCTGGAAAGCATAGGTTTCACTCAAGTGATGTGCACAGTAATGATATTGTTAGCTTCCGTAATTTCCAGTTTCACCATCAATTATGCCATGTGTTTCATCCAGTTGGTGCTACCCTCCCAGTGTTAATCATAACCTACAAGACTGTTACAGTTAATTTTATGGCAAGCATATTGTCTCTTCAAGGCTCCACAGCAGCTCATAAATTATCTTGAAGGTAAAATGTAACTTGGGGAACTAGTTATGAAAATTCCATCCATCTCGCTTAGGAGGTGCAGCTGCTACTGTCAGCTGCCTCGCTGCCGCATTGTGAAGGAATTATGGTGGGTCAGGTTGAAGAGGCTCGGCCCAGGCTGTCACCGAGGAGAAAGGCTGTCCTGGCCCTGTCAGTCGCGTACCTTCTGCCGGTCCCTCGCGGTCTCCCTGCGCAGGCAGGAGGAGGCAGGCAGCGCAGGTGGAGAGTCCCCGAGCTGTCTCTATTCATTACTTTACAGAAACTTGTTTTAGGTAGGCAGGTACGGAGACCTTTTCACTGTTGTCATAATGTTAGGCATCATCTGCAAAGTGCAAGGTAGATAACTCTATAAATAACTCGCTCTTCTCTTGGGCTGGGATAGGGAAGAGCTGATTAGCACCGCAAACGCAGATGAAATAGCTCGCTGGTTTGTAAAATGACTGTTGCTTTAATTGTAGCAATACCTTGCTGTGGAAGCGCACATCTGTTCGCTTTTATTTTGCAGACACAATACAAGGAGGTGCAATTTCACTGCGAAGTAATTTGTGTTGGAGTTTCACATTAAATAAATTAGCATGGGTTTATAGTGGAATTATTTATGGCATGTGTGTGTGTGTGTCCTGTTTTTTTGCTGAAGGAATTGCAATCACTTATTTTCTTTTAAAAAAAGAGAGGGAAATAAAAATGAAAAACAAAAAGAAAGCAACCCACTACTCAGAAAAATGAGCTCGGCATTCAGTGTTATTTATATTTCTGTAGTATACTTGTGTTATTACTATAATGCCTTATTCTGCTTGTCATAGTAAAAATACAAGACTACCATGACAATATTTTGTATTTCAATAGTTTGAAATGTTGTCAAGCTTTCAGTGTTACTTTAAGAACGAAACCTAAGTACAAATCAAATTTCCTGAGACACCCCCCCC
>Ga0065711_1040988_pt1 | contig 16496 bp, 17 predicted proteins | sample Hoacrofraction12_FD_59098 | JGI IMG/M metagenome (GOLD analysis project Ga0065711, IMG submission 59098) | Hoatzin crop microbial communities from Cojedes, Venezuela - Epithelial fraction 12 v2 (version 2) | ecosystem: Host-associated > Birds > Digestive system > Esophagus > Crop | place... | reverse complement strand
GGGAGGTTGTGGAGTCTCCTTCTCTGGAGATATTCAAGACCCGCCTGGACGCGGTCCTGTGCAGCCTGCTGTAGGTGACCCTGCTTCGGCAGGAGGGTTGGACTGGGTGACCCATGGAGGTCCCTCCCAACCCCTACCATTCTGTGATTCTGTGGGTGCCGCTGCTGTGCTTTCGGTGTAAGAGACAGTCGCGGTGCCCGGTGGCCACGGCGGCAGCGAAACAGGAGGGCAGAAGGGAGCCCAGCAGTAACGTGCCAGCGGCGTGGTCGCAGCTTGCACCTTGTGTGCCCTTCTGGTCGCGTTTTAAAGCACTCGCTTGAAAAATAAACCCTTGAATGCTTAAATTGCAGGAAAAAAAGCCAGTTGTTCAAACCTGGGGGAGGGGGGAAAGAAAGTGAATGCTCTGCTGACGAGGTTTGCACAACTGCATCGGGTTCTCCCCTCACTGTTGTCGCGTAGCAGCTCCCATGAGCGGAGGAAACACGGCGCTCGCTCACTGAAGGCTCCTGAGCAAAGCCAAGCAAGTGGCAAAACCCGTTTCCAGCCCCGGGCTGAGGCAAGGCGTGAGGCTGATGCGGGGCTCGGTCCCGCCGGCAGCGGGACAGCCATGCGATGCCCACTCCGCTTCACCCCTGTCAAAGCTTTTCCCGCCCAGAGGCCGTCCGGGTTTGACGGGAGGTGAGGGTGGCTGGGTGGGTGGGTGTGCAGTGACCACATCTCTGTGCATGGCTAAAGCAGTGCTGCCCCCCCCCCTCAAAAGGAGAAGCCTTTGGCCTTCGCCCATATTGCTCAACGGCCGGTGTACGGCGGTGCGGTCTCGTTGCCAGCCCACTCCCTCCTCTCGCTTTCTTCTTCCCCCTCCCCCCCATTTTCCCTGCTCTCTGCCTCTCGGATCCTTCATTCCCACCCCACTCCGTCCCTTCATGTCCGCTGTCACGCTGCCCACCCTTCCCCCTGCGCAGGCAGAGCAGCAGCTGCCCCGAGCGGGGGGCACCCCGCGGCACCCCGGGGCGTGCAGAGGGACCGCTCCTGCTGCGATGGCAGCCGTGGGACGGTTCTCTGCCGGCAGACGCGCAGCCGCGCTCGGACGGGCGCTTGAACGGCTGCGGTGGGGAGAAAGTGGGTTATAACGGTGTGACCTTGGCGTGACCCCCCACCTGGGGGCTGCGTGGCAGTGTGTGCCTTTGCTAGGGAACCCTTCCCACCACCTTTACGACTGGTCCCGATTGGAATACCAGTTAGAGCTGTGGGCTGACGTTGTTTTAAATTACCAGCTTCTTCTTGCTGAGTTTTTGAAAACCAATGTCAGCATGAGCTGATGATATTGCCTCTCCGAGTCCAAAAGCCGACTGCGTTTTCAGTGGCTGCAGCAAGAGGTCCGGCTGGCAGTAGGCAGGGGTTTGGAGGCAAGCTCTCCTGGACACCATTGGGACTGGTTTAACCAAACCGATCTTAAAAAGTGAGGGGACAGAGGGCAGCCTGAGCCGCAGTCTGGGCTGGGAGCGGGGCTCCCCCGGGAGACGCTTACCCCTGTGAAGAGCAAGGGGCACGTTTGCAGCTTTGGAAGGGGAGGGGGCTGCGAGGCTTTCTGCCGTCACGGTAGAGACACCCCACCTCGGCGGCAGGGCTGAGCACCTTGCTTTCTGGAGGCTTTTTCACATGCAGCGGGCAGGACCGGGAGGAAATCAGGGCCACGATGCAGGCGTCGCAATCGGAAGGGGAGATGTATGTTGCGTAACAGGCATCAGATGGGAGCAGGCAACCTAATTACGTTCCCGCTGTTGTGCCTCCGTGCATCCTTTTACCAGCAAAATATGGCTGGGACTGTTCTTCATGCATGAAATGAAATGAAATGAAATGAAATGAAATGAAATGTACCTGCTGCTAAACAAGCAGAGATGCTCCTGAGCCAGCCCCGGGACAGCCTGGAGACCTGCCACCCACTGAGGAGGGCGCAGGGGAAGACAGGGCAGGGACAATGCTGCGTGGGCAAAGAGAAGAGAAGCGGAGGGGGAGGCTTTTCCTCCCAGGTAAGGCTCGAAGCAACTTCTGCAATCATAAGAGAATGGATATTTGGGATCCTTCAGGGTGAGACATCTGCATTTTTTGGCCTCGGTCGCACAGGAGGGGACCCAAGACCCCTCTGTCCCGCAGCACCCATTGCCCCACCAGTTTCCATCATCCCATCTTCTCTCAGCCACGCTTGATGGGTGCCATCCCCACGCTCCCACGGGGAGGGTTCCTGGCAGCCTGGGCATCCCTAACACTGAGTCACCATGGTACTCTTCCATTCCCCGGAAAACAGTGACTAATCCAGAGCCAATAGATTCACCCTGCTCAACCTGGAAAAGCAAACAACAGCTAAAACATTTGGATGAGGTACTTGCTGGGCAATGCACTGGGAGGGGATGGACCCACTGCGCCAACCTGGCATGGACTGGGCCATGCAGCTCCCCCAGATACCTGCAAATGCGTCAGTGCTCTTCCAAAGCTCACAGACCAATTCACGACACCATTTTCCAGCTAGGGGGGCTTTTTTTGAGGCTGTATGCATACTTACTATTCGTGTGAAACAAATCCCTGTGCTGGCATACTTTAAGATCTTTGACTTGTTTTTCAGTAGTAGGATGTGCTGCTGAAACTTTTATTTTTACTGTTTCCCTTGCCCTTGAACTACAAGGAACAGGAGCTGAGTTTTACCTACAGCAGTCTGGAGATACCGCTGTAAACTTCTGCAACTCGTAAAGCACATAGCGATTAATCCAGCCCTAAATGCCATTACAAATCCCCATTACTTTCAGCATGGGAATAGCTACTTGCCTTTCAAAAAAGACGTGGCGCTTTACGGAAACACTCGGCAAAATTAATTTCTGGGGGAACTGAGCCCATCAGAAGCCTTTCTAGTCAAAATATGCAATCATTCCATTTGCAGCCACATATGAGCGATTAACCATATGTGATTAATGCTCAACATAAGTATACTGGTCATCTATTTAGGGGTTTCCATTAGATACAGTGTGAGAGATGGTATGCACTGAAGGTGTTATATTTTTTTAAAAAAAAAGCCCCAGAGAAGTGGTCAGCCTGCTCTGGAGCGTCGTCTCACCGTGCCATCCCCATCGGGAAATCAGCAGGAGTAAGCCCCGCTGGTGTGTGTGCTGAAATATGCCGGTCCTGGGGCTGGCGGCATCTCCGGTGGAGCCCAGGGCCTCTCCTCGCCCTCCCCGGCAGCCTCCCGGGCTCTGCTTTATCAGCCCCGAGGCCACACATCCGCACACCCGCCCCAGGGCCAGCCCTATCGGCAAGCCCAGCGATGGCCATTCCCCCCGATAAGGCTGCAAATCCCAAAGAGAGATGGAGGGGGGATAACGCCTTCGCTTGGGTCATCTCCTCACCCAGATAGCTCACTCTTCATCGAAGGGGCGGCATTTCCCCAGACACCCACCGCTGGGTGACCGGACAAAGCGCCGGGGGCTCAGTCCCGCCCAAGGAAAGCCGAGTCCCACCGACCTCTGCCATGGGGCTACTCACGGGTGAGTGCACAGGGAGGAAAAAAAGAAAAAAAGTAGGAAAAGAGGACCTGGCAGGGCGCAGCCATAAATTCCTGTGCTCGGTTCCCTGCGTGACCGCTGAAGATAAGCAGCCCTCCCTGTTCTTCTGGGCGTTTGCCCCACTGGGTTCCTCAGCCAGCCGGCTTTCTGGGAGCAGAGGCTCTCCCAGCATCCCGGTGTTCGTGTCGCTCCCAGCGGAGCGGGGCCGCGATCTCCATCGGGGCGCGTACGCATCATTAGGACAATAAAACAGTAAGGGGACAAGAGGTGCTCTGTTCCCCCTGGTGACAATTACTGCCGCGCGCTGCCCCTGCCCCATGTCCCCAGCAAAGGTTTTGAGCAAAGCTGGTGCGCGCAGCTCGAGCTGGGCAGAGCCTCATTCTTTCAAAGCCTAATTCAGCCTGATAAGAGTGCCCTGGACAAAGCCTGCCCTGGCAGCGTAATTAAAGAAGTACGAATTGTTTCTAAAACCTCACGCTGGTAGAATTTTTACAATTAATGACGGGTTGTCACTGTTGGGGCTTGTCAGGGAGGAATTGCTCTCGTCTTACGCGCCCGATCTGGGTCAGCAGCCCATCCATCGCTTCTTTGAGGAGGGGAAAGCGAACAGGCAGCGCAGCACTGCCCCAGTAAGCTGTTAATGACACCGTGCTCATTACCGTGGATGACAAACATCAGGCTCTTGTCTGTAAGCAGAATTTTTGCCAGCTCGCTTTGACTTTCTAGGCTATGATTAAACACAGCCAAAAAACAGGGTGCTTACCTGGCCTACTTTTTTTCATTCTCCCCCCTCTCATGCATTTTTCATCGAAAAAATCTGCGCAGTAAAACAAGTGTCTATATCATCACATAGAAGACTCGATGAATGTGGGACAACATTAAGTTATTTTAATAACAGCTTATGAAAGATTGAGCAGAAAAAATAATACATTTAGGCGATCTATGAAAAAAGAGCCACTCGCTCTGGAATCTGAAAGAAGAAAACAGTACATATATATACATATATATATATACATGTCCCAGACTTCTCTGTGTACTAAAGAAGAAAGGATAGTAAATGTTTTTATTTTAAAACGCAGCGTTACTGTAGCGGTATCAATCAAAGGCTAGGTAATTCAAAAAATATGCTGACATGCTCTGTCCTTTCCTTGCCCTGCTCTGCCTACATTTTTTAGCACGTACAGTGCATCCACTTGAAAGCGTGGTGGATCCTTGCACACAGCAGGATTTTGCAGTCTCCTGCGGGACCCACCATGTTACAATAGCGTTCAAAGCTTTATAAGCTTCATTTAGTTTCAGCAAGCCTGTTGGAGCATTGTCTGTGCCTAAAGAGGCATTTAAAACTAAAGCGAAGCTTTGAAAGCTTCGGAGACAATGACGCTGGACTCCCTAAGCCCATGAGTTCACTGCAGGGTTTGGAGTGATGGCATCACGTAGAAAACATGACACGCTGCTCTGGGCGCCCTGCGGAGCCCAGGCCGGGGGAAGGGGTGAGCAGGACATCTGGGGCGCGCACTGAGGTTCTGTCGCTGAGGGTCACGCCTGTGCCGAGGGGAAGAAAAGCAGCCTTAATTTTTTCCTGGAGATTTGTACCCGTGAGTATTTATACTTTCGTTCTGGAATGATTTCTAAGCCATTGCTATGTGCGTTTCTAAGCTGTTACGAATAAAAGAAAACAACCCCTGGAGCGCACACAATGAAAGCAAGCGGCGATGCAGCCGCCATGCCACAAGGAGATGTCCGGCTTCTGCGACTCCTCCGACCTGCGGCACCGCGTCGGTGTGAGCGCTTTGCCCATCCCCGGACCGAGCAAGAGGCAGCATTTAAGGCAGAACTACGCTGCCTACGAGCCGAGGGAAACAGCTGCAAAGCAGGCGTCAGTAAAGCCGGGCTTTCCCGAAAGGCGCTCATTTTTCAATGCACAACCACGCCTGTCACCATTTCCAGACAAGGACATGTCATTTGTATAACCACAGTGATAAACCGTGCCGACAGCATCTCAAGGCTGGAGGAAAACATCCCCTGGAGTCCCCAAAAGAAGCATCCACCCTACCCATGCCACCTCACCCAGGCTGTGAAGGTCACCCCTGTCCTCGGGCTGCAGTGGCACAAAGTCCCCGCTCCCGCCTCATAGGGCTTCCCCGGAGAAACCCCCGGTGCTCGGCCGCGGGGCAGAGGCTTCTTGACCACCAGTCAGCAGGACGAGGAGAGGGACACTATGCAAAAACAGGGATGATCCATGTAAAATATCAGCTTATGGCTCAAGCCAGCTACGTGATGCCCATCCGCAGATCGAAAGGACGGGCCGTAGCAAACGGGCGTAACAAATACCAGCCCTCAGCCCTGAGTGGGTTTAGAAATAAAACAGTGAAATAGGATTCGTCAGCATGACAAGTACTGTCAGTAAAAGCCGGGCGTGCCCCGGTGCCCAGGCGGCGCTTGGGGAGCCACGTCGTGTCTCGCAGGCGGCATCTCGTCAGCAAGAGCGCGGCGTTTCGTCAGGGCGCAGCTGCAGGCAGAGCTCGATGGAGCGGAAAAGGAGACAGCGCGAGCCACGGCAGAGTTACCACGTGGCTGAATTTTCAACTTCAGTAGCTGTAGAAGGCTTCAGTAGGTGTAAAACATAGTTTTACTTAACCTCAGTCCAGCGGGGCTGTTTTTCACTGTGACTAAAAATAAGGAAAATAAACCTGCTGGAGCTAGATAACGGGCATGGGAAATTTTAGCCCAAAGGATTAAAGCCCGGTACAGGTGTGAAGCAAGCAGAATCAGTTTAATACCGCAATGTGTCAGAAAAAAGCTTAGCTGGCAAGGTGCAGGAGTTCCACGTGTGTGCAGATGCATTTGAGGGAGGATGACGCACTGATGACATTGAAAAAACAGCACAAAAATAAGAAAGATTTCAAAATACACCCAAATTGGAAATGCTACTCTTAAAAGCTTACTTAAGCACAGTAAAATATTGCTGTAGCTCTTTTTTTAAGTCCTGAAGTGCTACTATAACAGAAATAAACATGCTGATAAAATATTAGAGAACAGCCATGCCAGACTCCTGGAGGAGTGAACGGCCGATTTGCCCGAGCCGTGCTGCAGGCCTGGCTCCAAAGCTGGCTGCGCAGCCCAGGATCCGACGTTAATGGGGCACAGATGTTCTCCTGTAAGAAAAAGAAGTTGATTGTGTTTATTTCTTTCGTGGTACAGGCCTGGGGGTGGTTAGGGAAGCAGTTGGAAAGCTGTGAGTTGCAGTTACTTGATCGAATAACCTGTTTGAGAAAAAGATGTTGCTGTGCAAAATGACACCCCCCCCTCCCCCCAGTTTTGACAGCAAGTAAGGGTTTCACTTCCATCCGAAACTGAGGGGGGAATTTAGGTAACCTAGAAAAACAGCGTAATGCGCGCGCTTTGTGAAGTACCAGGGATTTTTCACGCCACAGCCTTAAAGGCCACCTCTTTTTTTACACCCTCGAAGAAGCTGGGGGGGCCGACTGCTGCCCCGCTGGGTGCCAGGGCATCACAACACCGGCGCGGGCCGGGTCCGGCAGCCGGGGCAGGGCTGTCTGCCCGCTGTGCGACCGCAGGCATCACCCCTGGGCAGGCATCACCCCTGGGCACGACCTGTCTTCTCGGCTCGCCCATGTCCAGACAACTGGTGCGGCGGCAGCCACCAAACGGTTTCTCACCAAGTGCCCTTGCCCAGCACCTTGCTCGTTCAGCAAACTAAGCGGGGGGCTAACCCTTTAGGGACAAGAAAAGCCAGAGCATGATGAGGGAGAAAATAAATCTGTTCCTGTGGACAAGGACTGCGATTACAAAGTTGCCCTGGTCCCCACAAAGTGTTGGTATTTGATTTTGCTGATGTCATGGCTGGTTTTAATGGGGGACGAGGAGAGGCGCTGCCTTGCAGCCGGGCTGTGCGGGGGGCAGCAGGGTGGGTGGCAGACGAAGACAGAGCGGTACAGCTCATCTGACATGGAAACGGGAAGCATGAGGGCACCCAAGCTCAACACCCAGCACCAACAGCCGTCCTTCCCAGACGCCGAAGTTGCACAGAGCAGTACAATCCTAGGCAAGAGTTGAGCATCTCGTGATAGTCCTGCCGTTACAGGGTGCTGCAGTCCTCTCCAGGGCCCCAATTCCACCACCACGTGTGAGTCTGGGACACGTCTTCCAGGGGCGGCAGGCATGGGTGCCCACCTACAAACAAGCATTCCTCGAAGGGCACAAAATACACGTGAACCCCCCGCCAATGAGCTACGACCGAGCAGGACCACGCGGACCACTCAGCCGAGGACAGATGGGGAGGGAACGCCTTGCCCCGGGTCAGAAGCCACATCACCCCCCTCTCTTGACACGGTGTGATTTCTGCAGAAACCCTTGCCGTGTGGCAGACCCCAGCGCACAGCGGGGAGCAGGGAGGCCCGGACCACCCTAGCAGAAGCCAAAAGAGCAACTTTTTTCTGTTATTCCTATAGCCAGGGATCAGTCTAGATACTTACAACTTTCTAATCCCCTTTCAAATGCCAGCTAGACAAGCATTGTGGAAAAATCTGATGATTTGGGCATTTCGACGATTTTTCTTTCCCAGAAATCAATTTTCAGCTTGTTCATTTCCCTTCACAGAACATCTGCAATTCCCCGCGACGGTACGTGCTGTCATTGTCTTCTGCAGACAGCACCGGCACTCGCACAGCCTCCTTCCACGTAATCGCAGGTACGTTCAGCTCCTTAGGGGAGCGCATGTTTGAGGCGCAGGGCTTTACCTCGCAGCACCTCTGCCCTCTCCCCAGGGATGTGCGCGCGTTCATCTGCCGTACCGACATCCCAGGGGCCACGGGCCTTCGCTCACCAGCCATTCCCAGCGGCACGGCACTCACAGCTGGATGGGAAGCGGTACAGCTCCAGCACAGCTGGATGAGGAGCCATGCGGATCCCATCAGCTGCAGGAGCCGGGCGCCTCATTCTCCGGCTGCCGTGCCAAAAATGTCCTCTGCCAAGGTGCCTGAAGGCCACGTGGTGCTGCTTTCCCAAACCTATCGCATGTGCCAGGCTAGGCTCAAATGAAATGCAGCTGCGGTGTTGCTCTAAGCGGCTCAACAAAACATTAAACAAGTAAACTCTGAAGACAACTCATCTGTCCTAGGAAACGCATTTTGGTTCTTCTGACGAATTACACGTTTATGTCCAAAATCTGTTTAGTTCCCAGCAAGCAATCAGGAGATGGCTACCACGCAGTGTTTCCTTCAAACCTGCCAAAGCACCCATCTGGTGGCTGGGTTAATGCAGAAGGATCGGGACTTGCTTTAGGATATTGAAGACTATCATACAAATAGGTTACAAATAGTAGGTTGTTTCTATGTAAAACTGTTAGCCTTCCAGCGTTCCAGCTTTGCTCCCGGCTTTCTGAAGCATTACTCCTTCTGCTGCTGACTACACACTTGCACTTACATGTTTTCTTATTTTTTGGCTCAGCGAAGCAAGCAGTCAGCTTTTCCCTCATTCCTGAGGGATATCAGGTTACAACGTGTGTTGTTCTGCTCTCCGATACTTACCCAGTGGCATATTAAAAGTGCATATTTTCCATTTGATTTTTCTCCTTGCCAGAGTTGGGTTTAATGCCACTTTTCTTCTTCCATGTGATAGGACAAGGGGTAATAGCTGTAAACTAAAAGAGGGCAGATTTAGATTAGATATAAGAAAGAAATTCTTCACCATGAGGGTGGCTGAGGCACTGGAACAGGTTGCCCAGAGAAGCTGTGGCTGCCCCCTCCCTGGAAGTGTTCAAGGCCAGGTTGGATGGAGCTCTGAGCAACGTGGTGTAGTGGAAGGTGTCCCTGCTCATGGCAGGGGGGTTGGAACCAGATAATCCATAAGGTCCCTTCCAACCCAAACCATTCTATGATTCTAACAAGTGACTAGCTTATTCCCAGGTGTAAAAAGGGAGGCAATGCCACACGGCCTACTTCACCCCAGCTGGGGATCCAGTCCCTGCAAGTCACAAAAGTGCCAGTTCATTTTTAACTAAGGAAATTTGTAATGCACTCATGCAGCCGAATTATTTTTTGAGACTATTTGTCTTTCAAGAAGGCAGGGGTGAGTCTGGCGCAGGGAGGCCGCCGGGCAGCGTGGTGGCCTCCTGGAGCTGCGTGCCCTCCCACCCCACTGCTAGCACCGGAGGGACCCGCGGCCGTGCCGGTGGGTGGCTGCGGCAGCTGCTCCTCTGCCCGGCCCACCGGCTGCGGGCTGGCATGGACGAGCATCTGCCCCCCAGCGATGGGGGACGTTGGGGGCCCTGCCACTCACAGCGTTGTTCCAACTTTGAGATCCATTCAGTTGTTAAAGTTGAGCACCAAGTTCAAAGAAAAAACAGTCAGAAACGTGGTGTGGGCTTTTTAGAGCTGCACACTGAGGTCTGCGGGGTGGTGAACATCCACCTGATTTTCCTCGCTCGCTGCTGCCGTGGCTCAGCGTACCGTTTTCGTCTGAGTCCCGGAAGAAAAAAGTCAGGATAAAGCCCCGTGGGATAGGTTTGGCTCCCCACAGGCATCATCCAGCACGGCTCCAGGCGCTGGCACCACCATCCAGCTGCCCAAAGCCCATTGTGTGGCCCAAGGAGAAGCCCAAATGCCGGCTTTGAATCATCAAGTAGGACTGATGATGCTAATAACATTCTTTTATAGATGTGCTAGAAACTGTTAGTATAGGAACCTTGAGAGGCAATTTATCACTTTCACGATTCCCCAAAACACCAAGAGGAGGGTTGTAACTGCTTTTCTTACAGCAGAAAAAGGTGAAAGTTTCAGCCTGAAAACACATTTGCAACTGGGTAATTGCCATGTGTGAAGAGCATGAGCTAGAGGACAAGACAGAGAGGGACAGTAAATCATACGGATGTAAAGGCACGTTACCACTGAAGCTAGAAGTACTGTTTGAAGGAATTGCATTGTCTGTTGGCCTAATATTTTATTTTCTCTTAACTGAGCACAGAAGGAAGCAGATCAGTACTCAGTGCAAACTTCTGAATTGCCAACTTCAGTTGGACTTAATGATCTTAGAGGTCTTTTCCAACCTTAATGATTCTACGGTTCTATGAATTGGTGCCTCACTACTTGGGTTTATCCATGGCCATACAATTATGGATGATCAAAACCAATTAAATTCATTCAGTAAGTAACGATCTTGCCAATGGAAAATACATGAAACTGAAAAATCAAAAAAGTTATGAGAAAATGTTCTAAAATTGTTTATATATTTATATTCTAATATGACATATAATAGCAAGGACAGGCTGATATTTCTAAAAGGTCAATTTTATGTGCAAGTAACCAGCAATGAAAATACCAGAATCATGTAGTCCGCAGGATGCGTAGTCCTAGCAGCCAGAAGTAGAGAGTTTGCACGGACATACTGTAACTCTTAAGCTGCCAAGGGATTCATCTAGGTTTTATGGCAACTTACAAATCTTCAACAAGAGAGCCAGGCTATCTTTCTTTGCTTTGTACAAATCTAAGCAATTCAATTCTACCCATTTGGGAAAAAATCAAAAGTTTTTTTTATCCTATTTAGGATGACCAGTATGTGAAAGAAAACAGAATGCTTGGTGCAAATTTCTCAAGGAAAAAAGTGCAAACTCACCTCTAACTCTCCTGGGAAAGCCTCCCATTCCAAACACAAAAACACAGGGGGAAAAAGGCGTAACGGACTAAACTTGAAACTTGATTTGTTTCAACTTCTGTTTTAAGTAGTTGAAGATTATGCATCCATCCTTCAGAAGCATTGAAAGCTGATGAGACTGATTCTCAAACTCAAAAAAGACACAAGATTTCTGTCAATTCCAAAATCAGTTATTCAGGAAAAAAAAAATCTGCTTTACTGCTGGACTCTGTTGAGACCCCAGATCCTATCCAAGATATTTGGGCTCTGAAAACAGTAATAAGCAAAAATGACTTTCATCCAGATTGCATATTCCTGCTGTATTTAGAACCAGGCTCGATTGCTCTTGCAATAAAGGAAGATTTACAATCCTGCCGTCTTTGACAACAGAAAGCTCAAGGGAGAAAATCTCCCTTATTTACTCGAATTCATCTAGCTACCATAGGGAAGAGACCTGAGACTAACTCGGACAGATTTTTAGGCTCTCAATGATTTGTGTAGGACTTGGTCTCCTGAAAAGCTCTGAAGAGACACAGATTCACAAGTGCCTTGCACGGCATTCAGCAGAGCTGTGCACCGAACCCCCAGGGATGTCAAGGCAGAGGCTGGAAAATGCTCGGTAACCTGCTGAGGGGCTGGGAGCAAAAGAGACTGTATTGTGCTTGAAGCACTCCAGGCAAGCTTCTGTTGGAGAAGCTGCACTCTGGAGTAAGATCTTTTCCTTATACCTCCATTTTACCTGCGAACTGAGGAAAGAAATAATTCATTTAAAGAAAAAAAATTATCAATCTGTTTACGATGCTCATGAAAAGATAAGCTCAGGCTGGTCCCTTCCAGACGTGAGGCTGCAACACAATGGCACTTTAGGTTGCATTTGACAGAAGCACATTTTTCAACAAACCCTCAGTCTCAAAGCCCTCCGACGCTGCAGAGCGAGCTCCTTTTCTCCACGGCGGGCCGAAGCTGCCTCTCGTGTCTCATTTCGACACACGGCAGCTGTTCCTGCAGCAAGGCACTACCACACAGGCAGCGTTCGAGGCTTGTTCGCAGAGACTCTTCGCATGACTAATCTCTAAACAATCACATTTCTGCCTCGACAGAAGCTCCACAGTGTAGAGCAGATTCCTGGGCTCTGCCTTGGCATCGAGTGCTCCAGCTGAAACGTGTCCTGGGGCCGGGACGTGAGCAGCCGGCAGCCCCGAGGGAAAGGCCAGAGGCACAATGTCCTGCAGCGTCTCGTGTTCCGCAGCTTCCCGCTGCAGAGACTGCTCCAGCAACCGCAGTCTGCTTTGGTAAAAATTGTTTGCGATTCCAGAAGGTGAGATGGAAGGGACATGCCAAGGAATCCTGCAGCACAAACTGCCCAAATTATTATCCCTGAGGCACAAGGTGCAGATTTCAACTCGGCAGGCAGAAAGGAGTGGGAGAGGGAAACTGTGGAGGTGAAACCCGGGGCACACTTGGCAGAGGTGAATGGAGACAAGAATCCCGATTCCCTAAAGGTGGGTAGGGTTCAAGTAAAAAAGGAATTTTACAAGGCTGAGCAGAGGGTTCCTGAAATCGAAATTATTTTCCTGCTTTTCATTGACAAGAAGATTGTTCCAGTGACAGTTACCATGGAAACTGATTTTGAGAATAACAAGAAAGCATTTATGCTACAGAGCTTATTTTAAACGATGGCCAACAACAGCATCCCATTCCCCTAACTGGACCGATAACCTGACCAGATGGCCCAAAGAACTAAAATAATACATTCAAAGGTGGCGTGGAATGGCAATGCTAAACGGAGCTGTCACAGCTTCATATTGCTGTGCCATGATGTCCTCCAAAACTGTGGACAGAGGACTCAGAAGGAAGTTTGTGCCGGGACACAGCTTTAGCCAGGCTGACTGGCACCGCATCGCTCAGCGAGCGAAAGCCAGAGACGGGTGAGAACCTCTCCTCCAGTTAACTCCATTAGCCTGTCATTTGCTTTTGTGTCATACAGTTTTACTGTGAAGGAGGAGGGTTTTTTTTCCCCTGGTAGACTGAAAATTTGCAGTTGTCGAATGGAAAGGTGGGTTGAACGCAGCTGACTGAGGTGAGGTGGGCAGCACCCCTGCTCGCCACAGTGCTTCTACACTCACATTCTCCCATTTTGCTTCTTCCCATGGCTGCTGCAGGGACCAGGGACACCGAGAAGTGCCTGCTACCCTGAGGGCTACCGCAATGCTGACTGCTCACCGTGGTGGCAAATATTGTCCTTGCCAGCTGTGGGGAAGCCGCTGAAAAACGCAACCAACCTTACCTGTAGAATCTAACGTACGTCGAAACAAGCACGCAGCCCCCAGCTGCCCACCTGTGATTTACTCCAGCCGAAGCAGAAATAGGTCCCCTCTTTACAGCAAGCATGGAGGGGTTTTCCCATTATCCCAGGCCACTTATCGCTGGAAAACTGGGAAGAGCTGTGGCCTTTCAGAAGGGCCCATCCCCTCCCGAGTCTGCTCCTTCCAGCACAGGTGTTAATTTCTGCCAGGGCAGCTCAAGTCCTCAGCAAGGAGGAGGAGACGCTGCCTTGCACGGCCGGAGGTATTCTCAGTGAGAGCGCGTCCCTCTGCAGCCAAGGGGTGAAAAGCCACCCCACGAATGGCTATTGCAAGAGTCAAGTCACTGGCACCTAGAATATTCTTTCCCATTAAATGGAAACGCAAGCTAATAAAAGCTGCTTGTATGTGTGGCCCCCAGGGTTCCCATCTTGGAGCAGCCATGTGAGGCTGCAAGTGATAATGCTCATCCTCTGTGAAGACAAAGTCTGGTTCGCATTGATCTGGGATTCAAGCGTGAGGTAGGGATAAGAAAAGACATTTCTAGGGTCTCTCTCACATACATAATGTTAAAATGTTGACTTCAGAGTAGAAGACGAGGTTTTTTTTCCCTCCCCTCGTCTTCAGTCTTTCCTCTGTTTTGTATTTACCTTCTATTTTCATTGGTACTCCTAGAACACTGAAGGCTGAGGGACAGGAGGGTGGACACATGCGTTACCTCTATTTCAGACCTCAAAAAGAAAGAATACGTGGACGAGACTTTAAACTTGAAGGGAATAATGCTCTACTAGCACCGCCACAAAATGTCTGATGCAAGGTTATCAAGAGCTTTTCAGCTTTCCAGACACACGATACGAGACCGTTCTCTGCACACAAGTAACCGAGGAGCAGTATCTCCCCCCACAGCCACCCGCAGAGCTGGAAGGAGAACCTCGCTGCCCAAACTCCTGGGGCCAGCCTCTAATGGCTAAAACCCAAGATAAGATGACACCTGTCAGGTGGAGCAAAGACAAGAGTCTTTTGGAGGATGTGAGCGCAGAAATGGATGAGAAAATAAATTAACTCAATCAGATCTGGATGCTGTTTGAAGTACTCTGAAATCAAGCAAGTCTGTAAAGGCACATGTTGCAGAAATGGTTCATTTTCAAGTAGACTGATGCTGCTCAGAAGGTTCTTCCTCTACTGGCTTCTTGGAAGAACTTCCTTATTTTAGTAAAAGCTGAAACCATGTGTCCTACCATCATTGCCATCATTCATACAAGAGGTGACAGAATCATTCCATTAGCATTGGCTAGGTGAATGAAACTAAAGCCTCTAAAATATATTATCTTGCAAAAATGACGTTGTCAAGTAAATAGCTTGACATCAAATGGTTTCTTACAGTAACTCCATTCCATACTTGCAAGCTTGGTCCTCTGAATTTTTTAATTTAATCGCGTACTATTGTGTATTAGTTTATGATGCACAAGCACTTGCATTAGAGTTCAATTATTCACTGCTCACTTACCAAGATAAGCATTTGTTAGGGTTACTATGTCCAAAAAGAGTTGTCTAAAAGGGCTGAGAGAGGAACTGCTATCAAATGTAGATCTAAGCGTAGCTCTTGGTAGTGCTTTTGAAGTAGCAAACCCTCCTTCCTCTGGCCTTTATTCAGGATGGAGACACACTAACCAAAAATAGTAACCACAGAAAGGCAAAACACTTTACAAAAATCTGTTGCTATTGCTTTATATCCACTCCCTACCGAAAGCTGGATGATGCAGCTCAGGAAAATATTAGGAAATATTTACATAGCAAGTCAGGAATCAATGCCTTTTATTTATGATTTTCTAATTTGGGAAGTTGGTCCAAAACAGAGGTCAGGCACCGTCCACTCCATTGGCTTAAGGCTGATGAGGCGAAAGCCTAAAAGGAACAAAGAATTTGAAATTAAATTCCCCTTTTTCAGTTCGCAAGTTCCTATCAAGTTAACAGCCAAATTTGCGTATCAGGAAAGGGCACTTAACAGAAAACTCTCCGTTTCAGTAACTAGCATAAGCATTGAAGAAAGAATAAGAAGAATGAAAACACGCAACCCAGAAATGTAGCTATTACGTCACGACTACTCAAAAGAGTGAAGACGTACGTCCTACTCGGACATGCACAGTTTTCCTAGGTTTGTACAATTAGACAGCTAATGATAAGGAAAGGGCTCCTCGACCTTTTTTCCCCCCCAGCAGAGAAAAAGACAGCTTCAAAGATGTGATAACCAATTTTGAACAAAAAAAAAATTAAATTGGAGTTTTGATTTTGAATTATTTTAACTATTTTCATTTTTACCACCTCCAATCTAAGGACAGAACAGTAAACCAGTACTTCTATAACACCTTTACCTCAAAGGACCAGAAAAAGTGGGTGGACTACAAAGATGGATTTGAAGCTGGTTTGTTCAAAGTAGCTGTGAAAAAAAACCCAAACAACCATTCCTTACTCACTGAACCTTCGATGGTAGCTACACCAAAACCGGAACATATCACCCAGGCATTTTTCCTTTTTTTCTTTCTTTTTCTTCAATAGCTGAGGGTGCTAATGATATAGTTACCTAACTGAAATCAGTGCATAGTGGAAAAGAAAAAAATAAAGCTTCTTGCCTTTCATCAGATGATAGTGAGACTGGTGTTTTGGAGCTCTTGGTGTAACTCTCTTTGGCATTATTTCTTACATCTCCTTCTCAAACAGATACGATAATAATGACTATGGAACAGCAAACAGGTTTGCTACAGAGCCTTGACTTTTGCGTTCTTAATCACTGATCTCAGGAATTGCCTGGCTTTTAAAAATATAGTGAAAAGCATATTCCCTAGAACGTATTTTAGGAGGAAAGAAAGTCCACAGAGGAACACACTTTATTACAATGATTAATTTATGTCCATGCAAAAAAAAAAAAAAGAAAAGGAAAAAGCATTTCTGGCACTGGGAGTATGTCTTTGACCAAGCACAGCATAACGGGGGG
>Ga0065711_1040987_pt1 | contig 16496 bp, 13 predicted proteins | sample Hoacrofraction12_FD_59098 | JGI IMG/M metagenome (GOLD analysis project Ga0065711, IMG submission 59098) | Hoatzin crop microbial communities from Cojedes, Venezuela - Epithelial fraction 12 v2 (version 2) | ecosystem: Host-associated > Birds > Digestive system > Esophagus > Crop | place... | reverse complement strand
GCCCAACCCCCTGCCCAAGCAGGGTCACCCAGAGCAGGGGGCACAGCACCGCGTCCAGGCGGGGCTGGAATATCTCCAGAGAAGGAGACTCCACAGCCTCCCTGGGCAGCCTGGGCCAGGGCTCCGTCAGCGGAGAACGGCGTTTGGGTGACTACTATCAGCACACCAATTTGCCACAGAAGAGTAAAATAATTTCAGAACTTTATACAATGAGGAAGAATCCGTGTGGCTGAGACGTACAGATCTGCAGTCAGCACGATGCTCAGCCCCGAGTTATGCTGCTGTACGTGAGCAATCACACTCAGCCCAGTGAGATCGCTCGCATCGTTTAAAGGTCAGACTGGCTAAAACGCTTTCCTGAACTGCAGTTTTAATCAGTTATGCTACAAAAGCTGGCCTGGACTACCCAGCGAGTAGCAACACGTGCCACCCTGCCAGCACCCACGCACAGGACCCTGGCAGGCTCCACACGACTGCCGAACCCGGATCGGCCGCGGTCACATGAGGCTGCGTGCACAGAACCGGACCTTTCCACCCGGCAACGGCAACCGGGCTGGAGCGATGGACAAGACCTCGGCGGGGACCGTGAGCACACACGGCACTCCTGGCACCAGAAGGTTCTTCACTGGGGCAGTGTTGGATGACAGTTTTTATTTACACCACGTATAAAACGTATTTATTTTTCATCAACTTTCTTTTTGACAGATGAACAATTTAGTAAAAAAAGGATTAGTAAAACGTGTTCTCTACCAAGAAAACCTAACAGTAGAAAAGAAAGATTATTTTGTTTTTCCCAGGAAAAAATATAATGCTAATTCTGAGAGCAAGTCTCAGCACTGAAAATAAATTATTAATTTAATAGCTTTTTAAAACTTCAGATCACCAAAATGTGAATGCAAGACAGACAATTAGGATGTCTAACTTAGAGCCTCCTTCCCTAGAGATTCCAGACAAAAATTATTTTACTAGAACTGATGGCTTATTTATGTTACAGCAGCAGTATTTGGACAAGGCAAGTGTTATCATTTTTACAACTACTTTTCCATAGTGCCCTTTAGGCTTGATAGCTCCCTACTATTGTTAAGGTCAGAGGACAAGTTCATAAAACCACTAAATCATACAGAACGAGACTTAAAAACCTAAGATACATCATTTTTTTTCTCCCTAGGCCTATGCAGAAGAATCAAAGCACAGACAATGACCATCAGAAATAATGACCACATTAAACAAGGCTTCATGAGAAATTTATGAAGTAAAATTTTTCTTCTTATTTTTTCCCGCCAGTATAAGAAAAGCCAAAAGGCCTTTTTTTTCTAGGAAACCAAAACAAACCCCAATGGCCAACAGACTTATTTTAAGACCTGACTCTAAGACCTTAAGTAAAATAAACTCTTTTTTCCATTATCTTATTTCTTCCCCTCTTTTTCTTTTACTTTAATTTTGCAAGAAAAGGCCTATAATGTTATACGAACAACACCCTTTCAATGTAACATTACTTGGCTAAGCACTTCCAAAACTAATTCGCAGGACACCCACAGCTCAAGCAGCACACTGGGACTTTTGTTTGTTTTGTTTGTTTTCAAGTAAAACATTTTCTTTTCCTCTCAGGTAAGAAACAAAACCAACTTGACTACTGATTTATCATGAAGACCTTACTAACTTACCTGCAAGAAGCATCATAAAGATGGCAGAAAACAAGAAAAAAAATTGTTTTTTAATTTTTAAATTCGATAAATGTGAACATCAGGAAAAAAATTTTACAAAATAGTTACAGAATACTGAAGTGTACGGAGTGCTGCATAAACACTGATCCCAGAACCAGACACTTCAAAATGAAATGACTGATAGAAATAATCAATAAAGACATGGATATCTTCGCTGTCATGAAGAGAGGACAAAACACCAGTTTAAAGTTTGTGTGATAATGGTACGGATTTTTTAACAAATTATTTTGCCTGACGCACTGTACTGTATATCATTAGTAAAGCAGTACAGATGCCTCACAAAACAGCATCATACTTCATTACATTTTAGTTTTGAAATTTACATAAAATTGTAAGATTTATGCTTAATGTCCAACTTCACTCATCATCTTTTTTAAACTGGGATTCAACAATTCACCGTATTTCTAGGCAAGCACCTTTTCCAGCCATGTTCTATATTAATAAATATAATCAGACTACATATACATTTCAACTGATCAACATAAATCAAAGTCAATTATGAACAAGTGTTAGAGAGACAAAATGTGACACTTCACACTTGATCTTGTCAAAGTGTCACATAAATATGTTCTAAGGACAATATATATTTTGGCTTCATTTCAGTCCCAAACAGGACGTCATCACAGCCGCATGTGTCTGTAGAAGTTTTTGACCTAGCAAAAATCCCATCCATTTTTCATTTCCCAAAGCATAAAATACGTTTTCCTGCGATTTTCGCGACAATGAATGCACGTTCTGGTGCTGTGCATTACCTGCCCTTCTGCCACTGTCTCTGTATCGATGATGGTGATGATGCCAGGCACCAGAGGACTTCGACGAATGTTGCTATGAGCTAAAATTTCTTCTTCGGTTGCTCCCGAAGGCAGCGTCCCCGTCAGCTGCGTAACTACTTTCCCAACCATGGTAAGGCCAGTCTTTATCGTCTATAAACAGAAGGAGAACCAATAAATAACGCTGAAGGCTGGTTTGTGGATCTACCTTGTATTTTTTCTCAAGACAATTAATATAACTAGGTTGCACACACCAGAAGCCAAATGTTTTTATAAACGATATCTAAGCTGCCAAAGGCTGTATGTAACAGAAATATCATGGAAAAATTTAGCATCCTACCAATGTGAAGTATGCTCTTTTATTTTGGAATTGAATGCTTCCAAAACATCCTTGAAAAAAAAATATTTTCATGTTGTCTACATGTTACAGATTTTTCTGTCTTTAACTTTGTTATTAATTTCTTCCAAGGGGTACAGAGCACGGACAGTCAGAAGAATCAAACGACGGAGCCAAGAGGGGTGCGTGCGGAGGGCAGTGCTGCACAGAGCAACGCTCGCAGCCCCTAACGGCTGACGCTGAAACAGTTCCGTCTCCGCACCAGCGCAAGGGACAAGGAGCTGGGCCTGGGACAGACAGGACAGACCCCTTCATTTGTTTCTCAGCAATTACGCCTCTGCAGCATTAAAACGGAATACGGGACTCCAGCCCAGCAAAATTAAAACCGCCACCCTTGAGGTACTGGAAAGGAGAACTCTGTGCAAAGCTCGCGCGCGTCCCGTTACCGACAACGCAACTTTCCATAGCCTGAGTGTTTTCCAGGCGTGGGTTTGCAAACATATTCATTGCACCAGCTTTTATTACCTAACGACGCTGAGGGCTGTTTTTACGTTGTTCTATTGTATTTGGAGAAAGAGGGATGGTACACACAGTAGCAGAGAGATCGATTTGAAGAAAAACAACCCAAACTACAACTTTGAATATTTTCTCCTTGAATCAAGGACTGTGCTTTATTTGCCTATACAGAACTGAGCAGATTTATTATGCAATATAAATAAGAAATAGCAAGAGAGATCAGAATGGAACGACACTATAACAAGCCAATCCTTAACTAAAAAGACAAGCTAAGCTGCCTGCTAAATTGAAAAGGAAAAAACCATATGGATCACAGGCTGAAACCAAGAAGCAGCCACAAATCAATTGCAACTGCTTTGTTTAGTGCTAAAATCTCAAACTGCAGTGATTAGAAAACACATTAGTGTTCATCAATTAGCAGCCAAACGTTTGTTTTAATAATTCATAGGAAATGACTTACACAAAGTCTGTTAGTGTGCTGTCAGGAAAACCTCTGAAGGGCCAACAGAATTAGGCGCCACACGGTATTGATGGCAACATCCAGCCAGGAAGCCTGATTAACCTCTGAGATGCCTCAGCTGATGTACTTACCCCATTAATGCTAATGGAGATACTACCACTTAAAATCGAGCCATGCCTTTATCATAGGAATGTCTTTGGGGTTTAAAGTCTTTAGTAATATCCTGCCATTTGTTTCTTATTATTTCTTTTTATACTCAGCTACAACAAATGAGAATAAAACAAATTTCAGCAGTGGCAAATCTGAAGGATGAAGACTGAGAAATGTAACACAAAGCAGACAACAACACCCAAAGAATAGACCTAAAAAAGACCCAGTGCACAAGAATGTATTTCAACAGACACCTTCCTCACAAAAACTGACAAGGCAGTTAGTTTTCTGGCCAATAGTTTAAATCGTACAAAATGCACTGGGAGTTTATACAGTAGGAAAGAGAAATCAGCTTCGAAATGCTGTATGGCAAAATACCTACATAAGTTAAAAGACCAAGAATTGTAGTTGACCTATTTTAGAAAATATCTTTAGTATTTTAACCGAAGATATCGGATGACAAAGTGCCAAGTATAAATTTATAGCTCTCTAGAAAAAAATTAACATGCTTATCTAGCACAATGAATTACCGCTCCGTGTTAGAGTGGACTGCGACTGCAGGACTACTGAGAAGTAAAAGGTGTACAAAGATGTGGCCGAGGCCATTAGCTCAGAAATATCAGTGTGAAGCCATTACGGCACTTACTTCTTTGTGCGATGTGTATATTTGCAAAAATTTCTCTGGTAATCTTTAACCTTTCCCATGCCATATCAGCTGTCCCCTCTATCCATTAGAGCTAATGACCTTGCTCTCACATAAGCTGTTAGTACTCATTAAGAAGTTATCAGGTAACAAGAGAAACCAGATGCAGTCTTTGCTAAATCACTTTACCACTATAGGATTAAAAGATATGGAGAAAGAATCAGCTAAAGAAGTTATGAGGTGCAAAGAACTTGGTTTATAATTTGATGCTAGACATTTGACAGACCAAACAGATTTTAAATGAAATGGGTTAAAGTTTGCACTGTCCCAGTTCCTTTGTCATTGATGGGAACTGCCAGTGCACACTCAGTGAAATTTTCTCGTAAATTAAATCAAAATACTTGATCCAATTCCTTTGGTAAGCAACGATGCACAATCCACAAACACACAAATTATTTGTATGCTCACATGTACCGTATCTACTTAAAAATAAGGCAGTTCACATTCATTCAAATATAAAGAAACACATATATTTAATTAGAACAAATGTATGCACTCATACCTCATTTAATTGAAAAATAAGTACAGCTTTAATTAGATGAGAAAATTAAAATGCATCATTCAGTGCCTGTTCGGCTGTTTTGTTCCAAAGGTCTTACATCTTTTTAATGACAAAACAATATATTGTTCCTGTTTCTCATAATAAAGACACTTTACATTGTTTATTTGTTTACAAATGAAAAATCTATAGAAAGCAGAAAAAGAGATCAAAAAGATACGCCTTGGTAATCAACGATATGAAAGGTTTGAACAAAATAAACGTACAATCAATTATAGATTCAAGTTCAAACTAAATGTTTGGCGAAATGCTCGTGTTTGGCAAAGACGTTTCCCTTTCCTGCTCTTGCCGCATATTCTGAAAAGAGGGAGGACAGGGAAGAAAATCTGTGAGGAAATTCATCTGCAGCAGCACGGCGAGTTGGACTGCCAGGAATCCGCCAGCACGGAGAACGTCTGCATGAGCTCCACTTGAGCAGAGCGTGAGGTGACACGGGACGGACGTGGGGACACGGGGGGACCAAGCCTCCCTTCAACACCACATCCAAACAACCAAGCATGGAGACGTAAGAATGTCTTTTCCTATGTCCTTTTCCCTGCTGCATCCAAAATGGATAAATATGGATAATTATAATAAGCAATTTCACATTCGGATGCTTATCTCAAACCACGCACCTGAATATTCTCCCATCATTGTTAAATAATAACGGGGTTTATTCTGAAAGATATTCTACATCTACTCTACTGTGTTTGTTCAACTGGAGTGAAAAGATTTGTAAGGAACAATGCTTTCATTTCTCCAAACGCATCAATTTCTGTCTTTGCTAAACAGTCACTAAAACTGGATCTTGACACATTTTCTGTTTCCAGAAATTTTCGCTTGGTCAAATTACAGAAATTATCAAAGCTTTCTAGAACATGAACAGAGAGAAAGTCACCAAACAAATGTCGGGAAATGAAAGAAATTGAGCTGGAAAAAATGCATGTGTTTTTCCAGCAACAGCAGAAAGCAACGCTCCTGCAAGATGCGTCTTAGGAGAAACAGGAAAAAGTTCAATGTTCAAAATAAAATCCTTCTAGGAATTATAAAAATCAAATGGGAAGATGATGTAAAGGAATTCTTCGTAATGTTACCAGAATAACAAGAGTTTTGGCACCAGTAAGCACCATGCTTCACCATGACCACGACTTTGACCTCGGTGCTCTCGGTTACAGGGGAGCTTCTGACTCGCAGGCGATTTGATGGAGGAGAAGGTTGCTCTGCTGCACCAGGTATGGTACCCAGCAGGGCATCACACGGAGGACAAACCCACCGGGCACTACCAGGAGGTTCAAAAACATCTCTCACCAAAGGGAGTACCATTAAAGTAAATAGTCTGTACTGCCACTGAGACCTACCTTCTACAGAGGATCCGAAAGGTAGCTCTCCAAGTGACCCTGTTGAAATCACTCTGCTCTCAGCTTTATCCTGCTCCTTTACATGAAGGTCTTTTACTTCCTTCAGTAAGAAAATGGAACCCAAACAGAGAAATGGCTGTAACCCAAGATAATCTGACAGAACAAGAACTTTCACGGCACCACTTCCAAACCAAAAAGCAGCAGCGCAGGGAACCAAAAAGGACATCCACTTCCAAACAAGCCAATATCTCTGCTGATCAAAGGAAATTAATTACAAATGACTGCAGGCCGGTAACAGCAGTAGAGGTGTATAAATGAAGACTTACTTCAGCATTGAATAAAGTTTATGGTGAGGTAATGAGAGGGACAAAGAGCAACAGATATTTGGAATATGTATTTGCCAACAAGAAAGTCCGCATTTCCATTATAAGAGATGAAAACTTGCTAGATAGTAAGCCAAGATTCAATAAAATCGGTAAAAAACCAAAACATTTCAGATTTAGTGTTGCTCACTCTGACACGAATAACAAATTAATACAGTATGGCTGAGATCTACTCAAGACCCTACTTGTGCAAATATTTAAAACTATCTGAGGATTAATCTTGCCTGTCACAGTGACACCTACCAGCCAGAGGACAGCAAAACCAATCTGCTCCACAAAACGCGAAGCAGCGCAGGGGTTGTGCCCTTACGATGATCCGTTTTCCTGCCTTTCACTATTATTTTGTCTCGGTACAGAGGCTAGCAAATCTTTTTCTTTCCTATGATTATAAACACATTTTATCTTCAGTAGCTATTCATACGATGCAACACCGCTACCTCAGCGTTTGCACACATCCAGCTTAACGTGGGAATTTCTGGATGGTGACCCCCGGCTAGCACTGCGCAGCAGGCAAGGTCGTCATCCTGCTCCCTACTGCCTTTAAAACCTAGTTACCCACGGTCTTTCGGGGTAAGGGCTATAAAAGATGTCCTCCTTTTTTAGATTTTTTCAGTCTGTCGAAAAAAGTTGCACAGCATAGTGCTGAGTCTTCGCTGCCTGCTGGAATGCTTTGACAATCATTACATGGCTTCAGCAAGCTTTGGCCTGTTCTTCAGTCACGAGCAGGCTCGGCTTTGGCAGTACGGTGATCCGTTCGTTAGATTTTACCACATCTGATCATAACTGTGGCTGATCATGCTAAGCCAGTTGGTTTTTCAAACTTAATCTGTGCTATAAAAAACACGTTAATAATGCTGAGATTGAAGGAGTTTGGGGAGATTTCCCTTCTCCATTTTATTTTGCTGATGGTGAAGGTATGCAACGAGATACAGCAAATTTCAGGTGTTGTCAGAACAGCAATTCAAGTTCTCCTCAACGATGTAAAAAAACTGTGATTTTTCTCCTCCTCCAGCCACAGTGAGATTCTGTCCAAAGCTATACTGACGGAATATGTTTGGCTTTGTTTTGTTTTTACATGAGATGGCATGCTCTGTGTCTCTCTTTGTGGGTTCTTGTAACTGTTGTTTTCTTCAGTGACGCTGAGCTCTCTGCTCTGTGCTGTCATTTAATTCCTATTATTAGATTTGTTTTGTTGTGGATATCAGAAATGAAAAGGCTAGTGGTTACAGTGAAAGCTTGTAATCAGCCCCAAGTTTGCCAGACAATGCCAAAACTCACTTTGTGTGTGTGCATGTGTGAGAAAAAGAAACTACTTGGCAAAGTGCTGCAGGCAAGTCCTCAAAGAAAGGCACGGGGTGGGGGGGGGGGCATAGTAAAACAACGGTTGTAAATACTCTTTGGCTTGTTTAAGATTTTTCCAAGCCATAGTCGTCTTCTGATACTATGAAAATCCAGACATCTCTCTGAAAACAGAGGGATAGTAAAGTATCATCTGAACTAAGAAAACTAGGCAATGGAACCTATATGTAAACAGTCATTAATAAACTCCAACCTTCAAAGAAAGCTGCCAGGCAACGAACTAGCTCCAGTGCTGTGCTGTCATCCTTCAGAGAGATTAAAACTTTGAATGCTAGTGTGGTTGAGTCCAAAAAGCACCGAGCACCTGTAAAGTCAGTTTTCATGATGCTAAAAAACTAATAATTCACAATGTTGATTTTTAATCACGTAAACTTGTGATATTACGAACAGCCATTATACAAATCCGTTCTCCTATGATTTTCCTGGAACAGCAGTCACTAACACAAATAGCTGTTTATAATAAATCATATATTAAAAATCAGTTCAGCAGCACAGGAATACTTCGTGAAAAACAATGGCTACTCAGAGATTTGCAGGATCAGGAACACAGGCCTGGTACTAACGCTACCATGTTTCTTACTGTGTTCTCTTTTGTGAATGGGGGGGGGCGATGACACAAAGTACAATTCAGCAGGGAAACCTAATAATTATCATACACAATAACCGCTCCCAGCAGCAGATGATGTACTCACTTTGGCAGCACTAATGACTGTGGCAGTGTAAGACTGAATGTTGTCTCCACAGGCTCCACCACGGGATTGATGGCATCGGATCAGCTACAAGAAGAGAGACAGCAACCGAGTAACTACTATTAAACTACACAAACCCATAACCCATTACCATGGCTCTTATTTATCATGTACAGTGGTGTGTTTTTTCCGACAAACAGCAAAAAGCCCTGCTGAGACGCTTAACCCCTTTTTATAATCTTCTGGGTGCCACCCAGACTGTCACATACTCAACTCCAGTTTTCAATTACAAGATGAGTAGTCACTAAGAATTCATAAACTTTGAAACGGTGGGATTTTTGGTCTGGCAGCAATACCACAAATAAATTTAAATAAATATAATCAAAAGCTTTAGCCATGTATATGTAACATTAAATATGTGACATTCTAAGCATCTGAGTGTGGCTTTCCCCTCCTTTTTACGACTAGTAAGCAAAGAAATGACAAAGGAAAAGAGCTACTTTAAACTTTGCATTGAATAGATTAAAGGAGTTTACATGGGGTTTACTCTGTATTGCTTTCCTTCAAAATTAATAAATCAAAACAAGATTCTTCTATCCGCCATCAACCCACAACAGCAGTTTTTGCCTTTGAACCCTAAATAACAATATAATCTGTGCTTCTGACTAAATAAAACGGCCAAAAACTACAGATATTTGTTGCTTGTACACAGAACATGTTGCCTGTTTAACTGTTATAGGTAAAAGAAAATTAAAAAACACTATAAGATGTACTTCTCTACACACATTCCTCTCCTGCTTATATTTAGCTATCTAGACAAAACCAGTTAAAATAGGGATAAAGGGGGAAGTCTGCAACGAATATACCTGGGAACACACAAGTCATTTAAATTCCTTTTCTGATCTAATTCTTTTGCTGATCAGGGGGTTACATTTTTGGCAGTAGTACATTTTATATCCCAGGCTGGCTGGTTAAGTTCTACCAAACCCCACAGGCGTGGCATTAAAGGAAAGGCAGGCCTGAATCTGGAGAGCAATCGGCTGTGCTCAAAAAGGTGCAACAACAAATACATTTCTAAAATCTGCCTCTCTGGGAAGTTCTGGTTCAGCTCTAGAAACAGCTATTCCAGTCACAGGTGGAAGGGAGAAAAAACATCTGCTTTGAAATAAAAACAAGGCATTAGAACTTGAATTTAAAGTTTTCAAACACTTCAAGCTTTAAATACACAATCACTTCTCTGGCCTGGGGCTGGGTAAGAAGAGTGATAACTGCTTTGCTCAAGATCTGTTTTCTATTTCTGCCTCTAGAAATGGGAAAAATTAATTCAACATTTTCTGTTTTTTTTCCTGGAGCCTAACAATTTCAGCAAAGATGTTAAAAAGTGGTAATTTTAATGCTACTCCCTAATTTACAAAGTGCATTGCTGGGTTGTTTCAAACAAACTCCCTGGCTCTGTCCAGACTCGGTTTCCCCAAACCGAACGTCGGAATCCTCACTTGCCTGCCTTTCAGCGCTGTCTGTAACTGTGTGCTTTAAACTTATTAAATACAAAATGGGTTTATTATTCAGCGACTGCACTGAAAACACATGTTGATAGCTGTCTTTTCTGCCCACGTAACTTACGTATTTATACGCCCAAACTCATGAGCTAAACCCAAATGTGCAGTGTCAAGATATGCCACGTAGGAACACCAACGCACAACCAGTGTGGGTCAAAAATTAGGTCTGTCCCTGTTACACAAGACCTCTGACAGATTGTTGCTTTCACATAGCTTTTTTCTGAGACACTTTTCTTTTCTTTTTACCCTCTCTATATACAAAAGCTAGAATGAAATCTAGAATCAGACATAAGTATTCACTGAAATTAAACCTCTCCTTACCTTATTTTCTGCATAAGCAAGCCAACGGCTTCCAAGAGCAATGGGATTCATGTTTGGCCCTGGACAAGGATAGCAGCCTGAAAAGTTTTAAAAGGCAACATTAAGAAATATCTTAATGACTTCTTACAAAGAATTTCATTTATTGCCAAGAAAACAAAAAGACTAAACAAAAACCTTTCAGTTGCTAATATCACTCAGTAAATGCTTGCATTTTTGTTCCTGAAGATAAGACTGTGGTTAGATGAGCCATTTTGAACAGTTAATTATGTGTAAATAGTCTTTTCTCCTTATGTTTGCATTTTTTTAATATCATTTTGATACAGTGGAGTGAGGGAGATACTTAAAGTTTGACTGGATTGGTTCTGTATCTCCACATTTTAACCAATTTTACTTGATTGGCATCTTTTTATTGGTCAACGGTTTCAGTTCGCTTCAAACTCTTCTAGATTTTTGTGGTATAAAAGGCTGTATTTTGCTTTTGTGTTTCTTTTAATAATTCTATATACATGCCCTTAGCCTCTCAAAATACTTTTGCACACACTTACGTTTACACAGTGAGTGAATCTGTAATTGCTCTAAAACCAGTGAAAAACTTTCCATTGGCCACCTGCTTCTCATTACCCTCATATTATTAAAAAAATATATACATACATGCATAAAGATGAACATAAGATAAACTATTGCTGAGGTGAAAAAGGTGAAAATACTTATAATAGAAAGCCACTGAAATTAGCTGTGAATGAAAACATGGCAAGACTTAAAATTAATCAGGCCCATGCTAAACGCAATTTAACATATAAAGTCTGAGTTAAAAAACAAAACAAAATCCCCCAAAAAACCCGCACAGAATATCACACTATTAAGTACTACAATTCAAAATACAGAATTTTAAATTATTGAAATCAATTAGATAATGCTTAAACAAAGGAAAAGCTTAAGTAATCTACAATGACAAGTCGCACGGTGACCCCCACCTAACTGCCGCTACTGCCCTCTTGCCCCTCCTCCGTTTTCCGCCATTTCAGATGAAGCCCTTCCGGGCGGACGCCTGCTCTTTCCACATCACCGCGTAACCCTGGCCGGTACTCAGCGCCCAAACCCTGCCGACGCGTCCGAGCTGTCACGTCCTCGCCCTGGCTCTGCAGGCGCCCGCGCTGCGTGGTTCCCACCGCGGGATCCTCCGTCAAGGCGAGAGTCTGAACGTTCAGACCCCGACGTCACACGGATGAAGCCACCAAACTGTTTACTGATTTGGGCCCTGACAAGAAGATTCGAGTTTGAGCGTTCAGACTTCAGCTAGTAAATTACGGCCTTCAGCCACGCGCATAACGCCATTTACTAGACCTAAATCCCTTCCAGCACACTAAAACATAGATGTAAAAAAGAAATATTGCGTAAGAGGGGAGAGAATGAGGGGAAGGAGGAGACTATCAAGCAAATGGCTAATCTCTGTTTTCATCAGTTCTTAGGCTAACATAGACAATTTAGTAATTCATATTCCCTCACCGGCTGGCCAAGCAACAAACCCTTTAAAAACTGAGAGACATGTGTGTCTCACTTCCAGGAGCCCTGGTTCGCTGACGCCGTGTCGCAGGCAGAAGGAGCGCCGAGACCAAGCACGCAGCATTTCAGAAGAACACATATAACCAACAACTACAATTTATTGCATAACACCCTATACTGCACTCTGAGAAGCAACATATTAAAACACAAACAAGGCCACAGCTCGCTGAGCTGCTGTGTCCCCACAGTCTCTTGTGTCAGACTCCCAACACCGAGCCGCCAGCCATAGGGAGAAAAAGCAAACCTCTTCGCTGCCTTCTTTTTGCGAATATCAGGGTTTTACCACAGCAGCCCCCAAACTGCCCCGAACGTTTAGCGAGGACAACAGACTTGTGCCACAATTTTCTGTGTCTGCAAAATGATGGAAAAGGTGCGTGGGAGGACGTTAACTACAGCACGTAGGTGTAAGTTTGAAGTGACGTTTGACAACGCTTAAAGACAGGTTTGATGGCATTTTGTGGGGCGAGTGCGGAAACAGCTGCTCTGCTGTTCAGGCTGTCTGGGCTAAACAGCTCACTGCATTTTTTAGAGCAGAGCAGTGAGGGTATTGCAAAATTCGAAAGATCTCAGCAAGCTATTTCAAAGGTCATAAAGCAATGGAAGGAGCAAAGCAGCAATTCATCCAATTAAACCCATCTCGGGCCAGGAAAGCAAAACCAAGTGAATATTTTGTAAGGCATTGTCACTGCCTTGATCTCAGGAAGGAAAACGAATTCTGAAGAGATGATGCCACAATTGTTATTGCATTCCAGAAGTGCATAAAATGTGGGTAGCCAGAGCCTCTTAAGGAATAGAGCAAGCAAAAAAAGGTTGTAAAATGCAACCCTAGGTTGTAAATGCAAGCGTGTTCTTCCGATGACATTATAGATCAGGACCAGTAAGGTTTTAACGCTGACTTCTGCTTTGGCTATTGTCATCTGGGTCCGTAAAGACATCCAGGTCCCCCAAACTTATTTATTTTTCTTCCCTTTTATATATAAAGTATAGCATTCAAAGCTGTCAGATGACAGTCCTCGTCATATAAATCTCTGCGGTGACTTCAGAATCAGTCACTTGTGTTTCCCACCCTCCGCCAGTCCCCCTACCACCCCAGCAGCAGAAGCCAACGGGCGTGCCAGCCAACAGTTGTGCTGCGATGACAAACCCCAAGTAATCCAACAACTCGTGATGAAAAGAAACGTCTCGCTTGGAAAAGCGAGCTCTTCTCAATTATTTCAGTGAACTGAAGTGAATGAAGGACTGCAAAAAGTATTATTCCTCAAATAAAAAATGAAACCCATGATTAAGTTATCTTGGAAAAACTGCCACTGTCTTCACCGAAGCCACCGCCGGTAGCTTGCTCCATGAACTGGGCTCAGTCAGACACAGCTCCACGCACAGACCAGCCAATGCTAACAATAACCCCCCCAGAGGTCAGCAATTCATCTCAGTACTCAACTCGACTCCCCAGTGCAAAAAACAGCATAAAAAAAGAGCCATTTCCTCCCTTTCTATTCTTTGCAAGTCCCTGCATTTTGGAAACTTGCAGCAGTACAGGGATAAACAAAGGGTTATACTTTATGGGAAGGAAAAGCAAATTGTTTTTCTGCTTGCCAAAAAAACAGCTGGAGTCAGCAGAACATCATCTACGAGGCAAACGAAAAGACAGACCCAGCGTGACCTATCAAGCTCGGCCATCCACTCCTTACCAGCCGAACTCTCTTAAAGATTAACTTCTATTTCTACTAAACTTCAAAACAACTGAGGAAAAGTCCATTCTAAGCAACAACAGCAGCAACTGGAGCATGTTTACAATAGCAATGAACATAATGAGAACGCAGAACTAGCTGTCAAGAAGACCAAAGTTTCCAAGTTTTAATGACAGTATGGAGAGGTCATCCAAGAAAAGATCGCTCAGGGAAAGTCCTTCCAAAAGTACAGCAAATCAAGCAAGTACTAAAAAACATCTGACCTTAGCATAGGCTTTACTGGGACTATCACCCCCAAAAATAAAGGTGAAAACCTACTGGAAACTATCGCAAATGTTCTTTTAAGTACACAGTTACTCTCTCCCCGTGCTTTGTAACGACTCAGAGGAAAGGCACTACTTTAAAGCTGTGAAAAGGCAAAAGTAGAAAAATACTACTTTGAAAGTCTGAATCAAAGTGCAAGTTTTTCTGCTAACGTGACGCAGTTCCTACACCCACGAACTCCAGCCGGTGCCAGCCTAAGCCCCGCGGATGAGCGAGAACCAGGCGCCAAGCTCCCTCCCAGCAGGGCCCGGGCCGGCAGCCGGGGGTTTCACGGCAGCACCCGGGCACCTCCCGCTCTGTGCCTCGCTGTTCCCATTTCCACATCGAAACGGGACCGTAGGTAAATCCTTTAGCGTTACAATTTCTTAAGTTTCTTCCTGTCTTTTTTTTTTTTTTTTTAATAATTGTGTTGTAAAATTATAATCTGAAGTAAGCACGCAATTTCTGATTATTTGGACTCAAAGACAGCTTTAGCTTACTGGCTGCTGTGCTGACTTTGTATCTTCAGTTTTACTGAAAACACAGGAATCCTAGAAGTTACTCAAAGCTCTCCAAAGAGTTATACAAGTGTTTGCTTAATGCGTTAGCAGAGAGAAGGTAGGTTTATTTTACATTATTTTTCAATTACTTTTATGAAAATCTCTAACACCCTTTGGAGATTCGTATCCACGTGCCCACAACAAACCGAATCACCTCCTCTACTCATCTCTGAAAATTAACACAAGCACCCACTTCTCTGACGCTGGATCTTTCCCCTGGTCTGTGCTCCTACAGAAGACTAAGACTCCAGTCCCTTTCTTAAATTGTTTTCAAAAAGTTCATCCTCTAGCTTCAAGTAATGGCAGTGTGAATATGCAGACAGCAGCCAAGAAGAGAAAAGCAACACATTCCTCTCCTCCCACTTAGCTTTCAAACAAACAGCGCATTGGGAAAACACGGTGAAGAGGAGCAGGGCCATTAGTAGCCATGTCAGCTAGAACAGAGACCAAGCCAATAAATCACAAAACACGCCACTATGAAAACTTGAACCATTTGTATTGAGGCAGCTCTTCATCAAGCTCCACAGCTTTTTCACGAGAAAAAAAGCTTAAAAATATATATATATGCATGTATGAGAATACATATAAACTCAAAAGCCCCGTATGGGATGGAGAGTTGGGGGCTACACACTGCAGGGATTCTCGATATTCATAAAAACTTGGCAGTCTGCTACTTCACACCCAAGCACACAGTCTGTGGCATCCCAGAGGCAACTGAAAGTCTGCAGACATCCAAGCTTTCAACAGCTCAGTTCTTCAGGAGGACCACAGCTGTACCCATGACACTGCTACCAACCCACCCAGTATCTTCGGATGCGCTCTATGTGTGTGCCCGTCTCACTCCCGCAGCGTGGATGATGCGCGTGCTGCAAGGGACTCTGCATATTACCAAATATCACACACACCAACAGCACCTGCTGGGAAAAAAACACGCAGTGCAGGTGGAGGACCCGTATTTTAAGAGCAATTTCCCCCCCAGAAGTGAGCACTGGCATAGTTAAGGCAGTAATTGTTTCCCTTGGTCCTTCTTCAGAGAGATCCTACACAGCCTGAATGGCTCCATTAACGAAGAGCTAAAGATGAGTTTATCATGGCAAAGTATTCAGACCTAAATACCACTAGAAGGCAAAGTTTCTCTCGCTGACAGTCAGAACTTTGTCTGAGCTAAATCAGAACTTACTTTCAGTTTATATACTGATGTACTCAACTGAAAATGGCTACTTACCCAAAGTACAGCTAAATTTCCTTCTCAGACCTCACTACAACTTAGTGTAAAAAGACACATGGTAAACTGTTGCAAACTAATGTGAGTATGAGTAAAGCTAAGGGGATGAAAAAGCCAAATCAGAAGCATCCATAACAACACTGATTTTCTTCAAACACATCTCAACATGGTTATCTCAAAATACTGCTGTTTGCATTTTTTTTTAATTTCACAGCATATTGTAACAACTCTTATTCCCCACACCTATTTTCATAGTCCAGGGGAAAAAAAAAAAAAAAAAAAAAAAAAAA
>Ga0065711_1040984_pt1 | contig 16496 bp, 8 predicted proteins | sample Hoacrofraction12_FD_59098 | JGI IMG/M metagenome (GOLD analysis project Ga0065711, IMG submission 59098) | Hoatzin crop microbial communities from Cojedes, Venezuela - Epithelial fraction 12 v2 (version 2) | ecosystem: Host-associated > Birds > Digestive system > Esophagus > Crop | place... | reverse complement strand
TGGACGCGGTCCTCTACAGCCTACTGTAGGTGACCCTGCTTCGGCAGGAGGGTTGGACTAGATGACCCACAGAGGTCCCTTCCAACCCCTACCATTCTGTGATTCTGTGATTCTGTGATTCTGTGATAGGTACGTGTATCTATGTATCATGATAAAACAAAGAAACAATTTAATATAATGGAAAAAATCTAGATATCATGAGTGCCTTTGTAATTCCATTTACAGATGTATTATACACTCTTCAAAGGCTGAAGGTCAGTGAAAAGCTATATGAAATACAGGACATTTAATTGTAATTTAATGTTTTCCATTGTGATATTCTTTATAAATCTGTTGCAACTCCATATGCTAATGTCCATGGTTGAGCTTTTCCAAGCATTTTTGAGAGGGATCAATAAAAAATAATATTAGGAGGGTATGAAATTTTATATATCCACGCTTTTTCAATGTGTTCGCCCTGGACAAGTCTTAGGAGAAATGGTTCAGATGTCTGAACTCCTTAGAATACTCCTGGGCCTTCTGTACAGTTTTATTTAACACAAAACTTTGTATCTGCAGAGCTGGAATAAAGAGCATGTTTATTTTTTGACTTTGTACAGCTGGTTCATTGAGCTTCTTATTTAGCTTACCTTCTCGTACTTTGGTTACACCACATTTCATGGTGTTTCTTTAGTTGTTGAACATATTCCAGTACTTTGATAACACAAGCAGTCTCTCTCTTGTTTGTTCTCAGTATGACTGGAAACCAGTCCACTTTTAGGTCTTTTTTATTATTGACACGAAAATTCTTCCATCTCAGTGGATCAAAAACTATAATCCCTGAAAATGTTGATTCATCTTATTAGTCTAACTAGTTACCTGAAAACATTAATTGTGTTGATGACTAAAGATGGGATTACACAATATTTTATGACACATAATGACATGTAAAATTCATGCTATACATTTCTCTCCTTATGTTTCAAAGCACTTCCCAGAATAATTTCATAAAGTGAGGAAGCTGAATTATAGAGAACAGCAATGATTTGTGCAAGTTTACCCATAAGAACAGAGTCTGAACTACGTAGAAAATCTTGGTGTTGTAAGACACTTTATGTGCAATATTGTCTCATCTTTCCTTTGTCATCTCCCTAATCTCTGCTTGAATCTGGGAATAAGAGAATATTTCTGTAATGTTCTGTATTCCTCTAACCACAGTTTGAAATTCCTGCATCAAGGAGTTTTCAAAGAATGTTGGCAGCAGTAACAGAAAATACCAACAAAACTTTCAGGCCATTTTCACTGCTGGAATAATTTCTTTCTGTAGTGTGATAGAAATGAACTACCAAGTGGAGCTGTTTCATACATTAGAGGTCAGCCCCAATTTCTTGGACAATAATGATATACCCTTTTCACTTACAAGAACTATAACTGTTGTTAAAGTCTTTTCTTCCTCCTTTTAAAAATTTTTACTATGTAAACTGTACGTACCTATGACAATTATGATATAGTCATATGTTAACATATCTTATGTGATGACTTGACCTTGGCCAGCGGCCAGCTTCCCACCTGGATGCTCTGTCACTCCCTCTCCTCAACAGGACAGGGTGAAAAAATAAAATGAAGAACAAGCTCATGGCTCATGATAAAAGTAGGGAGATTAGTTATCAATTAACATCACAGGGGAAACAGACTTGGCACTAGGAAAAATAATTTAATTTATTGCCAATTAAAATAAATTTGGACAGTAAGTAACAGAAGAAAAAATGAAAATGAAACCTTCCTCTGCCCTTTTTTCTCAAGTTCAAATTCAGTCCTTGACTCCCAACTCCTCTACCTCCTTGCCAGTCACCCCAGTCCCCACGCCCCAAGCAGTGGAGGGAGTGGGGAACGTGGTGTTACAATCTGTCCATAACAGTTCCTCTCTGCCACTCCTTCCTCCTCACTCTTTTCTCCCACTCAAGCACAGGTCCTCTCCACCAGCCTGCAGTCCTTCAGGAAAAAATCTTCTCTAGTGTGGGTCCTCCACAGGCTGCAGTGTGGATATCTGCTCTAGTGTGGTCCTCTCCGTGGGCTTCTAGGAAACACCTGCTCCGCTGTGGTCTCATCCATGGCCTGCAGATGAATCTTTATTCTGGCAACCTGGAGAACTTTCTCCTCTTTCTTCTCTGACCTGCATGTTCACACTGTTGTTTCTCACACTTTTTTTTGCTTTCTTACTCCTCTGCTGGCCCAGTGTATCACTGTTACTAAAATACTTTTTCCCAGAGGCGCCACCAGCTTGACTCATGGGCTCCACTGCGTCCTGCAGTGAGTCCACTGCACCTGGCTGGAACCGGCTGTGTCTGGCACAGGGCAGCCCCTGGCTTCTTCTCGCAGAAGCCACCCTGCAGAACCCTGCTGCCAACATTTTGTCAAGGACACCCAATACACCTCAGAGTTCACTAATCCTAGAATCTGAACTGCCACAACTCTTCAAAGATTTTGGTGTTATTTTTGATCCAGCTGAAAATTCTATGCATCACGTTCACAAACATATTTGAAACAACTTTCAGGACACAAATCTAGGATTTATTTGAGAAAAATTTCTGTCTTGATCACAATGAAAAGTCGTTATTTAGTCTTTGCTCTACTAGCATTGTTTGTGATTAATGACACAGGTTTGCCATTAGATGCACAATGTCATCAAGACATATTTCTCAGCTATTGTTTGAATAGCCTCCTATGAAGTATATAAATTGTTCTTAAAAAAAGATCCACATATGGATTTATTTTTTTAAAATAGGACCTTAGTTTGTTCATAAATCTAATTTTTAGAAGTTATGAGCAACCAGTGCATTATCTAGTGGGAGTGGGAAGTACCAATCTCATATCTTTTAACTTTTCACCAAAACATGCACCTTTAAACAATCACTTTCAAAACCTTGATTGTCTGGAAATGTGAGTGGATTTGTTTTAGTTCTACCAGTAGTCCTACTAAATAACTTTTTCATTGGTCTTCAATATTTTGAAATACCTTTGCCTCAATTTTCCCTATTTCTGTCTTAGTGAGCTGTACATGACGCCTTAGTTCTTATCACATATTACTGTCTGAGGTGACTGTTTGACATATGCACTCAATTTGTAGGCCCAATATGTATGTTGATAAAACACTGAAGTTTTTAGTTGTTGCTAGCATATCAAGGACTTTTCAGCTTATCATGTTGGTCTGTCAGCTGCACAGGAAGCTGGAGGGGACACAGCCAGGACAGCTGACACAACTGACCAAAAGGATTTTTGATACCATATGACATTATACTCAGCATATAAAGCTGGGACAAAGAAGAAGGAAGGTGGGGGGGACATTCGGAGTTATGTTGTTTTGTCTTCCCAAGTAACCCTTGCATATGATGAAGCCCTGCTTTCCTTGAGATGGCTGAACATCTGCCTGCCAATGGGAAGTAGTGACTGAATTCCTTGTTTTGCTTTACTAATGCATGGCTTTTGCTTTACCTATTAAACTGTCTTTATCTCAACCCATGAGTGTTGTCACTTTTACCCTTCTGATTCTCTCCCCCATCCGCCTGGGGGAGGAATGAGCAAGTGGCTGGCTGGTGCTCAGCTGCCACATGGGGTTAAACTACAAATTATAAGTGAATTCTCATCTGGTGTTAAATAATGGTAATTTAGCAGATTCTGTAACCTTCTAGAAAGCCAATACCGGTTCTATAAAAATGAGCTAGTAAACTGGAAATGCACAAAAAAAAAAAAATGAAGAAAATAAACTCTTTGAAGTTTTCTATATCCTTTGATGACTCTTTTAACACAAAGAGTGTTTCTTCTCATGATACAGAGTATTGATTCTTGGTTCTATTTTTCACACATAAAATATGAAGCAAAGGTGAATAACATCATAACCCATGTATTCTTACAAACTTTACTTTGCAAATTCTTTCCTCTAACTCTTTTCTCTTTTTTGATAATCTAAAGCTAAGGAAAAAAATATCCAAACTGAGAAATAATCAGGTTCGCATCCTGAATGATCATCATCTTTTCTGAAATAGTAATTGTTACCAGTCTTTGGTATGAGCTGTGCTCTTTCATCTGTAGGAAGCAGTATTTGAGCCCTTGGTTTCCTTTTTATTCCTTATTTTTCACCCTACTTTCCAGCAGTCTAGAGCAGCAGTTCTTTAAACTCATGAGCACATCTTCTCAGAGGCATAAAAGGATAGTAGTAAAAAAATTTGCACCTTTTGTATTACTTCTCTCTTCATGAGTTCGAGCAGATGCAACCTGAGAAACTTCATCCTCTGAACTATCTGTTCGTGTCTCTTATTTTAAGTAATGCACTTTTGAAGAAGGTATTCTTGGTGACCATGGAACCTCACCCTTCAGAAAAAACACTGCTAGTTTAACAAGACGATATAAGTTTCACTTTCACAGACTAATTCCTAACTACATCCCATGCTCATAATATTAGGCCTCCACCTGTAAAGGCAGAGACATGATTTTATCTATCGAGCACCAACAGAATGTGTTTCTGTTTGCCTGTTGAAAGAATTGGCAAATTAAAATCAAGCACTCAAAGTCATGACCTACCAGTATTTAATTAGTTTCTGCAATCTTAGTTCATCCTGTGTGTAATTACACGTGTGTTCCGTTTGCATAGCAAGGTTTTGGTAGCAGGTGGGGCTACAGGGGTGGGTTCTGTGAGAAACTGCTAGAAGCTTCCCCTGTGTCCGACAGAGCTAATGCCAGCCAGCTCCAAGAAGGACCTACTGCTGGTTAAGGCCGAGCCCATTAGCGACAGCGGTAGCACCTCTGTAATAACATATCTATGAAGTGGGAAAAAAAACAGCAGCCAAAGAGAGAAGTGACATCATGTGAGAGAAACAATTCTGCAGACACCAAGAGCAGTGAAGAAGGAGGGGGAGGACGTGCTCCAGGTGCCAGAGCAGAGATTCCCCTGCAGCCCATGGAGCAGACCATGGTGAGGCAGGCTGTCCTCCTGCAGCTCATGGAGGTCCACAGTGGAGCAAATATCCACCTGCAGTCCATGGAGAACCTCATGCCAGAGCAGGTAGATGTCCAAAGGAGTCTGTGGTCCTAGCAGGACCTGTGGACCCGTGGAGAGAGGAACCCATGCTGGAGCAGGTTTGCTGGCAGGATTTGTGACCCCATAGGAGACCCACACAGGAGAAGCCTGTTCCTGAAAGACTGCACCCCATGGAAAGTATCTACGTTGGAGCAGTTTGTGAAGAACTGCAGCCTGTGGGAATGGCTCACATTGGAGAAGAGTGTGGAGGACTCTGTCCCGTGGGAAGGTCCTTACGCTGAAGCAGGGGAAGAGTGTGAAGAGTCCTGCCCCTGAAGAAGGAGAAGTGGCAGAGACAAAGTGCAATGAGCTGACTCCAACCCTCATTCCCCATCCCCCCCTGCACCTCTCAGGGGGAGGAGGTAGAGAATTTCAGACTAAAGTTAAGCCCAGGAAGGACAGAAGTTGTTTTTAAGATTTGGGTTTATTTCTCATTATCCTACTCTAATTTGATTGGTGACAAATTAAATTAATTTTTCCCCAAATCAAGTCTGTTTTGCCCACTACAGGAATTGGTGAATGATCTCTCCCTGTCCTTATCTCAACCCTTGAGCTGTTTGTTATATTTTCTCTCCCCTGTCCAGCTGAGGAGGGGAGTGGTAGAGCGGCTGTGGGGGGTGCCTGGTATCCAGCCTGGGTCAGCCCACCACAACATCACAATAACTTTGTTGTAATATTACAAGGCATATTATGCTATCAAGCATTCATTAGTATTTCTGGGCTTCTGTATCCTTCTACACCCGTGTACCCTGTGGTGAATCAAGTCCACTCTTTTAGGTAACTGTGTTAACAATTGAAGAGTAGCCATTAGATCCACTGATTCAGCATTGGTATATATAATAAAGCTCTGCAATTGTTCAGCTTCTTTTCAGAAAATTTTAAACTCCAGCAAAATGTTATATTAAAGTAATTAAGGACCGTATCTTGCATGGGTCAGAATTCTCTCTGAATTTTCAGTCTTCTTTTGCTGGTGAGACATGTCTGAAATGCTGAGCACAATCTTGATTTATATTCATGGAAGGTTTGTAATTCAGAGCAGGTGTAGAGAACAACATCTTGAATCTGTAGGGAAATGAAGATCTTTTGTTAAGAGGAGAGCTGATATTCTTGCCTACCCAAAGTTGTAGTGGAAGGAAAGGGTAAGCTGAGAAGGAAAAGAAGTTAAGGACATTTTAGCGAAGGATGTAAATAATTCTAATAGATATGGGCTACACACATAGAAGTTTATGTTGACTATTTCAAGTCTGTTCTAGGCATAAAGAAGGAATATTTTTATCAATTCATCTGCCTTCAAACTTTCCAAAGGCTTGATCTTTCTCTCAATCATTTCTTCAAAGACGTTCTTCAGATTTTTGTCTAGCATTTATAATTTCCCATTGTTATTTTGTTTTCCTGTTTCCCCCATGATTAGCCTCATCTCTGTATTATGTTTTTTTTCAGAGTAGCTGTGCACAGCTCAGCATTGCTAAAGTAAGGGTGAGAACTATGTATTATTTTTGATCAGCAATGACATTCTGTCGGCACCGGAAAGGTATGTTGCTATACTGCAGTGTAAAACTGTCCAAAGTATGCATGAAAGTGTATATAAACTTTATGGCTTCCTCTGGGCTTACCTATGAATATATGTGATTTCCTTTCTATTCTATCAATTTGTAATATAACAAAATGTCTTCCTTTCACTTTATCTCATAAGTTAATACTAACTCCCATTTTCACTTAATATCAAGACTTCCATTTAACTTTCCACGTTCTTGTCATCTTGAAACACAGTGTATATTTTATATTTAAATATGATGTATAAAATTCCTATTTCCTCAATCAAATTGCAAGATAATATAATATTTGTTTCTTATCAAATTATTCAAATTTGTAGTATGTCTATGGAATTATATATATGTATACATAATTCCACACAAGTTTATTCTGATACAAGATGATACAAAAGAGAGTGGGTTTTGTTTTAGTTTTCTCCGTTAGGGAAGCAGTAGGAAAACTATTGGTTTTGTTTGCTTTCAAATCTTGTTGCTCTGGGAGCCAGTACTGGGTTCCAGCCTCTACTGATCACATTGTGGGTGCTTCCAGCTTGAAGTAGAGCTGTTAATTAATAGAGATACTGAGAGTGAAAAATTGATAGGCAGATTAACCAGTTAAGAGTCTCATTTAAAAATGTTATTTATATTTTATCCCAGTTTAAACTATGTGGTTAATTAACATAATCTTAAAGTGACAGGATTCCATATTTCACTATTTGCTAATAATTTATAATTGAAATAAAATTACTTCTGGACTTCCTCATGATGAACTACTACAAGATAAGTAAATCCTTATACACATATAATTAGATTATAAATTTGGGGCTGGGAGGAGGAATAGGACTTTTCTATCTGTACATTTGTATAGCAGATGATACAATGTAATTATAATCCTGAATGATGATATTTAGGTACTATTGTAATATAAGTTTATATATGCAAGTTTTCCCTAACTTGTATAAACATATTATGATTTTTTAATATATGTCTACTACTTAAATGACAAAACTGCTGTGTACAACCTGACAATTTCTATAAAAAAAATGGTTATATTGACGGAAGAACCCTTATTGTTATGTAGTATTTCTTCTCACTGCAAATTGCACTGAAGGTAACACCTGCCACTTCACAACACGCCACTGAGGGCCCAAAGGAAGCGAAAAACTGAGTGCATTCTAGAATATGCAAATAGTTCAAATTATTTTGATCATTAATAAAAAAAACACAAATCCTTAATGTATTAGATTTTGACAGGTAATTATCAACATAATATAAATATGAACATATGTAAATATATGTAATTATGGCTATGTACGCACTGAAGTTTTAACAGTGTTTTTATGACTGTTTATATGTATATAAAATCGTAACTGGCTTTTTGGAAGGAGCATTTGATTCCATTATTCCATAAGATATCGTGTTTTAAATCACCTGCAAGGAATTTTCTATAAACCTGACTTGTACTTCCACCTTGTTTCTTTCCATTCTTTCAGTCACATATTCCTCAAGGATAATTGAACAACATATTTGATAATCCTGTAGTTGTGCGTTGAAAATAAGAGTAAAGTTATTCTGTTGAAGATTCTCTGTAAGAATGTGCCTCAGAGGACAGGCATATGGCTTACACATTTCTGTGGGAGCAAAGGTGCCGAATCATGCTTTGAAATTCAATTACTATTAACTAAAACAGTATTTTGCATTCTAAATTATTTTAGTTTTTATGTTTCAAACCATTTGAAAACTAGTATATCATCTTGACTTTTCTGGTATAGTTGTTCTTCACTTGCAGTTGTCCTTCCTTCCAGAAAAAAACCTGAGTATCAGATTAGAAAATGAAACACACTTCTCCAGTATCCCATCTTGTGCCTGAGATCATTTTCAGTCTTCTGTCTGCCTGACTGTAACTTTGGCTGTTACTAAAATGCACCTTTTTCAAATGCATCCACACTACTAAACCAGCCACGCTAAACATACCACTGTGAGTATTTATAACATCACTATTTTTATGCCTTTTCTCAGTTTTATGAGCAATTACTTTTTATCTTCTTTCACATTATTGAATAGCACTGAAACAACAACAGGTACCTGCAGGATGTCTTTTAAAATATTGGCATGGGTTGTGGCTTTTCTATTTTAAACAAAACCAAATCCTTTCTTATATTAATAATTATTTATATATATCTTAAAATGTTGAATACATTTATTTTTATCAAACACACTTTTAACAAGTTATAAAATATATCACAAGAGCTATTTTTCATTTACTCTCTGTAGTTTGCCTTTAGTAATCCTTCTGTATTTTACATTTTTATTGATTTTAGTTAGTTTTAGTTAGTTTTAGCTAGTTTATACATGATTTTGCTTGGAATCAGTATGAGGCTAACTGACAAAGACTTAGGCTATTTATCCCATTTACTTTTAAAAATATTGGTAAACTATTTTCATTTTTTCTAGTCCCCTGGAAACTTCCTCAGAATTCTGAGACTGATTGGAAATAATGATTAATTGATAATTGAGACTAATTATTTAGAAGAGTCCTCAAAAAACCCCAATATTTTCCTTAAATAAAAGTTACTCAATAATATAAATTAATAAATCTTAAATTCAACAGCTGTCATCTAACATAGATTTAAAAGGTGGAAAGGAACAAATTTTCTTGACACTGTAAATTAGAGTTATGCAGTTTTGCTTCCAATGACAGAAACATGTATAGAAAATTTAGATATTTTCCATCTTATGCAGGCAATGTTGTTTTTTTTTAATTAAAACATTTGGTACATGGCACTGTTAAAATTTATTTCTTCCTGGTGCATTTAAATATTTGGTTGCATTGTCAGAATGAGAAACACAAGCACTGAAACTCTTTTTCCTTTGTATGTGTATTGGGTGGAAGTGTAAATGTGTTGGCAGCAGGGGGGCTGCATATACTGCCCCATGCTGGACACAGCTGATTCCAGCCAACTCCAATAGACACACCGGAGGACACAGATGAGCCCATCAGCTAAGCTGGTGGAGCTTCTGTTAAAACATACTTAAGAAAGGGTAAGACCACTGCACTGGCAAAGGAGAGGAAAAAAAAGTGAGCAATGGCAGAGGGGGCACTGAAGTTAGAGATGGGGAAGAGGAATAAAGAAAGGAGGAGAAAGAAAAAAGAAGGGAGGAGGTGGAGGTTCTCCAGGTTCTAGAGCAGATATCCACACTGCAAATTGTGGAGGACAACATGCTGGAGCGGATGGATATTCTCTAAAGGTACTGTGGCCTGTGGTGGTCCACACTGGGGCAGATTTTCTCCTGAAGGACTGTAGCCTGTGGAGAGGGCCTGTGCTTGAGCGGGGGAAAAGTGTGAAGAGGAAGGAGCAGCAGAGAGAAGCCATAACCCTCCACCTCCTATCCTCACTAGGTTGCTTGTTGGATGACATACTGGAGTTGGCAGTGAAAAAACAAATTGAGCCTGGGAAAGTGGTGATGGAAAAGTATTGTTTTCACGTTTGTATTTTTGTTTCTCACTACCCAAATCTACTTTCATTGGTTATAGATTAATTTTCCCCAAGTTGAATCTGTTTTGCCTGTGATAGTAACTGCTAGGTGATCTTCCTGTCTACATATTGTCAATATTTCTTGTTTCTTTTTTTTCTGTTTTTCCCCCTGTCCTTCTGAGGGGGAGAGTGAGTGAGCAGCTGGGTGGGAGTTTAGTCATTCGATGAGGTTAGGTCACCACAGCATGTTGTCTCAGGAAAATAAATCCTTGCTGTTTTTCTGGTTGCATAAACTGAATAAGAAAAATACTATATTTTAAGTAGACTTGGGTAAAATGTGTTATATTTTTACAAATTAAGTTATGTGTGGTTTGTATTCCACTGTAAAACCTATGCCTGCTCTTCGTATAGATTTCAAGATCCTAACTGAAATAATTCCAATAGAAGGTTTTGTTTTTCAGTATCAGTGAGGAAATAAAATATATTAAGATTAAAGGCTGGATTATGAAAACACAGTTTGCAGGGAAAGGAATTATAAAAATCCTAAAGACTGAATTTTGAAACAGTACTTGAGTAGAGTCCATGAGATGCCAAAACTACGTAGAGTCCTGCAAATAAGGTAGCAACTTTGAGGAAAAAAAAAAACTGTTAAGTTTAATTCCTGATAGGATAAGCCTGGATCTTTGTGGTGTCAGCTGAGTACTGAATGTGTTTTTCAAGTTCTCCTTTGTGAAGTTAGCACACAGTCACTTTGCCAGGCACGAGTGAGTAGTTCAACTAAACTTGGCTGAAATGTGTCTACATAGTTTATAAAAGGACTATCTTCTATATTCAGAAGGTTTCAGTCAAGGCCAAAAGAGGAATAGTGGTATTTTTCAATTATTGGTTTACATTTTCTTTACTTCAGGGTAATTCCCTGGAAGGCATAGCCAAAGTTGTTGCAGTGCTCCTTGATGTTGCAGATGTGTCTTAAAACACACCCTAGAAACTGGGCAAGCTCCACTGTGAAGCTACTTGGACTATTTTTCTTACTACGTCCACCTTAAATTAGAAATTTGCTTAGGATTACCAGTCAACATTAAACTAGTGGTTTCTCTGATCCAATAGCATTTTTAAGATCATAGAGTCTAGGGGTACTGGAATCACTTCAGTTACATGCAACTCTACTCCTTCATGTTAATATTAATTTAAAACTCCTCTATCACAGTAATAGCTAAAATAAAAACTGTAGTCACAAGTTTTGTGAAAATTAGCCCTTTTAGATAGTCTTAAAAAAAGACATTCTGTACATTTTTGATCTTAAATGTCAGCTATAAAACTCTAAAATTCTGAATAGCTGATACACTGTATGCCCATATCCCAGTTTAAAAATGTGAGAAATTCCAGTCAGGTTATAAATAAATAAAGAGGAACATGATGTTTACCTTCCAAATAAAACATACATTATTATGTGTATGATATAAATTTCAAATATTTATATACTTTTTCTTAATGAAGTTAAAATATAGAGTGTGAAATATATAAAAAATAGTAAGGGATAATAATCTAATTCATATGCATCAAACATAAATAAATAAGACTACATAAATTACAATGTAAATAAAACCTAGATATCTAAGTATGAATTTAAAGTTCAAAAAATTCATTTTTAAATTTAAGGAGGGATGGAGCTACCCAAAACTAATATGGCAAATTATGGAAACCTAGGACTTGAGCTCAACTTAACCTGGGAGTTTAACCTAATTTTAGCGATTTGGGTGCAACACCAAGTTTGCATTAGCTTCAATAAAAAGTTATAATGAAAAAAGGACAAAGACATAACAGGATCTGACAGTGAGTAATTTAATAATCGAAAACAAATTAATTACTTGTAAAACTGCACTCTAAGAATACATGACTTGATGAAAATGTAGAACCCTGGAAGCAAAGTGGGTCATGGTATAGTGCATGTACACAAAGTACGTCATGACAGTAAAGGTTTCTATTTAGAAGAAAAGGAAGGAAGGAATCTACACAATGCAAATAGAACAGCTATGGAGAAGAGGAGTAGAAAATGATGTGGAAGCAAGGGCATTTGCAGACCAGTGCTGTTGCAAGGGCCAAGCCTCTTCCTGGAGTCTGAATGAAAATGAATGAGTTGCATGAATAGGCAAGGAGTTACTCAAGTGTATGTGTGTGTGTGTGCATACTGATATAAATATATGTTCTTTATGATTTAGGGAAGAAACCAGTATTTAAATTTAGCAATTTAATCTTACAGTATGCTAATCATGATATAGATAACATACCAAATTTACCAATATCTAAGCAGAGCTGTAAATTGACATCTGTGATTTATTGAGTAGGGTTATTTATGATGCTTACGTGTTTCTTCACAATGCCTTTTTCTTTCCTAGGTTTTTTTCATTCACACAAAGCTATTTATAGACTGGAAGATATTTTGGGAGGAAATTCTGTCAAGAGAATTGCTAAAAGCATAAGGAAACAATTAGACGTAGTTTTCAGTAATTTAAATTTCTAATATTTGATTTTTAAATGATGAAACATCCAATAACCCAAACGACCCTACACAAACACATACATGGAATAAATTATTTCAAATGCAAGCACGAAAATTATTTGTTCAGCTGCTCTAGTGACTAGAAGGTTAGGAACAAAAGCTATTATTGTTTGGTGTATTTTTTCACAGGAAATAGACAGTGGCAAACATACAGTAGTTCAACACATGAGATCAGAGACACAGTTTTTATAGTAAACTAAAACCAGATGTTGGAAGGGCTCAAGACCTTTACAGAAATTATTAGTTATGTTTGCCTTTGAAAGCAAAGAAAGTTTAGGGAGAGTCATGTACCTGATTAGGAAAAAGACAGGTTACAAAAGCTATGAGTATTAACTCATTCAAGAAAAAATATTTTCCATACAGACTGTCTATTTTATATATGGCAGTTACATACATAGGATTTGAATTTTACTTTCATTTCATTTTTAGATGATTATGCTAATTTCTTCATACTACGAAACAACTTCAGAAATAAGAAAAAGTTTAAAGACTTTAAAACTGAAGACCAGAATTGTGTGAGATGGTACTAAGCCCTCATAGTTTCAATTCCACCATGAATCGATACAGAATTAAGCATTAGAGAAGACATTTATTTTAAGAATTTATCACAGAAAATTTTAGAAGTATAGTACTATATAGGTAGTATGTAGTAGTGTTGAAGTCTACCTGTGTTAAGGCATTGATTTGCTTAAACAATAGTAATTTTATTTTAGAGCAGGATATTCTACCAATTTCCTGGTCTTGATCCAATCTCTGTATCTCTTTACTCCAACCAAGTTTTCAAAGTTAAAGTTTTTGTACTTCCAAAAAACTGTCTTGCCTCGTCCATCAACAGGCTTTTGGTTCCCTTGTTTTCTTGTTCATGGTTTTAGTGATTTCGCTTTGGCTTAATGACTTGCTTATTCAGATCATCTTTTGCGGACATTGAGCTACTTTTCCTAGGAAAGCCTTTTTTCCTGAGAAGAATTTGGTGTGTTTTTTTTCCTTATCCTGTTTCCACAAGCTGGATATGGGTTTAAAAACTTAGGTACCCATTTTATTTTCAGTCTTTTGGTAGTCCTCTACCTTTAGATCTATGGAGTCTTGAAATTCTGGAGCTGGGAAATTCTGAAATATTGCAATGCTGAAGAGATGAATCTGTAGATAATAAGACTCCTCACTGGAATCATTGCAAGAGACCGTAATACCAGAGAAGCTGCTGGAGATATAGTGACAGTGAAAGGGAAGAATATGTTGTTTGATTTTTAACTCATAATTTGAAGGCTGTTAGGCTTCTTAAAGTTTCACATATATTAAATACATAAACAAAACATATTGCAAGTTAAATGACAGTCATCTTAATATAGTAGTGGTAATTAAACTAAGTTAAATTATATGAATTAGCTCTAGAAGGTTATTTCTATTAGCAATCAGCAAAAACTAACCTGAACTTAAAGTTTCCTAAAGGTAATACTTAGTTGAACCTCATCCTGTTAAATACAATTCAAAGTGGAAGAAAACTTTGAGCGGAACTTATGAAATTTGCTTTACTCTCTACCCACTTGCAGGTGCAATCCAGTGCAAACCCGAACAGAGAAAAAGAATGTCTTTACACCTTCCCATCATAGTTTCAAGTATGCAGTTTGAGTTCAGATTGAAAATAAAATACTCAAGCTCACATAAAATTCAGATACTAACACATACAAGAAAATGTGGACTAAACTGTGCTAAACAGATCTCCTAGAATGACTGTTAGTCTTGTATGGTAATGCTTAGGCCATAAGTACAGTTGGCAACTTCATATGTTGTACTGTCTGTTTAACTAAATACTCATAATTGTGTAAATAAGTAAACACTAAATGTGTAAATACGCTTTAGTGATATTCAGTGCTTAAACTTTTGATAGTGACAAATTTCTATTATATTACAGTTTTATAAAATCTTACTGAATATCCGTAAGAAGCTATCATACATCATAACATTGTATTTAGTTAAAGTTCATTTGTGACATTCTGCAGTTTGATCTACATTCTGCACTGTGAGTAATAAGGTAGTATACTGTAACTTACCATCTCTTATAAGATAAATTAAACTTGTTTTTTATGAATTGGTGTTTTGAAACTTTTCTTATACTGATGGTCTATTTGAACATAGAGGATTTCCAAACAGGAGTGTCATCACATCTAAGTCCTTCGAATGTAGGGAAGCTTTCTGAGAAAGGAGTCTGTCTATATACACTGCTAGCTATGTTACAAGGCCAATCTTTGTCTCTACCACCATACAAGTGTGTTTATTTGGTGTCATTTGGTGATTTCTTTTACCAAAAGAGCTAAGACAGACCACTGAAAATGAGGACATAGATTTACATTGAGCTGGGGAGAGGCTACCTACGTATGAGAGCGTATATGACAGCATGTATTGTAAAATGTGCTTGGATCTACATCTTCTCCATCTATTTACATTGTTATACTGTATATGAATGAAATATATACTGCTTCAATTTGTGGGATAAGCCAATGTTTTAATTTTCTGTTGAGATTTTATGGAAACATTACACAGTTATATGTATCTTTAAATGTTCCTGCACATACTTCCTGAAGTATTCAACACAGAGTGATACTGGAAGCGGAATTCTAAGCCAGATGAACCAAATACTTATCCAAATCTTTTGATGTTGATATAGATAAAAATGAACAATTGTAAGAAAAGAGAAATTGTTTCAGTCCAGTTCTGCTAGGAAGGTGTAAACATCACAAATTAAGCCACAGTGATAAATAGTGTTTTTAATTGACATCCTTGCTGATTGTTTTAGAGAGATAAATGGTCAAAGAAACTGAGCTACCCTCTTGTACCTAGAGATGAATCTTCCAGTGCAGGATTAATGTACTTTTCTTGTGATTGTTTTCTGACACTGCTGCACAGAATTAACTGATACTGCTTACTGGTAGAATTCCTCTTGAAACATATGAGTGAAATAAATGTGCAATGGTTAACATCTAGGTAAAAAAAAGTCTATCATGTTTGTTAATGGAATACAGCAGCAATTAATTGTGTGGCTAATGCGTTAGGTAGGAAATGTCAGCAAATGAGGTAATAAGGATATGTTACATCAAGCATCCTTGTAAGACATGTGTAAGCTATGGTGTACTTTTCAAGACACTTTCAAAAATAATTTAACAGTAGTGAAATTCAGGTGATAGTGCAATGTAAAAATGAAGTAAATATAATCTTAGTCAGTAAAATAAGGTAAATTATCTCCATTATAAAATAGATGGCCAGCAGATACAGTTCGCAAGTTCATATGTACTTTTGATTGTTTGGGGATTAAAAAAAGATGTTTAAGGATGATATCACAGAAGAAATTGTTTTCCTGAAAGAAGATGGGATTGATATATACTATTTATTTCGCCTCTACTAGCCAAAAGGATCATAGAATCATAGAAAGTTTTGGGTCAGAAGGGTCCCCTAGAGGTCATCTAGTCCAACCCCGCCACGGCGAGCAGTGACACTGCTAACTAGATCAGGTTGCTCGGAGCCCTGTCCAACCTGATCTTGAATGTTTCCAGGGATGGGGCCTCCACTACCTCTTGGGGCAAAACATTCCAGTGTTTCACAACCCTCATTGTAAAGTATTTCTTCCTTACATCCAGCCTAAACCTACCCTGTTTTAGTTTAAAACCATTACCCCTCGTCCTGTCATTGTTGTCTCTACTAAAAAGACTGTCCCCATCTTTCCTATAGGCTCCCTTTAAGTACTGGAAGGCTGCACTCAGGTCTCCCCGCAGCCTTCTCTTCTCCAGGCTGAACAAGCCCAGCTCTCTCAGCCTGTCCTCATAGGAGAGGTGCTCCAGCCCTCGGATCACTTTTGTAGCCCTCCTTTGGACCCGCTCCAACAG
>Ga0065711_1040986_pt1 | contig 16497 bp, 8 predicted proteins | sample Hoacrofraction12_FD_59098 | JGI IMG/M metagenome (GOLD analysis project Ga0065711, IMG submission 59098) | Hoatzin crop microbial communities from Cojedes, Venezuela - Epithelial fraction 12 v2 (version 2) | ecosystem: Host-associated > Birds > Digestive system > Esophagus > Crop | place... | reverse complement strand
CTCCCTGGGCAGCCTGTTCCAGTGCTCCGTCACCCTCAGAGGGAAGAAGTTCTTCCTCATGTTCAGATGGAACTTCCTATGCCTCAGTTTGTGCCCATTGCCCCTTGTCCTGTCGCTGGGCACCACTGAAGAGTTTGGCCCCATCCTCCTGACACCCACCCTTAAGATATTTATAAGCATTTGTAAGGTCCCCTCTCAGCCTTCTCTTCTTCAGGCTAAACAAGCCTAGCTCCCTCAATCATTACATCATTCTTATCCTAATGAATGCTACAATTCAGGAAATGTTTTGTCCTAAAGTTTTAGTGCTTGTTGAACGTTATATTTTAAAGCTATAAGCAGATGCTTGAGAATGTGTAAATATTCCTGTGTAGCATGAGTGCTTTTATTGTGGATTTGAAGAGTTTGTTTTACAAAGCCTTGTAATTGTCGATGATAGCATAACTTAACTTCTCATTCATAGTCTAATGGCAGTTTTTCATTAGATTTGTTATACTTGTATTTAAATCGAGCCCCTTTTGCCCCCATCTTGAGCCTAGCAATTGAAGTAATAACTTGGCTGGTCTTTATATTATCACCCTACTGCAAGAAGTTGCTTTTGTGAAAGTACTTTGCTGGAATGTCATACGGGATCTAACCATCTGCAAATTAAAATATTAACTGAAAATAACACAGACTGGTACCGTAAGAAACCAAGATTCCAGTGTCAATATGTACAATCTTGATAGTAGGTGTTTCTTCTTATTTTAATGCCTACACTTTTTTACTTCGCAGCATGATCTTGTGTAGTCTGATAAAATGTCTACAAATAAAATTCTTGGGTTTTGAGGACTTAGCACAAAAGCAGGACCTAAGCATTGTTTTCAAATTTTTATGTATTTTTTTATTCCTTTCCCTATTTGGGATGTAATCTTCAAAATTATTAGAAATATGGATCAAGTAGGTTGCTTCTCTAGCTTTAGTAATATTTGCAATGATTTGTCTTTTAAAATTAAATATTAGTCAGATATACTGTTTCGGTTGATTTATGCTATATGTTCAATGAACCTGCTGATTTGGTAAAAGTATCAGTATACATGGCACCACCTGCAAAACATTTCCTTTGTAAAACACATATGTTTTCAAGCAGTGAAGGAGAAGGCTTTATGTAATGGCATTAATTTTGAGAAAGTATGATTGATGATGGTCTTGTCACTTGAAATTCGTTTCAGGTGTTGTGTTCCCAGTGTTAACTAAGTAATTCCCTGTAATGTAAATGGATGATTTTTATAATATGCACGTGCAAGGTTAGTAAGGTAATAACTTTGGCAGTGCAGGGTAAAATGTGATTACAGTGACTTTGTCCTGAATCTCTCGGATCCAAGTTTGCTGTGAGAGTTTTGTGGAGAAGCAGCTGGTCTTCATTTCCTTGTAGTAGTATATTGTATGGTCAATGTCTAAGGCACAAGTCTACTGAATAAAATGGTGGTATTTTGAGTGGGAGAAGTGCAATCAAGGGAAGTGACTTCGAGTGTGTGTTTGCGTGTCAGAGAGGATTCAAGCTTGTGTGCAGAATGGTTACCTGCAAGACAGGGAAACTCATTGGACTTTTCTTTGTGGACCTTCTTTTTGCCATGGCTGCTTAACTGTCCTGTTGTTGGTTATTTTTTGAAATCTGTCCTTCAGTGTTTTATCTCCTCTACAAGTTGAACTACATAACTACATAGATTGCTAGCATAAGAGAATAAATAGAAAGATAAAATACCGGATACAGTCAAATTCCATTTAGCCTCCTAATACTACAAATTATTACACCTGCTTCTTGCATCTACTGCAATGTAGAAGATTTTATTAGGTACTAAGTTTGCAGCATAAGCGATTGCTGTGGTCTCTGCATGGTCCTTTACGGTTTGATTTATATGGAAATACTTCCATTTTCAAATGGAGGTAGGTGTTTCATGATAGTGAAACTAACAAAGCAAGATGTACAGGATTTGAAGCATGTGAAAGGCTTGCTTAACTGTTGAGAAGTTCCACAAATTTCAGAAAAACTATTGGAGCAGAATATATTAGCAGGAAGTACAATTTTATTGTGTTGTGTGATAGATGTGATAACCTGGAAACGCGTCGGTTAATATAGTACCTGTTTAATGTCACGTGACAGCAATTTCTTTCTATGTTAGTAACAACAATTTGAGGATGATGTACTATAGTCAGTAAGAAAGAACTGCAATGGTATATGAGGTTGATAAGTAAACAGAAGTCTGTATTGCAGGACGACACTGTGTTAGAAATTTGAGTTTTCTCGTGATTATTTTCTTATGGCTTACTGTGACAATAGGCAGTTGCTAAGTGATAGCTGTAGTAGTGTCTGTCTGGGGTTGGGTTACACCAGAATTAATGGCAAATTATTTCATCAGCTGTGCTCTGGCACTTTGTTGGAGAAGACTAGTTAAGTTACTGGAAATTAACTGATGAGTGATCTACTGTGGACCACCAATGGAGTAGGACTCCAGGAGCCACCTAAACTGCCAGTGAAGATGCACCTAGTGTGTTTCTCAGCCTTCCAGTGTTGCACTGTGGAACGAGACTGATATGTGGGTGCAATTGTTTCCCAGGGAAACTTGATTCATGTGTCTCATTAATGCTAGCTGAATCCCTTCTGTGATAGTGAGGATTTCACACCTGTCTATACATTAATAGAGGGTCATTACTGAGATCCAGGTTTCAACCACTGTGCAGTTTTATGTGTAGTTCAAGAGACACAATTTACCAAACACTGCCATGTACAGTAAATCATAAACTTCCCTTGATATGAATATATTGAATCTTGCCTACAACGTTGCAAGATTCTGTAAAGGAGCATAAATCTTAGATGTCCTTTGTCTAAACCAATTTTTTCGAGTGATGTAGTTGCTTTTAGAACACCACAGTTATTCACTGAGCTTAATAAATGGATTCTTAAATTCATGATTGTTGAAAAGCAACATTGCTGCCTCAGTGACACTTTTGAACAAATGTGGTCAAATCCTGACAGTTAGATTTTTATAACATTTCGAAAGAGCATGCCACTTTTGTCCTAACTTTTGAATAGTTTAGGACTTGAACTTTACAAGTATTTATGCTAAATTTGCAATTCCTGTAGAACATAAATATGCTTATTCTTGCTTGCCTCTTTCTCTGATTGCTGTGGTAGCTCATTTCGTCACTTCTGTTAGACAAATTTAAAATCTCTTCTATTTGAAAGCTTTGTGGAGTACATGCTCTTGCCTAGTTCTTAAAATTGGACTTTTGCTTGCTCCAGCTCATCCTTTCTGCAAATCTCCAGCCTTGCGTGTTGAAAGAAATGTGGGGTTTTGGTGTTTCCACCCCTAATTTCTTCATCATGCTTTAGAGTGCCTGCCTTGCATTTGCTTTTCGAAGTGATTCTTTTCTTGCTTTGCTCCTTTGCTAAAAGCTGTTTTGGAAGTAAAGGAGCGAAGAAATTTTTGAAAACTTTGCAGTGTAATCCTAAAAAATCATCTGACTATTGGGGAAGGACTGAATCTTAAATCCTTTTTTTCAATCAGAAGGAAAAATGGGAAATGACTGTCAGTAGCTCAGTCAGACATGAAATAAATTGAACAACTGATAGTCATATCAGATGACACTTGGCTAATTAATGTATAGAATCTTTCTAGAGGTTGGAGCACTTCTTTAAGAAGCAAGTGTAAGAATAAAGTATACACAAGTCTCATCTCTGAAATGCCTTTGCCAAGATGTGTTTAAAAGAAATTCTACTGTAAGAGTAATTTAAAAAAACCCACTAATTTTACTGATTACACAGCTCAAGTGTTTTGAACTCTTTTAAGAAAAACTGTAGCAATATGCTTTTTGAACTTCTTGAATATTTATTTTTAAACTGTTTTAAATATAGATGAATTAAATATCTTTAGAAATGCTAGTCACTGTTGCTGCAGCTGACTTCTGGGTGGTCTCATTATATGACTTTCCATTTTACTGCAATTTCTCAAAGGGAAGTTCATCTGTTAATGTTTTTCTTCTGTGATTAATTGCTAATCTGCATATTTATGCTGGAGAGGAAGTGGACTTTTTTGTAGTTCTTGGAAATGAAGATTATTCATCGGAATATTTTTCCCTAGTAATATGAAAGCAGGGTGTGTTCAGAGGCAATATAATTAAACAGAATTTTTACACTAAAAATACACTCGAGTGTCTTACGGGCAGTTTGTACAGGCTGTCACTGAAATCACTGGAGTGCTGTCCTCCTGAAATATTAGAAACATGATTTAATTAGGCTGCAAATATAGAGCTAGGGTGGTTAAACTTGGCTCTGTACTGGGCCTGTTGGAGTGCTGTGCCTGGCCCACTCCCTTCCCAGCTGTGACTCCTTTTTGCAGCTCTGGGTTGTGAAGAAGCAGATCTTTGAATGGTTACTTGTCTCCCAGAGAGCATCAGGTGCCTCTGCGTTGCCTGTTACTCTGCTGCCAGGCTGCTACTGGATCTTCACTTTCTTTCCTCTGAGGGGCCAGCGACTTGCCTGCCTGAGGAGGGCACTACTTTATTCCCCAGTACCTTGGCTGCAGGGATACATTTTAAAGTTGAGAAATCAGTGCATTATGCTCAGCTGATTTTTTTTCTGGCTGCTTCCCTGTTAAGTTTCTTTTGGGTATCTGACATGGATTTTGAAAGTCTTTTTTGGTTGGCTATTTTTTTGTTTGTGGTTTTTTTTTTTACCTTCTGATGGATTATCTCCAGCTATTTTATAGTTCACCTCTAATTTTTTTCCAAATCTCCGAATTAGTGACCTGCAGGGAAATGCTGACCTGCTGATACAAGCTACCTCTCACTAGGGAGCATACTTTCTAGTTAGTTTTCCATTCCTTATTGAGGAGTCTGGCCTTGCATTGCCCTGAAAGGTGTACTGTGTTGCATCTGCATGTCCACTTATCTCATGTGATCCGTTCAGCGTGAAGAAGGGTACGAATCAAAAGTTGGGTGTGCGACATTACTGAGTTAGCTTTCCTTGAGAGGCCTCTCTGCTGCTGTGTTCCACCTTTACAGGTCTACCTTAGTGTTTCAAGCCTGCCTGGACTTACAAGCGCTGGAGTCCTGAAAGATGACAGTAGCTTCACGTGGACACTTTGACATTGCGATGAACTGAATTTTCTTTGTTTGAAGTGGCTCTCTTTTTCTCTTGAGGTATGTAAGGAGGAGGTGATCTAGTAGCGGTGATCTCTGTATCATCTCTTCAGTCTGTATGGCCTTACCTGGGCTGTTTTTTGTTATTCCTTGGATCTTCTATTACTGTGAAACAGAAAACTAGGAGACGTTTTCCACGGATTCTATGTGGGTTGCGTATATTCGGTAGCATGTCAAATGTAAGTATGTATGTAAATGTTTTGTATTTCATCTGTCTGATGATGCCTCATCTGTCTGAGGGAGGAGGCACAAAAGTACTGTAATGTAGATATTTTTTTAGTAAAGATGGATTTTCAAAGACAGTGATGGATTTATTCAGCATCCAGGGTCACAGGAAAGTCTCCAGGTATAAGTGAGATTTTTGTAAAAGCTTGTATGTGCTCTGTAGATTTTCAAAGGACACTGAATTAGCTGTTCAGTGCCTGAATTGTAGAAAGGCAGAAAATAAGATGAAGTATCAGGGAAGAACAGACCAATGAAGATACATGGTTTCAATTTACATGTAGCTTGTGAAAGATATTTTAGCTATAAATTTTTTTATGTTTATGTAAACAAATTCCTTTTTATGTAAATACTAGTAATTTTCTGTTTGTAAGGATTGGTGTTTAAATAATTTGTAGTCTTGAACAAATATCAGAAAGCAAAGGTTTTATTATCTGTCAAGTTAAGCAAAGTGACATGATTTATTAATGGCTACAGCCTTTGTTTATATATGTACATATGAATAAAATGACTTAAATTTGGATGTAGTGCTTAGAGCTTCCTAAGTAATAGAAAACGCTATGAGTTTTCCCTGTTTTTTTCCTAGTTATGCTGCCAAAATGAGGTGAAAGTTATTCTGCTACCAGCTCTGTTAATCCCAAAGGATTTGTGTATGTGTTTACTCCATCCTTTTGATGTATAGACAATAAAAATGAATTAAAAAATGTGTAGATCCCAACACCCCCCACCCTGCCTTTAAAACTGAACTGTGAATTGGAAGAATCCACTTTGGAGTACGTGAAAATGTTGAAATGCTTCTTTAAAAAGTGGAAAGAATCTGAATCCCACCAGCTGTCAAAGTGAATCAATAAAACTATTTGTTGGTTCTTAGTCCAAATGACAAGCTTTTAGAAGTAATTTTTGGAAGAGTGGAGTCTTCCAGGCACTGTTATAGTATGCTAGCTGTGTGTCACCCTGCAGTGACAGAAAGCAAGTACCTGTTTCTCAGTAAAACTTGATATCTAATATTGCATGAACAAATAAGATAAATATAACAGAGCATGTAGGCTGAAGAATAAGGGCTATGAATTACTTGAGAATATATTTAACTTTAGAATCATTCTTCTGTGTCACGTGCAATAACATTTTGCCTTGTTAGATATTTTAAGAAGTGGAATTTCAAAGGCAAATTACACAATTTCTTTGAAACATGCTTCTAGACTTTGCTGGAATTGTTTCTCTAGATGGTTTTTACTGAACAAACGAAGATCTTGGGGTTAATCTGCATTTAAATTTGGTATGTTCTCTGATGGTCCTGTATAAGAAACAAAGGGCACTAGAGAGGAGATGTCTTGATGCTGGCAATTACTTTCTCTTTCCACCCTTATTTTATCACTCATAGTACAACTAACCAATTTCAGAGTAACCAGTTTTAAATAGCAAGTCCAGTTGGACTTTTGATCTGAAGCTAATTTGGGAGGCGTAAAGAGAGAAGTGTTGTGGGTCAGATGATGACGTGCATTTGCCTTAATTTGGGCTGGGAAGTAACCCCTGGTTTTCATTATCGGTGCATCTCCTAGTGGAAAACTACTATGCACTTCTATCCATCTATATGTATTTCTTATGGTGTAGGATAATGCTGGTAGAGCCCACAATGAAAGCAGAGAGATGACCGAAGTAATAATTAGAGAGGCAGTAATAAAAAATTCTTTCAAGCTTCATGCTTTTGAAACCAGCACTGTGCCAGATCAGTGACTTTGGGGAATTTATTATGGTTCAAAGATAACAGGTAACTCCTGTGAAGTAAAGCTTGCAGCCTAGTACCTCCCTCTTTAAAGAGCTGGATTGTTACAGCTGGATTGTTGCGTGAGCAGATGTGGGGATGCTTCAGTTCAACTGATGCAAAGAAGAAAATGTCAGACAATGCGTGAGCGTAAACCTGTGCTCTGCTGCGGTGGGATTAAAAAGTAGCTGTGGAGTAGTGGAGAATGAAAGCTCCTGGCCTGTCCTGCGCAGGGTGCTCTGCCAGCATTGCTAGCATGTCTGTGCAGGAGCTACAGGAGGGTCTTTGTGAGCACTTTTTTCAGGTGGAAGCTTTTCCTTTTCCTCAGGCATGAATGCTATTATGAGTAATATAAAGATATGAGATATTTGCAAAAAAGAAAGCCATTTTCTTATCTTTTTCATAACCTCCTTTACCTTTGTGACTGTGTCTAGAAGCCACAGAGAAACCTCCCAGGAATAGAAAGGAAGAAGCTTTTGCTTGTGTGTGTGTGTGGTGCATGGTGGTTTTTGTTGCTACTGTTTTTTTTTTTTTTTTAAAGATTTAGTGAAGCACAGAAATTTACTAGTTTGTATAGCACATGGTAACATCCTGTTACCTAACAAGTGACTGCTCCAAGCTTGGGATTAGTTTTTCAATCTTTTTTTGGTACGTTTTCTTGTAACTGTTGGGTAGGACTGTTAAAATCTAAGTCATAGTCACCAAGAACTTCCCTGGTCGCTAATGCATGTTCCTTCAGCCACTTAAATGGCATATAGAGACAAAAGCAACTATGATGGGTGTGTATCAGTTTAATGAGGTGCAATTTGACTTACATTTATGTGATCCTGTTTCTTAAACTTTTACTTGAAAGCATAATAGTTTGGATTTAGTGTAGCTCACATCTGAGCAAACAGCAGGCTCAATATGAGCCAGGGGAGCACCCCGGCAGCGGAGAAGGTCAGCAGTATCTTGGGCTGTATCAGAGGACGTACAGTAGGCAGAGGAAAGGGATTCCCCCTTTACTTGGTACTCAGCAGACCACATCTAGAATACTGTGTCCAGTTTTGGGGCTCCAGATACAAGAAAGATGTTGATCAACAGGGACACGTTTAGTAAATTTCTGCCCTCTGCGTTTTCTAAGCTGACTGCCAGATCTGCAGCTCTTTTCCAGCAGAGCTGTCCTCCGGGAAGTTGGCCACCATCCTGTACCAATGGAGGGATGTATTTTGTCTTAGGTACAGGACTTTTCTGTTGTGCTTGGTGAATTTCATGAGGTTCTTGTTAGCCTGTTCCTCCACCCTGTTTAGATCCTCCGAATGGCAGCACTGCCTTTCAGTGTGTTGACTGCATTCCCTCATGTTTATGAACCTGATGAAGGTGCATTTTGTCTCGTCTAGGTAATTGGTAAGGATATTAAACAGCATAGCTCTCAGAATAGGCACTTGAGGAGCTGCTCTTGTAACTGGTGTCCAGGTAGTGTACAAAACATTAATTGCTACCCTTTGAGCCTGGTGACTGTTTTTCATCAGGAGCTACTGGTTTGGTTTGATCTCAGCAATAAAGGCAGTCAGACTCAGTAAAATGTTGCTTAAAAAGCTGTTTATTGGAGGCGATATGTTAAATAGAGGCCACTACTGATAGTCTTACTCCCTTTGGGTTCTGGGAACTCAGAGCTGTGGGGCATCAAATGAGCCACAGACCAGGTCACATCTTGCTCTGCAGATCCTGTCTGAAATATTAACCCATTTTGGTGTTTTCAGCTCTTACAGGGTTTTGTCACAACACTTTGTTCATCATTTCTGTGTGTTCACATCGGAATCTGTTGCCATGCTTTTAAGTAAAGACAAGGACAGGCAGGTGGTGGTGTTGCTGGTGGGAGCTGCCCACATGCTGCTTCTTTAGTTACCCAGCTAAGTTTGTCCTGCAGCCGAGCGGTATGTGTGGCCCAACACCAGAAGGCCGAGTTACACATGCAGTGTGGCACAGCCCAGGCCTGCGCCTGCTCAAGTTCACTGTTAAGGGAATCCCTAACTCCTTGATGTATGATGATTTTCCAGTTAGGATCACTACAATGATCCAAACAGCTTTTCACCCATCTAGTAGGTGACTGGACTATAAAGTTGCAGCTTAGGTACAGGGATACTGTAGAATGCTGTATGAACAGTCTCGTTAAAGCCAACGCAGGTGACATCCACTGCTCTTTAGTCACAGATCTACCTATTTAGTCTCAGAAGGCAGCTAGGTAGGTTAAAATAATAATTAAAAAAAACTATTTACCCTTGGTAAATCCATGCTGGCTATTCCTGATGACCTTCCCTATTGTGTGCCCAGAAACGCCCTCCAAGAAGACCTGCCCCATGACTTTCCCAGGGGAAGTGGGGCTGACTGGCCTGTTCCCCAGTCATCCTTACTGCTCTATCAGACGATGGGTGTGAGGCTTGCTTTCCAGTTATCAGGAGTCTCTCCTGATTGCAGTGGCCTTTCAGCAGTGATGGAGAGCAGGCTCATAATGTCGGCTCGCTCAGCACCGTCACTCAGGTACGTGCTGTCAGGTTCCATGGACTTGCATAAGAGGCAATTTCTTGGTAGATCCCTTACTCAATGCTTTTTGACTACTTGGTAGTTGTTTGCTTCCTTGAATAATCTCTAAAAGGCATAAATGTCTGAAAAACTTTGTCAGTAAAGACGGGCAGAAAATGTGGAGGGTAATATTGCTCTCTAACTTGCATTTGTGCTAAATGATTGCCTCAAATTTGTAGCAATACCCTTTGAAGCTAAAATACTGAAGATCTATTTTATTTAAATCTGCTTTTGGAAATTTGAAAAGGAAATATGTAATACTCCTTTTTTGTTTACTGTGTCCGGTCACTTAGCAAAAATAAATAAATTAGATGGCTTTCGTATTACGTGGAAATGGTACAGCAATTACACTTCATTGACTGCATGATTGGATTCAAAAGTCTTCTGTATTCGCAGGATTCAAAATGTCAAGTGTGGAAATTGCAAATTTAGGTAATTCTGTCAATTTTTAAGTTAGCTTTTAAAATATTTTTCTGTCTTTTTTTCTCCTGAAGTCTTTATTCAGCTTTTTATAAGCAAGCTTTATGAAAGCATCACTTTCTATGTTGGGCTTGATTTCAAGCCACCTTTCACTTTCAGAAAAGCAGATACAAACCCAGACAAAATGCTAAAAATTGAACGCTATGTACCAGGCTTCTCTACATGTTGCTGCAGCTCCACATCTTGTCTCGTGCAGTCTAATAGGATGTTTTGGCTACAGTGTGGTGTTTGGGAGCAACTTTATCAATTTTGTGTTTTATAAGCTGGACGTTTTTGTAAGCTATGGGGGCAGTTTTAGTTCTTGTCAGTGCAGAGTTAATGGGGTGAAGTTTGGGAGAAAATTCCGCCTTGCTATTGTATCTAGTCTAGCTTAAAGTCGAATTGTTAATGCTTTTTTCTTATGGTTGTTGCTTGACCCGTGATGCTTACAATCTATGTGTCCAGATGCTCTGCTGGCCTGCGAGGTTATGTAGCTGCATCTTCTGACCTTGGCCATCAGAGAGCACCGCAAGAGTGCTGAACGGAGTGAGGCAGGCAAATCGTGCCTGGAATGCAGCCTTCTGTGTAGCAGTGGTATTCCTTTAAGCAGGCGATGAAGGCAGGGGATTGAGTTCGTCATTCTCAAGAAAAATGTGTTGTATTTGGTTTAATGCGGGATGTATGTAAATGAGGTTGGTTTTATTCTCTTGGTATACACCAAATGCAAATAAGCATTTCACTAAATATCATTAATTTTTAGTTCTGTGATTAATTTGCCTGTATCTGTCAGCATGAACTGACAAACACAAGATGAGAAAAGATCAACATTTAAAAATTCTGATGATGTCTTGACAGTAGCTTCATGAATTTGCTTGCATATGTCATTCACAGTTACTAGGCTTTTATGTATGTGATGTGTAGCTCACTAGTTTTTCATCTGGTGTAGCAGATATCACCTGGTGCATTCGAAGCTTTCAGTGTCTGAGGTAATATTATGTTTTGTCCATGATGTTACGACTATATAGGCTAATCTTTGAGTCATTGGACTTCATTACATAAGGTTTAGCATCAACTAAACCAAGTAGCTGACCATAAATGAGCAATTAAGTTTTTCTCTTATTTATTGTTGAGACTGTTTAGCATTGATTTTTATGGGCAATTCCTTTCTTGTTTTCTCTTCGTAGTGTCTTAGTTAATGTTGTTCCTGGTGTCATTGTATTCTTGTTAAATGGGCACTTCTTGTTCCTTTTTTTAATAATCTACATTAAAACTTTGTATCATCTTTAGAAGATCAGTGATTCCTTTCTTTCAGAATATTTTTTTTATTTTACCAACTAATGCTGACCTTCTGAAATAATGCTGTTTGGACTTATCCATAAAATGGAAAACTTTGTTATTAATCAACTAGCTACTCATCCGTTTCAAAAACTCTGCTTCTGTTTTCATGTCTCTTCAGCTTTCTAAGATTTTTACTTGGGCGTATTCCTTCAGCGTCCTTTCAGGTTCCCTCAAGTCTTCCATAACCTGAAATACTACAGATGCATCATTATCAGTGGACATCTGCGTGTAAGAGTCATTCTGTGTTTAGAGCTTTGTTCTTGGCCTTGGCATGGTTATATTCATTACATCTAACCTTAATCTGACTAGTATTCTAGACATTCTTTGAACAGTTTAAGATCTCTGTGTGATTTTATTCCACCCTCTCCCCGCAAATGTAGCTTGTTGGATCTCTGCAGATACCATTTTACCTGTTGGATATTTAGAGGGATGTCCTCCATTTGATATTGTACGAAGAGCACAGACTGTTCCTGATGCTCTGGAGTCATGGTGGTACTGTTTCTAGTCCCAGATTTTCATGCTTGTCAGCACAGCTATGAAATTGCATGTCAAGTTTCTTAAAGACAAGACGTATATCAGGTTTTAGGTAGTATCACAAAGTTATGTCTAAAACTAGTCAAGGAGAGGATGTAACGATCATGCCCTCATTTCTGAGCTGTTTGGTTTTCTCACTGACCTGACCTCCACAGACCCCTATCTTCAACCCATCATCGGGAGAGGAGAAAAGGATCTTACATGTAGAGTTTGCAAAAGGTCTTCAATTTTAACTATATTATACTGGGTCATGTTGGCAACTGGCAAGTTTTCTAAGAGCTTGGAATAGCCTCAAGCTCTGTGTTTTTGTTGAAGACAGAAGTTTACAAATCTTCCTCCTTATCTAGATCTCTCAAGACTAGATATTCTTTGGAGACACTTTACTTTCTCACACTGATTTTGGTTTTGATATTTTGGTGGAGCACAAATCCTCGTTACCAAGTGCAACTAAGCTGTCTACAGTTCCAAATACTCTATTACCTTTGCTAGATCTATTAGTGAAACCAGATCTTTGTTCTTTCGTTGGGCCAATAGTAAGATTTGGAATGAGGAAGACTACAAATAAAGTGTTAATATTACAATCTTATTTCCCACAGACTTGTGTTCTATTTAAATTCTGTTCACTGTTAGATCTGTCTTATGTTGTGTTGTGTGTTTGCTGCCTGGCAACAAATCCAATTCTGCAGCAAGCTTAAAAAAACAAAACACAACTCTCTTAGAGGTCTGCAATAAAAATAACTAAATGAACCACACTGCCACAGCCTCAAAAAAAAAAAAAGTTGTACTTTGGTGGTAACCGTGCAGTTTACTGCAGAGATGACAGAATTAGCTACATGTGGCTCTGTTACTTTCGGCTCCATATCTGTGTTATGTCGTGCTGTGACTGATAACTCTGAGAAGTGGAGGAAAGTAGTAACAGATGCAATTCCTTGGTAACATAATGATTTTATCCGTAGGATTTGTGGTGGTATCTCTAGTGAAGGCTGTGCGTGTCTAGCATGTGTGGAGGCAAGTGTGTTTGGAACATGATTCTACATAATACGGCTTTACTGCTGGTGGATTTGAATAAAGTGCAAACATACTTCAGATTTGCTTCTCATTCAGCTCAGGTCTACCTGATTTAAATGGCAATATAAATTCAGGTTGCCTTGCACATCAGGAACAGGCTGAAACCCTGCTACTGCTAGTGTTCTAGTTGGTAAACCAATGAAAAAGTAGAGGTTTCATGTGGTGGGTTGACCCTGGGTGGACACCAGGTGCCCACCAAAGCTGCTCTATCACTCCCCCTCCTCAGCTGGACAGGGGAGAGAACATACAATGTAAGGCTCATGGATTGAGATAAGGACAGGGAGAGACCCCTCAGCAATTTTGTCATGGACAAAACAGACTCAGCTTGGGGGAATTAGTTTAATTATATTACCAGTCAAAATCAGAGTAGGACAATGAGGAATAAAAGCCAAATAATAAAACACCTTCCCACCACCCCTCCCTTCTTCCCAGGCTTAACTTCACCCCTGATTTCTCTACCTCCTCCCACCCAAACAGCTTAGGGGGACGGGGAATGGGGGTTACGGTCTGTTCATCACATGTTGTCTCTGTTGCTTCTTCCTCCTCATATTCTTCCCTTGGTCCAGTGTGAGGTGCCTCCCATGGGAGACAGTTCTCCATGAACTTCTCCAACGTGAGTCTTTCCCATGGGCTGCAGCTCTTCACGAACTGCCCCATCGTGGGTCCCTTCCATGGGGTGCAGTCCTTCAGGAAAAAGGCTGCTCCAGCGTGGGTCCCCCATGGGGTCACAAGTCCTGCCAGGAGCCTGCTTCAGCGTGGGCTCCCCATAGGGTCACAGCCTCCTTCAGGCATCCACCTGCTCTGGCCTGGGGTCCTCCACGGGCTGCAGGTGGAGATCTGCTTCACCGTGGACCTCCATGGGCTGCAGGGGGACAGCCTGCCTCACTGTGGTCTTCACCATGGGCTGCAGGGGAATCTCTGCACTGGCGCCTGGAGCACCTCCTCCCCCTCCTTCTGCACTGACCTTGGTGTCTGCAGAGTTGTTTCTCTCACATATTCTCTCTCCCTTTTTCTGGCTGCTGCTGGTGTTGCGCAGCAGTGTTTTTCCCTTTCTTAAATACATGATCCCAGAGGCGTTACCACTGTCGATGGGCTTGGCCAGTGGTGGGTCCGTCTTGGAGCCGGCTGGCATTTGCTATACCGGGCATGGGGGGAAGCTTCTGGCAGCTTCTCACAGAAGCCACCCGTGTAGGCCCCCTGCAGCCAAAACCTTGCCACGAAAACCCAGTGCACTTAAGTAACAAAATATATCAGTATGGAATGTGTTTCTCTGCTTCTGCAGTCATCTGCTCTTGTGGCAAGATAAAGCAATAAAATAGTCTTAAAAATATTTGACAGATTTTCTGACGTAATTTGTCTGTAAGCAGCACTTCTTCAGATCAGTTTTGCTGTTTTCCTCATGTAACAAAGTTTTCTCCTGCAGTTTGCAACACTGTTTCTTAAAGTAATCATAGTAACAAGAGAAATAGTACTTCCTCAGTAGCAGAGATCCGAGTTGTAAGTACGAGCCATAAAATGTTGGTGGTACCTGAGTGATATAAGTTTTCCTGTGTTTTTCAGTTAGCTGCTTGCATTCTTAAGCCTTGTTTGTGAAGTTTGAGTCAGAATAGCAGTGTGCTTATATACTTGTGTACTGCATTGAATTGAAAATATAGCTTAATCAACTGTTGTGATCCAGTTATGCAGCATTAGATTAGAAGGCCCCTGAGGGGGCATCTGTTTAGAAACAGGCATCTGTTTCTAAAAAAAAAACAGGCATCTGAAATACTTTGAGCACTTGGAAGGATTTTTTCATGCCTCTTGCTGACCACTCATGAAACTCAAGGCTTTGTTGAAGAAGGGCAGTGTCAGGTATGTTTACTTAAATATTTGTTATTAGAAAGATAGATTTTACTTATCTACAAGATGAAGTTAAAGGTCTTTGGCATACAAAGTGATTCTAAACCAACCCTAGAACTGCATTGTATGAGTTAAAGCAAAGGTATTCTAAATTTTGCAAGCTAGTCCTAATAAAATATTTTTTTTGCTTACAGAAAAGTCAATCACTATCTTTTGATGTACCTTACAATTCATTTAAATGCTTATAATCACTAAGAGTACTGTAAATTATGTATTTTTAAAATGTGTGTGTTCAGTCATTTTTTTGTCTAAATCTTTAATCAAAAGAATATGTTAATTTAGGAGAATGAAACAGAACTGTCAGTGTAGTCACTGAAGTTACTGTTAATTAAAGTTGAGGATATGTATCACTGCTGTGGTCATTTTGGAGGAGGTAGATTTATTTAGTGTTTGAGTGGTGAAGTTCTGAACGTGTCATTTCTAAACCAAGATCTGCCTCACTAATGAGCAAGGTGAATAGTGTGAATGGCTGACATTTCTGCTTGCTTGTTATACCTTTTCAAGTTACCTATCAGTCCTGAGTGCTTTCCTCAAAAAGATGAGGACTTACCTAGTCTTCTTTATATCAACTAAGTCATTAAAAATTCTCTGAAACACATAAGGAAGATTAAAAACACAAACAGAATATCTCAAACAACTTAATTTTTTTTTTTAATGTAGATTCCAGTTTCCTTTGAGCATAATTGTCATGTAAAGCTCTTTGGGTTTGGGTTTTTTTTGAGGGGAGTGTTTCTCAAGTGTACTTGGCTAACCATTAGGCCTGTGTGAAGAAAAAAAAAACAAAACAACAACAAAAAAAACCCCACAAAAAAACCAAAAAGCCAACCAATGAAAAAACACCTGCTTTTTTTTTTTTTTTTTAAAACTGGTGTGGGAATTACAGATTCTTGTTTCTGAGTATTTGGTATTATGCGCAAATTAAACATGCTATTTTAAACATCTTTGCTGTATTTTAATTTAAACGGACTGACATGTCTTACATGATCACTTATTAGGTTTTTGAAATGTAATATTTGAGTTAAACATTGATGTTTTATGAACAATATCTTGTGTGTTTAAAATTAACTTGTGTCTAGTCTTGACTGGTTAGTTTGTATAACTTGAGTTTGATCACCTGTCTGTTCCTACACAGAAGCCCTGATGGAATTCTATGATTCTTTCCTTGTTCTGTTGCTTTTGATCTCCCTGTTTGGCGTGCGACTGGCATGTCTTGCTGTCCAGTTGTATTGCTACAGTGATATTGTTCTGGAAAGATCTTGATCCAGCAGGAGTTTAGTTCACTCTGTTGAAAAGTATGGTCTTCCCAGCTGATGTCAGGGTGGTTGAAGTCCCCCATGAGAACCAAGGCCTGTGATTGTGAGGCTGCTTGCAGCTGCCTGTAGAAGGCCTCATCAATTTCCTCCTCCTGGTCAGGTGGCCTGTAGTACACACCCACCGTAATGTCACCCGTGTGAGCCTGTCCCTTAATTCTAACC
>Ga0065711_1040985_pt1 | contig 16498 bp, 10 predicted proteins | sample Hoacrofraction12_FD_59098 | JGI IMG/M metagenome (GOLD analysis project Ga0065711, IMG submission 59098) | Hoatzin crop microbial communities from Cojedes, Venezuela - Epithelial fraction 12 v2 (version 2) | ecosystem: Host-associated > Birds > Digestive system > Esophagus > Crop | place... | reverse complement strand
GATGGTGGGGGTTGGCAGGGACCTCTGTGGGTCACCCAGTCCAACCCCCTGCCGAAGCAGGGTCACCCACAGCAGGCTGCACAGCACCGCGTCCAGGCGGGTCTGGAATTCTCCAGAGAAGGAGACTCCACAACCTCCCTGGGCAGCCTGTTCCAGGGCTCCGTCACCCTCGGAGTGAAGAAGTTCTTCCTCATGTTCAGAAGGAACTTCCTCTGCTTCAGTTTGTTATTTTTATGTTATTTGTTTTCCTGATTTCAGTAAGTTCAGAGGCTCCGTGGATGATTGCTGCGTGTATAAAGGGGACTGCTGCCAAGTTTTCGACGCAGCTCAAGAACTTGTCCTGCAAACTTAGAAACACATTGGAGAAACCTTCTGCGGAGATCGAGTAAGGGACAGTGTGGGACCTGGGATAACCCCCGACACTTGGGGGAACCCCACTTTGCACAGGGAGGTGCCCAGCCCCCCCAAGCTCCTCTCCCGCATCCCGAGCGGGAAGCCGGGATGTTTCTGCAGCCGGAAAGCACAGCTCCGGGGGCAGGAGGGGAGCCCACGGCACGGCTGCTCGCACCTCGCCCCTCCGCGCACCCCCGTTTCAGTCACCACCGCCCCTCCCCACGGTCCCCGCATGACTGGGCGCCCGCCGCACCTGCGCTGGCTGCGCAGCCGCCATTTCCGATGCAGATTTCATCGGCAGAGATGCAGCTCCTCGAGCACGCTGGGGTGCGGTTGGACACCGTCCCCCCGGCTCGGCAGAGACGACGGCAGGCGGGAAAGCCGTGGGCACTCCTGCCCCCCAGCAGAGCTGCTCTGCTGCAGGGAGACGGCAAAGGGGCAGACAAAAAGCCGGGGAACGCAGCAGCGTTTGCTCAACCACCAAACCACCCAAGGTGGGATCTGGAGGACGCTCACGTGGGCATTGGAGCAGTCCCCGGTCCCGGTATTTGGGACGGCACAAGGGAGGGAGGTGCAAGGCTTGGCGGGGGTCTATAAAAGACATTTAATAACGAGATAAAATGTGGGGAGAGGGAAGAAAAGGGTTTGTGCAGCAGGGCAGGATCACGCAGCAGCTCGCAGCTTTTTGGAAAGGGCCTCCTGGAGAGGCAGCGATGCCGGCGGCTGGGGTCAGCGCTCCGGGGAGGAGCGGGGCCGCACACCACAGCTCCGGGCAGGCGGCCACGTGCTGAACCCCGGCCAGAGCCGTGGGCTCGAAATGGGCCCTGCAGCACGCAAGGAATGCTGCGGCTTTGCCGTTTGAGATAAGCCATTGACGAATGACGAAAGTGACTTTCTTTAGCGCTTCCTGACCGTGATGTCAGATTTCCTCTTATCTCGCTGCCGGCACGGCTCGAAAGCACCAGGCGAAAAGTCCTCAGCAGGGAGCTGTGGGCATCTGCTTATCACAGCCTTCACGAACGGGGAAGGGAGGGTCTCTCCCTGAGAGCACAACTCACCTGCAAAGATCAGTTGGGAAATGCGTATCCTATGGTACAAACTTCTCAAGAAAGCCAAAGGACGTGTTTCCAAGCTGTGCTGAGTTCCCCCTGCACTACTCAGACGTTGCAAAGCTGCCTTTGCTTGCTCCAGAGAGAAAATCCAAGAGCACCCAAGTACCCAGCAGGAATCACAGGGCTTCAGCCAACATAACCCTGCATTCCGTCTGAACATGAGGAAGAACTTCTTCCCTCTGAGGGTGACGGAGCACTGGAACAGGCTTCCCAGGGAGGCTGTGGAGTCTCCTTCCCTGGAGATATTCAAGACCCGCCTGGACAAGGTCCTCTACAAGCTACTGCAGGTGACTCTGCTTCGGCAGGAGGGTTGGACTGGGTGACCCACAGAGGTCCCTTCCAATCCCTACCATTCTGTGATTCCGTGATTTAACACTGCACACGTCAAACCATAACCTTCACCTAATCTCCCCAAATGGCTCCGCCTGACCAAGCTCACCTCCTCATCCAGGCCTTTACCAGAATCTCAGGAACAGTAATAAAAGTCAAAAGCACAACAGAACAACCAGCAGCACCGATGCCTTCATGGCTTTGTTCCGTCTCACACTTCACCCCGTTGCCTCTGGTGGGAAGGAGCAGCCGCAGAAACGATACAAAACCTCTCTGCAGAAAATTTCCCTTCCCACCCACATTTGGATTCAAGTCGCAGCTCATCAATTACTTTAGATGGACAGATTAAATTTCGGGTTGTTGGACAGCAGATTTATCTACCGAGAAGTGGAGAACAAAATTATTTCTCAAACAATTTAGTGCTATTATTTCCCCCCCATTTCAAAGACGTTGCTATCAGAGCACTCACGGGCTCTGCAAATTCCACTTAGCAAGAGTGATTAATGAGCCCGAAACGCTGATGAGCGCTGACCTCCCCACAGCTTCTCCTTCTCCTCACATCCACCCACAAGCAAGGATTAGCCCTAGGGGAGTACCTGAGGCAGAGCAACCATTTATTTCAGCAAACACCACCCATAGCTCATCACGGGGAGGACTGGGGGAAAGCTAACCTGGAGCTGCAGCAAGCAAAGGTGCTCCCCAGCGAGAAGCATCAGCCAGAGCCGCTTGGAGGGGCTGCAGACCTCCCACATGAGCTCACTGGGAGCTTCCACCTTGCCCCACAGAAGCACAACACAAAGCCAGGGCAGCATCGCTGGGAGGCTGTCTGGCAGCAAGCTCAGCACCACAGCGTGCCGGGGTGGGCTGCCGAGCCCCTCTCCAGTCCTGCTCATGCTCACACCTTTGCTCATCATTGCTCTCACACCGGTCAGGCAGATAAAGAGCTCCCAGTTACCTTGCAGGAACCTCCCATCGCGATCTATGGGCTCTCAAAGGGAAGAGGTATCTCAGATAACAACACTAAGCTCATGAACTGGAAGCTGGAATACACATAAAATTGTAAAAACAATTTAAAAGGGGAATTAAAAATTTAACAAGGAGAGGTCCTGGAGTAACACAGTAGATGTACTGCAGTCCCAAGCCTCAGCCCCAGAGGCAGATGAACGGCTTTCAGCAGCCCTCAAGCCAGAGCTGGCACAAACGTTAACCAGAGCTCCTGGATTTCACACCAAACACAAACTACTGAACCAAGACGAGGACTGGAGGCAGACACCTCCGAGGTGGCAGACGTTAAGAGGACGTGGGAAGAGCGAGACCGAGCGCACGGGGTCAAATGATGAAATCCAAATTAGTCAGTGATGCAGAAGAAACGCTCAGTGACACAACAGCGAAGGTGTGTAGGATACAGCCGTGTCTGTGCCTTCCCTGCTCGCCGGAGGAGCCCGTGCGAGGGCAGCAGCATCGTGTGGCCCCCGGGGCTGCTGTCACCCCACCAAGCAGCCCTGCACGGGCCAAGCCCAGCGCTGCAGGAGCTCGTCCTCTTTTATCCTAGGAAAGTTTTGCTGACCCCTGAACTCCTGCCAAGGACCGCCAGGCTCGCTTCCTCCGTTACACATTCTCTGAAAGAGAAAGAAGTGGAAAAGGAAAAAACAATAATAAAAATCCAGAAGTGGGGCTAAAACCCCCATCAGGCAGCTGATGAGTCCAAGATAATAACGCGAGGCTGGAGGAGGAGACAAGGATCGAGCAGCATCCCCCAGTCTGGAGGAGGGAAGAGAAATCACAGGAAAGCCCAGATCCTCGCGTCCTCCGAGGCGAACTCCCGACAGCAGCGATGACCCCCTGAAGCCCTGTCCTAGCCCAGAGACACAGGCTGAGCCCTCCCTGGCAGCATGGCAGGGAGGTTCGTTAAAGCCCGTTTAATGAGCCAGCAGACCCCTCATCGCGCAGCGTACAGCCCTGCCGGGAGCGCTTGGCTCGGCGTCCGTCCATCCATCCCACGTCAGAGGGTCACCCAGCAGCACGCAGGGGCTTTAAATGAGCGGAAGGAAGCTCCAACTTCCCAAAGCAAACGGCGGAGCTGCAGCTGATGACAGTACTTCCCTCCTTTGTGGAGCCCACCAAGGTCTGCAAAGGCAGGGCTCTGCTGAGAAGGCAGGAATCGTTAAGGTAAAGGCGTTAATTGCAATGCCTGGGAGCGTTTTATCAGAGACACTCAGGGGGTCTGGAATTCTCTGCTCACACACCTCAGGTCTGGACAACCCAGACCTTTTGCCCAACCACACGAAATCCAGCGGGTCCGACAGGTTCAGCACGGGTCCAAGCCCCAGCCACAGGTTTGCGGTTTCTGTCACTAAAAACCTTGCCACTGAGGTTTTAGAAAACCCTACTCACATTCCCTGCATCACATCAGGTGGCTGAGTACTTCAGAGATTTATCTTTTAGATGTCCAAGCGATCCACAGAGCCGTTCCCAGGAACAGCAAGAGCTTCTTGCTAAATCAGACAGTTGCAACCCTCTCTGAAGGCCCTGGTCTTCACCAGCTCCTCCTTTAAGAAAGGGAATTTCAGGTTTCCCTACATGAAGGATAACAGTGCTTTGAGCCGTGGGTCTTGCTGTTACAAAATGAACGCATGAGAAGCGGCACCCCTTCCTCCTTTGCTACCCACCCCAACAGTCGCGCATTTCGGGAGCTGGATGGCGAACACGGACTCCCAGACTACAGGGCAAGTGGGACACCAACACATCCTTAATGACCCTGGGTAGCCCCAAGTTGAAAGATGCCCTTGTGTTATCCCCAAGCAGCATCTGCTGATGTGAAAATCCCTCCTCAGATGCTCTCCAACTCCAGTGATCCGCCCGGACAGCAGCCGTTTGCCACATCCCCAGCAGCACCATGGCGATGCCCGGGAGAGACCCGTGTTATATCCCTACATCCCTTGGACGAGACCAAACAGCAACAAGCCAGCAGACAGAGCCAGACCACACGTTGGCTCTTCCAAACACCCTCTCCATAAGCATAGACATGAAGATTTGAAAAACCAAATGCAGAGCAGCAGTTTTCTCTGCAGGTCCTGGCCTGCCCCAGAGCCACGTGGGGCTGGCTGCCGGGACGGGGGATGACGGGGCAGGGAGCAGAGGCTGTTTGCAGCCTGAGCTACGGCTAAGTGTAGGTAGACCATCAGGTATCACCACTGGGCTTTAGAGGAGAAACCTAGCTGGACCTTTTGAGGCTCACCAGTACCACAGGCACATACCGTAAAGGGATTTCTTTTTGACTTTCCCACACAGTCCAGGGTTAGAGCCTCTGACTCCCGCACCCCAGATCTGGGCTGTCTCTGCAGTACATTTACCAGCAGACTGCCAAATCCAGGCTTGGCTTTAGTGACCGACAAGGTCTGAGACTACAGAAAGCTTGGGAGCTGGAGAGCTTGGAAGGATTGCTCAATCTGCCCACATTTGGCACCCTTACCGCATAGTCCCCAGCCTTTTCCTCCTCTCGCTGGAAGACATGCAGCTCCATCAGGGGAACTCGGTTAAGAAAGGGGTGGGAAGAGAGATGTCTTGGCTTTTGCTATTGACCTGAAGCCCTAAACTCACATTTGCCTCACCGGGGCTAACACTTCACTCGTAAAACACGACCATAGGTAAAAGATGGGATATGTGAAAAAGAAATTATTATTACAGCTGATCAAGAAATGGGATACCTTCCCACACACTCAGTTTTCAGCAAAGAAAATTCAAAACATTTTCGCCAACCCTAAGCTTTAAGACAGGACTTGACCTGAACCATGACAAGCAAATTATAATACAGAATTCAGCTGCTGTTACAGAAAATGAGTAATTGCGTAATGGTATATAGTATTACACTGTAATGATACGCTTACAGAGAACTTTCCAAGCAGTCATTGTTCTCCGGCTCTTCAGGCTGGCGCAGGGAATCAGACCGTGATAAACTTTTGACAGGACAGCAATGGGAACAGCTACGGTCCGTCTCCGAGATGAGTAAACAGCAGCCAAGTCAAGAAATCAAGCCCTGTCACGTCCAGTATTCGGGCCAGACCCAAGAGAGGGAGCTCCACGCAGTAGCCTGCAAGTCTGGGCTAGCTCAAGGAATCCGCAGAACTCATTTTTGTCTCTTTAAAACCAAGCTGCCCCATATAAATGCTGAAGAGACAAGCTCTGAGACTTTGGCGGCAGAAGTGAACCAAGGCGTAGGATCTGAGGTAGCTGCCTGCAATAGCCAACTCCAATATCACTTCTTTAAAACTGTCAAAACAGACTATTATTAAATAATAACCACATATGTTTAATTGAAGACCTTTACATAAATTTTATAGGAGTCCCATATGAGCCTAGTTTTAAATACCCTTTGATACCTCCAGACCATCCCTGCTCGTGCCCCAGGCTGCCACCATGAGACACATCCTCATTTCAGGGCAAACTCCAGTCTCACCGCAGACACCGTACGCTTTTCTTTTTTAGAAGATCCCCACAAACCTTATTTCAAAAGTTCTGCCATCAGACTAATGGCATGTAATCTGCCACCATCCAAAAGACTTCTCTGGCAAGAGCTCACATGGATGTCACTGCATTATGCATGCACCGCAGGTAGACGCAATTTTTCTCCATACAGTCATGATTTTGGGTGACCCGCTTCCAATTAGCCTCATTTCACTTTCAGAAAGCCTCAGAAATCACACCCAAATGTGTCCTTTTCCTCGCTGCAAGAAGTTCCAGGTTACCTGCCAGGCAGCAGGAGCACCGAACAAGCCAACCTCCCGATAGACTCATCCCACCGAGCCGCAGCAGCGCACCACGCAGAGGGAAAGCGCCACCAAAAAGCAAAAACTCCGCCATGAAAAATATCTATAATGCAGCTTTTACCTTTTAAATTAGCGATGGAGGAAATAACGGCCTAGAACAATTGCAAACTTCTCTTGTTTTGAGGCTGGCAGAGCCTTGTGCTCCAGACAAGGTCTGGAGATGATGGTTCAGCTTCCAGATGAGTCCGGCAGAACCCGAAGCTGTAGCTGGTGCTGGCAGGAGAGTTCTGCATCCCAGAAGACGGAGACAGCCTGCTCGCGGCGACAGCGGCTGACACGCGCCCTGACACCGTCACACCCGGGCTGTGTTACACCCTCCTGGACGGTTGCCCAAGTTGCTCTCTACCCGCAAGGCATTGCTGAAATCAGGCTGACAGCGGGCTCGGTGAAAAACGGTTCCCAAACGCCACACCGGGGACCAGGATGGCATTATTAGCAGCAGACAACACACGCTCAGAAAACTCCGCTTAATGGCACCAGGTAATGATGCTGAAAGATGTCCCCCAGCTTCTTGCTACAGAAGTAATTAAAACCAGAACACTGCTTTTCACATTACGGATAACTGATGCAGACCTGCGTATGAAATCAAGCTGCACTTTGCAAGATTAAGCCCACAATCTGCTTTTAATAGGTCCCTCCACGCTCCTCTGCCTCGTGGCAGCGCGCTGGGGCTCTGCACCAACATCAGCTCCTCGCCGCAGAGACGGGGCCATCTCAGAGAGGCTCAGCACCTTCTTCACCCCCCAAAAGCAACAGAAACGGGGTCGCAGGGGTGCTCCTGTGCCAGCCGTGCCACGCGTCGCTCCTCCAGGCACGAGCTCCCAGCAAGGGGAGGTGGGAAGGGCTGGAAAGGGGTAGGAAAGACAGACCTGCACCACAAATCCTCTTACGCAAGAGGAATTTCCAAGGAAAACTCCCACATATTACAGGACCCACAAGCCAGACCTCGCTTGCAAGCCAGAGGGAGCAACCCACTGCAGACCAGCTCTTTCGAGCCTCCTGGGTAACTGGGAAGGGACCAGCATCGCATCCCCCGTTACAGGCAGCAGCCGGAGCTGGACCCAACGCTGCCAGCACCGCGAGCAGGGGCCTGGGGTGCTGCTCCCAGCCAGCGTGCGGATGCTGCCGGTCCCTGGGGACAGAGAACGGACAGGCAGCCTCGAGGCCCCGGGCTTCTTCCTCTCTTCGGCTTTAAATAATAGATGTTTTGTTGTATTTCAGTGTTGGGAAGAACCAAGGATGTGAACAGACAGTGTGAGCTGGAGAACAGGAAGGGCTTTTGTTTCTACCCACGGTTTAATGGAGGCTCATCAAGTTTTCTAGCTCCAAATGTCTTCTGCAGAAAATACAGATGAAACAGCGCGGCAAAAGCAGGACTGGGGGGTACCTGCTGTCTGCAAGGTGACAACCTACCAGGAACGATTCTAACGTGCGTGCAATGCATAGACAATTGCTTTGGGTAAACAGGTTGTTAAAAAAACCTTAATAGAAGGAAAAAGAAAAGGTTTTATAGTTTAACTGCTTTAGTGCTTGTGTTTCAGGTCCATGGACCAAGGCTGGAGAGACCCATGGGCAGACACGCACCAGTCCCCGGAGCTCTCTGCTGAGCGCCTGTGCCCACAGGATGGCCAAGCCAGACCCAGGGCTCCGTGCGCACATTCCTTGTAAAGATTCATTTCCATAATGCTCACAGGACAAGAGGCAGGACAACCCCTGACAAGGAGCAGGAACGTTGGTAGTGCTGGCACACGCCAGCCCGATCCCAGCCCGAGTGGTGTGGATTATACAAAGCCTCCATCACCGTCAAAATGAGACGAGATCGAACAAGGCACCTCCGGCTTCACGCACACTGCAACTGCCCGCATGTTTTTGATGAAGATATTCGTTAGCAGGACAGCCTTCCACATATTCAGCCCATCTTTAAGAACATGAAGGGAGACCCAGGGAACTAGAGGCTGCTGAGCCTCACCTCCCTTCTGGAGCGTGCCCTTCTTGGGATCCCTCTCCCAAGGGCACAACGGTAAATCAGGAACAACCAACACAGAGCCTTGCTTGTCCAACCCAACTGCTTTCTCTACAGAAAGAAGGGGGTAGACAGAGGAGGCTGGAGCCATGGATGCGACCACCACCTCCCTTCTGCACCGAGGGACCACGCCAGCTGGCGGAGCCCCTGCTACCCCGTATTGCCTGTCTATTGGCCGTGCCCAGGGGAATATAGCTAACAAATCACCTATTTTAAAATCTGAAGGGGAAGTGGGGGTGGAGAGAGACTAGCTGGGATGAAATTGCCCTGCGATATACCTCCCCCCACCCGGTCACAGAAATCATCAAAGTTTCAAATGATAAAACCGCAACTGGGTACTCAGAACTTCCCAGGCATCAGAAGAAGCCCCCATGAGTCTCTAACAGACTTCGACACGCTTCAGAGTAGATCCCAAAAAACTACTTGGCTTTCCCATAATAGCTCTGAATCCATTTCTGTGTATTAGGAAAGGAAAACCCATCCAAACACACAGACATTAACACTTATTTTTCTTGCAACCTAAAGTACTCATACTGCCTTTCATCATTTGCATTCAGAGTATCAGTTCCTCTCTCTTTCAACATTGCAAGGAAATTAATTAACTGAATAGTAACTGTAAGTATCGCAAAGCTTAGGAGGCTGAGACAGGAAATCTGAAGGTTAACCATCGTATTTAATGTATGCACGAGATAAAAATCAAAATGAACTTCAATCAGGGGAAGGATGGGGAGGCCAGTGGCATTACTGTGATGTTGGCTGTTTTGGTTTTTCAAGATTAGAGCCTACATTTTATCTTTACGATTTCAATTAAGCATTTTTCTCCCTTCTGGAGAGCAGAGACGGGTGTAATTCCTTACTACAGAATATCGAGCATCATTCCAAATCACTCAAGCATTGCAATTAAAGCCAGAAGCAAAGCCATCCCCCCTCAGACCTGGCATGGTAACTAAAGGAGACCCTGGATCTCGAAAGGATGCTCTGCTTTGGGCCACAGCAGACGCGGACCTGTCCTAACCAGCCCCACGTGTAGGCCTGCACATGGTGCCTCACCACGCCGCACGTGCCCACCACGCCGTGACCATCCTGTAACAGCAACACTGGAGCATGGTATTGCTGGGAAACACCACGTGGCAACGACTCCACCCACCCTGCCTCAACACTACCTGGCAGATCCTCAAATACTTCACAAACCACTGTCCCATCAGCCTTGGACACTCCACCACATCTACATTTCCCCCCCACCCCCTTTTTATTGCAAGAGTGGAAGGTTTGAAATCAAACTGCTCTGCTCCACCCTAAAGCAAGGTAAGATTCCAGATCATGGATAAAACGGAGATTTTTGCCTTTTTTGGAAAAAAAAAAAAAAGACAACAAAACCCCTCAACACATCCAGTGGCCACAGCACAGAAGGACCAGCTCCAGAATATCCACACACCCAACTCCAACTCCCTGCAGCAGGAGCCAAGCCCCTGAAATCCGTTAGCACACGTGGAACCCACAGCCCTTCTAATCCCTATTTTTGACCCACGCAACAAGCAGAACTTACTGGTTACGGGATCCTGGGACACGTGGGTAAGCATCAGCATGGGGAATGCCAGCCGCTGTCCCGCTCCCGTGCTGGGGACGCCCCAGCACCTCTCCCCCAACATGTGCACGCAGCATCGTACAGAAGCCACCCAGGGCTGATGCTCCGGCCCCACCGGCGCCTGCCAAGAGCCGCTCGGTGCAGGCAGCGAGGCGATGCCGGGTGATCCGGACGCTTCTCGGAGCGACGCGATTCACCCACGGAGCTCAGCGAGAGCCTCTCCTCCGGCACAGGAGGGGTTAGGAAACCCAGACCCCCAGCCTCCCTCACGAATGGGCGATTTGCTGGAGAATCCAACCATCACAGAGGATATTGGTTCTTCCTTCACCAGATTCACGCTAAGAACAAACCAAGAAAACCTCCTTGCCCACAGTCCAGGGCTGCCTTTCTTCTGCAGCCGGCTCCCTCTCCTGCAACAGATCACACCGAGCAGATTCTTTTCATAATTTCTGTGTCTGTCTGAGCACCAGGGCAGGCTCGGTTCTGGATTTCCAGGCGGATACCCAGCAGCACCAATAACAGCGCATGCATGCTTTGGGAAAGCAGAATTTGTACTTTTTTCTGGGAGAAAGAGATGGAGAAGGCAAGTGCCAGGGGGGTTGGACTAGACGACCCACAGAGGTCCCTTCCAACCCCTACCATTCTGTGATTCTGTGAAAGCTGTATTCAATTTTGGTTTAGCTTTACAGCTTGTCAATTATCTGAATTCACACCACGGGAAGAAAACATGCTAGAGAAAAAAAAAAAATTCACTTTCCATTTCAAGTTATTTTTGCAAAGGGGAATTTGATGAGAGACTCCAGCCAAAATTAATGCTGTGCTGTAAAGTTTCCCAAAGTGTAAAAAGATTTGGTGCCAGAACGAACTGAAGACATCTCTCTGCGGTGCCCAGCGCCAAAAGTCCCAAACGTGATTGCATCAAACCTCGGCGGTCATGGCTCCAGCTCCAAACCTCCCTGGATTTAGGCGCATCTCCATCCGTGACCTTCGCTTCAGGGAGAGGCTTAAGCTGAATTAAATGAAGGCGAGCTTCAATTCTGACCCAGTTTATTTTAAATCTCTCCCTGAGGATAAGACTATTTTACCTTATCTGGAATATTTCTCCCTCCTTCCCAAGCTCAAGAGGGAAATTTTACTGCCACCGCGCAGCTCCTACCGCAATCCAGCGCAGTCCCTCTTTGGCACGATGGAAACAGGCTACAGAAAATTAATCTACTGGCTACTTAATTTGTAAAGCTGCTTAAAAAGGTCAGATCCCCAGCTCATGAGAACCACCACTGAGAACAGATCCCAGAGATTACGGGCAATAAGGCTCTGGATATTTATATAAATTAATACATGGGGAGTGTAACAAGAGTAACAGGACCCTCTAATCTGGTACCTCCACTACACTCTTGGCACCTCATCACACTTGCTTATCTATGGCAGTAACACGACAGGGGTGAGCTCAACACTGGCATCAGAGGCTAGAGAGGGTCTTAGAAATCTTTCCCAAAATCCCTAGGTTTCAACCAAACAGCTCCGGCTCAGTAACTCAGGGAAGTCCTCCTCCCCGAGCCAGCCTAACGGGGCTAACCTATGCTATTTTAGTCTACAGAAAACATGCAAGAACACCATTTTGATAGGGTTTGGGTTTCTTTTTTTTTTTTTTTTTTGGAATAATGCTCTTAAATGATTTAATAGAAATTTTAGTGTGTGCATGCAGTCACAAACACTAACGCTCCTGCGATTCTGTAGTTGCCCCTGATTTACCCGCACTTAAGCGAGCAAACCAAACTGGAATGTCTCACTGGGAGACAACGAGAAAAGCCGGTTATCCCTGGGAGCTGACGTTTCCTCTCTCCATCCCTGCGCTCACTCGGGTCTAGTCAAACACAGGTATTTTCCTAGGACAAGCACTTCCCCTGGAAACAGAATTTAACGACGTATTTACCAGCCAGACACGAACAGTTACACCAGACAGCGCATATGAGCAAAGCTGACTCTCCTAATTGGAATATCTAAAATAAACTCTTGTGTAACAGCGTAATTGCATTTGCAGAGCCGGGAGTGTTAGGGAAGGCTGCGCTGCTTTTGCTGTGCTGGTCTAATTAATTTGGTACAACTTGAGCACGGAGATCAGGCCCCAGGGAGGTGCTGGGCTGGACCATTAACGCTGTATTTCATCAGGAGGGGTTGGGAGGGGAACTGGAAGCGGCATCCAACTCCTTCCTCGGCTCAGCTCATCCCCTTCCAACGCCACCCACCCTGCTTTAGTGGGTTGAAAATTATCCAGGCATGAAAGGACAATACTTGGAGCTTCTAATGGGAGAGGATCGATACATCTAAATAGGCAGTGGCCCTAGAAAAAGATCGCTGACCCATAAATTAAAGTTACTTTATTGACACGGTTAAGGCAGTGACAACATGTAGTTATATGGAGGCTCTTCATTTCCCCTTTTTTCCCCTTATTTTCCTAAGTGCCACCCAATTTAAGTTAATTTTTACTACTTCAGCTGCATATATTACTGAAGAAAAGTGACCTTTCTTCTGCTTTAAGTTAATCCTTCTCTTAGCAACGGCCTCCAACAACACATACACAGTGTAAAACGTATGGAGAATTTTTAAGCACAGAATTAAGATACAAGAACACACACACAGATTTTTGTCAGACCAACATACACGCAGTTCTGTGCAACCCAAAGTAGAAATTATTAAGCACATTTGTTTAGAACCCAGCATGATACTTTTTTAAAAGTCCTACAGCAAACATTAAGACAGGTCTGGCTCCCGTGAAAATGGCTATGGCACGCATTAGGCTGAGCTGTTAGGAATAAATTGCTCCTCTGCATACTGCAATCGAGACTATACAAAGAAAAAACCTGAAGGCTACATAGTATTTTACAGGGCCATAAACACCAAGGGAAATAAAACATCTTTCTCTAAGGTCTATGTTCTAACGCAAAAAGCTCTTCTTCAAAACAGCGCTTCCTCAGCTGCCGAGTGCCTCCGAGGGAGGGGAGCATCAATAACGACTCACGTAAAGGCATCAGGAGCCATCACTTCTCCTTGCATTCAAGAAGCAGACCGAGACTTTTTCTGGATGGCACTCCACCACGAGCAGCATTCCCTCGCCAGCACTCGAGGAGTGACCAACATCTGCCTGACGGCCATCTGGCAAGGGGCTCGCATCCTGGGGAGGATCAGAAAGCCAAGGCACTGCACAGCCTCCCTTGCTGTCGGACGAGTAACAACGGAGCCTTTCAGGGACCAAAGCCTTTCCACCTTCGGCTTTGTAACTTGACCCAAAGCACAGGTAGCCCACCCCAAGCCAGCCCACGGTGGCTCTCCCCAGACGTTCACAGGCTCGACCCCAAATCACCAAGTCAATTTGCGCACTCCCAGCTAAGGAGCGCAGACCGAGATCCCACGTACAGCTGACCTCCGTGCCCAGCCTTGCGCACCCAGGGATGCACACACCCTTCTGATGCATTATTCCCCAGCTAGGCAGAAGGGATCAAAGAGATTTAATTGAGATTTTAGTCCTCCTCCACTCCCAAATACAAACTCCTTCAACCCTAAGAAACTTTCTTCATATTGCCTTGTAAAAACCAAGGAACATCAAATAAAAGTGATGAAAATTCACCCATGATCTGAAAAGAAATTGCAGCTCCAGTTTTGGTTTCCAGCTGTCTCAGCTCTTCCTTGGTATCGAGCTTCTGGTCTAACTCAGACGCTCAACTTTTGAACTTCTGTCTCTCCTCCTCACCACAAGGAATGAGCTCTCAGCTGCTTCATACCCAGCCACAGAGTCTGGTCAACCACACATCCACACCCGTAGAGAAGGACTTCATGGTTACACAATCGCCGGGATCGCATCCTCCTTACCCATCGCCCACAGCCCACGTGATGCAGATATGGGAACACGAGAGCTAAGAACGACACCGCTCATGTTTCACCACAGACAACGCAAGCTCCTGGGAAAACAGCGACGCTTTCTTTGGTTAGCATGCCCAGAAATCAAGGAGGATGGACAGCCACAGCATCCAGGAATTACTGCTTCTACCTTGCACCACTTCCTTAACAAGACCACGTCCTCCATGAGCAGGTCTAAGGTCCCGCTCCAGGTCAGCGTGCCCCATGGACCAAACCAGTCCCACATCTGCTCATAAACCCTGGGGAGGGTTGAGAAAACCAGCTCAGCTCTCTTCTAGTAGTCAGAACCTCCTCCCCAGCTGCCATCTCCTTTAGGCGATGAGGTTAAGGAGTGCCCACACAACCAGCTTAGCCAGCAAGCCCGAAGAAGGGGCAGCGTCCAGCCAAGAGATGCTGCAGAGCAGACGTGGCAGCGGGGATGCCACACTTCTCTCCCAGACTCTCTGTAGCATGTTGTAAGCCTGGGGCTTTTATCATACAGCAGTGCCACAACCTTCCCCCGGTCAACCTTCCAACACCAGCGAGACTTCCTAGGGCAGGCCAGACGCAAGCCAGACTCGTGTTTGCAAAGGGCCCGGTACCATTTGGAGCTTTGCCCTGGAAGTCCATGAGTTAACAGAAGTAATGCAAAGAATAACCTCTAACTGTCTGGGGTTTTTTTTGAGTGTTCATGGCCACTAGTAAAGGAGATTCCTACAGAACCAGGGTCTGGAAGCAGCCCACAGTGTGCACTCAATCCCACAGCAGTAACTGAGTGCTGTCTTTTTGTGTTTTTTTCCTAAAGGTTGCCTTAAATCCCCAGAACTGTACTAGCGATACCTCACGTTTGCATGTTAGTCTGGGTTTGTTGGTTTTTTTTTTTTTTGTAAGCCACCCACAGAAAAGTTCTGCAAAAGTTTTTCCCAAAGAACAGCAGAAATAACGACGTCAAAACACCCAAGGAGAGAGCTGGGAGCCGCAGCAGCGACACGAACCCTGGGCTTTCACATCGGCTCCAGCCCCGTCAGCTCTCATTACCCTGCGATCTCCCAGAGCGCGGCCGCGAGGACGTCCGAGAGCCAAGGAGAAGAGGGTGGGAAGTGAGAAACTGAAATACATCTCCAGCCTAACGGACGCTGAAAACGTTAAACCCCAAAGAAACACACGAGCCAGAAAGCGTTTCGCTGCTCTCACCCCTGCGCAACGCCGGGCTGCGGGGCGGGATGGCCAGCCATCGCAAAAAGCCATTTCATTCTTTTTTTCCCCCCCAATGTTTGAGTAAAACACGAAGTGGGCGGAGGGAGGAGATGTTCTACATTTATTCTTCAGCACTCAAACACATGACAAAAGCCTGGCTGCTAACGTGACAAAGACACAACCCAGCAGTTATTAAGTCACCTTGAGCACAGAGACAAGTTAAATACCCCTTTTTGCCTCCAGTTTCCTCCCGTGCTCTGTCAGAGGGAGCTCCTCCTGCTCCGGCTACCGGAACCAGACTAATAACAGCCCTGCTTGGGTGAATAACGGGTTTCTGTGGAGCGATAACAGCACCTGATGCCTTGGCTGTATTATACAGGAACTTCACACCATGACACTGTCGCTAGGAGAGCCGTCGCTCAAAAAAACTCCAAATCGTCATCAAAAAAAACACTCAGAAAGGGGATTTGAGTAGTTCCTCCTTCCACATCTGCACAAGAGTGGTGCTCAGTGGAACACGGCTTTTCTCCTCATGCCCAGGACGAGAACATGCAAAACCTGGTGGCTACCAGGGAGAAGCCCTTCCCCCTGCCTCAGCTTTACCACCCATGCAAACACACGGCCTCGTCTTTGGCAGGTTCCTCTCTGCCCCCACGGAATTACGAGGCTGCTTTACACCTCCCGAAGTTTTACTCTCACTCTTTTTATTTACATCCAGTTAAACCAGATGTTTAACCCTGCTGAAGATTATTTTTTTCCATGCATGTAAAAGATAATGCTATTCACTTAGTCAGCTTTTGTTGGTGGAGCCCAAAGCTGAATGTGGGTTGATTTTGGGTTTATTTTTTTTATTATTTTACAAAGAGGGGAATTCAGAATACCACCTACTCATTCATCAGCAATCATTCTGCTTTATAAATTTTAAAACTTGGATATTTTAAAGTCGCTTTCAAGTCTATGAAGCTTTAGAGAGCACTTCAGTCATGTTTTTATGCATTTCCCCAAAGTAATGAAAGCAACAGCTTCCACACCTGTTTGTCTGTCTTCCCTCAAGGAAAAATTAAAGTCTCAACATCACAGGACTCCAGGAGCTTGATCTTCTGGGGGAAAAAAAAAAAAAAAAAAAAAAAAAAAAAAA
>Ga0065711_1040983_pt1 | contig 16498 bp, 12 predicted proteins | sample Hoacrofraction12_FD_59098 | JGI IMG/M metagenome (GOLD analysis project Ga0065711, IMG submission 59098) | Hoatzin crop microbial communities from Cojedes, Venezuela - Epithelial fraction 12 v2 (version 2) | ecosystem: Host-associated > Birds > Digestive system > Esophagus > Crop | place... | reverse complement strand
CTTAACCCCCCTCCCCCCCCGCCTTTGGTAAGTCATAACTTGGGTTACCCAAATCAATTTTAACTGGAAAAATTTCTCAAGATTTATTTCTTTACTATAACTGAAGGACATATTCTGATGAATGGTGTCATATCTTGGAAGTAATTTCCTTGGAGCTGGAAACCTTCTGCAAAGCTCTGAGTTGCTCTGTAGTGCTGCTAGTCAGCATTTTGTACAGGTACCGTAGGGTGGCCTGAAGTTGTTTATCCCATCTGTTTGAATAAAGAGAAAAGTGTGTGATTTTTAATGTGGAAGTTACTGTAAATCTTTCTTCCCCTTTAATAATGAAAAAAGCCCAGCCTTCTCTCAAATATGAGCAAGGCAACTTTTGTTAAGGATGTTAAAGCATTTGAACAAAAAAAGTAACAAGAGAATGAAAACAGGTGTGTAAATAGCTACAGCAATTGGTCTTGCTCCCTCAAAGACAGAAATTCATGTTCATTTATTAATTGAAAATGCAGATTTATTTTTCAGTTTAGGTATGGCCTCAAAGACATTGTGAGTAGTACTGTCACAGTAAGGGCTTAAAATATATACTTAGTGAATAAAAGATTATTTTATTTTTTAATTTCGAAGGGTAGTTTATGTGAAAGAGTTCCAAAGACAATTTAAACTGTGCTAGGAAGTGACTGCTCCTAATAGTTTGAGTCCATTTTTGGATATTGTAATTCAGTTTTCTGAGAAAACTCTAATAGCTTTAAAGACTTTATGCTATAAATTAGTTTGGAATTTTAATATGTTATTGTGTGATCTGCATATTGCTTGTGTATAAAAATATAATTTATTACCTTTGTTTAATCAGGGTGAAAATGTATTTAAAATAGAGTATGACAGCAGGCAGTTCTGTAAACCCTTCAGTGTTGTGTTGATGGCTATATAACATACTGTGATGGTTCAGAATGAAACCCATAGTGACTTGTGCAGCCAGCTGCAACAAATAAACATGTTTTACTGCCTACTATCATATTATGTTTACAGCACAGCAAACTGGCTGTCATCAGAGAAGCTTGGATGAAAACTTTTCAGTGAAATGATGTAACTGCTAATGTGATGAGAATTATCTTAGTAGTTTTATTTCTCATAAACTTGTGTCCTTTTGTCTGATTGCTTGATACAGATTTCTAACCATATTTTACATCTAAATTAATTGCAAAACAGTGGCTGAAGTAGGAGCTGCCATTTTTTTAAGGCCATCTTTTTTCCATCCAAATGAACCACCAGAAACTATAATCAGGATCTTGCCCCTGCCCACAGCTCCCCGAAAATCGCATGGCAGTGAATTGCAGGACTGCTGCTCTTTGCTGGTAGGTTTTGATGCATAGCAAGGTTTGGGGTGAGGTTGTTGCTGTTGCTGCCTACTGAGCCCATGGGCTGAGTTGTGCTGCTGGTGTTGGTGTAATTCCTGTGCTGCTGGCTGAAGATCTGCCTCTGCTGTAGGTGGGTTGAAGTGATGGGTGCCTGGAGCCTCCTTGGTGTCAGCTGGCGCTTGAGGCTGCTTAGTGCTTTTACAGGGCAGCACACAGGTGTTTTGGGTCATAAGCAGGAGGCTGTGGAGGTCGGGCGTGTGTCATGTTTTTCTTGTGATTCCCCTCTGGCTATGGAGCAGGTGAGCAAGTCAATTGATGGGTGAGAGTTAGTGCTTGATAAGCTTTTGGCACTAAACTAAACATCAGTCATTATTGCGCAAGGCAGCCTGGTGTTGCAAACACATCTTTCGTCCCGCACAGCGTTCCTGCCCAGAGGCTCACTTTTGGTCAGCACTTCTCTTTGCTAGCACAAGAGCTACCAACCACTTGCCGGGTTGTCTGCCATAAAACATACCTTTTGTAATCAGCCTATTGCTGAATTGCTTTTTTGAGTTATCACTGTTTGCTCTTCCATGGGCCTCTCTTCTCAAGAGGAGCTGCAAGAGTATTTGGCTATTCTCTTTCTAAGCCATGTCTTTATGCTGCCCCAGTTTGACAGTGTTACTGACTTTCAAGGATGTGATTCCAGTGTGTCACAGCACCCTGGCTTTCAGGTTATTCGGAGTAATAATTCACTTTGGACTTCATTCAAAATAAGGTGCCAAAGGTGCCTCCCAAGGAGTTTGGCTGGCAGCAGGCAGTTGCACATGTAATCTGTGTGTAACATCTGTGTAGCAGCGAGGCAGGGCATTGTGTGTGTACATTTTTAGAGTAATACTGAGCTAGTGCTTGTGTTGATACCGTACATGCATCGTAAGCATAGCAGAAGTCAGTAACACCTGAAGAAGTTAATGGTGGTGAGATTGTACAAGGCATAGGGTAGGTGAGTGGGTGAGCCGTAGCCTGACTTTCATAGAGGTTACAGGGGGAATTTTCTTGCATGTAATTTACGTCCAGCAAGAAGCGGTAGTAATTGGCTGTTAGCTATTTACACTGAAGCAGAACAGCCAGGGGGACCTAAATGGCTAAAAGCTTTTTGAATGAAGTGAGAGACCTGTCATAGAGAGCTTGTTCTTATGAACTGAAATAGCGTTCATGTAATTACATTATTGGTGAAGGTTATGTTTCCTAGTGGAAGGGAAGCAGTCCTTTTCTTCCAGTTGCTGTTCGTGGTAAATGAAAATGGAGTCATGTTCCATCATACAGTTATAAAGCGTTTGTGTAGCAGTCATGTGGCCGTGGGTTGGCCACAGCTTGGAGAAGTACCTGCCTAGACTTTCCTGTAACTGATTTTATGTGGGAAAAAATACATAATTAGGTAGAGAAAACTCAGCTTAGGCAGAGGGAGCAGAAATAAAAGTTCTGCTTCTTCCTGATTTGCCTTTGTAGGCAAGTCATTTCTTCTGGCAAACTGAATGATTCTCTCAGTGGCCGGACTCTGCTTATGCCTTTTGCTCTCTAGGAAGTACTTTCTGCCCCCTCTGCCTTTTAGCTGTTTGATCTCCCTGTTGTCTCCAAATAACCTGCAGGCTTCAATATCCTTGTGATGGCTCTTTTGCCTGCCAAATCTTTCCTCTGCTGAAGAAGCAATCTCTTACCTTCTTCCAAGGAATCCACCTCCTCTCCTTGTTTTACAGGAATGTATTGCTGCATACCAAGGGCTGAAAGAAAATGAGTGTAACCTGCAAGTTCTAATGCAGAGCGGGAAGTAGACAGTCCACCAGCCTGGTGTGGGAGGAAGAATATTATTTAGCAAGTGAGAATGTTTCTGGTACAGTTTTTGTAGCAGGACCATCTGGCTCTTATTAAAAGGTGCTGAGGAGTGTGGTTTTGATGGACTTCTCGCTCCCGAGCCATCACTGCTATAAAGCAAAGTAACCAAATTTGTCTTAAGTATTTTACTATAAACAGAGTGGAAGTGTGAGCTAATGCATTCTCTGTGTGTATCAGCAGGCCTTGCAGGGAGATGTGGAGGGCTGAAAATGTTTGCTGTTGCTTTTTGAGTGTAAGAAGGGAGGCTATCTGCTTGTAGTGTTCTTTACCTCTCTTTGTGTTAGAAACATGTCTTTTATTGCTTATGTAGTATATTTGCCTGATGCTTTCCTCCAAGGACGTAGCTGTTGTTGAGGAGTTCAGTCAGGAGGAGGTTCTAGTCATCTTCTCTTTCTCCTGCAGCTTCCTGCATTATCAACTGAACACAGCAGAAAACGCTCTTTACTCCTACTGTTTCACTAGCAAAAAGTACATGCATGTACATAGTAGACTTGTAGCATGCACTAGCTTTCAGGACTATGCTTGCAGCATACCGAGTGCCAAGGGCTCTTGCTGGCACCACGCAGAACCAAGGCAGTGCCTATACTTTGTGCATCAGTTCTGAAAAGCGGGAAGAAGCTGTGGGGTAGCCGCTGAGACTTCTCGTGAAATTTTAAAGGCAGAAGTAGCCTGCTGTGGGCGTTCTGCAGGCAAAGGAGCCCCTGAGGATACAGAGCAACTTTTCTTACATGTTAGGTTTGAACCAGTTAACTTGTCTTCATAACAACTGCAGGAAAATACGCAGGTGTGTAGAAGCTAGCTGTTGGTGGCAACAGGGAAGAGTAGCAGTCTCACTGATTTGAGAAGCTGAGGTTTCCTGTCATACACCTATATAACACATGAAAACAGCAGTATTCAGGAGAGCCAGCGTGCTTACGTCTCCCTGAGACGTCCTGAGTCTGCCAGGTTCAGGCTTAGGTACCCATGTGAGATTGATATTCCTAAATTCTCCTTTAGGTGTAATACACCAGCTGAATTCCCTGAAATGGCTTGAGAAGTAAGCAGTGGCGTTAGTAACCTTAACTTAGCTCAGTTTTCCAGCAAAGCTTAGTGGTTCCCTCCTCTGCTTGAAGGAGTCTGTAGCTGCATCTCTCACCTTCTGTTTAGCAAGCAGTGCTCCGTCTGTCCTGTGCATGTGGGGTGAGATGTGGTGCTCTTGGGACTAGAGAGCACGCACAGCGTTGGGGATGGCTGCTGCTGTTGTGTGAGCCCTCCTCCAGGAGGAAGGGCAAACTGACTTACTTAACCCAGTGCGAAATACATGGACAAGTGCCGTGAAGAGTGCCTTGTCCTCTAGCGGTACTTCTGCTACAGCAGCAGAAGAGCTGGTGCCATCATGCTGTGGCAGGCATGTTCTGACCGCATCGTTCAGGTTTGGCTACTCAAGATAGTCAGAGGCCAGAGCTTCTGCTGGTAGGGCCCAGGTGTACTGGAGTGCACAATGCTGCCAGGTGACAGAAATCCAGGTCTACTGAGGTGGTGGCAGTCCCAGGTGGGTTTGATATCAGGGATTTACTTGCTCTAGGAGCAGTCCTGGTGATAGTGTGGTGGCTTTATGCCTCTCAAGTGCCTGGTAGGTTAGGTACCCAAACACTTTGATGATCTGGGGTTTATAATTGAAGTGCAGTGAGTTTTATTGTTGTTTTACTGTTCAGGAAGCTGAGCATAGTGTTCATGGTGTGACTTTATTTGAATGAGAGAATCGTATTCTTCTAAATTTGACCCCAAGATAAATCTCCTCTCCTGTGTGTCAGTGTATCAGTACCATTATGTCCTGTACATGGCTTCAGATTATTATTCACTGGCTGTGTCCCTGAAGATGAATTCATGGTTTCATACAGACTGGTGGATATCACATGCGAGCCCTGAAAGGGTCACGGATTTTACCAGCATAAACCCTCCCTGTTGTTTCTGTGATATGTTGTGCAGTGGTGGGGCTTGAGCCAGCATTGGCATCACTCTACGGGGTGGAAGAGAAGGTATTCCAGGTGTAAATTATCCATACTGGAAGTGAAGATAATTGTCATTGGCTCCATAAATACTTGGACAACAAGCCAACTTTAAGAAAGTAGAAGTACAGTTTTGGGGTTGTTGTGCTGTTCGGATAAATCAATGCATGAAAAATGTTACTGATGATTAATCCTGTATTTAAATTATGAATGATCTTGAAATTTTTTAAACGTGTGATAAATGACTTTGTCTTTTCCTTTTAGTTGATGTCCATCAGCGTATTAGGTGTTTCTGCTTGGATGAGAGACTACCTGAATAATGTTCTCACTTTGACCGCAGAAACAAGGTAAAGCTTTCCTTAAACCTCTTAATCCGTGTGGATGATTAATTGCGGTATGTGTCATTCATTCTGTACGGCAAGTTTCCTAATTAGGATTTCTAGAATTAAGAAGCCTTCAGTTGAGCTAATTAGTTTGTTGAAAGGTGTATTTTTGTAACCATTTCTGGCATCAATTGAAATTAGAGAAGGGGGAAAGATATGAATTCAATCTTATTTTATTCCTGTGGCTTTCTCTTCTGACAGGGATCAATTTTTGGCCCTTTGCCAACATGTAACTATTATATTACTGTTTAGTTTTGAATACTTTATTCAGTCCAGAGATTTAGGAATGCTGTTAGTTTTATTACAGCAGTGCTTATGAGCCCTGGGGATGGAACAGGGCCTCATTGTGCTACATACTGTGCAAGTGCAGGACAGAAGATCGCCTTTGCTCCAAAGAGATTTTGCGTGATGCATTACTTTTTGATACCCGAATGCAGCATTTGACTTTAAAATCATGAAAAAGAGATTTCTATGAAACTTGCAAGGTGCTGGAAATAACACATCTGCTAATCCACCGTTTTCATTTTAACGGCTATAATACATTTTTCTTCTTATCATTTTTGTGTGATTATGCTTTTTTTTGATTATGGTTCTGATTGGTTTTAGGGTGGAGGAGGCTGTCATTTTGACTTATTTTCCTGTGGTCCACCCAGTCATGATTGCTGTCTGCTGTTTCCTCATCATAGTTGGAATGCTGGGCTACTGTGGAACAGTGAAAAGAAATCTGTTGCTCCTTGTCTGGGTACGTTTCATAACTTGCCAAACCAGCTAACTTCTGCTTTGCTTCAACACTGTAAGAAAAGTTTTAATCCACAGGCACTAGATAAATACTGATTATTTTTTATTACTCTGTTGAGTTATGGTATCGGTGAGGAATTGTAATTGCAAAGCACACAGTAGGAAATAATTTATTGCCTAGACTGCATTATGCTATGACTGAAAGACAAGCAATGTCTCACAAAAATCCGCTTCATTTAGTAGAGGAGTTACTGAAGGGAAAAATAACTCAAACTCTTAAGTACTAATAGTTATAGGAACATGAGTCTGAGTGCTCTGAAATAAACTCTTATGCTACCCTTTTGACTCTTGGCTGTGCAATAGCTAAGTAACTTAAACTTTGCTTTATCCCCACAGTTGATTGTGTGTATAAAGTAACAGCATTTGTAGCTGATGAAAGTTAATTCTGAGTGCATTCAGAAGCTTTGCCTTCTGTTATGTGGATGTGGAATTTTGCAGTTGCATTTGGGTGTAAGCAAGTTTAAAAATAAATTCCAAGTACCTAGCTTTTTGCTTTGGAGGCTACGCAGCAGCTGAAAAGCAGTAGTCTCTGCTGCTCAAGGCTCTGTGTACAGTTCTGTGACGAAGCTTTGACTGTCAAATGAGCCAAATACCTGTTTCTTCATCTGGAAGTCAGTGAGTTTGAGCGCAATAAAAAACCAAACCAAACACCAAAAAAACCCCCAACCAAAAAAACAAACCAAAAAGCCCACAAACTTGCACAATTTTAAAGGTTTAGAGTTTAAAAATATTTAGACCGTTGGCAACACTGGGATCAAGGAGTGCCATGTACCTGCATGCTTCTTAGAAATCCAGCTGGTAGCCCTTTGCAGAGTTGGGTTTTGTCTTTTGACATAGACTCAGAATGATTTGGGTTGGAAAGGACCTCAAAGATCATCTAGTTCCAACCCCCCTGCCATGGGCAGGGACACCTGCCACTAGACCAGGTTGCTCAAAGCCCCATCCAACCTGGCCTTGAACACTTCTAGGGAGGGGGCATCCACAGCTTCTCTGGGCAACGTGTTCCAGTGCCTCACAGCCCTCATAGTAAATAAATGCTTTCTTATATCTAATCTAAATGTACCCACTTTTAGATTGAAACCATTGCACCTTGTCCTGTTGCAACAAGCCCTGCTAAATAGTGTGTCCCCATTTTTCTTACAAGTCCTCGTAAAGTACTGAAAGGCTGCTATAAGGTCTCATCAGAGCCTTCTCTTCTCCAGGCTGAACAGCCCCAACTCCCTCAGCCTTTCATCATAGGAGAGGTGTTCAAGCCCTCTGATCAATTTTGTGGCCTTCCTCTGGACCCGCTCCAGCAGCTCCGTGTCTTCCCTGTGCTGAGGGCTCCAGAGGTGGATGCAGGACTCCAGGTAGGGTCTCACCAGAGCAGAGGGGCAGAATCACCTCGCTTGACCTGCTGGCCATGCTGCTTTTGATGCAGCCCAGGATACAGTTCGCCTTTTGGGCTGCAAGCGCACATTGCCAGGCCACGTTGAGCTTCTGATCAGCCAGCATCCCCAAGTCCTTCTCCTCAGGGCTGCTTTCAATCCCTTCATCCTCCAGCCTGTATTTGTGCTTGGGATTGCCCTAGCCCGTGTGCGGAACCTTGCATTTGGCCTTGTTTGGTCTTCATGAATTTTGCAAGAGCCCACCTCTCAAGCCTGGCAGGGTCCCTCTGGGTGGCATCCCTTCTCTCCAGCTTGTTGACCGCATCACACAGCTTGGTGTTGTCGGCAAACTTGCTGAGTGTGCACTCGATCCTACTGTCCGTGTCGCTGACAAAGATGTTAAACAGCACCAGTCCCAATACCAACCCCTGAGGAACACCACTCGTCACTGGTCTCCACTTGCACATCGAGCTGTTGACTGCAACTCTTTGAGTGTGACCATCCAGCCAATTCCTTATCCACCGAGTGGTCCATCTGTCAAATCCATGTCTCTCCAATTTAGAGACAAGGATGTCATGTGGGACGATGTCAAATGCTTTGCACAAATCCAAGTAGATGACGTCAGTTGCTCTTCCCTAATCCACCAAAACTGTAGCCCCACCGTAGAAGGTGACCAGATTTGTCAGGTGCGATTTGCCCTTAGTGAAGCCATGTTGACTGTCGCCAATCATGTCCTTCTTTTCCATGTGCATTAGAATACTTTCTAGAAGGATCTGCTCCATGATCTTGCCAGGCACAGAGGTGAGACTGACTGGCCTGTAGTTCCCTAGGTCTTCCTTTTTTTCCCGATTTAAAAATAGGGGTTTATGTTTCCCCTTTTCCAATCAGTAGCAACTTCACCGGACTGCCATGACTGCTGAAATATTATGGATAGTGGCTTAACAACTTCATCTGCCAGTTCCCTTAGGGTCCGTGGCTGCAGCTGATCAGGTCCCATGGACTTGTGCACCTTCAGTTTCCTTAGATGGTCTTGAACCTGATCTTTTCCTACAGCGGGCGGCTCTTCATTCTTCCAGTCACTACCTTTGCCTTCTGTGACATGGGCAGTGTGGCTGGAGCACCGAGACAAAAAAGTCATTGAGTACCTCAGCCTTCTTCATATCCTGGGTAACCAGGTCTCCTGTTTCCTTCTGGAGAGGGCCAACATTTTCCCTAGCCTTCATTTTATCAGCAATCTACCTATAGAAGTTTTTCTTGTTGCCCTAGACGTGAGGATGAGCAGGATTCTAAGCAGGTTATAAGCCGGAGAGAGTGGGAGCAATGGATGTGAAAGAGATGCATCAGACTTTACTGCCGTAATTGCAGTAGGAGAAAGTGGACAGGTAAAATCATTCAGCTCTTGAGAATATCCAGGAGTCTTATACAAGTAGAGTTGGACTCCTGCTGTTTCTTCACTGCAGTGGGTGTTGGGTTCTCCCTAAGTGCATACGGCTGCATTTTTCTTGTGGATCTCTGTGGGTACATGATACCTGGACCTCACAAATTTTGCACAAAATTACAAAAAGAAAAGTGAAAAGTTGGCTGAGATTTATGAAACCTTTACTTTTTTGCGATAGGAAATATTCCAACTGCAGCTAAAGCAGTCAGGAAACTGTGTGGGGTTTTGTATTAAGATGTCTTTTTATATTTGAGAGGGTTGGACTTAAGCTTTATTTGAGATTTCCGGCTGAAGATGTGCAGCAGAAGTGTTCCCTAGTTGCAAGAGGGCAATCTGTATACTTTATAGGAATATAGTAGTCATGCATTTTTTGTTTCTAGATCTTAATCTTGCAATGTTAAAGTCAATGGGAACAAGTTCTAAGACACACTACTTAGTTATGAACACTTGCATAAAAATAATGGATTACTGTAATTTCATACCATATAATTAATTATCTAGTAATCTTTCTTGCATACTTTAAAAGGGCTTTGTACATATTTTTGTTTCATATAAATAGTGAAAGTATTAAAATAATCATAAACTTATCAAGCCCTTAATTTTTATGGTGAGGTTATAAGATTATTTTCATAAAGTGTTTTTTATTTTATAGAGGTGATATTTTTTAGTGTGAATTAAAATTAATTAAAAGGGTAAAGCAACTATATGATGTAGACCAATGCTACAGAGTATCTGGGAAAAAAAAAAGGTATTGTTTTTGGTATAAACCATGATTAAAAAGAAAATAAAGTTAAAACTGGTTTTGACCTTTAGTTTATTTAAACTTCCAGTGAAAAGAAGAAATAATTTATAGCGTTTAATGCCATCTGGAAATAAATTCTTTAAAGTATGTTTAGGCAGTCAAATTATACTAAATCAAAACAAGACATTTCTGTCACTTTAAGTTGCAATTTTTCATTTTCAGGAGCCTGAGAATTTGTTCTTGCTAAGCAAACTGATAAGCAAAACTAAACTACTTCTTCCCAAGTATGTCACTGTCTTTGATTAATTGTTAAATGAACGCCATTGTGTTACACCACAGAAGTACGCGGACAGAAGTCAATGCTTCATTCATCAGACTAATCAGAAAAGTGATGGATCAACAAAATGAGCTTTTGTACAACCAGATGAACTAAAAGAAAAGAACCTTCATGTAAAACATTAGCAACCTCTTCAATCATGCTTTTAATCTTCTTTTTAAAGTACATGAACAGCCATAATGATGGCATGCAGAGAGATTTGGATGCAAATTCCTGGCAGCATGCTAATTGCTATGCTAATGTTGTTAATTGATTTGGATTTCTGGAAAAATCTAACAAAGCATAAGGACCACAAAATATATATATTATGGTGTTAGATATTTTTAATACAACTGAATATATAGTTATTTTCTTTTTTTTTTTTTTTTCGGAAATTTTTCTAGCAATTAAATGCTTAAAACCTTCCCAACTTCACATGGGAGATAAATATAAATTGAACTAATGTGTACTCAGCTTAAGAGTAACAAAATAGAACACTTCAGTCTGCTGAGGTGCATAGTCCGGATTGTTTTTAGAACCAGCATTTTAAAACTATGATAATTTATTTTTAAATGCTTCAGGAATGCATAGTCTTCAAGGCTGGTTGGTATAAAGAGCCCATATGTACCATAAGTGTCTTCAATATTTTGTTGTGTGTCATGAGTGACCACAGTGTCCTCATGTAGAATCGGTTGGATGCCAGCCTAAATTGGAAGATCTGGACTCCTCCAAGTCACTGACTTGAATGTATAAAAAGTCCAAGGATGAGAAACTAGAGTCCAGGTTTTATACTGCTTGTTACAGACAAGATTCTTTAACTTATTTTTTTTCAAATCCAGAATCATCCTTTGCGTCTTCAGTTGTGAGGCTGTATACATTTTGGATTGTTTTTGAAGTATGTTATGCACATAGCCTGACTGAAAAAAAACAACAACCAAACCCAAAACACACATGCCGTATATTCTTTAAGAATAGTAACCTCAAAGATATGTGAATTTTTTTTAAGTTCGTGTTTGATTAAGACAGCAGGAGTAAACTCTTGCTTGACAAGAAGAGCTTCATGGAAATCCCAATCTAAATATTTTCCTGGCTGGAGTTTTCATGGCAAATTCTGACATTTATGAGTTTTCTGTAATTACAGCGTTCAAGCAGCACAGGATTCAAATTTCTCTGCATATGTTGTCACAAAGGAGAAAACTGATCAAAATATTTGATTGTCAATAGGGCAAATCCTTTTACTGTTTTTTTTTTTTTTTAAATTGTAAAGTTGGCAGAGAAATAAACATTGCTAAGAGCTAAACGTTAGACCCTGTTGGTGTGTGGTCAAACAGCTTGTTAATTCAGTTATGGCAGAACCTGATTATAAATTGGAACTTGGCAGACTAAATTGTCTGTTAATTGAGTTGAAACACAAGCAGACAAACTGTTATTCAACTAAACTGATCTTTTCTTTAAAAGCAGGCAAATATCTCATAAAGAGAAAAAATGAAATGATACTATGTTTTAGTTGAAAAAGTAAACTGGAGATGTGTGACGAACCTAATGTGGATGTGGTTGTTTCATGTCAGTAGTTCTCAGCCAGCTAAATGCACTGTTGGTGAAAGTGGTTTCTGTGAGGTCCATCTGAAAAATGACTGGGAACCACTGAGTGTGTCACCACGTGGGGCAGATTCTTCTATACCCATACACCCACTTCAGTCCATGTGGAAGCAGGGGTGATAGAGGTGATTAAATTTGGATGTCTGCTATGTTGCAGGGTATCAATAACTGCTACTGTCTTCAGAGAAGGCAGTCTTACTCTGTGTGAATTGTTAGCTGCTCTACGGTACCACAGCACCAACTATTCTGCAGTACTTGTGGCTACAGTTGGAATGAATTAGTAGAAGAGTTTAGTGATAATTAGTTTTTTGGGCTTTTTTTTTGTGTGGCAGGATGTGCTTCTGCAGTAATGCATAACAGAAGTTGTTTGTTCTGTAATAATAAAGGATGTTTGTTCTGATCCATTTGGACTCTTACTGCAGTCACAGCTGCTCCAGTACCTTGTACTAACATTTGGCGCTGGAATTCTTATTTACCAGCCAGAAGTATTTCTTCATTATTTAACTACTGAGCGTTGGAAGGGAAGAAACAACTGACAAACATACTTGGTGTAAACCCATACAGTTTAGAATTAGACAGGACAGTCTGAGTTAATTTTCGTATTTTGTGTCTTTTATCAGCAGCTCATTTACAAATGTGGTGAGAGCAGGAGGAAAACAGATTCACGAGCCAGGTTGGCCCTCCTTATTGAAAGACTGGTTAAAGTGAGTTTATAATCCTGTAGTACAGGTTTGATGAGAAGCCAGTACTGTGCTAAAACTCAAATTCAGATAGTCAGTGCTTAAGTAAGGGACTGGACATTTAGGTTACATTTTGAAGTGCTGCTTGGTTGGTGTTCCACTTGTAAAAGAAAATACACTTGAAGTTCCCCAATTTTTATTATACTCCAGTAGTTTCAGATATGAGCAACTTTCTCAAGAAAATAAATACAGAGCTTTTTTTTTTTTCTTTCTGTATGTCTGATTTTCAATTCAAAGGTGAACTGCTTGAGGAGATGCCTGTACTAATCATTACTAGACATCTTTTTGCCTTGAAACGGGATAGAGGGTAAGCTGCTTTCCTGTTCAGATCAGGGTTTTTAAGATTCAAACAAAATGTTAGATTTTTGAGATGGGAGTTAGTGATGCCCCCAGTGTCACCACAGAGCAAAGCTGGACTTTGCGGGAGCGAGTGCACTCTGCAGGGCTCCCAGCGGGGTAGAGTGGACTCCATCGGTCCTACGGTCCAGTGCCCACCTCTCCCTCTGCCTGTCTAAGCATGAGGGGTGTTTTCACAGAATCACAGAATGGTGGGGGTTGGAAGGGACCTCTGTGGGTCATCTAGTCCAACACCCCTGCCGAAGCAGGGTCACCTACAGCAGGCTGCACAGGACCTTGTCCAGGCAGGTCTTTAATATCTCCAGAGAGGGAGACTCCACAACCTCCCTGGGCAGACCTTGTCTTCTCCAACATAAATGTAGAGCGCCATGCGTGTATTTAAAAGACTTTTTCAAAGGCAAGTGCTTTGAAGCAGTGCTGAATTTTCTAAACTAGGAGCGAGAGTGCTTACAGGCGAGAGATACAAGTTGTATAGCATTATGGGTAATTGGGGGGCATTCGGGTATGAGGAGTGCTGCCTGCTGAGCAAACAGCAGGTGAGAGCAGTTGTGCGTTTGAGCAGCATGGAGGCAAGAGCGTTGGGGTGGAGGGCCACGACAGAAATTGAGCTGGTGGGAGTGTCCAGGTCTTCTTGCAAATGCTTGGCTGAAATCCATGTTTGCTGTGCTGTCGGTGGTGATCTGCTTCTTTCAGCCTGGCACTTAGCAGCTGCCTTGAACACACAGCCATGCTGTGCCAGAGCAGAGGCAGCCCGGTACTATTTGGCACAGTTATCCAGCGGCTCAAAGTAAAACTGTCCAGCCCTTTGAGGGCTATTCAGGCAAATGCCTTTGACTCGCGACAGCAGGGTTCGACAGTCTGGTTATGATGCCATCAATTAAAATTGGGCGTTTTTGCATGATTCTGCAGTAGTGAAGAGCTACTTGCTCATCTTTTTGGAAAAAGGTACAGTTCTAAATTAAAAGGTAAATATCTGTTGACAGGAGCCATTTTGTGGTTTCAGTATGTTTCCAGCATGAAACATGCTGCCTGGACTTCTGTGACACACTTCTCACTGCATGCTGTACCTTCAGGTTCACCTGATAGGGGTGGCTGCTTTGCCTACTCCTGGGGACACGTGTCCTGAGTATTAGTTTTGCTAGGTATCACCATGTCTGGCCTCATGATGCAAAGCTTTTGGAGCAAACCTTGTTCCTTTTATCTTATTTTTTCCAGTTTTCCCCCATTCCCACTTGTTATGCTGTTAACACTGCTTCCTCCCTCCAAATGCTTGAAAGTCATGGATTCCCAGGGCAGTAAAAAAGACTGAAATGGCTCCAGAGCTGAAAAGGGCTCTGCAGGGATACCTCCTGGTGAACAGAGGAGGGAAGGTAGTAATAGAAGGTTGATGAAGTGGAATGATGGAAGTGGGTACCAGGAAGCTGTAGAAAAGACGGGGATTGATACGACAGTAGGTTCAAGGGACTGGGGTTGTGGAGGCCAGAGAGCTGGGAGTGGTACCAGGGTGGGAATAAAGCAAGCTGCATCTTGACTGAGAAAAGAAGATGGGTAGCTGCTGAGATGATGTGTGGTCTTGCTGCCGTAGTGCTTTTTTTTCCCCTCTGTCCTTCCCAGCTCCTCTTTTCTCATTGCTTGTTTGCCCAGCTTTTTACCTCTGCTGAAAGGAATGGGGAGTGGGAGAGTCCCTGAGAGCAAGGAAGGAGTAAATGAGTAAACAGATCTACAAAGCCCAGCCATGTCTTGTCTGAAACCCAGCTGAGCCTCAGCGGTGGGGCATGCCTGACGCTGTGGTACAACTGCATTCTTGTTGCCGCAAACTGAGTATGCAGTGGATGTCCTGTCAGGTAAATTCACCGCTTTTTCTTGTCTAACCACAGAGACACTTGGCTAGGTGCACGGGGGCTGCGGTATGGGCTTTATATCTAGGAGCACTTTTTCACTCAAAATGTTGAGTGTTTGTACTGTTTTGGGGTGTGCTGAGTCAGAGTTATTGTGTCTGTCAACACTGAACTGGGCTGTTTTACAAGGAAAAAGGATTTTCTTGACCAAAGAAGCATTTTTATGGTGTTTAATTTCCTTGATAGAAAATGAAGAGGGGTTAGAGAGATGTAGGGTTCTGTGTTTTGAAATAAGGAGAGAAAAAGGGGGAAGGGAATATTGTAAGCCCTGAGGAAATTATGGTCTAGTGTCTATCTTTACCTATGTCCTGTTCAGTGCTTTACCATGACCTTGCAATGACCTTTATTCCTTGGAGTTCATTGACTTTAGTTAATGGTAATTCAGTCTTGGGCAAATAAATCCTAATAATTGTCTGGAGTGTGCATTTGCTTATTTCCAAAGTAATACCTGTTTCCTTATAGAAACAAAGATTAACTGTTAAAGTAAAAAGTTAAACCAGATCATTAATATCTCATAGAAGAATGGAGGCTGTGAACAAAGTTCTAACTATCCATAAATAATTTTGTTCAGTATTTAAAAAAGCAAATGGGTCAATCAAAAGAACTTGGACACATACCATAGAAAATTAAAATGTTCATTGCCATAAAAATGTTTTTTTTGATTCAGAAAATTAGCTGTAAAGGTTTTGGAAAAAGTGATCATTATTTACATAGAACTTGGACTTTGCAAAGGTCACAGGCTTTAAGACACTTTGTACAGATTGGCAAAATTCGGTGATCTGGGAAACCAAAATCTAAAATAATAGGTACTTGATCATTTTGCTGTGGAATGTGTTTATTCTGAAGAACTGGATGGCATTCAGTAGCTGATGATGTAAGTTGGTGATTTCAGCCCATTTCCTTGTTGACTTGTGACTGCGTCTCACAAATTTCTGCGTTGTCAAGCAAGTAACCCAAATTTTAAATTGGAATGACAAATGAACTGTTAATCCCTTCAGGGCAGGGCTGAGGAAGCTGGGGAGGAAGGGGGGGGCAGGGGAAATTTTATGCTGCCAGAATGGATAAACAGAGGATTTCAGCTTTCCGTACAGCTTGTCTGACTCCATTTAATGAGTGTTGCTCTGTTTTTAAGAAGTATAGCTGGATTAATCATTAAAATAACCTCGTTAGTTTTTAAACTGTAACAAAAGTAAAGGGAACCATAGCTGGCAGCTTACTGAGGGAGGAAGGACTTTTTATTAAGTTTTGCCCAGAAAGAGTCTGGATCCCATTGGTGATCCAGCAGTGGTGGTCATCTGACATTTCTCAAGCTGCAGACAGATGTCTGGATGGCTTGCATCTTGGAAGAACAAGGCTGACGCTCTCAGGCTGTTAGCCATTGGGAAATGCTATGCAAAACCCTCTTAAAATCTTCTGGCATCTGTTTTACATACCATATACTCTGATCTTTTAGAGATTCCCGTAAGGTTTCATTCTGCAGCTGCCTTACCCTTGGAATCTCCTTCAACCCCTGCCCTTCGCCAGAGCTTTCCTTGCCATATGGACCACATTGCCCAAGAAGGTGGTATGATCGGAGGAGGCTGGACTTGCTGATGAGCTACTCTTCATTTGCTCTGACATAAGGGTTGTGGTTTTTCTTGAGTCCGGGGGGGAG
>Ga0065711_1040982_pt1 | contig 16498 bp, 12 predicted proteins | sample Hoacrofraction12_FD_59098 | JGI IMG/M metagenome (GOLD analysis project Ga0065711, IMG submission 59098) | Hoatzin crop microbial communities from Cojedes, Venezuela - Epithelial fraction 12 v2 (version 2) | ecosystem: Host-associated > Birds > Digestive system > Esophagus > Crop | place... | reverse complement strand
GGGGAAGGGGAAGGGGAAGGGGAAGGGGAAGGGGAAGGGGGGGGTTGCATCTGCCCAAAGGATGTGTCTGAGATGAACTGTCTGTGGGAGGTGCCCAGCGTGTCCTTTTCACAGCTTCAGCCTCTGTGAGTCATGGTTTGTGGCCTTTTGGCTCTCCCTTCACTCTCACCTTTGCAGATTTCGTGGGCCCTTGCCAGAGGCAGCCAAGACTAAATCGGTATGGTGTCAATGATGCACCCCGTAGATGCTGGGGTCCTAAAGCCGGGGGACCCTGCAGGTTGGGCTTTTGCAGCTACTGTGAGCCACTTCTAGGCCACATCCTCATCCAGTGAAATGTTACATCATCTGACATCAGCTGTTGTCTCTCATTTGTCTCTCTGGGGAAGGACACCAGGCTAATTTATAGCCCTTCATGAGGCCCGCTCTCCTGGGAGGTTTGCTGTGACTGGAAACTTCAGCAGCCACCAGTCACTCAGCGGGACGTGTCCCACATCTTTGCAGTGGTGAGGTGGCACAAGTGACTCACGCAGCATTTGGTCACCGCAGTGGGAGAGGCGACTCGGTTGGGTGTTGGGCAAGTTACAGTCCTGAACGTGGAGACTGGGGATCTTCCACAGGACATGTCCTTCAGAGGTCCTGTGACACTTAGCCAGCCAGCTGGCTCATACTGCCAGGAAATCAGAGGAACACTGAAATCAGCAGGGAGCTCTGGTGCTCTCTGACACTTCCTCTGCTCAAAGCAGGCTAACCCTGATGTCAGGTCTGGTTGTTCTGAGCCTTGTCAGTTTGAGTTTGGGGTATCTCCAAGACCTGCAACACTGCCAGCCCTGTGGTCCCTGGCTGCACCCCGCTGGCAGGGAGGCAGCTTTCTCTTGCATCCAAACGTAATTTCCCCTGTGACAACCCTTTGTCCAGACGATGGTAAAGAAAACGAGTATGTCCATCTTCCTGTGGGCATCCTCCTCTGTGGGCACACAGGGACAGCAGCAAGAGGTGAGGCCACAAAGCACTGTGCGCCCGTTGGTGAGGGGTCTTTGGGGCAGGGAGGCAGCTACGTGCTGTCTGACTGCAGGAGGAAGCAGCAAGGAAACCCAGTCCCCGAGTCTGTGCTGGGGCTGGAGCCAAAACAGAAAAAAAGGGCTTCCTGAAGCTCAGACCTGCCTTGCTGGCCCTCCAGCTCTGCCTCCCTGCTGCAGGGTGACCGGACAGACGGACGGCGGTGGGGATGGGGCTGTCTCGCTCTCTGCCTTCCGCAGGCAGCAGTGCCGGGATGAGGGTCTCCCTGCGGTCGCAGCAGCAGGCAGTGGCTTGGAGCCATGCCTCCCAGGTGGTGGTTCGGCCCACGGCTGGTTTTTTCCGGGGCTGGCAGAGGTTGGTATGCAGAAGGGAGTATGACGGCATTTCAGGCGTGATGACTGTGGTTTCCATGGCAACCTGCAGGCGTGAGTCAGCATCTCCCTGCTGCGGTGGCCGGGAGCGCGCAGAGCTGCCTGTGACCAGCTTCGCTGTGGGCATGGCAGACGAGAAGGCAGTGCTGGGGCAGGGGGGGGAAGTGTGTACAAGGTCTGAGCAACCCTGAGAGCAGGAAATGCGTCAGAGAGGATTGAATCGGTTTTTCTGCCAGCTAAATGTGGAGATCCCTTTTGCAGAATGGGTATTGCTCATGCCCACCTGAAGGATGCGTGCTCTGCTTAGCGTGAAGCTCGTCTTAGCTTCCTCCAGGCGTATCTGCTTGTGCTCTTGCCATGTGCTGGCTGGGGCTGTGCAGGTATGCAAGCTGCTGCGTCCGGATACACACTGGCTCAGGCCCACAGGCAAGAGCAGCGAGAGGGCAGAGGCATGGTCCTTCCCTAGGCACAGAGATAATTGTCTCTGCAGCTGCAGCAAGAGAGCGGGAGCCGTCAGTGTGAAGGACTAGCAAGCACTGCTTTGTACGCTGAACGTGACCCACCGCAGCTGAGGCCCTGCACGGAGTAGGGAGCTGCGAATCACCATTAGCAGCAGCAGTGCAAACTCCACCTTCTGCTCCTGTGGGAGCCAGAGGGCATGACAGCCCCCAGGCAGGTCACCATGCAGCCCTGGCCTGTGAGCATCGGCTTATCATGAGGGAACAGGAGGGTCAGGAGAAAGTCAGGCTGGAAAGGCAGGATTTCACCCAGCATGCACCCACCCACACTGGGCCTCCCTGTCCAGGCTGTGCACCCAGTGAGTATCCTCGGCAGTCACTGTCCTGGCTTTGGGTGCCAGAAGAGGTTTGTTGTCTTTGCTCAGGGTGTGCAAGGAGCCAAAACTAAGCCCGTAAGAAATGGAGAGGCTGTTCCCCCTCCCTGGGCCAGGAGAAGGCATAACGTCACTAGTCATGTGAGCACTGTCAACCTTTCTGGCATTGAAGGTAGGCTTCAGTCTTACATGTGAGGCAAGATATGTGTTCTTCTGTTTGGGAGGGCTTAAGTATTCAGTCCCCACCCATAGACTGTGTGAACAGATTCAAATTACCAGTTCCTTGTCCCCACCTGGGCAGCAGGTCCCAGTGACAAATGCTGCTGTGAGGATGTAGGGAAGGACCCCAGTGTTTTCTTAAATGCTCTGTTTTGAGATCAGTAAGTGAACACTGGTGTGCTGGGAGCAAGCTGTTCTTGAAACATACAATGCCTCTGAGAAAGGTCGTGTGCTTCCCCCGGGTGCATCGCAGGATTGCTAGAAGGAATCAGCCGAAATGAAGCACAAGCTGGAAAAACCTGTCCCATGTCCATCCGCCCAAGGCAGGCATTTGCTGTTCCCCACCCCCAGCCAGTGTGGTCCCTGTCCCTCTCTGCTGTGGATGAACTGGCATCTTGCTTCTAAGGGACCATTGCCCTCAGCCCTCAGCCCGCTGGTTTCACATGTCCAGAGCTGTGGCCAAACTGCTCTGAACTCCTTCAACCTGCAGGCCGTCTCCTTGCCCCATCTGCTGCAGAGGACATCTGACCCAAGCAACAGCGGACCAAGGGCTACAGCAGCCTGAGCTCCTCTCTCCGGTACAGCCACAGCTCCCAGGACTCATCAGCTGTCTCACAGTATGTTCGTAAATCTCTCTGCTTGCAATGAGGTGAGCCTAATTTTTTTCCTGGAGGTTGCCCAATAAATGTTGCAAGTCAGCCTTTCTCTGCTACAGGATTTTGGTGTTGAGCAGGGTGTTGCTGCTTTTCTATGCACTGAACCACAGGACTGACCCTCCTGTGTGGAGGTTTGACCCTCCACAACTGCCTAGATTTGCCTGGAGCCATGAAAACGGCAGCTCCCTAGTCCAGCAGCCTTGTTCTCTGTCCTGTGGTCTAGCGCAAAATGTCTCTGCTGCCTTTTTAAATACTAAGACCTTGCAGAAAGGCATACATGAACAAAGACGTACATGATCTTGGGGATGGTGTTTTGCCAGGTACAGCAGATCCAGGCTAAGATACACACAGACGTTGCTCTAGACACAGTGTGGACCCACAGCACGATGCAATATTTGGGCAGGTGAGAGTGGGGACATGACCAAGGGTTTTCAGCCTCTGGTCCATCCCCAAGCTGCCTGGCTTTTGGGGCATCCTGCAAGCTGTTTCCCTTCCCTTGCTCACCTGATAGTGTGAGTCTGCAGTTCAGAGAACTTGCCCTCTTGCTTTAAGGACCTTCCTGGTGCAGAAAGTGCCTCTGTGGCTGAAAAAAAAGCCCACGGCCTGCTGGAAGCAGCACAGCTTTGTAGCAGGCAGATTTTGGGCGTCCCGGCACCAGTGCCTCCAGGCTGTCTGGCATATGGACATCTGCATGGTCTCTGCTGGCAAGGGATGTGCACTCACTGCACTTAGGTAGTGACAGACCTGGATGTCCCTTGTTCAGCCTGCCCAGGGTTTCAGAGGCAGGAAGGTGTTCTGAGTATGCTGTGCCATAGCTCTGCCCTGTGCATGAGCCCATTTGGGTGCTTCCACTCCCCAGCAACAGGGCAGACAAGTCCCTTATCTGTGACACTGACCTGCTCTCTAGTCAAGCAAACTATTGTTGGCATCAGGCTGCGGCTAAGAGTACAGCTGCTCAGTGCCAACAACCCATTCGTCCATTGAGTCCTCTTTGGGTCAGGATGTTCCCTGTGTACGTGAATTGCAACTGTCTCTTGAGGGGGCTGCGACACCAAGCAGCCGTCCAGGGGTGAAAAGTGTACAGCCATGCCACAGCTCCTTTCGCTCCCTTGATTCTTAACTTTGCAGGATGCGGTTTTCAGCCCAAAGACTAATGTCCCTCTAAGTGTGCTCAAACACCAGCCAGGAGCCCTTTCAGCACCAACTGTCCTCCAGAACACCCATGCTCACGGACTCCTCTGTGATTGCATAGCTTCCCCCAACCAGCACAGCTATCAATGTCTCGGTGGGCAATAACACAAAATAGAGAACGGTGGCCCCTAGAGAGAGCAAAACATGCCAGAGGGCTTGGCAGCACTGCTGCCGCTCCCTTCTGTGGAGCTGCAGTCCTTCCACCACAGGAAGCACTTTCTCTTTCGGCTTGCACGGTCCTGAAGCCATGGCAGGGGTTGGGACTTGGGGTGGAGGGAGAGAGCTGCTCTGCCATGCCACCACTGCTGTGCAGCAAAGTTCTGACCCGCAGAGGGACCCTGAGTGATGGGACTACACAAACCACATGCTTAACAGCTGCAGAACTGGGGCATTGCTTCCCACAGCCACACTGGTGGGTGCAACGTGCGTGACATGGGGCAGCCTGTCACACGGGACTGGGGCAAGTGCAACCTCTGTCCCTGTCCTGCTCCTGCATCCTCCCAGATTTCCAGCCTGAAACTGCTCGGAGAGGAATTTCCAAAATAAATGTTGCTATTCGAGGAATGCAGCGGGGGGGGAAATAATCACAACAGAGATAAAGAGAAGTCTGTTGACCTGACAACTGCACCAGGCAAACTCCTCTGACTCTGGCTGGTTTAAGATGGGATTGTGCAGCCCACCTCTACCTGCCCTGGGCGGCTGGTGCTGCATTAACCTCAGCTCTGCTGGTGGGAGCTGGGGGTCAGCTCTGGGGCAGGCGCAGGGAAAGAAGAAATACAGCGGAGGGGTCAGGGCAGTAGGGAAGCATCTGTCCCCGCTCCCCTCTGCGTATGAGCCACCCCAGCTCGGCTCCTCGGCAGCCGTCCACCGGGCTTCCTTCTGGCTTTGTGGTCACAAGGCTCTGTCACCAGAAGCACACGTGGGTTTCAGGCATCTCCTCTGAGAGCCGAGAAGCTGTCCTGCCCCGTCCTCCCAGTAGGACTTTTGGGGGCTTATCTGCTTTCCTCCCTGTCCTGGGCTGTGTTACACTTAGCTGCCAAGATTCCCCCCATCCTCGCCACTGCTGCCCTCGGGGACCGGCTCTGCTTAATGTCTGTCTGGCCACGTGGCACTCTGCTGGCAGGCTGCTAAAGGCCTTGTATAAATGTTCTACTGGAAAACATCCGAGGTCCAGGGTCTAGTTCCCTCCTCCCAGGGACAAAGAAAAAGCTGCATTGCTCTTGGCTTGGAGTTCAGGAAGAACTGGTTTGCTAAAACCAGATGTCTCCATCCACTTTTGCTGACCCCACACTGGGGCTTTTGCACCTGACGCTTGCGGAGAGGCTGTTCCCTCGCTGACAGGCAGTGAGGGATTTGGCAGAGCCGAGGTCGCTCTCCTGAGACTGTGCACATCTGTGGTTTGGCAAATAAATGGTAAGAGAAAACAGATCCCCTAGCTGGACAAGCTGCAGAAGGAAAGATGGACAGACGGTGCTCAGGCAGGTGGATGCACAGCATTTACCTGGCTGTTCGGACACACTCAAGTCATGGAGCTCATGCCGTGTGGCCAGAAAGGAGGGGGATGCCCTGAGTGTTGAGATCTGGGAAATGCCTGCGCAGACAACATTAGGTATTAAAAATTTCAGCCCTTCAAGATGAAATCATCACACAGAGGAACAGCCTCCAATATGGAGTTCTGTCCCAGCTTGTGAGTGTGCTGAGCTTTGTTTCTTCACCCTGTGCCACTTGAGCATCCTGCACACGTCGGTCATCTTAACTCACTGCTGTACCACACTTGCTCAGCGCTTTCATCTCTGATAAAACAGATGTGAGGGTTTGAAACAGAAAATACAGTTGGCCAGTACAGAGGATATTCCCCCTGACTCCTGCAGGTAGCCAGCTCTGCAGTCTGAGCCTGGGTTTATAGCCTCTGTCACAATGCAGAGCTGCAGAAATTAACCTGCAAAGTTGTCAGTGCCTCCTCCCTAGAGACATACCCAGTGTCAGGGAAAAAAAAAGGAGCAAGGCAGAGACCTTATTGATGGAAAGGCTGAAGGCCAGAGGGGTCTGTCGGAGTGTTCCCTTTTGTGCGCTGTACCTCTGAGCAGGGCTCAGAGACGCTCTCTCCCTTTGGGATGTGTCACACAAGGCAATCCTCCTGCCGTAGCACTCCTTGCTCATTTCTGTAGCCTCTTTGAATATGCATGTTTCCTTGTTCCTGTGGAAATACAAACAGCAACCGAGTGCATTTCCTACCAGGGCTGCGTACAGAAGCAAGATCCCTCTGTTTCTAGCGCCGTTACCCACTTGCTTACAGCTGGGAGTTGCATTAGCCCTATTAACTGCAGCACAAAGAGCTCATGGTGTTACCCACAGACACACTTCAGTCTCTCTGCAACACTGCTTTCCAAGGCAGATCTCACATCTGGCATTACTGGCCTCTGGTTGCATTTCTGTCATTTATTTATTAAAGTTAATTTCACTAGACTGTAATGATTTATTCAGATCCAGAGCCTCCTGTAACAGAGAACCATTATTTGCTATTCCACCATGTTTCTGCCATCTGCAAACTTCATAATGGTTTTGTAACAGCTACTTTTTGAAAGGTCACCGAACCACTTTTTAAGCTCTGTTTCTTTTGCATAAGGCATGGGTCTTACCAAAGCATCAGGTGATATTGAGTCAAAAATGCTTTGAGGAAATCCAATTATGTAACAGAAACACCGTTCCCTTTATTGGATTGAAACAATAATTCTGTACTGTTTTTTTTAAGAAAGAAAAATAGAAGAAAACAAGTTTGTCTGACAATGCTGTGCCTCACGTCTGACTTCAATAGCAGTTTTCAGCCTCTTTGTTGATCCCGAGTGCCAAACTGACATTTGGATAAGGGGCCAACTGTTCCCTTGCCCTTGCTTCTTTTATCTTCATGCTGGAAATACTGCAGCACCAGTTTTCTTTTTCGGCAAGGAACTGCAAGGAAAACATTGCATGATGTGGATGGAGAGTGTGTGGGCATGGGAGCACCTAGAAGAACAGATGGCAGGAGCAGCTGCAGGGCTGGCAGCCATGGATGGCACCTTCCTGAGCTGACTACAGGGGTCCTACTGCTTTCCATACCACCCTAAATCCAGGGATGGTCTCAAATACTCAACAGCCTAAAGGAGACAAAGGGCAGAAAGTCCGTCTTAATGGTTCCCAGAAGAGGAGCCGGATGGAGAGACAGGAGACCACAATCACTGTCAGCTCCTAATGGATACGAAAAGGGAAGATTCAAAAGCAGCACATAGTTCCTGAGGTAACAACCCAGGAGCCATGGTAAAACCTCAGTTGCAAGTGTCCCTATTAGTATGAATCGTTGTAGAGTGTCACTGGACAGACCGCTTGCATTTTGGTGTTTGCATCCTGGGCAGACCACTTGGGTGCTCCCATCTTGGACATCCTTGTGAGTAAGGGGAGCTAGGAGGGGTGGCAGCAAGCAAAACCAGCTTAGTTTCAAAATAAATATACCCCTTTCCCCTATGGTCCCATGGTGAGACTTGCTGCATTGTTGCAAGATGAGCTTTTGCCAGCATTTTTGTGGTGCTCGGAGTCTTCAGATTTTCTTTTCTACCACCTGATGCTGTCACCCAGGAAGGACATTGCTGCTGCTGGTAACAGCCACGGTCCTTACACTAAAATGGTCACTGCAGTAGGACCCTGTCCTAGCCTGTTGTACTTGTTGCCAGCTTGTCACAAGTGCTTGGTGTGTGAACTGGTCCACAGGACCAGGTGTCCTTTGTTATTAATCTACGATGTAAGTGCAATAGCAGTAGAGGCCTTGGAAGCTCTGGAACAGGTCAAAAGCAGAGGTCTCAGGACTATAAATAACTCACTGGCGGCCGATTAGGTGTGCAGCCTCAAAAGCTGGGAAAAGCCTGTGTCAAGCGTACCAAAGAAAAGCAGCAGCAGCTCAGCAACGAGAAACACATCTGAGCAACAGGGTCAGGCACCTGCTGCGGCATGGGAAAGCCACACCGGCCAGCGCTGAGCAGGGAAGGGGTGGATGAAGGGGGCTAAAAGCCCTCTAAAGAGCCCTCTAGAAACATAGACAGCGCAAAGAAGTGCCCAGATGCTGAATGTGGTGTGTTTCTGGGGGTTTCTGTCCCCAGAGTCACCACAGCATGATGACTGTGGGTCTGTGAGTGCCAGTGCTCCATGCAGCCCTGCTCTCCTGGGGACCACACGCAGCCACAGAGTGGCTGAGGTAGGCATGGACCTCTGGAGGTCATCTCATCCAAGCTGCCTGCTCAAGCAGGGCCACCTAGGGCCAGTTGCCCAGGACCATGTCCAGATGGTGTCTGAACATATCCAAGGATGGAGACTCTCCCCATCTCTCTGGCTGTAAACCCTGACAAAACCCTTCTGAGCTGCCAGCGTCACCCAGACTGGTGCATTGTGCTATGAGTGTGTCTGAGCATCGGTATTTGTGCACATCTAATGCTCCAGTTCTCAGTGAAGCTTTATTGTGTATCAACTCAATGTGTCTAATCACGATTTTGGGCAGCGTTATAATTTAGCAGCTGTGGGATAGAGCAGTCCTTACCAAAATGCTTCGAAGGCGGGCCACTGGCAGTGTTTGAGACACGCTGACTTCGAAGCAGCTCATTCTGCAGAGGCCAAACTCCCGGGCAGAGTGCTGTGTCAGCTGGGTACTGCCCTGCAGTTTGCAGTTGCCACCACTGACTCCAATGTTCAGCTGCCCTTTACGTGTTAAAGGTTTGTACACTCACTGATTTCACACCACCTCTAAAATCACCTGGCTTATTGTCCACCAGAAATTCTCATTTTGGTGAGATCATAGCTTTGTGGGCTGCTAGGTGGACATCCCTGCTCAACACCTAATGCTCTTCACGTTCCCCATGTTATCTGGGCAATCCTTGTCATATCAGCGAGGCATGCTGTGATGTTATTTCTATAGGATTCCTGGTGGGAAGTACCACAATGTTCATGCAAGTTAGAGGTAACTAAACCACAATCTATTGCCGCTTCAGCAACTGTGTTTTCTGAGGGAATTACGGAGTTTTAGAATAAGTTAGGCAGGGAAGGATCTTTGGAGGGCTCTTGCTCAACCCCTTTGCTCAAAGCCAGGGTAAATCTGAATTTAGATGAGGCCACTCGGGGCTTTGTCCAGCTGAGGTCGAAGCTGTAGTCTTCCCCTTTCTATTGCTCCAGAGACACCCGATCCATCCCCTCAGCTTTGTGCTCTGCAGTAAGACTCCTGCTTAGATCAAACTTTGGAAAACCTCCCAGACCTGGAAAATGCGTAGTGCAAACTTTTAGCAGCTGGGTGAAAAAGTGAGTTGTACAGAGACAGGTGGAAAGTCAGTGTTTTCTACCCAAAATGGGCAAAACTGAGACACTCTCAGAGCGCGACTGCATCTGTGGACTTGTTTCACTTCCACGTCCCACCTCACATTTGCCGCTGAAGTCCTCACACTTCCTTGTCTCAAGCATGTTCCCAGGCATCGATACTTAGTGAGGGGATGCATGAACGACATGCAGACTCCAGCGCCTGGGCTGAGCTTAACACTGCCTCCTCTGCAAGAAGATATCTGCCCTGGTCGTACTGCAGCCTGGAAGGCAAAGAAATTGGACCACTGACAGAAAAATAAGCTCTTCCCTTGAAAGCTGATTTTCTCCAGTGCTGGTCTCTGCTCTGGCACATCACGCTCTTCACTGGGCCCACATTTCCCTGAGAGTATTTCTGAAAATGGGGAGGACCATAGTTGTGCTACAGAGATGTCTCCTCCTAGGCTGCCCGAGCACACCCTGCCCCTGGAGTGATGCTCTGACCCCAGAGCGCCTTCATCAGCACTGCTCTTCCATGTGAGGGCTCGTCAGTGCATTTCCCTTAGAGCAGCCACTAAATCCCATGGGAAAGAGATATAGTGCTGAAGTGCTGATGGCTTTTTTTTTCTTAATTTTCTTTCAAATTAAATTTTTTTCTGTTCCAGATTGTGATTTGGAACAAGAAAACTGGGGCATTTGATAGGTGGGGTGCTGCTGGAGGGATGACTTTTCAGCCTGTCTCTGTTTCACATGGGAGTCTGTCAATGTTTTGCATTTTCTGACCAAACTGTTTTTCTCCTCTCAAGAGAAACTTGGAGGGTGTAAAAAAATCCCAGTCAGTGAGCTCTTACTGCAATGTGCTACATGCCATCAGCCAGCACCTCGACAGACGCCTGGAAGAAATGATCCCAGACATGGGCTTAGCATCCCGTTGCCAGCTCTGGATGAGTTGGACCCAAGCGTGGAAAGCTTCACATCTCCTCCCTTTCTCCTTGCAGCTGGGCAGACACCCACAGTGGTAAATGCCATGCTGAGGTTTGGCTTTTGAAACACAGTGCAAAGCGGGTTTGGAAAGCACAGGCAACCGTTTGGCTCCATACTCTTTCGCTGACAGTGGCCTGCAGGCTTCTCCAGGCTTGCTGGCATCATCCACTGCCCTAGCTCCTGGCCACCAGAACGGCAGTGTCCTTTTGCACAGGGACTGCGTTCTCCTGCTGCTCCACTGGCTCCATCTTGGTGCTCCCAGAGAGCTGGTCTGTTGCTGTATCAGTCAGACAGCTGGGGTTCCGCTGACCGACCCTTGAGGCCTCCCAAGGATGGAGAACCCCCTCCACACCAGTATGCTGTCCCAGGGCTGCACCACGCTCCTGGGGAACGGACTTCTCACAGCATCTTCCCTGAGTCTCCCAAGCCTTCCCTTCCACAGGAAGACAGGGAATTTCAGTAGAAGTCCTACTTGACTAAAAAGGGAGCTTCTTGCACTAGAATGGAAAAAAGATGTGTGTAAGAATGGGAACTACAGTACGTAGATAGCAAAAGAATGTAGTAAACGTTGCTTGCTTGGATATTTAGAGGTGGTATCAGGCAGGTCCAAGACCATCTACAGCACAGGCTAGAGAAGGTCATCAAGGCTAGTACAACAGGAGTCTACAGGCATGCTAGAAGTTGGTGAAAACGCATGTCCACTGACAGATGGAGGAGACACCGTGGTGCTGGACAATATGGGAAAGATGACAATGATCAATGGATTGTTGTAGCATCTTCACAGCCAAAGCCTGCTCCCAGTCATCTGCATTCACCAGCATGGTTTGGGAAGGAGATGGCGGGCCCAGATGTTAAGGACTGCTTATAACGCTGGACGTACTCGTATCCACTGGAATGTGTGGCACTCACCCACATGAGCTAACAGTGCTGGTTGATGTGAATGAAGCTGCTGTCAGTCATGGTGGAATACTATGGCAACTGTGAAAGGGCTGACTGAAAAGACCAATATTATGTCCACCTTTAAGCAGGACAAGGAGAGGGATCTGGGAAACAGCAGTCTATAAGCAATACCTCCATCCTTGGAAACATCATGGAGCAAGACTTCTTGGAGATCATTTTCAAGCATGTGAAGGCCAGGAAGGTAACCAGGAAGAGTCCACAGGTCCAGGCTTTGGATTTAGTCCCAGTCCCTTGTTTTCCCCACTCAGCTCTCCACTGCAAGATCTAGTGCAGGCTTGAGAAGTCAGTCACCTCTGACTCTGCAGATATCTTGTCTCTATGCGCTAACATCTGCGTTGCTGGTAGTTACATTGAATGCAGCAGATGGAAAACAGGCTCCAGAAGTGCAGCTGCTGCCTCGGGTAGAGAGAAAACAGAGGTCTTGTACGAGTGCATTATCCTTGAGTGCACAGACATCCTGCAAACAGGATGTAGGAAAATAAGAACGGATCCCATGTCAGCACTGCTGTGCTAAGACACAGCGCAAGAGCAAAGGGCAAGTACACCCGCCTCAGACTCCTTCCAAGGGGGTGGAAGGGGTCAGCAAACTCCAACTTAGTCCTTTTCTTCCTTCTAACAATAGTGTCTTTTTTTTCTTTTTTCTTTTTTTCTCCCATGGGCAGGAGAACAGGAAGGTGTAGCGGGGGTAAACATGGGATAAATGTCAGAGACCTCTGCTCACCCACCCTGGCCAATGGCAGGCAGATAGAGCTGGGGGCGGGACAGGAAGTTCTGCTAGGGCAAGTATGGTCTCACAGCAAAAGAGTCAAGGGATCCTTTACACGCCTCATGCTGATCTGGTCCAGGGAAATCTTGGTAACCAGTGGGGAGAAGGGTGAAATCCTACTGCCACATCTCAGCTGTTTCTTTCAGCAAGGGACAAAATTTCAACACAGGGCTTCTTCCAGGCCTGTGACTCCTGCACATTCCTCAGCCACCCGAGCAGAAGAGAGGAGGAACAGCTCAATACTCTGGGGACAGCAGTAGGAGAAAGTAGAAGATCCCTCTTGGACCATTTTTCTGCCCGCAGATACCAAACTTTGCACCATGAGAAGAAAATGCCCACGATTCCTGTGCAATGCCTTTCAGGGTCCAAAAGCCACGGAAAGATGCCACGGGGACCACCTACCCTCCCCTGCCGCATCCCTGTCCAAGCTCTCTGCTGCACCCCGGTCTGCTGGCAGCTTCCATACCATGATGCCCCTGTGCTGTCGCCAGTGCCCCAGCAGCCAGCCTGGAGGGATGAAACAGGCGGAGGTCAGCACCCTCCTCTAGAGTCCTCTGTCAATGTGGCCTTCAGAGCATGCCACCAAGCTACCACAGGGGCTTGGGCATGTCCTGCCCACTGTGCCAGCGTGGGCCCCAGAGGCTGGTAGCTGGTCCCAGCTGGGAACAAGCCCACCTCCCCCTGGAGAGCACTGGGGACCTCACGCCAGCTGCCTAGCCTTAGCCACAGTCTTGCAGCCAGAAACATCTCTTCTACGGAAATTGTTTTCACGAGAAAGTGCCAAGGAACACAGGCAAACGATTGCATCAGTTTCCCAAGAATGACTTCTCCACTTCCACACTCTAGCCAAACCCATAAGCACTCGGGGACCAAGCAGTGGCCTGCTTCCCCCAAGCAGCCGGCAGCCTGGGTGAGGGCTTGCATCCCCTGCCTGGTTTCAGGTGGGGTTTGCATGCTGTCCTCCTACCCACAGGTAAACCACACACCCCACACTTTTCTGGTGTCATCTGGGGACTCATGGACCCGTTTCTCTAATGCCAGTAAAAATTTTGCAGTGCAGAGAGAAATTCACTTGGCGGGGGGAGCAGCCAGTGAGGGCAAAAGCTGGAGAAAGTTAATGCAAGGAGGCTAAGGCATGGCTCAGTCCACCCCATCAGCCAGAAGCCCACCCAAGCCAGAGGGGTAATTCAGAGTAATGATGCCAGACGTCATAACTGAAAATACTTTATTTGACATCCATAGCAAAGTAGGAACATTGGATTATACATCTGTTGATATATAAACGATAAAAATGCAAAAGCAAAACCATCTAGCGGAAACCCATAAGCAGTCCAGTAAACAAGTAACGTCCCAGGGAAAAGCTGCATGCCAGGACCCTCCCTCATCCTAATAAGTAATCCAAGACAGTAATCCCGAAGAAACCCACCATTAGCATTTCCTTCGCAGCTGTTTGCTCTGGGCTTCAACCGTCTCGCACAGTATCACTTTGAATGTCGCTACCAGTACGGGAGAGGGAAAATCACCACCCACCACAGGTCACGGCCATAATTCACTTCTGTGCAACATGAGCCTTTGTAGAAAAGGCCCCCAAAAATCCCAGGGAGAGAAATTTCACGGCCAGGTTGAGTGAAGAGTTCACTCTTATGAGTTCAATCAATACAGTTTACAGAGGGACGATGAGATCTGGAAATCACGGGTCAGCATCAAAGGGCGAAACACGCAACGAAAGGCAGCTTCAGCTTTTACATGGCTTGTGGCTTTAGCAGTAGAAGAGAAACTACGCGACAGTTTCTCGCACCGCTAGTGTCTCTCTGCTGAAAATCGTCTTCAGGTTTCCTGGTTTTCCAGTTTACGTTTCTTTCCTCTTTCAAGGCACGTGTGTAGAAACCTTTGATTGCAACAGCCAGAACCAAGTGCTCAGACCACCTCCGTGACATTCAGTGATTTCGGCATACAGTGAAACGATGAGTTGTGACACTAACTCTTTTCTAATCTTCAGAGAACCCTAATCCAAGGAACATAGCCCCCCCACCCCCTCATCAACCACTGAATTACAACAGGTAGCCCCTTTGCATAGCCTGTTAGCAGACAGACACTGTTACAGCTGAAGGTCCCCACTCTTCAACTTAGAAAAGGCTCAGCACAAAATCAAGGTGCTCTCTGGAGAGACCTGGGATGTTCCATGGAGCCTCGGTGCGTTTTGGTGCTGATCTGCAAGCTGTGGGAGTGGGGCCCTGCTTCTAAGGCACCTTTGAAAAAATAAAAAGGAGTCTTTTTTTAAAAAAATAATGCAACAATCAGCACAAGAGAACAGCTCTTAAACACAACCCTGCTTCCTTGTGCTTCGTTCCCGCTTCACGCAACCCCACCTTCACTCTGCTCCCAGCAGGACTGAAGAAGCAGGTCTGGCCAGCAACAGCTTTTAAGCGAAGGGGGTGAACACTTGTTCAGTGAGACAGAAGAGCCAGCTGGGTGTCTGTCTCCCTAGTAATTAAAGTCTCCATGCATACTCTGAGCTCTGCTAGCCTGAAAAAAAACCGCAGTCCCCTGGGCCCTGCAGGATCCCACCCCTGCAGTGCAAGGGTTCAGAAAAACCTTCAGGTCTCAACAAAAACAGAAACCGAACATACAAACAAAAACCCCCCCAAAAAATAAAAAGGGAAAAAAAAAAAGGCAGTGCTGAAGATGATCCCCAATACGACGAGTGTCCCTGATTTCAACAGCCTTCAGCACAGGCCAAGGAAGTGCAAATTGCTGTGGTCAGAGCTGGTGGCAAAGCACTCACCAGAAGGAACTCAGTTCTCAGCTCTGGCTGAGAGCTGTAAATCACTTAAACCAGCTCCGAGGGTGTCAGTGCCCGAGGCTTTCATATGGTCATGGGAGGGAAAAGCAGGGTGTCTGTACAGGTGGTGCCCTGGTGCACTGACAAAAAGCAGTACTCCGAAACGTGCATCTCCCTCGGAGCCTGAGAAAATCAGGAAGGAGTTTCCTGACAGAAGACACACATTGCGACAGGCTTTATGCAAAGAAAAATCGACTGTTTGTCAGCCCCGCTGTGACCATCTCAGCACCGCAGGAGATTGCATGAACAAATATGCAGAGCAAATATAATACATGGCTTATATCTAATGACGCACACAAAAAGCGTACTAGTCTGAGGATAAAGGAGGCCTTGAATCATATCCTATTATGCTGCACCCTAGTTTAATCTGGTATTAAATATACTGCTTATGATATACAAACTAGTTTAAAAAGTTATTAAAATGTTACAACAACAACAAAAGTAATAAGTCAATTCAAGTCTTAAGCATTACATTGCAAGAAATATTTTGTTTTTAGGAAGCTTCAGACAATGTTTAAACAGCGTGGTAACTTTCTACCACCGTTAGCAAGTGTCAGCAAATTTAAGGCCATAATGTCATCATGCAATTATATTCATTCATCTTTATTTCACCAAAAAACACCCCAAACACCCCCCTCCACCCCACCCCCCTCCAAAAAAAAAACAACAACAGGTGTTGCTGTGCTGAGGCAAAAAGTCACTACCACATACAGGAGTCAGGATATCTAAAGCCAGTGGTTTTTGCAGATGCCACCTGTGTAGCTCTCACCCTATGCAGAGAGCTCACTGGCAAGTTCTGGCAAACTGTCCCAACTCAAAGTCTCCTTTGAGACTAAATGAAATAATGACATTCACTGAATCCAGACTTTGTTGTTCAACACTTGCTCTGCACACAGAGATGTCTGTTTTGGTCACTATAAGGAAAAAAAAAAAGATATTGTCTCCATTAAAAAAACAAAATCTAATGCAAAGCGTAAACTTGTACAATTTTAGCAGCATTTTCCAGTCCTTCATAAAGTAAAACCAGGAATGAATTAAAAGGAATGTTTTCATCCACCTCATTTAAAATATCGAAATATTATGGGCTGCAATTGCTGATGCATCACAGTTGTAATCGGTAAAATTTGGGTCCAGCAATTAACTCAACATGGGGAGCACTGCAGTAAAGAGCAGATTCAACATTTTCTGGCAAAGTAAATATTTACAACTCTTATGTACAGCTTCTGGACTTACAAAACAACGGAGAGCTAGAAAGTTGTGTAAAGTCAAGTCTGGAATTTAAAAAAAAAAAACCCAACAAACCACCACTTGTCCAACCAATCTGGAGACGCTTTGGCATGCCAAAAGAGGCTT
>Ga0065711_1008210_pt1 | contig 16498 bp, 25 predicted proteins | sample Hoacrofraction12_FD_59098 | JGI IMG/M metagenome (GOLD analysis project Ga0065711, IMG submission 59098) | Hoatzin crop microbial communities from Cojedes, Venezuela - Epithelial fraction 12 v2 (version 2) | ecosystem: Host-associated > Birds > Digestive system > Esophagus > Crop | place... | reverse complement strand
CCCCTGCCTCTGCGGTGAAGCGACACCAGTCCCTGGCAAAGGGATGCTCAGGGGCTTCACAGTGGGGAGGGGGCTGAACGCCGGCACCGGTCGCACGGGCAGCGGTGCTGGAAGGAGGGTGCTCCTCGGGCCCCGTCTCACCGATGTCGTTGGCCTTCCTGGGCACCATGCGCCGGTACAGCCGCATCATCTTGATGGCATCCATGCGGATCTCAATGAGGTTGTTGCAGAACGCCAGCAGCGGGGCAAGGGGAAAAGCGGCGACGAAAATGGTGGTGAAGCTGTACTGGATCACTGCGGAGAAGGAACATGCTGGGTGCTGACGTGAAGCCACCGCAGAGGGGACATCTGACAGGGTCCTGACTGCTGTCTGGGTTTGTCCTGCTTTGCGGCTTGTGTCGGAGAGGCCTTGCAAGGGTGGAAGGGGGAGATAGACCTGTCCTGGGGACCCCACAGGAGACACCCCCCCTCCCACGGCTGCCAGAGGGGGGGATCTGTGGGGGTCCCACAGGGTGCTGGTTGAGCCAGCCAGGCAGAGGGACCACCCTGGGGTTATGGTCATCACCTTGACACCCGTGGGAGGAGAGGAAGGTCCCAGGCAGGCGCCCAAGGCCAGCACAGCTGCCTGCTCTCCCTTGTTTTGGGGGTGATCTCCTCGCTGTGCCAGAGCTCTTGGAGCGGGGCTGGGCATGGAGCTGGGTCTCGGAGCTCTCCCTTGCCTACGTGTGGGCTCCCCAGCATCAGGCTTTCTCCAGCCAAGGAGGACACGTGGCTCTGCACCCAGCACCCCTCCTCCCTCCACCCCCTGCCCTACATACCCATCTCCAAGAACTCGTCAAACAAGCTGAAGATGTTGACCTCGTTGAGTCGATAGTTGCTCAGCCACTGCCTTTTGCAGGGGTCCTCGGCCTCCTCGTCCTCTCCTAACACCATGCTTCTCTTCTTGGGGCGCTGCTGCTGCTTCTTGCGTAGCTTGTAGGCTATCCAGCTGCAAGGGGAGGGAGCGATTTGTACAGCTGTCTGCAGAGGACAGCAGGGCTGAACTGCTGCCAGTGGCAGCCCTGGACACCTGAGGCAGGGCGAAGGAGGACGTCTTGGCCCAAAGACCAGGGTTGGTCTCTGTAAGAGCTGGGAAGGTGTCCTGAATGTGCAGGAGCACCAGCGAGCACTCTGCGGGCTGGAGGAAAGCTTACGGGACGAGATACTCCATCACGTTGCTGATGGTCTGCTTGAGCATCATGATGATGGCCATCTGGATGAAGAGGTCGGTGATGCAGCCGCTGGGGTGGCACTGTGAAGGGACAAGGGGAGAGGAGCTGCACCCTGCCAGCAGGGCAGCCTGGGCCGAGGGGCTGTTTGGCCAAGGCAGGTGCTGCAGGAGGAAGCTGAGATTCCCAGAGCCTCGCTGGGCAGCAGGGAATGGAGGAGCAGGAGTTGTGCTGTGGGGTCAGAGAGCTCCACGGCAAGTGGCTCACCTCCTCCAGCCTCCACTTGCCAGCGATGCGCACGTAGTTCCCTGGGTGGCCGTTGATCCTGAGCAAAGAAGCAACAGCAGCGATACGGGTTGAGCCCCACTGCTGGCCCCCGTTGGATGAACACCCGGGTGCAGGACGGAGGGCACCATCCTCCGGGCACTGGTGGAGAGCCAAGGGCCTTCCCCTGCCCACTGTGCCCACGGGGCAAAGCCATGGCCCTCCTGAGGTCCCAGACGGGGTCCCTGTGCCTGGCGGGGAGGGTAGAGGGGCTCTCTGGGGGCCGTTGGGGATGTATGCCCCAAACCCAGGCTCCCCCCTGCCTCCCCCAGGCACCTGGCCAACACTCACCGTCCCAGGAAGAAGGCGATGTAGATGAGTGAAGAGAAGTTTGTGAAGAACTGAAAAGTGAAGATCTTCATGGTGAAGTGGTTCTCATGCTGGGAGAAGGTCCGTGGTTTCTCTGGGGAAGGGAGCAAGGCACAGGGCCTTGGTCACACAGCGGTGGGACCTTGCCCTGCTCCCCCTCAGGTACCACAGCAGCTCTTTGAAGGCTGGAGAGGTGTCTCTGCCAATAACACAGAGCCTTTGATGGAGCTGAGCCCAGCTAAGCAGGGAGGTCCCTCAGAGCCATGAGCTGGGGAAGAAGGGGCCCTTCAGCTGGGAGAAGAAACATGTCGTGAGCTTTCCCGCAGCTGTGGTGGCTTTCTTCTGGTGCCGAGTCTCAGCCCCACAAGGTGACAGCCCCTCTAAAGCGTAATGTGGCTGGGGGACAGCTAGCTGGCCACGGATCAGCTTGTGTGTTGGAGGGCTGCTGGCCTCCCACGGGGACCTGCACAGCAAGAGCTGCCGGGAGATGCCTTGCAGTGGTGGAGGAAGGGAAAGGGCCAGGAGCCCGGCTGTGTGTGAGGACCAAGGGGTGCTGTGCTGCAGCCCTGGGTACCGCGGGGCAGCTCAGTGCTGCGGGGTGTGGGTGCCGGTGGGGGACAGCCCCCAGTGTCCCTTACCCAGGTGACAGAGATAGAGGGCCACACGCCTGTTGACCTGCAGGAGAGAGGTATAAAATGAGAGGCAAGAGTTGGTGGAAAAGCGAGGAGAAGACCTGCTGCCCGCCCCATGTCTAGCTCCGCACCTTGGTCATGATGACAATGGTCAAGTAGTGCAACACGGCCCCCGCCATCACCGCCATCGTGTTGGCCTTCTCACGAAGGAACTTGAAGTTGCTCTGGGTGAAGTAAGCTGTTGCTATCACCCGGGAGATGACAAGCGCGTGGGTGATGCCAATCAGCACGGCAATCTGTGGAGAAGCAGGGCAGCGGGGTGATGGGAAGCTGTGCATGGTAGGTATGTGCTCCATCCCACCTGAGGACCACCAGCCCTTCAAACCCTGGCTCCCTTCACCAGAGCTCTTCTGGACATGGCTTCAAGTGCAAGCCAGTGCTCTTCAGTTAAGGATGACAGGTTCCTAAGGTAGATGTCTCCACCTGAACTACTTGTCTAGACTCTCTCCACTGGCCTGCAGGGAGAAATAAGGGCATCAAGGGTTTGCCGCTTCCTACCCTCTGTGTTACTGCCTCGATCCTTGCTGCCTTCCACTGCAAGAGCCGGGCCTTCAGCCCAGATCCCCAAAGGATGGTTGGCCTCTCCCATCAGCACAGCGAGGTGTGAGCGTAGGGAGGCCCCTGGATCCTAGTGATGGGCACGGACCTGCCCTAACAACCTGGTTTCTCTCTTTGCTCCAGCAACAGCACACTCTGAGGTGCTGTTCTTGCAGCAGAGTAGGGAGGGAAGGAGGAAAGCCCAGGTGCCCTTAAACCAGATCTTCCTGTGTTCACCCTGGTACGTACCATCAGCAGAACCAAGAGGAGTACGATGGTGCTGCGGAAGTAGGAGTGCTGGTACTTCTGGGGTTCGTGCTGCAAATTATTGATCAGCTCCATGGCTAGCTCCTCCTTTAAACAAGAAAGGAAAGAAAGGACCCAGCAGAGCTGTGCTCAGTTAGTGGGAAGGCCAGGGGTCATTGTGTTGATGGACATATGGGATGAGCAGCACCAGAGGAGGACAGGGATGAACACCCAGCCCACAGCAGAGTGGCCAATGCTGATTGAGTCAAGCCCTTGTGCAGGTGGAGAGGCAATCAGCAATGCAGAGGTGGCTACCATCTGCTTAACCCTCTGGAGGGCTCTGTCCCTCCCAGGATGCTCCAAGGACTGTCGGGTGTTGGTTTAGCTGTTGAAGTGTCTCCATTAGGTGTTTACATCTACAGAGAATTAATCAGGGCAAGGGGGTCCCTGTGCCGTGTCTTTCCCGTAGGTCCAGCTGACTGCTGCCCTGAGAAGGGAAGCGCTGAGCAGGAAAGGTGCCATCCTCACCTCTTCCTCATCCCACCTGTACAGGTCCCAGTCGGTGACCACGGTGGCTCTCTGCCTCTTCCACAGCTCCAGGAACACAGTGGCTGTGGGGGGAAGGAACGAGCGCTGTGACCCCCGGGGATGGCTCTGGAGACGAAGCCACCCCTCCGTCCCACAGAGCGGGATGGATAGCTGTGTTGCCATCCTCTCTGATGGCAAATCAGCCTGGACCCTTGGCCCCTGAAGGACAGGCAGCCACCTCTGCGTCCCAGCGACCGGGAGGGACCCTGGACACGCAGCAGCGAGGGCTCAGCCCCACGTGGGGATGGAGGCGTGCGGGTGAGCTTTCACTGGGAGTCAGGCCAGCTACAGTGTCTGCTGGGGATTTGGCACGAACCAGAGTAAGCACCGGGGCAGCTCTGCTGCAGAGGGCATGTCTACACGGCGCCAGCCAGACACGTTGTCCTGAATTAATGGGAAATGCACCTTTCAGGTGGAACAGGTATCCTGCACTGCGCCTCAGCGTGGCTGCGCCGCTGCAAATCCGTTTACAGCCACCCCTCCTGGTAACCTGCACCGGCCTTCCTGAGCTTGCCCCCCGCGACAGCCAGACCACGGCCGCCACCGGCTCGGACCGCGGTCTCGCAGCGCAACGCCCAGCCCGCGTCTGCGGCCGTGTCTGCAGCTGGAAGGGCTGTAGCACAGCCAGGTGAGAAGTGTGGCTGACACGGTGACGGGGTCACACCGGCGCAGAGCCCAGCGGCTGAGAGATCAGGCAGCCACCTGGGAAGGTCAATGAGGGATCTGGTGGTCCCTCCCTCCTGCAGCTGCGACCACTTGCGGGCGGCTGCTAGAAAAGCCCGGCTAGAGAGGCTGCTGGGTGCTTTGCAGGAGGCTGTGGTGGGTGAAGGAGTCAAAGCTCTCGGGAAGGACAGGTAAGGACTGTTTGGGGAGCTGGAGGAAATTGCTGGGGTGATATTGTCCCTTGCCTTGTCTGGAAGGGGAGTTGGTGGCTCTGGAAGAAGAGGAGATAAGAGCTAAAAAGCTCCTGAACAGCAAAGCTGTGTTGGTGTCCTGCTTTCCTCCACCTACTCTCCCCTAAGCCGCAGTGGGCTGCTCCCTCTTCCATGCTGTGTGTGCTTGGCACCGAGACATTGGCACCTACCCCAGATGGCCATGAACATGGCAAACAAGACCGTCCCCTCGTTGTCGATCATGTGAGTGACCTGGAGAAGATCAAGGGAGAGCGTGATGGAGCAGCGGGCTGCAGGGGCTGTGGCACCTCAGGGTCTGGGGAGAGGCTCAGTGGGCCTCTTGCCACCCTGCTCTCTCTAGGAGTTGGGTAAAGATGCTGCAGGAGGGTTAAATGCAGGAAGGGGATGAGCACTGGGGCTTCTTAGTGGTAATGGAAACCGTGATCTGGCTACACCTCCTCCTCCTTACACAGGAGGTTTCCTGCGTGTTGTAGCCAGTTTGCTGGGGTGGCTTTTCTTTCTAGTGGAGTGGGAACAGCACAGACTGGGAGTGTTGCCCCCTCCTTGGCCTGGAGCCTGTCTTGGGAAGGGGGCTACCTACCTTGGCGTAGGTGCAGGTGTCGGAGAGCAGCCAGAACGGGCACTGCTGGTCGCAGAGCGGGCACATGATGGTGGTGTTGGCTTCACAGATCTCTTTGCTAGAGAGAAAGGCACGGAGGGAAGCAAAGGGGAATGACAGTGGCTCACAGACAGCACAGCAAAGGCTCATGAACGGGGAGCGCGTTCGGCATGCCCAACAGCCTTACCTCACCTGGCTGGAATTGAAACCAGTAATCCCAGCCACGAAGACCACCAGTCCAACCACTGCAGCGAAGCCCAGCAGGTAGGTGTACCAGCCCAGCCAGGCAAAGTACAGGGCCACCTTCTCACCGAAATAGCACCTGGAAGGGAAGGGGAGAAGTGCGCTGAGGACACCAGAGGAGACCGTGTTGTCAGGGGTCACTAGAAGATGCTCTTCCACCCCCAAAGGGGTATCGGGTCGGGGAGGGCAGTGCTGTCCACGTGTCTGGGGGTTTGCTGGGCTTGGGAGAGTCAGCCCAGCTGAGCGGAGGAGCTGGAGCAACACAAGCGTGCGGCATTCCCAGGGGATTTCAGCAGCAGCGTGGGCAAGGAGCGAGAGCTGGCTCTCCTTGCGCTCTGACCGCACGGGGATGCGGTGCAGGGCATCGGGGACATCGCTGTCCGTAGGCAGCGGGCATGGTCCCACAAGCGCTGCTTCTGCCCTTCCATGAAGGGAGCCCAGAGGGTCTAACTCGAGGGGCGATGCCTGCGTGTGGTCAGATCGACCGTGTGCCAGCTGAGAGGGCTGGGGACAGCTGAGTGACCAAGCTGCAGTCAGTGCCTGCAGAACAGTTTTAGAAATGCTGGGCTTGAGGAAGATGAGGGCTGCGGGGTGCAGTGTTTCTCAGACCAGAGCAATTTTTCCCTCTGGGCTCAGCTATGCCCCACAGTGCATTCGTGTCTCGTTCTTCAGGGGGTGGTATCTCAGCTTTTCTGGTGTGGGGAAGAGGGTTGGAGGCGTGGGGAAGAAATGATGGTAACTGCTGACTGAGGGACCTGCCTCCCCTCGTAGATTCCAGAGGAATTCACTTTGTACCAGCAGCCAAAGGTGGTGATGTGCCCCCTGGCCTTTGTTTAAAACACACAAACCTCAACACTTTCCCCCTCCCAATTTCATGCTCAGCCCCTTAATCCCTCTGTGATAGCAACAAGTCATGGTGCATTGACCTTAGAAACGATGAGCTGTCTGACCTTGTGCTCCAGGGAGGCATCAGGAGTCCCTAGTGCACTCGCTAGACTCGTAAACTGTAATAAACATGGAAGGACAGGGAGGACATCTGCATTTTAATGTTTCATCTGCCCAACAGAGCCCACTGACAGCTTTATGAAGCAGCATGGTTTTTGCCCTCCTTTCTCTGACCATGGAGAGTTATTTTTCTTCTGATTCTAAAGTAAGAGGTGTGCTCTTTCCTGAGTTTTAGTGTGGTTCTGCGAGCCCCTTGTTGCCTTTAATGCCCCAAGTTCAGCCTCGGGCTGGATGTGCTGTGCTGGTGCTCTGTTCCCACCTCACCTTCCCTTTGAACGTGGAAGCGTGTGGCTGAAAATGAAATGGGCTAATTAAAAACTGTGCAGGTGTCAGGGTGGTTTCATACTGCAAAACTGGCAGATGGAGCGTGGTGCCACAGGGGTACCCCTTAGGCTAAGAACGTTATGGGCTTCAGAAGAAGACCAATACTTGCGAGAAGAGCCAGGTTCAAACTAATGATTTAAAAGAAAACACAGGAGCCTGGCAAAGGGCATAAAGCTCTCTGGCTTTCAGGTGGGACCTCTTGGTTAGCAGAATCTGCTGTGCCTCTTCTGCCTGTGTTACCTGATCTTCTCAATCGGCTGTTGGCGAAATATATCTCTCCAGCGAGCCCATTTCTCCTTTAGGAATTCCCTCACCTCTTCTTTCTGGAGAGCAGAGAAGTTGGTGGGATACAGGAATATTAGGGCAGCCTGAATCCCCAGGCTGCTTAGGGAGCTTTGTCGTGCCCGCCAGCCAGAGAGGTCTCGATGCAGCCCCAGCTACCCAAAGGTCTCCCCGACCCGCTCTTGCTCCTCCACCTCTCCTGGCTTTTACCCCCAGGCACCCACCTGTGTGCTCAGCCTCACCTCGTGCAGGGGAAATGTTGCCTCAAAGACCTTCTCCTTCATCAGGTCACGCAGCTTCTCTGGTAGCAGAGCAGAACAGAGAGGATTAGTGAAGGTTTGCTCTCGTCCCATGTGCTCCCTCCCGGGCAGAATCACCCCAGACTTCTTCTGGAGCCTTTGAGGGAGGGCAAAAAAAGATGCCCGGGAGAGGCTGAGCTGTTCAGAAGGGATCAGCACTAATTCTTGTGGTTGTGCTGCTCTGCCAGGCTGCCGCAGGCTGCGTTGCGGCTGGCTCTGGGAGCAAGCCAGGTAGGGAGGTCCTTGGAGATGGCTAGGAAGCCAGCACCCCCTTCGGCATCCTCCCGGGGGTGGCAAGGCAGCCGGGGACGCCGTGCCCACCGCGGGGCAGGAGCCTTGCTGCAGACCCAGGCTGAGCATCACCCCTGGCCCCTTACCGAGGTCGGGAGTCGCTGTGTTCTGCAGGATGAAGTTCACGATCCGTATCCTGAGCAGGGAGAAACTGTGGTTAAAGGCTGCTCTGGGGATGCAGAGTTGTGCTGTGCGGCCGTGGAAAGCGCGGGAGGGAAGGGAGAAGGTGTGCACCGAATTCCAGGGAAGGGAGGGGGAAAGAAATGGGGAGCTGGCTGTGGGCAGTGAGAAGCCAGCAGCTTTGCACGCAGTAGGTGGAGGTGAGCTTCTGTGGAGAAGGGAAAGCCTGGCACAACTGCGAGCTGAGCTGGAAAGTGGATGCTGGCGTGGAGCGAGGGAAGTGCCAGGTGCTGGACGTCAGTAGCCTGGCTCAGCACCCACCTGGTGGTCACTGGTATGTCGTGATAGGCATCGGGGTTTTGCAGCCTTCTGTCGGGGTTCCTCAGGAGCCACTGGTACTTCTGAAAGATCTGTTTTGGGGCACGGACTCCGTAAAACAGCTTCTTGTCCTCAATTTTCTAGTGGGTGGAAGAGAAGGGCTGTTAGAACAATGCTGTCAGGGAAAGGGGCAGAGCTGCAAGGGCCAGGGGCCGTGTGAGTCCTGGGGCTGGGGTCTCCCCCAGTTGAGCAAGTGGTTTATTTTCCAGCACTGACATGGTGATTGGCTCAATGGTTCAGGTCTCTCCCATCTCCTGCGATGCAGGAGCCCAAATGATGCTTGGATCCTGGGTACCACAAGATGCCCAAGTAGCTGCTGCCTTTTCCCCCTGCAGCCCCTCACCTTGATGGTGAACCCCTTCTTGCTCAGCTCGTCCAGGAACTTCTTCCTCTTGATCTCCTTCTTGCTGCCCACTTCGTGGATGTCACTCACCAGGACGAAATCCCACTTCTCTTCATCCTGCCCACAGAAAGCTCCAGGGATTTTATGGGGGTGGCAAGCCAAGACCTCTCCCTCCTGACTCCAGCCTCTCAGAGGTTTGGACCTTTGTCATGACTGCGTAGGAGACCCTTGGGAACTGGGAGGGAGCAGGAGAATGGGCATGGGGAAACTGAGGCAGCTGCTGCATTCACACTACCCCGCTCCCCTCTCTGAGCTGTGCTGAACTTGCTGTGAGTGTAGAGGGAGCAAAGCTTACCGCGGGGGCAAACGGGTCCGAGTCTTCGATGGGAAAATCCCTCCAGGGTGTCAACTGGATTTCATCCTGCGGAACAGAAAACCAGCGGAGGCTTCAGTGGGCTCCCTGGGAGACCCCGCATCTGGGCACGGAGCAAACCTCTCCCTGGAAGCGTTCGGCCGGCATCGCAATGCCCTGGGTCAGAGCCTGCTGGGGTCACCAGGACCAAGCTTCCCCGCTCCCTCGCAAGGGAGCCAGACAGGAGGGGGGGAAAAACCCTCCCTCTGCTCTGGGTTTTGCTCCTTCTTGTTTCACCTGACGCCCCGACATTTGTCCTGGAAGCATGTCAGCCTTCACTCTCTCTCCATGCTACAGTGGCTCTTACAATCTTTAATCAACCTTTTTGCCTCTTTAGTTGCTCTTTTTGGATAGAGCACTGTCAGCTTTTTGGGGAAGGCAGTTTTAGATTCCGGTGAAGGGAGAGTGGGGCATGGACATTCGGAGGCTTGCACAACCCTGCAGACTGCAGCAAAGCAGGTGAAAAATGAGTTCTTGGAAAACACCTCGGCTGGCTCAGTCTGCGGCCAAGGGGCAGAGAGAGGAAGAAGAGCTGCTGACGCTTGGCTGCTGCCTGGTTCCCTCCGGTGTGCTGCCAGCTCCGAGGAGAGAGGCTGCGCAGGGGTGAGCGCAGCTGCTCACCTTCACTGCTTAAGCCCAGATATGCTCAGAGGTTCAGCTCTGGAGGTGTACAAAGCAAATAAAGTGGCCCTGTAGCAGCATCTTCCTTCTGCCCAGCGTGATTTCCCAGTCCCGGCTGCCTCTCTGCCCAGGGATGCTGCACCAAGCACCCTTGGGTGCCCAGAACTAGGGCACATCAGCATCAACCCGCTCTGCCCTGTCCTCTACACCTGGCTTCCTCGATGTGGCCTCAGCCTGGTTCTGCAGCCATGGGTCCCTCTTGGGCGAGAGGAGATTGATCTAACCAGTCTTTCGATGATTGGCAAAAGCACGCCAGGCTTCAGATCCCGGTGAATGCAATGAGTTTAACAACGACAAGCTCTGCAGGCCATACTGTGACAGAGGCAGGAAATGGATGCTGTCTTAAAACCAGCATTTTGGGGTTTTTTTTGCAGTTCTCTGACGTGACGCATGGTGTGGCCCCACAAACAGTTATGCTGCTGTTCCTGAAGGCATGGTGACGCAGCACCGGAGCGGGAAGGAGCTGCCAGGGGATGGGGATATCGTCAGCCAGTATTGCCACCAAAGATGTTGTGACCCGAACCAGCGGCCAGCCAGACAAGTTCATCCAGCTGTAACCTTGGGAGCAGAGCAGCGGTGGTGCAACCATGCCCTGGTGTAAGATCTGGATCCCAAGCTTTCACTGAAGAACGAGGCCACAGGAGCAGGAGGGACTGGGGTGAAGAAAGAGCTGAAATGCTCTGCCAAACCCCTGCTCACGTGGAGCTAGGGCCCTGGCTTTGCCCAAAGCAGAAGTGCTGTGGGGAGACTGACCAACAGAAAGCCAAAGTGAGAAGGATTGAGAAGAGGGCTATTCTCCCCAAGAAGTGCTGTTGCAATGAGAAGCAGGACTTCTCGCTGCTAAAAGGTGCCCCAATTTAGGTTAAGATGCAGTGGGGGTTGGAGGAGATGCTGTCATCTGCTCTGCCAAAGTCCTGAGCAGGCTTTGGGGTGGGAGGATTGGGTTTTGGCTTGGGTTGGTCTCTGCGGGCACCTCACTGGTGCAGCAGCTCCCTGTCCCTGGCCTCGAGCCCTTCTCTGGGCACAGCGGAAGGAGTGGGAGTCCCGCTGGGGCTCTGCCCCGTTGCTGATGCTCTGATCCTGGCACCGGCTCTCTGCATGTCACGTTGTCTCATTCCTGCCTGGCTGGTTCCCCTCAGCCTGCCTGTGCACCAGCCGCCTCCTGCAGCGATTGCCTGCCGGGGCTGCCAGCCTTCCAGCTCCACCGTAATCCATGCGACATGGAGGACAAGCTGCCCTTTGGGGACAGGGGGTCTCAAGGTGTTCCTAGATGCCACCGGGGTCAGCCCCTCAACACAGCTGTCCTGCTGGTGTTGACCCTGGCAGAGCTCAGGACCTGCCAGCACCACAGCTTCTGTTTTCTGGCTGTCTGCAGGCATGGTCCCCTGCTCAGGAGGTTTTCCATGGAGAAACCAAGGTAGGCTCACAAACAGGGTGTATCCAGCCACGGGGCTTGGTCCATGTAGCCAGGCTGGAGAAGCGGAGCACCGGGAGCGTTACCCCCAGACCCTGACAGTGCTACCAGCCCCTGAGCCCATGCCTGCCTTGGGGCCTTCCCCACGGGGACAGCATTGGGGCTGAGCCTGCGGAGCTTCTGCAGAGCATCCTTCCTCCATCAGCATTCCCAGCCATGATGTTGCTGGTCTCTCAGACCTGACGCAGCCAGACCCTGTCCCTGCTTCTCCATGCTCCTGGAATAGCCAGCACTGATTTTGGTCCCAGGAGGGACTTGCTGCTTTCTAGTTTTCCAGTGAAACCCTAAGAATCGGTGGGGATGTTTCTGAGGCCGCCCATGTAGGGCTCTCTAGACAACAAGGCTGTCACAGTAGCAGGGTCTGGCTTTTCTCTGTGTTCCCATGGCAACGTGATTTACCGCTCGGTACCCGCTCTGCAGGCACCATGAGCACCTCTGTGCAGGACTGAAAAATGGGGAGGATTTTGTGAATTACTTGCAGATTAGCACAGGCAATTCCCAGTGCCCACCTCTGGAGCCGTAACGGATAAAAATTGCATTGAGCTGCAGCGGGGGATTTGCAAACCTGTGATGACGGAAGAGCGGCATTCCCACGGGTTTAATTCGTTACAGTGGCTGCTGGCGTCCACGCAGGGCAAGGGCTGCTTTAAGCCGTGGCTGCTGGGACTGTCGGGCAGGAGCCCAGCCTGCTTTTGGGGCCAGATGTGGCTCGTACACAGGGGCAGCCGCAGAAGGCAGGGATGACGGATGGCTGCTGCTCCCGCACCGATTTTTCCATCCCAGGGGACTGGTGGCACTGTCAGATGACGGCTGCTTTGCTCTGGCAGTCAGATCGGCCCCGTGCGCAGGCAGGGCCGCCTCGGCTCTGAAGCGGTTGTGTAAAGCCTGGACTCTAATCCCTGCTATCGAGGAGGACGATGCCCGTCTCGGTTTCTCCTGTCCCACCATTGGGGCAGGGTTGGAGGCACGCTGTGCGAAGGTGTAGAAGTAACCGGCACAATGAGAAGCAGCAATTTCGATGTTAAAAAGGGTTTGCGTGCCCTGAAGTGTGCCTGGCTTCTCTCCAGTGGGTATCAGCGGGTCCTTGTCGCAGGCCAGGTAAGCCGCTGCCCTGTGAGAGGTTGCTGCACCCTCCAGAGACACGGCGACAGGCACGCTTGGACTGGGGGTGCAGTCACCTGCGTGAGTAACTCAGGCAAAGGACCCGGATAGGATCCAGCGTCCTTGCTTTCCTTTCCAATTGTGGATTCACGAGCGTTTGGGTGGTTCCCATCACCCACGCTGAGATGATCAAATTGCTTTTATCTCAGGGATGTTTCTTACAAACGCTTCCCTTGGAGCACTTCTACCTTACCTCATCATTTCCCAGGAAATGTGACCCTCTCTAACTGAGCAGGCAGACGGTTCACCTGTACACTTACTAGCTGCTCCAATCTTGGAGAGTTTGCCTGGCTTTTTGAATAAAAGAAAACCGCGTCTTTTCTTTCAAGCTAGAGAAACCAAACTTCACAGCTGCCCCTCTCCCCTTGCTTTATTTCAGGTGCTCCTGGAACCTCTGGGCTGTCCCCTCCACTGTCATACGCGGTGCCTGTCCCTGGGTTTATGTAAGTAAAGATCTGGTCTCGGTCCAACACATCCTCCTGCAATCTGTGCTCCGGCACCTCCGAGCCCCGGTCCCAGCGCCCGGGGCCCCGCGTGGCCGCCCTGCCCTGACCCCTCTGCACTCGGGGTGTGCGCGGGGCTCTGCCCGGCTGCGGGGCCGGCAGCACGCACCGCTTCCCCCGCATGCGGCCGTGCTGGGCAGGAGGTTGCTCACTGGAGAGACAAACCGGACTTTTGTGGTACTTTTTTGAGCACTTTGAAGGCTGAAAGCACGTGAGTGGTAGAGATCAGAGCTCAGAGCGTCCCACGTTTCCAAGCTCCAGGTGGCTCAGCTTGGAAACAGCTGAGTGGTTTCTGCTTCCTACCTGCATGGCGAAGTGGAGAGCCTTTCTCCTTCCCCCTCTCCCCTCCTGCTCCTCCGGGCAGGTCTCCGCGGAGCTGCGGGCAGTGTAGCGGGCTGGGTGAGCTGAGAGGCTCCGGGGTTGCTCACAGAGCTTGGTCTCCTTCCCTGGCTCCTTCGCCTGAGGAGTGACTTGACTTCCGTGTGGGAGACTCGCCCACCCTGGGAGGGAGCTGCCTCTGCTCTGATAACGAGGAGGAGGCAAGAAATCTGCCCTTCACCCTCGCCCAAAGGAGTGGCGAGCCCGGTACCGCCCAGCAGCGCAGGCTGGTAACCCTGCCGAGTTCTTCTGCCAGCTCTGGTGCCATCCCCGCCTTCCTCCGCTGCCCCTCTCGGTGCCGGCGCTGCTTGCTGTGTCCCCAGAGAGGTGTCACAAACAGGGGCAGGAAGGAGGGGTTAGCAGAAGCTCCAGAAAGTGCTAAACTATTTCTTATAAGGAGGGGGGCAAAACCATTAAACCTAAGAAGAGAAAATAAAGCTGAGCTGTGCGTAACCTGCCTGGTTCTCAGGGCGAAGTCTGGGCTGTGCAGCAGAGATTGGGTGTGAGAGGCAGGGGATGGGACAAGCACAGGCTTGGAGAGCGGGTGGGATGGGGCCAGGGGTGAGTTTGTTAGCAGCCACAACAAGGAAAAGAGACAAAGTGTGAGCTTCCAGGTAAGTGAGGAGACTCTGCTCCACAGTTTTCCACTTGAATGCAGCCGTCTTCCTCCCTGCCTTGGACAGTGGCCTGGTTCGCTCTCCACCACTTTGGTTTCCCTATGTGGCCTTCAGAAACCCTTCTGTGAACCTCAGAAAACCTGACTTCCTGGAAGGACTGAACAGAGACCGAGAAATCCTTTCTTCACGCCTCTTTGGCTGGCAAAACAGCACTGGAAGTCGTGTGCTTTTTTCCCCCCCCTGTGTAATATAACAGAGCTGTTGCGTGAGGGGCATCAGGGTCTGGCGTCAATGATTATGGGAACATCTGTAAGTACTTTAAGAGTCCTTAAGAACAAATATTCCCTCCTTCCTGGCTGGAGGAAAGCATCAGTGTGCTCTGAATGCTCCTCCAAACCACAGAGCCCTGCGGCCTCCCTGCTCCTTATATCTTCTCTCTCCTAAGTAGCTGTGATTTACTAGAGTATGACTGCTGCAGCCTGATGGCATTTGTGATGGGCTGCTGGGCCGTGGCCCGCTGGAAATCGTAACCAAAGCACTAAGTGCGCTTTTTGTTCATAAAGGCTTGATCCATCTGGAGCTACAGCTTGGAGCAGGATATAATTCTCTTTTTACAAAAAGAGTGAGTGAAAATGTTCTAAGCCAGGTCTGACAGCTCTCTTTATATCTGTTTTCTGGGGGTTTTTTGTTGCTCTAGTTTCCAAGGTAAGAAGAGCTGCCTCTCCTGGGTGTAGCAGAAGGGCCAATAACTGGTCTGGATTCCCTTGTACTCTCCAAGAGTGTTGGCTGTGGGTTGCTCTTAAAGTAATTCCTGGGGGGCAACCCGGCTGCGTCTGGGCAGCAGAGGCAGCCAGCACTTCCAGCGTGGTGTTCCCAGTCAGGACAACATCACTCTGTGGCCTTGCCAAGTGCCTTGAACAAACTCTGAATCGGATCTGCGAATTTTAAAAATGAGGAAAAGAAAAAAAAGTTGTCTTCCAGATTTCCTGCTGCGTGTGGAGCCAAGAGCAGGGGAAGGAGCGGGCAGACCTTTGGCCTCCCCGAGGCATCTGCAGGGCTGGCCGGGAGGGGAAATCTGCCTTTATCAGCAGCCGCTCTCCGTGGGCGTGGGAGGACGCGCGTGTGTTTGCCTGGAGCGAGAGTGAAGCCTGGTGAGATAGGATGGGTTGTGCTTTCCACATGTCCTGACAGAAGACCGGTGACCTTTGCAACGCGAGCGCTGCTGGGTTAAACGGAAACGGGGTTCGGTGTAGGTGGGACAGCCGTGTTGCTCCATGTGCACCTCTGTTTCTTCCTCCCGTGGACTTTGCTGAGCAGGACTGGGAGGACTTTGCTCTCCAGACAGGCCAGCTAACTGCATGCAGGCACCCAGCAGCAGCCCCGAAAGCTCACGGGCTTCGCTAGGCAGCGGGGAAGGCGAGCCTGTGCCTGCACCTTGGCTCTGCCTGAGGCATCCGAGCCCCGCAGCATCTCTCATGGCGCTCGGAGGAGACAGTGCGCTTTTTCTGCTTCTGTTCAGGAGGAATTTGGCTTTGCCTAGGCGAGATTTAGCTCCTTTTGCAGCAAGGCAGGTGACCAGACTGGCGGTGTTCCTCTTTCAGTGCTTTCCTTCCCAGGCGACCCTCCCGCAAGGCACCATCTCACATTTGTTACTCTCCGGGGAATGGTGCTGAGGATGGCAGCGTGGAAAACCAAAATCAGGGAAGGAGGTGATGTACCTCCCAGTCGACTGGTGAAAAATCCGCTTGAGACGTGAAGTGCTGTGGAGCTCTGGTTCATACGTGTGCTGAGGTACTGCAACTGCATGAACTCTCCGTAAGCAGCTACAATTATTTAAGATATCACCACCTCCGCTGTTTATTGCTGCTGGGGCTGGTGACGTGTTCCCACCCCAAGCCACCGTGGCACTGCAGCAGCCCGACAGGCTCCAGCCGCTGTGGGCAGCAGTTTGACCCGCACCGAGCCAGCTGGCACCGATGCGCGCTCCTGTTCATCTTGGCTGGATGCAGAGACGGTAATTTCCACCCGAGCAGTGGTGACAAACCGCTGAAGGTTTTTGTGTATGAAACCACTTCAGCGAGACGGAGGATGCCTGTCTGCACCCACCTCCCAGCGATGCTTTCTGACGGGGAGCTCCTCTTCCGAGCACACAAAGGCTAGCTTGTGTGCAAGCATCCCTGAGTTAGGACGGTGCTAAAATATTTCTTTGCTCTTTTCAGCCCCCCCTGCCCCAGGAGAAGAGTTTAAAGGGTGTTGCCTTCCTGTGTGTCTGGCTAAGAGGACATGAAAGAAGAAAGATCCTTCCGAAGGAAGGGTTTAGATGTTTTCCAGCACCAAACTGTAACTTTCCGGTTAGCAGGGCTGTGTTTCCCTGGAGCGCCTTTATGTCACTCACAAACTGATTTGAAGCAGAGGCTCTGCGTCCTGCCCAGGTACGTTGTTGCTCCAGCAGAGATGGGAGCTGGCTGCTCAGCTTCACGTGGGAGCCCAGCGCCAGAGATATCCTGAGGTACCACAAGAAATTGCAATTCAGTTTGTGCAATGAGTGGCGCAAAATGGGGGGGGGGGGGG
>Ga0065711_1040981_pt1 | contig 16499 bp, 7 predicted proteins | sample Hoacrofraction12_FD_59098 | JGI IMG/M metagenome (GOLD analysis project Ga0065711, IMG submission 59098) | Hoatzin crop microbial communities from Cojedes, Venezuela - Epithelial fraction 12 v2 (version 2) | ecosystem: Host-associated > Birds > Digestive system > Esophagus > Crop | place... | reverse complement strand
TCTGTCCTATGAGGAAAGGCTGAGGGAGCTGGGCTTGTTCAGCCTGAAGAAGAGAAGGCTGAGAGGGGACCTTATAAATGCTTACAAATATCTGCAGGGTGGGTGTCAGGAGGATGGGGCCAGAGTCTTTTCAGTGGTGCCCAGCAACAGGACAAGGGGCAATGGGCACAAACTGAGGCACAGGAAGTTCCGTTTGAACATGAGGAAGTACTTCTTCCCTCTGAGGGTGACGGAGCACTGGAATAGGTTGCCCCAAGGAGGTTGTGGACTCTCCTCTGGAGATATTTAAGACCCGCCTGGACAAGGTCCTGTGCAGCCTGCTGTAGGTGACCCTGCTTCAGCAGGAGGGTTGGACTAGATGACCCACAGAGGTCCCTTCCAACCCCTACCGTTCTGTGATTCTATGATCTTGTTTTGATCATTGCATTTTGATACAAATATTTCATCCTACTGGAGCTTTCTTGAGCATGTTGTATATTTACTTGAGAATTATGTAAGTGACAGTGCTGTAGGGTTGCTATGCTGACCTTATTCTTGCAGATGCATTAATTGAAAAATTAGTCAAGATGCTTATAAATAGGTACATAAATTAAGTAAATCAAGTAAAGTAAGGAATCTGTTTGTTTCAGCTGGTGGATAGTGAAGTTGTGATGCTTTCTGCACACTGGGAGAAGAAAAGAAACAGTTTGGTGGAACTACAGGATCAGCTCCAACAAATACCGGGGTTTTTAGCAGATCTGGAATGCCTCACAGCAAGCCTAGGTAAGGTTTTAAAGACATAACAAGCATTCAGGTCAGTACAGAGGATTAGACTGAAGTTCAACTGTTGTGAAATTTGCAATTATAAAATTTAATTTTGCTTCCCAAACACATCCTTTCTATTGTAAAACAGTAGTTCTTAAACAAACTGGTTTTCTAAAAGAGCAAAATTAGTAGTGGTTGCTCTCCCAGCAGTTAAAATTTTGTATGTGTCATTAATTGGGAAAAAAAAAATTGTGACAACCGCATATCTTGGTGTGAAAAGCTGAAAATTACTATTCTTGAAGTCTTTTTAAATTCTTAAAGATTTGCAAGTAGTGTGAACGCTCATGTATGTAATTGCTTCTCTTTGATTGAGTCTATGTCATTTTATATAAGAATTTGTTTTAAATCATCATTTGTTGCGAAGGGGCAGAAATTTACCTGGCTTGGGACACCTTCAAGGCAGAAACCTTTTGTTGAGAGTAATTGTTGGTTCCAATGCTAGCTTCCATAGTTGAAGTGTACCGGGTCAAGCTATTCTGAAGGGATACCCAGCTTTTTCGTAAGTGAAATGAGCAATGCTGTGTGTTAAGGTTAACAAATATCTCATGTTTGTTAGATGGGTTCTGTCTTTTAGTAACCTTTCCAAATGTTTACCTGTTAATTTAATTTAAAAGATGAATAGGTGAATGCTGTAGTGGACTGCTTCTGGAAACCTCTCATACAAAACAGTTGATCCACTGTTGAAAATGTAATTAGGAAAAAATGCTCTGGCCTCTCAGTCTCTGAAAAGCTCTCGTGTTACTGAGCCTTGAAATGGGGATGCAGCATTTGACAAGTAGCAAGCGCTTCTGTCAACGGCGGGCCTCTTGCTGCCTCCATGAAAATCTATTCAAGTTGCATCAAATTACGGATTTGAAAAACTGCTGTCTGTGCGTGGATTTTAGTAGCTGCATTCCGCAGGGACTCTGCCTGCACTGTTCTTCCACCAGCTGGGAAGTATGCAGAAATTCTTCATGTAATTGCAGCCCTTGTTTTTTGTGGGATGGGCTGGATCTGTGTGCTGGCATCTGATGTGAAGAAAAGGAGGGTTCTCTTCTGTGTTCAAAGGCAAATTTCTCATTCTGCTATGGTCAGTGGATATGCACAAATCAGCTTTTGTTCCTAGGTAGGCGGGTAATAACTTTGCTATTTTTTTCTGAACCAAGGAACATATTTCATTTTTTACTACAATTTTCTTAAACTGCCTTGTTTAGTAAGGCTTTATCATCTGTGGTAACCATTTAATGTTGGCTTTTTGAAAAGCTCAATTATTTCCTAAGGAAATAGCAATCCAAATACTGATTTATTTAAATACTGATTTTAATATCATCATGCACAAAACGACGCATGCAGTCCACTGGTAGACCAAAGATAAACAATGTAATAAAAACCTAATGAAATTGTCTTTATAGTTCATATCTGCAAATGCTATAAATCCTGATGAATTGAGTTTACCTTCCCGTTCCTAATGTTATAGTTTTATGAACCAGAATTAATCTCACCCTGATTGTAGAATTGCTTGGAGAAGGCTCAGTGTTTCTAGAATATTTTTGATTCTGCACAAGCAGGATTTAAGGAAGCATTAACCAGGCTGATCAGGGAGGCTAATGGATTTTGCAGTCTAATGCTAAGGTTGTGAGATTTGAACCAAATCTCCTAGCCTCACCTCGTATGTCAGGTTTCAAGTAATTTAACTAGAGGTTTTTATTAATTCCTCCTAACCACTGTGATTTTTTTTGAATTGTTTTTTTCAGATCAGTTTTATAGAGTCTGTTTGAAGAGAAAGGAGTTTATACCAAATTCAACTTTTACTGTTATGGACGTGATTTACCAGAAATTTACTGTGATATTCTGCTCACTGTTTTTAGTTCTTATTACTCTCAACTATCTGCTTTTTATAAATATAAGCAGTATTCAGTTTTCTAAGAGATGACTAATATTGTGACTGTGAATTTTAAATATAAGTGAAACATTCTGTGGAAAAAAAAGAAAAAAGAATATAGAATTATAAACTGCCATGTCCTGGGTTGTGCATCCAAGATGTAATTTGGCTAATCTTCATAATTTCAGAAAGTTAATAGTTCTGTGTTGTGACACGATGTGCTTCTGATAAAACTATTCATGCTTTCATTTTGAAAGTACATAGGGAACCCTGGCTGCTTTTGATAAAAGAAATTTCAGATAATGGAAATGAGCCTTTTTAGTGACCTACTTAAAATTGGTCGGAGTCATACAGGTTCTTCAGCTTTTGCTGTGTATTACAAGACACATTTTCATTAGCACTTTTATAAGTAAAGTCCTTTAACTTAGGTACTCATGTTATCAGTCGTCCATCACTTCAAGTAAAAAGTCTGTGTCTTAATTTGATAAATTTACTGTATTACGCAGTGTCTTGTAGCTACTCTTGAAAACTTTGAAGAAAAAATTACTTTCATGTAAAAGAGAAAAGGACAGTTATTGCCCTGTCAAAGTCCAGAATCTGAATCATCACTTAAGACCATTTTTATTTGAGATGCTGTGGATGCTTGCTGATATCTGACATACTTGCCTTAATATGAAATATGCTTCATATTTGAGCAGGGGCATTTTGCTCAAATATCTGTTTTGATTTCAGCAAATCAATGCACACAAACCTTGATCCAAATCCAATTTTCTTTAAAAAAAAATAATCAGATGTTAAGCATTAGTGTCATACTGGTTTCAGAAAGGCTTATCATGAGCATATGTGACAGATCCAGCGTAGGGTGAAAATATTTAGATTGGTGAGACTGGGAAGAAAAGAAGTCTGGATATATGTTCATAGAGATAAAAGCCACTGCCTCCTACTCTTTTCTAAAGTATGGGTTAGATGGGTGTGAAAATCCATTGGGGGCTGTTTATAAGAACTCGTTAGGGGATGTATCCTTGTTTGTATTTTGAGCGGAAGGTCAGGCTTTATTTTCAGATTGTGTATCAAGTATGACAGTTGCCGTTTTCTAGCTTTGCAAAATTCAAATTGTTCAGAATCTGCATTAAAAAAAAGGCCGTGTTCCCTTTGTTTAAGAAGTGAGATTAAAGATTTCTTAATGGCTTCCTCAGACATGAAGGAAATGTACTAAAACTTGTGAAATAGAAGGTCACAGCAATTGTAACATCTTTTCCATTAAATACAAGATTTTAATTTTTGTAACACCTGAACTACTTTAAGAACTTAATACCCCATATTTTTGGTACTTATTTTGTAGCAAAAAAATGTGTTTTAATGAAATATACTTATTTTTTAATTTCTTGATAAAAATGCCAAATATTTTTCCTATTTGAATAATGCAGTATACTTCCAGCAATATTTTGTGTTCTGAGATTATAGAATTTAATTCTTGTTCATTTCATCAGTTTGTAGACAAAATCTGAAGCAGTAGTTTTAGGAGGAAAATGTGTAGTGAGTAATAGCGCAAGACTTGTCTCTTTGGGGAAGAGAAGTCATTAGTTTACTATTATTTATTTAGTAATTGTGGCTTATGTCAGGATTTAGATGTTAGCAGGTATTGGTCAAGTAAAAGTGAATTTAAGACCAGGCAGTATATTAATCAAGATTTTTTTTCACAGAGCTGGCATTTGAACTTGAACTTCTGAATTGTGTTTGGTTACTTAAATAACAGTTTCTTTGTCGTTAGCATCTAGCAGTTGATAGCTCTTGAAAAACAGCTGGATAAATGTTTTGTGATGTAACAATCTAGAACATGCATTCCACTAGAAGACTCTCGTTTCTAGTGGTTTCTTTTTGATTTTAAATTTATTTTTAAAGTGAGGAGAGCTGTAGAAACTTTTACTGTAAATGAGTAATGATTTGCATTTGGGAAAATGTTTAAGGAAAATAACATTTTATTAGTCAAAACAATTCTTCTAACTGGTTGACCAGCTGCTTAAAAACTGCGGTTACTTTCCTTGCTTTCATAGTTTCATTGTCTGAGATGAAACGGCATTTATCTTTTACTGAGAAAATCAGGGAAAATTTTGGGGAGATGGGTGTAAAACCAGGGAATTTGGATAATATAGTATGAAGATACCTATGTTCAACTGGGAGTTTTTCATAGGCTTCAGGGCAGAATGCTTCAGCAGAGAGGGCTGCTGTATAAGGCAGAGATATATATGTAGAAAAGGCATATAGTTTGGTGGTGTAAACTTTGAAATGTCTGTGGCTTGAATGCAGAAAGAAAAATATTCTAGTGTAGTTGCTATGTAGTTGCAGCAAAGAAGCTGCTTTAGCTTCATGTAAATGGTATGATACTAGCTGGGTTTTCTTTAAAAACAAATCACAATTGAGCACTAGTACAACTGTAATTATGTAAATACTTTTTTCCAACTGTTGCAGCTGAATTGAGCTCTTCCTCTATATATATGTCTTTCACTGCTCATTTTAAGCTTTTAGTAATCTGTGTCCCTGTCTGACCTAGAGGTAGAGAGAATTTCTTTGATGTAATTGTATCCATCCTTTCTGCCTTTTTGCCTTTTAGTCAGAAAATGAATGAACTTTGTAAAAATGTCTTTAATACTCCTTGGTGGTTTCTGTTGTTTTAGGTGGCTGGGACAGTGTAGGAAAGCTACATTTAACGTTATTATAGGAAAAATTGAAAACTGTAATATTAATTTTCTGATATATAGCTGTGATTTAGCTTTTCTAACAATTTGTACTGTTGCAGAACTACAGGTAACATAGGTTTCCGTTTAAAAAAAATATGTGATAAATTTAAATTAGCTAAACTTTAGGAAGAAAATATTTTCAGGTAGAAGATTAGTTTCTGTGGTTGTTGAGAATACTTACTGAATACTTCAGTACCTCAGTAGCTGGTAAACGTAAGAAAAACAGCGTACATTGGAAGATAATTCAATCTAATGTCATCTGCTCAAACATTAACATAGTTTATAAAAATTAAAATAAGAACTAAAACTTGTAATAATGTTGTTATACCTGCGATTGCATAAGAAATACAGGCTAAACTAATATGATTGGAAAGATGTGACATAAAGAGCAATTATTTTTTCAGCTATCTAATATAAAATATTATTTCTACCAAGTGTGGTGTATTACTGTACAGGAAAATTCTTAATCTAAAGGTACAATGATTTTTTTTTACAGCCTCCTTAAAAAGATTCAAAGGAGGAGAGGTTTTTCTTCTTTGTAGCAATGCTGTTTCAGAGTGAGATGGTGATTGTTGCCTGGCCGCTTGGGTGGGGGATTTCTTGAAGAGCTAGAAAAGAAGTAGTAACTTTGCAGATAATCTTTAGAACATTAGCTGGCTTTTTGGGGCAGATTCATTGTAGGTGCTGCTGTAAACTATAAACTGGAAAGTAATTTCTGGATTTAATGTTTTTGTTAAATATATTTTTTAAAGTGTGAACTTATTTAACTTATTTATCTCTGAATATAGATAAGAGTTGATCAAAGAATTATGGCTTAAGTTTCAAAATGATTAAATATGTAGCTTTCTTTGGAATTTTCTTTTGGTGCGCAGTGCATACATTCTTATTTGGGTGGGAAAGACGTTAATTCACAACCGTAGCTGGTGCTATTGCTATGGAGCTAGTCTTCAGCTTTTTTTGTGAAAAGCAACCAAGGTTTCTTTCACTTCAGAAAGAAAAATTCTGAAACCTGTGTTGCAGTAAAGCAGAATTGTTGCCTTCTAGAGAGCTCTTAGGTGTTCGTTCCTGTTCCTCAGGAGCACAGTGTTTTCTGCAGTTCCCACTAGAGGCTGCTCAAATGCCAGTGCTAGGAATCAGTCGCCCTCTAGAATTCACTTTTCTTCATCCTCTTTATTTTCCTGTTCTTTGTTGTTGCCTTTTAATGTTATTTCAATAGCAAGTACAGCAAAGCAGGTGGTGGGTTTTTTTAAGTGGAAAAAACACTGGTTGATAGGTACCTTACTAAATTATGTGGACCCCTGCTGTGTTTGTGAATTTTGCAAATTAATAAGTGAGCAATCATTCTGAAAAGCAAGTTAGCATAATACAGACATTTGGATTTTAATGCACTCGGAAAAGTACAGTTCTTAAGCAAAAAGGGATCACCAGTCATAACTGTAGTCATGATACTGCCGTTTCAATACATCTGGATTTTGTGAGAGGAAGTTGAGTATGTGGTAAATAATGTACGTTCCACATCACAATCTGTAGAACTGAAGACATTTTTTTTAATCTCAAACTGTTTTCCACACTGTCGACTGCCTTCTCCTCACCCCCCAACTGATCTGTATACAGATAAATAATTTAAGGAAGTCTTTCCTGATTATATGATTCCTGTTTCCCTTTCTGACCTTACTTGTTAGGGACTAAAAAAATCTTATTAAGTAATTGGAGCTGAATATGTGACTATGTGTGTTAGGAAATTTGTTTACGAGGTCATAACTTTTGCTTTTCTAGGGGGGCCACCAGTATAGCAATTTCTGATTGAGTAAAGGCTAAGAAAGTTGAAATTTTGTGTACTCCAAGATAGGCTCCTGGTAGAACGGCCAAACCAGAACTGAAGATTTGACTGATGCCTTCCGCGTGCTGTTTCCTTCTTTTGAGCATCCAAAACACATTAAATCACTTTTCCTACCTTGAACTTGATAGTTATTGTCTTGTGTCATGAGGATTGCTTCTGTCACAGGCAAAGGTGAAACACAGCCATTTGCCAAAATTTAGAGTTGCTTTAGATTTTCTGCTATTTCATTCCATCATCTATGTAGCTCTTTGCATCAACAGTCAAGTTCATACACTGCAACAGATTAGTGTATCTGTCTCTGAACTGCAAAATCCCTTCTATTCATTGGTTGCTATTTGTTTGTAAAAATGCAATATATCCTTCCTCTGGCAACTTACTTTCCCTCTGGTATAGGAGAAGTCCTGACAAAAGGGCGAATAATAGTCCTGTATTCACGCAGCTCCATCCCAGAGTGACTAGCTGGTCAGTTTGGGAAAATAGTTTTTCCACTTTGGGATCCTGAGGAGGAACATGGAGTTCAACATTAATCACCCACAGGCAGAGTCATCCTTTGATATGAGATTCATGTGGGATAATTCAGGTCAGAAGGGACCTCAGGAGTTCCTCCAGTCCAAATTTCTGCTCAAAACAGGGTCAGCTAGGAGATAAGATCAGGTTTCTCAGGGCTTTTCATAGGCGTGATCTCTTTTTAACTTGAGACTCTGAACAGTTATGGTTAAAGAGGAGATTAAGAGGGTTTGCATGTCTTGAAGTGCATGGGTATGCAAAATAGCTAAATCTAGAGATTTGCCTATCAGTAGAAGGTCTGTCTTCAGAGTGAGCTTTCAAAGTCTGTATACTTTTATATTATCACAAGGTCATGTAGGAGTTAAAATTCTCCCAGTATGCTTTACTTTTGCTTCATTTGAATAATTTAAGATTAGTACTGGTCTTGGTCAGCAGTTTTGTTCCTCAGATTAGTACCAGGCCGGAGCGGGTAAGCTGACAGTGTGCCTGAGAAGCAAAATTAAATTATGAGTTCTGGATGCTTCTTTTCCGGAAGCACAGACCACAGGCCTGTGAGACCAAGATGCTGGGGCAAAGACAGTGGTTCAGTGTCTTACTACAAAGGGAACTTCAGATAGATCTCTCTTAATGCGACTCTGCTGTCACTCTTTACTATCTGATATGGACTAGAGATTTGCTTATCTTTCTGAGCTGTTTATCTATGTGTATTTATTACCATGTTAATTATGTACCTTTATGAGTTCCTGTTTCTGTTCAGGTGAGCTGTCCATCTATTGATACAATATGATATTCATATAAGTATTTCTTATAGCCCAGCTAGAGGCAGACTTTGAGGAAATGGAGAACCATCTATTGTGTCTTGAGGACCTATGTGAACAGTGTGAGTTGGAAAGATACAAATGTATGCAGACATTACACCTGGAAAACTACAAGAAAACAAAAAGGTAAATAAAACAATTACTATAAGTATCAATTAGCATAGAATATAAACCTTTTGTGATTATTATTTTTTTCCCTGCATATAATATAATATAATTACTTTTATTTTCGTCTTTTAAAGAAACAGTAATCTTTGACAGGAAGCTGCAAATTTTTAATAGATTCATTAAGTGTTGGTCTGACTCTTGGGGATGAACAAAGAGTATGTGTATTTGGAAAATTATTGCTACATTGTTGTTAAGATGAAGTTGTGCTTGTTATTCTTTACAGACAATTGGTGTAAGGGCTACTCTTAATAAGCACTGACAAGTTGTTTTTTTTTTCTTTTAATCCCTTGCTCTGTTTTTTTAATTTGGGGGTTTTTTTCCCATTTATTGTAACCCATAAAGTTAGGAACTGTATTTTACTCTTATCTTCTTTTCAGTTTTGTCCTACCCTGTACTATGAGTGCCTTTCAGTCCACATGTTAGGTATTACTCTCCTGCTTTTATTTTACTTGCAAAGACAAGTTTACCTAAAATATGAAGTAGCAAGAGATGAATGTTAAGAGCTTAAATAACTTAAATCTTGGCTTTCTTGGGTTTGTTACTGACAGTGCCAAAAATAACCTTGCTGAAGTAGATAAGAAAAGCAGTATTAAGTCCATTAGATAAATGAGGAAATGAGGAGTTAAATTGAAGCGATTTGTCAAAGACGGTCTGTGGGTGTGGTGGGTAGATGCAGATGCTGACAGACCTGGAGGCAGCATTGACATGGGGATAACCAGGTTATTTGATCTGTCAAATGAGCTGCCCTCCTGTTAGCTAGGAGAGTACCCTGGCACCCTCCCCACTTCTCTTGACTGCTGAAGCAAGTTTGACTTATGTGGTATGATCACAACATCTGTTTTGATTTGTGGTCCTAATTAGGATGTGGTGATCAAGGGCAGGGCTGTGCTAGGGAGCACTGGTCACATTTTGCATAGCTTATCTGTTTTCCTCCTTCTTGACTCTCGGTTTGCCACCCTTGACCTATTTTTCTTTTTTCTTTTTGTTTTAAATTCCAGTCTGGTCTCAAATAAACAATCCACCCCTAATTACTTTTTCCCTATTGGTCTTGGTTTTGCTATTCAAATTCGGTGCTCCTGATGCTGTTGTCTAGTGAATGTATGCCTTCAGTGGTGTTACAGATACGGTTACCGAAATACTGCTGGCATTGCAAGTTCTGCCTCCCGGAAGATCCCCAATACCTTAAACGTCCCCCTTCAACTTCCTGTGAAGTTTGGCTGTTTCTAACTTAAGTCCCCTTTAACCATCTGTGAAATTCGGCCATTCCCCATGGTGCTATCTGTAGCTTTTGTCAGCTTCTTACTACGTTGTATGTCACATCCAACAGTTTCTCATGTCATGCCCTTTAGTTTTTCACGTCCCTTTCAGTTAGCTTAACCTCAGGCCAGGGCTTCGGCAGTGGTCTTGTCTTTTTCCTCCAGCCTGGATTTTCTCTTTCCCAGGGCAACAACATTTTCTTTCTGCAGAAAGAGTCAATGGTAGTCAGTATGGTTGAATATTCACTTGTTCAGACCTATTTAAGTGATTCAGTATTTAATAGTAATTATTTCAAAATTCTAGATAATGTGCTATTTAACTAAATAACACACAAATTTAAAATGTGCATAAAGCAACAAATTTGTAACCCCTAAAATATAGCAATCTTTCCCGAAGTTATGTTTATTCTCTCTGCTGTCCTCGCTCTCTCTCCCCCTCCCCTAGCCTCTGCTTTCAACGTCAAAATAAGTTGTTAAACTATTGCCTAGTCTGCTTAGCAGGATCTAATCAGTTCTATAAATAGAATGCTAAGCAAACTACTTAACATAATTATAAGCTGTTTACATTTGGTCAGATCTAGACAAAACAGGAAAAATGCAGGTAACTTCTGGTTGATCGTTACCACTGTGTTTATTTAGGTAAGAAATGAATTGCTAGCTCATTACTAGAAGGATGCTTGCCAGTATAGATACTTGGAAGAACAAACAGCCAGTTAATGTGAGTGTGATTTGTTATGTGTGTTTGGAACTCGTATTCTGTCTTCCTCTCTTCAGTGTTTGGGGTTTTTACTGTCCTATCAGCTACTGAAAGAATCAAGGCGGGCTTCAGGAGTCTGTGCTCTCTTTCTAACACAAAAATTATTTTCAGAGAGTGAGTGGTTTCGTGTTAGAAAAAAAAAAATTATCTCCTGTGTTTTGACAATACGGGGATGAAAACTGAGATGAACACAAACTATAGAAACTGTGGTTATTTTAAGCATGTCACAAAAAATAATTTTATTATAAAGTCACTGTAGAGCTTATGCTAGAATCTTATGTATTTGAAGTCTTTCAAAAAATCTTCCTATATGAAAGATTTAGAAGAAAGTGGTTTAGGTCAACATTAAACCTTTGAAATGCTGCTTATATAGTAACTATGGGAACTGATTTTTCAGAAATAGGTCTCCCTATTAAATAGAGAAACTTTATTTCAGTTCAAACAGAACAACTATTTTCCTGTTGTCATTGTGTTGAGCGCGAGTTTCAAAGCAGATTCATCAGTCCGAGGTGTTTTCTACAATGTATTTTAAAGCCTGATGTTTGGGGTGGGGGTCTGTGTGATTATTTTTCTGTATGCTTATCTCTGGATTTTTAATATTCTCTCTTTTATTTTTAAATTCATTCATCAGGGTACCAGTATTGTTGTGGGAAGTCTAGATTCCACCCTTGTTTGCTCTAGTTAGTCTTGCTGCAGTTGTTTGCTTGTATGTTAGCATTAAAGCATTCTGGTTTGTTTCCTGTCCTTTTCTGAATCAAGCACAACTCTTCTTCCCTTCATCTTCCTGCTGAGGATGAGCTGTTTCTGATTGCAGAAAACCCCTTGTATCCCTCCAGTCTCCTATGGCAGTTCTTGCATTCCCAAGGCAGTGAGCTGTGTCCTATAGGAAGCACTGTCAAAAGCTCACTTTCGTGCCAATTTTTATGTGCACCGAATGGCATAAGATGAGATGTTTCTGTCCTGGTTATTTTATCAAGTGAAAGAAGCTGCCCAGCTGCAGCATTCTGTTAGGAATACAGTGGAGATAGCAAAGAGTCCTTGTCACTGGAAATGAATGAACACATTTTACTGTGTGTCATTTGACTTCAAGTATAGTTGTCAGAATTTAGATTTTTTTATAATGGCTTGTTGAAGAATCCTTTCTGGTTTTCAGTACTTGTCTGCTTTGAGAACAGACACAGAAGGAAAATTAATGAAGAAATCTAAAATCCTGGGTCTGAAGTATACCCTGATGCTAGGGTGTACTTCAACACACGAATATTTAGTGATATTGCAAACCTTAGTGGGACTAATTTTTTCTTTTCTTTTCTAGTGAGATTTAAAGAAATCCTTTAACCGAAGAGAAAATATGTTCTTAAAATGTATATTTATTCCTATTTTTTTTTATTTTAAAGGTTTATTTGTTGTCCAGTAATGTGTAGACCCATGCATTGGTAATTAGTGCAGTAGTTGAGGAGTTGGACAGATTGTAATTCTTGTTAGATGCATTGCTGTGCCATGATGGTGGTTTTATGCTTCTGGAGGAGAAGAATGCTTGATTTGCTTTCTCATTCAGAAGGATAAAAAATTTACGGCAATTGAGTTGTGTAGACTAGAGATGTGTATGTGAGAAAATGTCTTAATCAGTTACCACTGTTAAGTTTATTTCTTCTGTATGTTCTTCTGTTGGTTTTATCCCTCTTTCTAATTGCTTTGGGAACATAAGGGGCAGTAAGGATTGTTGCAGTTAGATACAGTGCCTTATGTTAGGCCTGACCAATACAAACATTGAAAAAGTAAATACAAAAAACTTCTTCAGACAATTCAGACTAGTCTGCTTTTCAAGAAAGTTCCTTCTAACTTGAGCCACTATTTATATTTACATAATTTATAATATATTTATTACATTATTTATAATGATAATATATTAATATAGTAATATGTTAATGGTATTATATATTATTTTATTATATATTATTATATATTATATTATATATCATTATATAATTATATTATATTATTTACTCACTAACATACAAAATGTCTCATGTTATTATTTTTCTGCTGTGTTTTGCTTTCAGATATTATCTTTACTTCCACCATTATCACTTTAAAAAGCTGGCATTTTTTGTGTGATCTTGTTTAACCTAAATTAATTACTTTTTTACAAAGGTTGGAAGAGAGAAGATGGAATGGGTAATACCCTGCCATACAAAATTGTTTTGCCTAAAAGAAGACTTCTATGTCTGTAGATCTTGTTTAGATCCCACAGCATTCCCCAAGTGATAAGCTAGAACAGTGCTCCGTACAGTACGTCATCTTCAGTGATGACTCCCTGCCATCTGACAGTGATGGATTTAAATTGTTCCTTCATAACCTTTTAAGCTTTACATTAACTTTTTATATGTAAAAAATAGACCATTTTTATGAATATTTCAAACAAGCACATTTTTTCCTTCCAACATGAAATGTACTGTGAATTTTTTCTAAGACTCTAGCTACAGGTTTCGTAGTTCTTGTCAAAATTTTCATCAAAGTAAGGTTTCATGCCGTATTCTTCTTCATCAGTCTTCTGGTGGTATAGGTTTTCAGCTGCTATACCTCTGCGTACCTGGGTACATAAATAATGATTTTACAAGGGTGAATGCAGAACTTTTATTATTTTCAGGGCAGCTTTCATGGTAGATGTGCAGTGGATGACTGGGTTTGAGTTTTCATTAGGCATTAATTGCATGACTATACAAGTTTCTGTGCTCAAAGCAGAGTTCACGTTGCAGAGATCTTTTCCATCCTGCTGTTCATGAGTTCGCATACAGCACAATCAGTAGCAAGTGTTTTCGTAGTGGTACATGGCTTGAATTCATTTTATGGCCATCATTTACTGCACTTCTTTGGACAGACACATGGAATGAGAATTCCTATCCTAAAAAACCAGGCTTGCACAAGCTTTGGAAAAGTTCCCTTGATAATTGTACTTCCTTTTGTGTAATTTTAGGGCTCTGGACTGTTTTTTGTTGCAAAAACACTTGCAGTACAGTATTTTGCGTGCATCAAACCCAAAGGAGCAGGCTGATTCATTATTAGTGAACTTTGCTCCCATCAGTGCTCCAAGTATTTGAAAACATTGGGCAAGACTGAATACATAGCAGATCAAAAGATTGTAGGTTTGTGGCAGTTTTTTTATATTATTTGCAAAGTGTGAATGTGCAGTATAATTTCTGTCACTTCGAAGTTGATTTAATTTTGCTGCTCTTTTGTGATGGTCTTTACTTGATGCAGAGAGACAATGACACTGTTATACAGACATTTGTCGTGTACCTTCTCCCTGTAGTTTCTTTGTCTTTTGAATAGGCATAAAAAAGATTTTTTTCTTTGCCGGCTCTTGTGACCTGTGATTAAAGACTGAATGTTTGTGTTGGTTCCTCTGCATCTTAGAGGACCTTTTACTAATGTCTTCTAGAAAATGCTAAACATTATGTCAGTCCTGTATAACTTTACCTTTATGTAATACTGGTTACTGGGCATAATCTGCAAATCCTGTCAATCTGTTAGTACCAGCCATTCTTTGTCCAGACTTACTGTACCAGTAATAGAAACAGATGGTTTAGGACTGCCTTAATCATTGTTTTGTGCTCTTCCTCACCTCAAAACTGCATTGTTTATCAAAGTAATTAATTAATTGTGTCTAGTGCCTAGGACAACAGGGCTTAGGTGCTTGTCATTACCACACTAAAATTCATTCTCTGCTTTTGAGCAAGGTGCTGTGCTTCATGATAAATTCTGTTTTTCTCCACTGTGAATTATTTTCCTGAGATCTTCAATAATTCCTTTTCACTTGCATCTAAAAACAATTTGTTTGAAAATTGTTCAAAAAATGTGTTAAATGCGTTATTACAACACCTCTGTGAGAGAGATTTTACATTCCTGTGTCAAAGGGATGTGTTCAGGATGCCTGTAGTGGTACAAGTTCCAACTTCTGTCTGCCACAATTGCATTCACGATGTGTGGAACCATATGCAGCATTTTAGGTAAAGAGTACATATGAGGTTACAGGCTTTTTTTACTACTTTGTTTTTGTGGACTTGTGGCATATTATATGTCACTTAGTGAATAAAGTTTGACGAGTTTTTGAATACTGTAATTTTTTTTTGTTTTAATGCTTCTTGGGGAAACTGATGGCCAAGTTAAAGCAAGGTCTGGATTTTGTTGTGTGGCTGTTTACCAAAACCAGGTTTTCAGGAACCCTTTTTCTTTCTAGGAAAGGTTAAATATGGTGGAGTAGATGGTGGAGGTAGCCTTTGACAATGGTCGTGTTTCTACCTTCTCTTAAACTTCAGCTTCTCTTAAATTTCTCGTAGCTTCTCAGATTTCTCTGTAGCTTGTAGTTCTTTGTAGCTTCTCTTAAATTTATTCTCTCGTATTTCCGCTTTAAACTTTGATTCCTAAAGTTTTGGTTGTATAATAAAAATAAATAAAACTGTGCTGATACATGTGATCTGATGACACTGCATACCAAGATAGAAGTTTGAAAAAAATTAAATTTAAAAACTGCCCACTTTATTTTGGATAGCAACAGGATGAAAGTAAAACTATAAAAATTGTGACCTGTGCAAAACCTTACATTCGAAGGCATAAGCTTTCAGGGGGACCTAAGAATTTATTCCACGTTTCAGATTCCACTTTGGAATTGTTCTAGTGCTAAATGGCCTGTATCAGTCTCTTAGCAGAGCACAAAATGCTTCGTTGCTTTTAATGATTTCACTTCTACCATTTTCTTCTGTTTTTCATACCACCTCCCTAATTTTTGCTATTCTTTTGAATGATAGCACCTGAAAGGTGACCCCCAATGTTCTTCATCAAGAAAAATACTTGTTTCTTTTTTTGAAACATCCAAAGAAGAATACTTTCACTGTACCTGCAACTGCTGAGTATATGAGGGTAGTATTTGGTTTTAGTTGTGTTTATGAGCTTGATCACCAGCTGATGTTTGCAATTTCTGTTACGAAATTTTGCTTTGATCCATTCCATCTTGGGGAATGAGGTTGATGTAGGAATCTTGCTGAAAGACACAGAAAGACTTCAGCTACTTTTGTAGCTCCATTTGAGTATGGAAGCAAAAAAATCTCCATTGCAACATTACTTAAATTCCTTAGTTCTTTGGTCTTCTCTTTTACTGGATAAGTTTTCACATTTGATGGTGAAGAATCATGACCTATCTTCAGTGTTTCTTCAGATAAACAGAAAATTTTGCCTGCTGCTTAATTCCGGCTGTATTTTAGTAGTAGTTTTAGTTTTTACTGATTTTTTTTTATTATTATTACTTAAAGGCTTTTCATTGCTTCAGGCTCAAAGGTATTTCAATGTAGTAGTTGACCTAAGTGATCTGAAGAAGCGGGCTCAAGCAATCCAGGAGAAGGAAAACATTTTTTGTGTAATTGTCGTAAGTGCTAATCCTAAGAAGACAGAAAAGTACTTAAATTATTTCTGTGCACCATGCAAGTGACGTAAGTTTGGCATTCTCAGGTTTTTGGCTTTTACTTCTCATGACATCTAGAGGAAAGTCACTCTCATGGCATTTTAGTTGACTAAAGCTTGAATCAGACTATGGGAGGAGATTTTTATTTTTTTCTTTTTGAAAAATTGACGGTATCAGACAACAGATGAAATGCAGTATCTCTTATGTTTTGTTTTAGATCTTGCTAGGTGCCAGAAATACTTCTAAATGAAATTACAGATAGATAGCTATACTTTCCTTAAATGTTGGGGGGGGG
>Ga0065711_1040980_pt1 | contig 16499 bp, 7 predicted proteins | sample Hoacrofraction12_FD_59098 | JGI IMG/M metagenome (GOLD analysis project Ga0065711, IMG submission 59098) | Hoatzin crop microbial communities from Cojedes, Venezuela - Epithelial fraction 12 v2 (version 2) | ecosystem: Host-associated > Birds > Digestive system > Esophagus > Crop | place... | reverse complement strand
AGGTCCCCTCGCAGCCTTCTCTTCTTCAGGCTCAACAAGCCCAGCTCCCTCAGCCTCTCCTCATAGGAGAGATGTTCCAGTCCCCTCACCATCCTCGTAGCCCTATTTCCACGACACTGTCAGACAAACTGGAAACAGCTGGATGAGACAAAGGACTTTCAAATATGCAAGGTTTCCATTTTATTAACCAGAGTACATGTAACTAATCTTGGAGCCCAGATAACTATTCTTTTCATAGCAATTAGCCTTGCTTCATTAATATGCTGCTTAACATTTTCTTGGGACTTTCTTTTGATTTTTTGTTTTCCCTTATGACTGAAATATATTTTGAATGTTTTAAAAAGATAATTAGAATAGATTGCATGCATTAAATCTGAGAACATCTACTGTCAGGCACTCCAGGAGGCAGGAGACTCACATTTGACCTTGAAGCATTAGAGAAACCACAGACATTTGGACCAAGACACAAGAGCCGCAATTCCCCTCCTTGTATGCTACAAAGAAGAGGTGGATTTGTCACCGGGCAAGTAAGAAAACCTTAACCAAGATGCTCCTTAAACTTACACGTTTCTGCAGCTCTTTATTTTTGCTGTATAAACGTAAGGAGACAGCAGCATAAATGAGAATCAAGCATGGGTCTGCAGCATCATAATGTATAATTTGGAGAATTCCTTACTATTTTAGGATGTTACCAGAGACTACATAGTTCCATGTCTATCAGAAATTAATTAAACGGGCATTCTCTTGAGTCCTGCTATCAGTTAAGAATAAGAAAAATATGGATTTTTATGTGAAATTTAGTAGTTATCTTTCTGTCTTGACATTGATCCTCCTTGGAATTTGTTAAAGGGTCTTGGCAGGACAGAAGACATGAAGGTGATGGCACTTCACATCAGCCAGTTGAAAAGTTCATAGTGAACACCAAGTTGTGGTACACAAACAAGGATGAATTGTCACAGTACCTAAAGCCAGAGGGCCTGTTCAGACGTCATCTGCCATGGTAACTAACTTTTAACAACCCCAATGGCATCATTTAAATCAAAGCTTTTCAGTCCAAAGAAGGGAAAATAAGAGAAATTGGGGTACCACTTCTAGCTGAAAGTCTTATGGCAGTAAGGAACAGTGTCAGAGGGGCAGCTCCAATAGCAAGTTGCAATGTGTCCCTTTGCACTACAAGATACACTTGCCCAAAGACTTTGCCACGTAGAAGACATTTTTCTTCCTACCTGGATTTCGAATGGCCTTTGATTTGGCTCTCCACACGCCACCCAAACACGCTAGGGTCTGAAGGGATCACCACCCCTGCCACCAGAGAGGGGTGGTCAGCTCAGTTTCATTTTTAGCAAGGAGCGATTTCAGCGAAGGAGGAGATGAGGAGAAAGAAGTAGAACTGTCAGAATGCCAGATCAGGAGATGTTTCACCCTAAGCCTCCCTCTGTTTCACTTAATCAGGGAGCAGTTGGATCCATTCACTGTCTGTTCTATTCAGTGATAAACAATCTTTATTGGTAAAGTCCAGAAGTCTGTAATTCTGTTACAGACAGCAGTATTCCTGACAATTTGGAGAAAATATCTACTTAGAACCAGGCTTGCTTCAGAAGCAAATGGACAAAACTGTGGGTTCTGAATATCTCTATGGGATTCAGCTGAGGCATTTTCTGCTGCTATGGCTTGTGCTGGTATGTGGGCTTTGAACTGGGACAGCTGAGGAACCACTGCATCTGCTGTGCCCACTTCAGGGCAGTAACTTTTGGCAGAAGCACACTGGAAAAACTGAGAGAGATAACCTTGTAAATTCCCCCGTTATGGCTTGCCAGAGACCATGAGTCAGTGTCCTCGACATGAACATGTTATCTGTAAGATGATAGAAGATTTGTGATGCATTTCATTCATGTCTCAAAATAGTGTCTTGTCCTTCTCCAGTCTATGTGCCTCCTTGCTCCCACAGGCACATAGTTCCTCATCATCTCTTTCCTTCACTCTGCCACTGCAACTAATTCACCTGGAGCAAAACCCTGCTAATTTTTGTTGCTGCTCCAGCTGATCAGCACAATGCAGTCTCAGGGTTATTTTCCTTTTACTGAAGTGTAGTTAACTGGATAAACCCTCTGCCAGCAGCATTGCAATTGACAGCCATTTCTCAGAGGCAGTCCCCCACCCTCGGCGTGCTGAACATTATACAAGCTAAACTCATCATGTGAGAGGTCCAGGCCAAAAACGGAGCCCCAGGCTTCTTGAAGCACAAGCCAATGCATTCAGCTGTTAAGCACTCAGCCTGCCTTCCCTATGCTGTAGCTACAGCAACTCTGTGACCACCTCGTGGGGCTCACTGTAAATGAACTGCTACTTCTTAACTGAAAAGCCTTGGTACAGTATAATAATGAATCCGTAACAATAGCTTTGTACAGTATATTACTAGTCTAATCAGACATTTTATTGGTAGCAGTATACTTGTTAAAGCTAGCATTTCATTTGCCTCCTTTGCCTTGTAGAAATCCTGCTGCTGTGACAATGGATAGCTGTAAAGCTAATGGTTTTTCTTAAAATCCCTCTTCTGAGAGAGAGAAAGAGAGGGAGAGAAATCATTGTAATTTCCAGCCATTTGTGTTGAAATACAAAGAAAACAAGAATCATTCAAAAGTGATGTGCTGGGCAGCCTGTATTAATATCTATGTTTGCATTAATATTGGTAAGAATGCACCTTCTGCTTTGTTGTCTACCCCCAGCATCCTTAAGTTCCCTGTTATTCAGGCTAGTAGCCATTAGCTTGCATCTTCCTCCATACACAAAGCTTCAAAAAGCCTTGGCAGGGCTCCAGCTCACTTACGCTTAAATGGACACTCAAGCTTCGACGGACACACAGCTAAATGGAGGCCAATAATTCAATACAGTATGACTGTACTGGGGCTGCTAGTGAATCCATCAAGCAGTAAATATCATCTGAAGCCAATGCAAGCTTTTATCTTTCCAATTTTGTGTATGTCTCTGTGAAGCCCAGGCATTCAGCGAATCATGTAATTTATTCTGCAGTGCAGAGCCTGGGCTGTCTCAGACATCATATTGACTTTTTTTCCATCTGTCAGGGGCAGTCACTGCTCTGCTTTTGTGCAGACACATCACATTGCATTTATTTATTTATTTAATCCCACTCTCCAGCAGAATTGGGCAAGGACACATTTTCACACATCAACAAATACTAAGAAAAGCATCTGAACATCATTACAACAGCATGTTAAACATTTGTCCTAACCAGTTTGTTAAATCAGCACAGGCACTTCCAGCAAATGCTTGTAATGGCTCAGAAAGGACTCCCTACTGCAATGTTTTATTAAGCCTCAAAGACGCCTTGTTATTTTCTTTTGCTCTTTAGGTCAGCAGAGATGCCAGTATAATGTAAATAATACCAAACAGCTGGGCTTATTGACTTGTGATCTGTGTTTGGGTGGATATTCAGACATAGTAGATGATACAGATACAAAAATAGATGGCACGGACCAGGCTAGCATTTGCTCCCAGAGCTGGAGGAGATAAAATTGCCCTTGCAGGGAGAGGTCACGCACACTGCATGAGAGCAGCTGGACTGACTTACAGCCTTCCTCCAGGGGGTGGGCAGGTGGCATCACTACCAGCTTCATCCTCAGAGCTTCCTCACATGCTGGCAGAGGAGGAAGGAGAAAACCACTGAGTCCTTGCATTTGCTAGCAGTCAAGGACTCTCCTGCTGGGGTGGTACAAAGCCAAAAGGCTTTGGCCAGGACGTATAAGGTCAAAAATCACACACTGTGGAAAACTTGTGTCTGCATAGCAGGTTTTAGAAGCTGGACCACACGTACACATCTCTGTCACATCAAGGAAATGAGTTGGAGGCAAAACCTGACTACCTCAATTCCATGACAGAAAAAGAACTTTTATTTTCAAGGGGGAGAGGTAAGACTTCACTAGCTGTCTACTTTAAAATATAGGTCCTTTTCTGAAAAAACTCACACATTATACATATCTAATCTCAGATTCCCTGTTCTCAACAACATTCAGTCCATATCACGTCCATATACAAATTATGGTTCAGAAATCCTCCTGGGTTATATGCAACAAAGATGCAACTAGAGGGGCTCACCTGACTCAGAGCCTGGACCTGTGTTTCTACTGCCTTTGATGTGTGTGACTGCTTTTAAATTCTAGCTCATGGTATTGAAGACTGTGACAGCCACACTACAAGCACAGCTCCCTTTTGGCTTTAGCCACTGGTAATTAAATTGTAAGACAAAACTTGAATGTGTTAGTTATCTCATATGGTTTTGCAACAAGAGATTGCAAGAGCAGACCAGGTGTGCTGATTATTGTAGTGCTCTTCTGGCACTCCTTGGGATCAGATGCGGGAATGCAGAGAGTCAATGGATGCTGTGTTGTTTATCCCACATGGTGTAACAGCAAACACTGCAGTCACCCTGGCCAGAAAGTTGCCTTCTTTCTCACTTTTCTTCAGTCCAGGAGAGCTACCATGCTCCAGCCTGTGCCCGTCCCAAGCCCTGCTACTCGGTGAGCAAGTAGATATTTTGTACTACACCTCTGTAATGGGTGTGGAAGATGTGTCCCGCCACATCAGGCGCTTTCTTGACACCAACAATTTTTCCTCGATGCAGGAGTCTGAGATTCATACTTCAGTGTGCCACCTACCTGAGGGAAATGTCTACAATCAGACACGCAGTTGCTGCTACTGGGTTATAAACCAGGACACGATGGGCCACTAGGGTTGATTTATCAAAGCTAACATATAGCTGGTGTCTGCCTCTTCAGATATTTCAACATGCATTTTTCTTGGGCCAAGCCAGCATCCTTTTCTAAGACACAGGCAAGGTGACTGGTGGCTACAAGGAAATGAAGCTCTGAAGGCTCCTGGAAAACTTACAGATAGAGCAACAAGAAATGGCAGACAACTTAAAACGGTGAAATATATTTATTCCTTCAGGAACATTGAAAAATAGGGCCAGTCTCATCACACTACAATGACACAATAAGGAAACTGAAAGCCAGCAGGCAGATTATTTGCCAGCACAGAAAAATGAAAACAGTAGGATAGTATACAACTTGATCCTCCAAAAATCATGCAAAGGTCATAAGCCAATATGCTCTCCTTTAGGAAAGTGAATCAATAATGTAAATTTCAATGGCTGTAGTCAATAAGATTACTCCAAATGGGAGGGCTTTCCTTGTCCTTGAACAGCTCAGATAAAACTGAATAGCACGCATCCAGACTGCCTGGTGGGACAGGGCTTAAGTTCAAGCCATCCCCCACCTTCATTTGACTGCCAGACAAACCAGCTGGCTTATGTCACTCCAGACTCAGCCAAAACACAAGGCACTCTGGACAACTGCGAAGTTTAGATGCAGTGAAAGCTCACGCCCAAGACAGTAACATAACACAGATGTAGTTGTTTTAATCAAATCATGTCACATAATTCCACTCACAAAGTGCACCTCCAGCACATTTTGAATCACACTGGCATATCAATTATAAACTGCAGAAACTGTATTTGCATGTGAAAAGGCAGAGTAAGGAAAGACAAATTAATGATGATAGTACAGTTATTTTTGCAGGCATGGTATCCATAAATCAATTTTGCTTGGATTTCAGGTAACGTGGGTTTGTAAGTCTTATTTTCTTGTTTGTGTAGCAAAGCAGGTAGATTACACAATGGAATTAAGCCTGCCTCTTAGAAAAATCAAAACTATGCTACCTGTTTTCCAGGTCCTTGCAGGTGTTGAATAATACCAACTACACTGAAATCAACAACAGTTGAGTACTCTGTGCTTTCCTGTGTCAGAGCCTTAATGTACAGCCTTAAACATCAGGGGTACATAAATTATACTTTAAAACATCAGCACAGAAACATCTGAGGCTCTTCACAGTCTGTACTCCTCCACCTCATTCTCCTCTCTTCCCGCACAAGCACACACACACACACACATGTGGAAAGGCAATAGCACCCAAACACGCATTTGGCACACCCTTATTAACCTCCAGTTAGAAAATACTGCCTGGAACACATCACTTACAGTAACCTGAAAAGCAGCATGCTGCTTTTCTAGAGAAACAAATTAAAAGGCAACTCACTGAGCAATTCTCCAACACCTGAGAGCAATTAATGTAAACAGAAACAGGAAACATCATCAATTATTTAAACCAAAATGAATATCTAACATTGACCTTCTCCAGCACTCATCAGTTTTATGCCTCCACCTGAATAAACTCAGGGGAGGCAAAACCACAAGACAGACGTACACCACAAGCTATATAAAACGCAGCAAATGCAGAAAGAGGTCTCTCTGTCTTTGTAGCTGTCCTCAGCGTTTCTAGTTCTGCAAGTGGGACTCAGCCTGTCGATCCCTTAGTTTTGATATGTGTGCCCTTGCCACTTATGTTTGAAAATCCTATATTCTTTTCTATGCATTTCAGACTCTCATGTCGAAAGAAGCAGGCCAGACTTATTAGGCTGCAAGAGCGTGATCAAAGAGCAGCAGACATTTTCTATGAGTTGTCACTCCCTGATTTTAATGAACAAAAAAAAAAGCATCCGTAAGTCATGCTGATTTGGACAATACAGAGAAGTGGTTTGTAAGGCTCCAGAGCAGCTGGTTGTCAGAGCTCTACATGTTTTTAAAATGCAGAACTGAAAGTCTTGAGGAAAATGTTATAACCCAAATCATTGCAGACTTGGGCCTGGACAGAAGGGATTTCAAGGGAACATGGAATTTATTAGCTAATGCTATTGCTGAACATAACGGCAGAAGGAGAAGGATATTTGGCACACTAATGGCTAAAGATTTTCAGAGCAAAGCCTATTAGACATAAAATACAATAAGTCCTTTGTGACTGTTCAAGCTAAACAAGGCTTGAAGTGCTGGTGTCTGCTGTTCCCCCAACTCCTATTAGCAGTTTCAAGGAAACTCACATGAGTGCTTCATGCAGAATTATACAAGCTTGCACGAGGTCATCTGCTTAAAATCCTCCAACAGATACCCAGAATCTTGACTAATTGTCTCAGATGAAGTGCACTATGTCATTACCATGGAGGCAAAGTACATTACTAGTCCACAGGACCAGATTAATGTTATTATTACTGTTGGGGTGCTATTAAGGACATTTCAGGCTTTACATCATTAAGATTTTTTTCCCTGTTTTGGAAGAATAGACCTGCAGAAAGAGGCAGGAAGCCAAAGAATGGCATAGAGGATGTCAGCATGGAAGCTGTTAAAAGAAGAAGTGGTATGTTAACAGCTGAGATCTAAAAGAGAAATAAATAAATTAAGCCAAATACCGCCAGGTATTTTATTTGTATATTTATTTACTGTAGCTGTATAGCTCCTGATGACTTCATTAATAAGAAGTTTGAATGCAAAATACCTTCAAAGTCACCTAACTACCTTTTGGAGGAGGAGGAAATCTGAACCATTTCTCTCTGAAGAAACCCAGTATTGGTTGCAGGTTCCACATTCAGCGCCAGTAAAGTAAAACACTTCAAGTAGCCCAGGGGAGGTCCTTGCCTGGGTCCTGCAACCAGCAGAGAGGAGTGGCCACGTGAAGGCAGCCCAGGCACCATGAGACCTGGGGAGGGGCAGCTCCAGCAAGGATAACAGGCAGATGTGGAGAACATCTCTCCAGGAGATACAGACAGATGTTGGAGGCTGGGCTGGTTTGGCCTTTCCTTGGTGAACCATCCTCTTCCTGCAACTGGGGACTTCTGGTATCTCACAGCCCTGCAGCTGGCTTTAGGGTGCAGTACTCTATGGGGATATATTTAGACCAGTGAGCCCAAGCACAGTGGGATGCCAGGAGATGTACTCGTCCTCCAGGACCAAGCTCCTATGCTGGCTGCGCTGTGTGGGAGAACAAGCTTCAGGAACTGTGAGCTGTAATCCGTTCAGTGGGTTAGGCACAGCTGGAACCACACAGAAGTAAAGAGAGCTTTACAGAGGAGATATTTAGGAGTCTAAACATAGATTTTTTTCCAAAAAATTGGGCCCCTTATTCACAGTGACAATCAGGCACGCTTAACAAATTTCTTAAGTGTCTTAAACATGTTTTTATAAATAACTTTAAAAGACTTGAAGCAATTCATATAGCCTTTGATAAAGCTAGATATCAAATCCAGGCTTTCTTTTGCAGCTCCCTTCACAGCCCTCTAATCACTGAAACACCTTTTCTAGTGTAAAGCCCGTTCCTGGGACTCACTGCCACAATGTATTGCTGGAGCAAAGACTTCAGCAGGATCCGTAGAATCGTAGAATGGTTTGGGTTGTAAGGGATCTTAAAGACCATCTAGTTCCAACCTTCCTGCCATGGGCAGGGACACCTTCTACTAGACCAGGTTGCTCAAAGCCCCATCCAACCTGGCCTTGAACACTGTCAGGGATGGGGCAACCACAGCTTCTCTGGGCATCCTGGCTCAGAGCCTCACCACCCTCATAGTAATGATTTTCTTCCTTATATCTAGTCTAAATCTCCCCTCTTTCAGTTTAAAGCTATTACCCCTTGTACTGCCACTACATGCTGTTGTAAAAAGTCCCTCTCAAGCTCTCTTGTAGGCCCCTTCAGGTACTGGAAGGCTGCTCTAAGGTGTTCCCAGAGCCTTCTCTTCTCCAGGCTAAACAGCCCCGTCTCTCTCAGCCTTTCTTCACAGCAGAGGTGTTCCATCTCTCTGACCATTTTTGTGGCCCTTCTCTGGACCTGTTCCAACAGGTCTATGTCTTTCCTGTGCTGAGGGTTCCAGAGCTGGACACAGGACTCTGAGATCATATATACAGTCACTTAGTTGGAGGAATCATGTGCCTCAGACCACAGCAGATGTCAAGAGCTATTCTAAACAGCTATAAAGGCTTAAGGTCTCATGACTGTAACACCTGCACAACATCTTTGTAGGGCGTGTGTATGCAGTAAATCCAAGAACTGATGAGCAGATGTTATTGCCCTTCCTTCTCAGTCGAACATCATCTCCTTCAACTCAGCTGCAGAGAAACAAACCAAAGTCTGAGGCCACTTATGCAAGCAGAAGGGGCACTTTCATGGTCCCACAGCTTTGTGCCAGGTCACTGCCACAAAGGGCAGCAGCCAGCCTTCTGCCGACTTCAGCATAAGTCAGGCCTTTCCAACCTAAAGGTAATCTTCAATTTCAAGAGCAGAAAATTCTTGTTTGCAAGACTACATCAACTGCCATTGGAGATAATGAAGATAATCTTTTCAAAAACCTTTAAACAATGTTGTTTACTATAGAATAAGATTCAGTTTAGGCTGGACTTACCTCAAAATATCCAGATTGACTGAATATAATAATTTTTCTGGAACAAGATGAACAGCCGTATCATCAGTCAGGCTGTTCTTGATATAAGTTAATAGTAGTGTGTTAAAAGCTATCATTCTCGTTTAGCTACTGAAAAAGTGACAGTAGCATTCCTATCAGTGGACAAATATTCTGTACCAAATATTTATCAATCCATCATCACAAACAGTTGAAAGCTGACTACATACAGAGTTTTGTTATGATACAATATACCTATGCACTAGACTGGCATGTACTTATTTGTGCAATTTTTCTGCTCCATGTACACGCCTGTAGGAATGTGTCTTAAGTTCTGAGTAGTGAAAACAACATTTATTTCACTTTGAACAAAGTGTGGTAAATGTGTTTTGATGGAGAAATGGAAGACTGCAAGTCATGGCACTAGCCTTCAGACAACTTTTAACTATATTTTCATCTTAGGTATCTACATATTTGATATGAAAATCTGGATGTGGTTTAAAGGGCTGACATAAGCCATGTGCCTTCTGGAGACATAGCATTAAGCCTAACTTGCACAATTGTGTGGCCAAACTATCCCTGTAAGCAATGCAAGCAAATATTATTTGTTGAAAGATACAGTTTTAGGTCCCTCTACCTTTTTATCTGATTTGTCTCTTACACAGTTCTGGAATTTTACATTATGAAGGTTCTGCAACCCATGACATGTCTGAAAAAAACCTCTCAGTGCTACTTAGTAACACAATTGTTCTATGATGTTATTACATTACTGTTGCATATAGCCACTTGAAAAAGTAGAAATTGCTTTGCAGTTAGAAATTCTCTTTTCTCAAAGATTTTGAACAGATATTTACATGTGCAAGCATTCTAATTGCCTTTATGGTTAGCCTAAAAATGAAGGGACTATTTACATATTTTTATTTTTTAAATTTAATTTGGGTCAGATTAAATAAAAGAAGTAAGTGTAAAATTCTAAATTTGTGTCCTTGTTTATAGAAATTCCTGAATTTAAAAGTCTTTATTTTACAGAACGCTGCGTTTCATCTGACTTTGGAGATTCTGCTGTGCTGTTATGTCAATAAATGTCCTAGGCTCTTAGGCGTGGAAGAAAAATAATCAATTCTGCCAGGCAAAAAATTCAGAGACCAGTTTTGTCAGACTCATTGTTAGGGGTGCCTTTTCTTAATCAGGATGATAGGCTGGTCTCCAGGCTGCTCCAATTAAGAGGATTCTACTGAATTCAGAACCTGTGCATAGTATGCTGAAACTCAAAGGCAACAGCTTAAGAAATTATCACATATCAAAGTTGCAGAATATAAAACTAATATGGGAGTTAAATTATTTTCCCAAAAAAGTCCTTTGTGGAGCTTAAGTGCCTGCCTGTCTGACATGTCATTTATTTTCTGATCTAATAATTTCCAACATGCCCTTTGCCCTAGATCCTTGAAATTAAACAAGGATGGCATTTGTCAGCAAGTTTCTCAAGTCTGCTACCTCTCATTGCATGAGCTGTCATTTGAAGAGGGACATTTAACTTGTGAAAAGGTCATTTTTCTACTAAGAAGAGAACTTGGTGTTTCAGACGATTTGGGTCTTGATCCCAATTTCATTTGACTCTACCGAAATAGCTTGCACTTGGATACGTGTATATATATACACCTCTGTGTGTGCACCCAAATGAATGTTTTCAGAAAAAGAGAACAGACTTTAGGATAAGGACCATCTCAAAAAAGTCATACATATTCATTAAAGTTGGCCCTGAAAGTGCCATGGTGTGAGAAACCAGAGCAATTGTGGACTTTCTATGTCCTACCTGTACTCAACCATTCCTCCATGTCACCATGGGTAGCTGGTGTGACATAAGTCACATTTGCCATTCAGGAGGAATCAACAGCATAGATTGTATTTTCTAGTAAAATGTGTTCCAGAACGCCACACTGTTAAAATGATACCTTCAATATCACAGTGTAGTTGTAAGTGAATAATATCTGTTTGTAAAGGTCCATCATTACGTACTTCTCAAGTGTTCAGGAACATTATACATTGACAAGCAGATATTTATAGGCTTAGTTTGTTATCAGCTTGGTATCAACAGAAACACATTGCAGATTTCTGTAATACATCTTTGTTTGTATATCTGCTAGCCTGAGAAGTGTCAGGGGTTTTTTAAGACATGTAGGCATTTTCCTATTCCTTGGTAGCTTTTGGAAGAGAATTAGTCCAGAGACTCTAAAGAGCTGAACTCTCAGCTTCTGTTTCTTTTGGGGCAACTAGTAGAAGGAGAATGCATGTTACAGAGGGTGAAACTGACAGCAAAAAATACTCCTACACAATAGTCTGAAGCAGTTGAATCTGGAGTCAATTTTCGTGAGCGCAGGTTATAGACGGACAAGAGTGAAATAAAGTTCAATAAAGTTCACTCTTGATCCATCTCAGATGTGAAGTCATTAGGGATCTGCCTGGCTGCACATTATTTTAGATGTATGTCAGCTATAACAGAGACCCCACTGTAAAGTGTAACACTTGTTGCATCACGTGGGTGTCTGATGATCCTTGTCCAAGTCTGCGCTTCAAGTCCTTTAGATAGTGCAATGAGAAGTAGACACAACATTTTCATCTGTATCTGAGAGCAACTTTCTCCAACATTGCTCATGCTTTCTAAAAAATAACTATGACTCTTACCAACAGGTCACCTGGCACTAATTTAAAAAGAAACAGAATCTTTTGTCATCAGTAAGCTGAAAATCATAGGAAAATTTCTTCAATACCATTGTTTAAAACTTCAGACAAAGGAGGGCATAGATTTCTGTTTCTCTTGTCAACAGCTTGTACAGTGATGACCTATTCATGAGTTTCTTTTCTGTCAGGGTCACTTCTAAGACCTCACACATTTTGTGGACAACATCTGAGTAAAAGACCTAGCATGTGTGAATCTGCATTGTGATAATAAGTTCATCAGCACTACACTCGCTTAAAATAATCCAGTTTCTGATTTTGCTACATAACTTATTCTACATCTTCCTTGTTGCAACTGTATAATATTTTGATTGAAAATAAAACAAAATTGAGGGCATTATCAAACAAAAAATACTGATTATACTGGTAATAAAATCTACAGGAAGAATTAGTTATGTCCTCCCATATGAAATAATTTCTTCTCCTTTGCAAGTGAACATATACACATATAATGCTATGGGTTCCCATCAGGATCCTATTTCTTGACCCTTGCCATATACAGTTCAGTTTAACATTCCTTTGTGTGTATACCATGCCTTCAGATTAGATGTCCTATTATAAAGCAGATCAAGATATATTTATAAGAAATACGTACACTCATTTTAAAAAGCAAGAATGAGAGCCTTAGTTCAGTTGCCTAGTGTGTTTTTTCTGTTTTTTAAAGTACTCTAGAAGAGGTCAGGAGAGGGCTGCCCTTAGTGGCAAGCAGGCACGCAGATAATCTATCCAGGCGGCAGAAAGAAGTAGCCCCGCAGCTCACCTGGAAGCACTACCTCAGTCACCGCTCGAGTACCAGCTGTATACACAAGCAGTAGGGTTACAGATTTTTGCAGCACACAGGACCATCACACATCTGATCAAAGGCATAAGCAACGTGAAAGATTACCCATAAACAGAGAAACCCCATGTCAAAAAGCTCCAATTGCCTCATATTTATTTGACACTTACGGGTGAGGTGGGAACCTGTAGATGTGCAGCTGTTCTCTCTATCTGTTGCTGATGTTCTAAGATCCAATAGTAATTGAATTCTCTAAATGAGAAAATCATGTCTTTTTCTAAATCACACGGAGCTGACCCGGGGCCCTCAGATGTCTGTGATGAGTTGCTGTAGGTGCAATTCAAAGGCAAATTTTGTGAAACAGCATCCCGCTAACGCTAGCCCCGAGGGAGCTTTGCACTGCCTTCTCTGCCCTGAAAGCAAATGGTTTATTTCTCAGACCAGCCAGGGCCCCCCCAGGGTCCCTCCATCCCACGGTGGCACCAACTGCAGAGCATATTGGTGGCTGTGGGTGGCCTCCCTGTCCAGCAGCACACAGCATGAGCTGTATGTTCTCCGAGAACAGGGTTTGCAGTGGCAAATTCTCCTTGCACCTGTGATTGATACACGTACGAGTGTACAAGACGAAGCCAATGAGTATCAGGTATCCACTGTCACCAGGACAAGCTCTATGAATAGGTCTTTACAACACACAACTGTATTCCCTTCTAACAGGTGTCAAATGTTTTCCTGGAGCAAGACTATGTAAGTAACAGAGGATTGAATGTAGATCTTTAAAAGTGTTTGTGTTTCATGAGGTGAAGAAAACTCTTTCTGGTCCAATGGAGACTTTTAACCGATTGTATCATAAAGGGTTTTTTCTTTCTCTCTCTTTTATACCATGTAGAAATGTAAAAGTAATGGTAATAGGTTTTCCTCTTTCCTGATAATAAAGGCTGTTTCTGACAAGAAGGAAATTCAAGTTGACACATTCCTGGCTCAGTTCAACCACTTTGACTGATGTGATCTGGTTACCTTTTCCCCCTGTTTTCTTTTTAAAAATATATTATCACTGGGAAATCTGCACCTCAGAATGAGCCACGTATTTCTGTTACAAAGGTCAGTCCATTGTATAATTTTACACATATGTCCAACACAAATCAATTCTGTTTGGCTCAAATGCACCTAAAAAGGCTCATAGCACATTCAATCCAAATTGTATCCCTTTCTCCTCAACTAAATTCCCAAGAATTAGATTTTTTTCTCCAGTTCACTGGAGTTAAATAGTGTTAAGATCCAGCTAAACACTGGAGATAAAAAGATTTCTCAGTGGGTTGACTGGAGTACTTGTAGATGAGACAGACACAAAGGCACCAAAATGAACCCTGGATTTTGATGACCTGCAAAAGGGGTCAAACAGTCACTACATGGTAATTAATATTTTGTCATTGATATATAAATTTTCTGTAGAACTATCACTCTTTTGATTTATATAAAAACTAAATTCAAACCACTTTGCTCTGTGCTATGTAGATAGCATTTATAAACCTCAGTAATACAGGATGGATTTGTTCAATTCACAGTGCAGTTAAATATTTGGTAAAAGAAAGTGAAACAGTGATCACTAACTTCTGTGAAGATGTACCTATTGGTTTCAGTCCAGAAACGCATTATTCTTTAATTTAAAAATTAGGCAACTTTTTTTCTCTTCGATAGGTATCCAAAGCAGTTTAACCACTGTTTCTTTTAGCTAGAGGCCTCTGGCTTTCCCACTGTAAGGGGATATGCTACTTGGAAAAGCTCCTTGGTAGAAGAAAACAAGCACTTCTGCTGGTACAAATCTAACCAGGTGAAGGATGTTTTTGCCGCTGTGTTGTGCAGAGCCTGGCTTCGTGTCACCCTGGGTTTAACAGCCAGGGCTGACACGCAGCCTGGTGCTGGCACTCCCTGTGGGAAGACAGTTGCTGGCACTGCTGGGCAGCCCAGGGCTGCAGTGGTGCGACCCACTGACCACCACAGCTGTGCCCCTGCAGTGCCAGGGTGGATGCAGTTCTACTGATTAGATGAGACTTTTGTTAATCAAGCACGTTTCACTCAGCACACAGCCTTATCGTGCTTGCCCAAAGTGCATCTTTGTTCCTGGTTTCACTCACCGTCAGAGGACCATGTCTTCCTGTCCCAGGCAAACACTGCCAGCATGGATAACACCTTAGCAGGACTGAAGAAGAGAAATGTGAAGAGGCAGACGCTCCTAAAAGGTGTAAATTATTCAAGAACAAAATGTTCATGTAATCTTATCCTAGAGGTATCGTCATCCATTTTTTTCCAATGGATGATATTGCCTAGTTAGTATTCAAGTGTTACTACCTAAATGAACCTGATCAATGTTAACTGAGAAGACTCTAAGAAAATTTTATCAGGATGCCCAAATCCTGCTCCTTCTTGCTTAATCAATCACCTCTCTGCTGAGCTGTGTAGCATTCTGTTACAAAAGTCTTAGGAGAGAAATTGGGCTGTGGCAAAATGAATAAAACATTTGCTACAGTGCTAGAGTAACGACCCTTAAGTGCCACAGAAAAATGAGTGGCATGGACTCCTTCCTTTTACAAAGAGACTGGGTCATACATCGGGAGGAAACTACTAATAAAGTACTAGGTACAATGTTTAAGGGTGGGGATAAAGCAGAGTATGTACTGCTGACTTGAGTTCTCAGCCCAGTCCCTGCACAAATATTCATCCATGGGATCCTGAGGTATGCGTTTGTTTTTATCCCCCCACCTCTTTCCTGTTGCAGACAATTTTTACACAGGCTTTAATCACCGGCATCTCTTGCTGTTCTCATGGAGCTTACTGTGTCATCATAAAGGCATTGACCAAGAGGTGGCTGGCAGGACACAGCTATTTACTTTGAAGTAGTGGGAGGGTTGCAGGGCAGAGAAGCATGAGGAAAATCTGCATTGACTGGCACTTAACAATACCTGAACAATTCATAAGTCTCCTTGAACAGGTCCCTAAAGGCAAAGAATAGTGGATTAAGTTTCCTTAGATTCCCTAACAGAAATGTCATTTTTATCTGTGGCATAAAGTAGTAAAGGAAGAAAAAAACCTATTTATTCAGCATGCTTAAACAAAGAAGCAGAGACATGTAAAATCAGTGACTCAATAGTGGAGGATTATTTACTGTCATTTCAAATTAACTTTAAATCCATCTAAGGCATACTTGAAGTTAAGATGAGGTCATTCTTCTGATTTCTATTTTAAAAGTGGAAAGGCAGAAAGAAGAGACACCACTGGTTTGGGAGGAGGGTGTATTTCATTAGATAATATAATTGGTAGACAGCTGCTGAAAACAAAATGCTCCTTTAAGAAGGCAGTGATTTAAAAACCAGTGTGAGGTCATGTAACATCATTATTCTCTTTACATCTTTCATTAGGTCAAAATACCAGTACCTATTGCAGTAGCTTTCATCTCAGGCAGCATATGCCAGTGCTTCACTTTCAAATCTAGCTTTTTTATTCTTTGGAAGGATTACAATCTTCAACACCACCGCTTCATTTTCATTACGTTGCTGTTCTATCTTTTAGGAGAAATCAGTTTCACATTGTGTTATTCTTATACTCCTTAACAAGGTTTAGAAATAAAAAGAAAAGAGGAATCCTTTTTTTAAGAGGTCCCAGTTTGATAGCACTTCCTAATCCAAAAAAAAAAAAAAA
>Ga0065711_1040979_pt1 | contig 16500 bp, 8 predicted proteins | sample Hoacrofraction12_FD_59098 | JGI IMG/M metagenome (GOLD analysis project Ga0065711, IMG submission 59098) | Hoatzin crop microbial communities from Cojedes, Venezuela - Epithelial fraction 12 v2 (version 2) | ecosystem: Host-associated > Birds > Digestive system > Esophagus > Crop | place... | reverse complement strand
TCAAGACCCGTCTGGACGCGGTCCTGTGCAGCCTGCTGTAGGTGACCCTGGTTCGGCAGGGGGGTTGGACTAGATGACCCACAGAGGTCCCTTCCAACCCCTACCATTCTGTGATTCTTTGATATTCTTCCATCAGAGGTGACAGCTTTGACAGGCAAGCTGGGTATTCTGGAGCAAGATCTGGAGCCTGCATGCATCAGCAGCAATTACTCCCTATTGACGCTGTTTTGCATTAAGCCCCTTTCATTATTAAAGCTCATTCTATGACATTTGTGCAAGTGCAACTCAGAATCTGCCCATTATCTACACACCACCAACGGCATATTCAGAGTAAAGCATTAGGGTATCTCACTGAAAAGTGAAATCGGCCATTGCTGTAAATCGTTCCATGGACAGATTTCATGCAGAAATATGGCCTTAATATTGCACACTAGACTAGGCTGCAGTTGCAGGAGAACGGACATAATTTCATCCTTGTAATTATACAGGGTCATGTTCGAAGCCCAGAAGTGTAGTGCCTACCTGTCAGAAATTCTGTGATCCGGGGGAGAGTCTCTTCAGGATCAGAGGAACCATGCATGGGCACAAAGTGAAACACAGGAGGTGCCGTCTGAACTTTGGGAAACACTTTTTCACTGTCAGGATGACTGAGCAGTGGCACGGGTTCCCCAAGGAGGTGGTGGAGTGTCTGTCCTAGGAGATGTTAATAAGTTGTCTGGACACAATCCTAGGCAACCAGTTGTAGGTGACCCGGCTGGAGCAGGAGAGTTGGACCAGGTGGCCTCCAGAGCTCTTTTCCAACTCTATGACTCTGTGATTCAGACACCACCTAGCATGACCTGAGGTATCAGAATCTGGCGTTCAATTGGTTTTATATAGAGGAAAATCATCCCATCTCTTAAAATGTCCTATCAAAAGGTACTCGTAATGAAATACATGGAAATTGAAATAGGGTTGAAATCAGCAATTTTGTCAACGACATTTAGAATGTAACATTTTGCACTCTTAGTACAATTTCCGCAGCTCTCTGGAAATACCTGATTTGACTGAAATGATTATTCTTCAGAGATAATGGAATCTTTGATTTCAGACACCATTTGAATTATACATCGGATTTTTTTTTTAATCTGGTCAAATAAAAAAAGCAATTGCATTTTTTCTTTTTAAGAGCAATCTGGTACTTCTATCTTCAAAGCTGTTATTTACATATCAACAGCCTTGTTCAGTTTCTCTGTTCTTTGGCCAAGTGTGAGATTACAATGAAAACCAGAGAAAGGGGTGGCAACTCGATCGAGTCAGATCAAAAGAGGCAGAAAAGGAGTAAACAGGACTATTAGGAGGAATAAACAGCAATGGTAAAAAGAGCACAATTGGGTATTTTTGTTTTTTGTTTAATTTAATTTCACATTTCTTTGTTAATTGTAAAATCTTGTCAGAAGTTTGAAAAGAATTTTTTCCCTCTAACCAACTTGGTCCTTTTCCATTTGGCAAATACACCGTTGGGTTTATTTTTCCCTCCCATATGTTGAATGGTAATAAAATAAATATATCTGTTAATGTTTTTTGTGTAGGAACTTTTCCTGTACGCTATTCTCATAAAAAGCTTTTGTTGCCCCATGATGGCATCATGGGTAATAACAGCGTGTCTAGTAAACTCCTAATGAAGTAAAAATTAAGTATGTCACGATTTACTAGCAGTCAGTCATGTACCAGAAAAGAATTTAGCTCTGTCTTGGTATCGTTTTAAAGATACTGAACCAGGTTCAAACATAAATTGAGATAAAAGAAAAAAGAAAGAAAACACTTAAAATTGGAGGATGCTGATTTAAAGAAGAGAATGGAGGCACACCCGTTGTTTTAAACGGCGTGGCACCAGACACCAGTGCACAGTGCTACTAGTTCCATGGCAAAACAAAGTGCCGTTTTCCACAGCTTCTGCCTCAACAACCTGAGACACTTTATGGATTTAGAAGCAAACCTCCCTTGGTAATGAAACCAAGTCAAGAAATTATAGAGATTATATTGAGACAGAAAGCTCTAGCTGATGAAGGAAAAAGGGAAGGAAGATGATAAATCAAAGTGGGAGACTTAAAAAAAGAGAACAGTGATGAGTGGTAAGATCATTCTTGTATCATATTCTTGTCTTACCCTTTGACTTTCCTCAGGTCCAGTCCCTGCATGTAGTCACACATTAGTTAGGGGTACTAGCCAGTACTTGGTGGCGACACAGTTTGCCTAAGGCAGGGGTAGGCTCATTAATAAGGATGCTGCCTTGTACTTACTCCGGGTGGGATATGAGACATGGAAAAGGACTGAGGGAAATTTGTAAAAGGACTGAGGGAAATTTGTTGTCTTCAGGAAAGATAATTTGTTTTAAAGTTCTCTGCACATCTCACTGATGGCTGGGGCAGATGTGAGCTATTCTGTTTCTTCAGGCAAGCTTACAAAGGGGTACTGTAGTGGTGTCTCTGGACACAGAAGTTGGCTGTTACGATCTTGAGGTCTTTTCCTCCCCCCGTATGCTTTCTCATTCCTTGCAGTTATGGAAGGACTAGCTGTCACCCAGGTGACTTGCTTGCTTTTCTGTGCCTCTCAAAGCTGTTTGCAAAAGAGGGTAAGCACTTTTACACGAGACGTGCAATATGCAAGTCTGTTCTGTGAAGCAGAGCAGAGTCTGAAAGAGAATACAGACTGTGGGTACAAGGATTGTTTCAGCTATCAGTAAAGTGCAGCTGTCTCTGAGGCTGGGTGCAGCTTTGAAGTAATAGGCACCACCACTGTACCATGTGTCAGGATGAAGAGAGAATACGTTGCTCCTCTGAAAACAGAACTTCATATTGAGCTGAATGTAATTACTCAAATGGACATCAGCCAGTGCACCTGGGCTCACTCACTGTAGAAAACCCTGATTCCTAAATAGGAATTCAAGACAAATGATCTGTGGCACTATATAAGTTCTCAGAACTGTTTGTATAGTTTGTATTTTCATCTTCACTTTCAAAATGACTTGTGCTTTTATGTCTGTCACCTAACGATCGAAGTTTCTCTATAACTTTGTGAGAACTATGCGGCAAATTGAGCAGAGAAACCAAGATAACAAAAATTTAATCTTCTCATGGCTTGGGCAGAGGAATCTCAGTCCCACAGAGCCTGGGCTGGCTACTCACATTGGAGCGGGTGGACCAAAACGTTCCTGTTCATTCTCCATGATGGCTAGAAAGGAGCCGGCAGTGAATGTGAAGCCAGTTTAGAGCCGTGTTGTGCTTGATAGTGCTTTACTGAGAAGCCAATAAACATCCCTGGGAAGGGTGTGGTGGGCATCTTCCCTCTTGGATGTCTTCTGCCACAAAACCACCAGGTCTTCACCTTCTGGACAAACAGTGGCACCCTGTGCTTTACCCACGGCTACTCTCTTTCAGTGCCAGAAGGACCTTCCAAACGGACAGGATCGTCTCAGCTGCAAGAAAGAAGAGTGTTCTTGACAGATAGGTGATTGTGCAGAAGCCTGACAGCGCTGCCCCAGCCGAGGAGCGACGTCAGGCCACAGCTCTGAAGTAGTCCCTCTGTCACACGAAGTTCCAGTACTTGTGTGCTGAAGTCCATTCATCCGGGGCTTCATTTTCAGGGCCAATTATCATCATCCATTACCAATAAATTTAGATAGATCACTAAGCCTCTAAAACCTAGGGGTTTAAGATCAAGCAGAAGAAATAGCTTTCTCTGGGTATGGCCTTAATTGTGACTGCACTTCAGCCTGCCACAAAGCAAAGTAGGGTTGAAAAGTGGATAAGTTTGTGAAATTTTCTTGCGATAGTCACAAAACTTAAAGTAGCTGCTTATTAGAGGATGTGGAAGATCTCATCTACTACAATGATTTGTGAGGTAAAGCACAGGACATCAACTCTTGTAAAAAAATCTGAGAGTCCTGAAAGTCAGTTGAATGCCTTTTTGAGGAAGAAGAGGCTGTATTAGCCAGGGCAGCATTATCTCTAATGCACTCATTTCCTCCATGACTGAAGTCATTAAAGTATAGATATTTGGACGTGTACTGGAGCATCAGATTGGATTTTTAGCCTTTTACCAGTTTTCCCTTTATGTTCCTTCTTAGGATCAATCTGCAGCAATTGGCTTAGAGTAAAATACCCTGCTGTGCCTCGTTCCCTGCACAGACCCTGTAAGCAGTATTGTTCTTTCATTGTAGGTGCTATTACTGTCCTAAGACTGAATATCTAAATTCAAAGAAAATTAAAACAACAAACTAAAGGAATATCTATTACATTTAGCAAGGAAGCCAATACTGGCCTCTGATAACTTTGTGAAAAAGGAGGACTCTGACCTCTGATGACGTTTAATCAAATTTCTGAGTTTTCTACGTTTCATCGGCAGGTATTTAGAACTACACTTTGTAGATGAATCATATTAAGAATTCCTGATGCTAATATGTGTAAAAGCAGTTGCATGTCTTGTCATTGCATTAAAAATAGGTGTCCCAATTATTCGGAACTGGAGAATATTAGATGACACCAGTCTTTGAATAGGTATGTGATATTTGGATGTACTTCTGTTATAATGAAGTGACACTACTACCTAGCCCAGAAAACTAAGGAAAATCAATAAACCTGAATCAAACTAATTCATTAAATTGGATGAGTTAATGCATTTCTTGTGGATGATGACAATAAATCAATTCCCATATAGCATATTGTGTTTTCACTTCAGTAGTGTTTCTCACACAGGTGGACGTGCGTAGCAGCAAACTGAATTCAGATTGTGGTGGCCAGAAAAGGATATCAGTCACAGCAGCCTCAGCCTGCTAAATTTCATTTACAATTTATAGAGTTCCTCCACCTTTAAACATGTGCATCTGAAATACAATGGCCTTTGGTCTTCAGATTAGTTCTTCTTTATCCATCTTTGACCCACTTTTGACCTCAAAGCAGTTACTCATATTTTACACTATTTATGTTTGGATTAACTGTTTTACAGGAAAGGAAAATGGAAAATATAAGAAAAGAACATTTTGTGGGGATGGCTTGACTCACATCAAGGTCAATCTCTGTAATTTTACTGAAGCTGGTCAGTATACTCCCAAATAGATTTCAGTAAAATGCACACATTTACTTTTCTTTTAATATACAAAGCTTTCTGTTTGGGAACAATAAAACCTCATATCAACATATTTAGCCTAACCAGTATTAGAGAATGTAGCCTTATGTTTTCGTGTATGTATTAATGAGGATTTAACAATTCAGGCTGGTGATGTAACATTGTGTACCCTGCACTGCTCTCCATCTTAACCACAGCATCTCTGAGGACTATTGATTCTTTGTGTTTTAAAGAAGCTTTCAATCTGTTTGGTTTCAAGGGCACAAAAACGCTCAAGTAGGAGACTGTTTAAGGAAGGCCAGATGAGAAAGTGATTTTAACACGTTCTGGGCAAAAATCATATCTAATGTTTAAACTAAACATTTTTTCATGTTCTCACCCAGTCATTTCCCTATCATCTCAGCGTTATCCAGCATGATCTGGGCAACTATCTGAAGGCCTTCATATTTTTATTATTATTTTCAGTCTATTTGGATTCAAAATTGTATTGAAAAGCATCAGGTAAATATGAGGTATCCAGTCTGGAATACCTCCCACTGACAGTAAGGAAAATCTGTTGTTTTCAGGTTGGTAGCATTGCTCTCATGTCAGGTTTTGTTCTGATCAGCTATTGGAACAGCAAAGTCACAAACCTTGTGTTGGGGTGTCATGTTTTCAGCTGCCTTCAGGATCAGTCAGTCACATCAACTGGGTGGTTTATATCTGACGGGGTCATTTTCTTCAGTTTGTCCTGACTGAGCTTAGTACCAATCTAAATACATGTGAGATCCTCTCTCTGTAATGGATTGAACAAAATCAAAGGCATAACATAGCCATGATTTGGGGAAAAACATAGTCTCCAGATCCAAATTTTAAACCCTTGGTTCACCTCTGCCATTAGTATTCTGTGAAAGAAATACGGGATTCAGCCCACCCCAGTTCAGAACGCTAAAAACAATGTCTAAGCCAGATGTCTGTGGTCTCCTGATAGTCAGCAGCAAGCGATGGGAGGCTCCAGAGGGTCATGGACCCAATCCCACAACAGGTATCTCAAAGAGGCTCCCCTCTCCTCTGACTGTAAGCGTCGCCTTGAGGACAGTACCATCTGCCTAACTTCAGACAGCTGATGTTAGGTAGGATGAATCCCTCCCTTCACGATTAAGATGTCTCTCCCATGGCTTGATAATAGATGGGTAAATTAGATCTGATAAAGAGAGCTGCCCGGTAGCAGCTGGAACAAGAATTTGTGAGTCCCAGTCCCACGTGCAGATGACTAGACCGCGCTCCCTGTCATTGCATTAAAAAGCTTTCTTTTTCTAATGGATTTACTTCATGAAGAGAATCATGATACACTGGAAAGACCTCTTTGCATTTCATATCTATGAAAATTAAGGTACATGGGACTTACCCTGTAGAGTTTACGCCTCTTAATATGCTCATCTCAATAAAATATATGGCATCAAAGATGGCTCATGTAAGGTACAGGGTAATTAGTCATTTATATAACTCACCATCGTACAAACCAAATCAGCTTCTATATAAATGTCTAGACAGCACATTAGTGTTTTGCCCAGCCAGCCCAAGAATGTATAACTGGTAAAGATAAAAGGATCTCTGCTTCCTTCACTCCTTGTTAGCACTTGCCACTACACCCACTGTCATTTGTATTTTGGCAGATAACCCCAAGTGTGCAGGTCCCAAATATTTCAATCTGCCTGTTAAACAGAGTTCATATGAAGATATATTTCCATAAGTCACATAGAAATCAATATTTGTTCAGAGTGTTGACCTCAGAGAGATATCAGATGCCCCTCAGGACTGTGTAAAATTAAGTCCTATTCTATTTACAGTGTCATTATTTCAAATTATATTACCAACTAGTTCATGGTGTACTTAACAGAAGACTGCTCAATGGGTAAGAAAATGTGTTCTTAGATTGAACATAGCATGTAATGATGTAGATGATGGACAGAGTCATGCAGTTGGGCCAAAAGCTTTAGTTCCAAACAATCAAATTCTTGCTTTAAGCAGCTGTCCCATTAAAGAGCTGGCGTGCACAGGCCTGTCATGCTCTGTGGAATACCTTATGAAGTTTATCATGGGGAAAGGAAGGTACTAGCTGAAAAGTACATGCATGTGAGTGTCCAAATCCAGCCTGGAGGGCTTGTCTGTGTGGCACAGCACTGGGGCCAGAATCGGATACCTACATTAACAAGGCTCTTTACTTCTGCCTCTTAACATCATTTATTGGCATGAAAGCGCTGGCTTGACATGGTTAGCGCTGACCAGATCCTTACCTTAAATCACTGGCACCGCTGTGGATACTGTGGCATTAAACAAAGTAAAAATTTCCTCAGTTAGATCTAATTCTTGTTCGCTAAGGCAACATAAGAATGGAATTTTTGTTGTTGTTGTTGCTCAGTGTCCACATCAAGACCAAACACCAGGCAGATCAATATGACAGATAGACATTTCAGAACTTGTCACCCAGGCAGAACTCTTGGTTCTGTTCATTTCCAGCTGAAGGAAACACATATTTCAACCAAAAATGGAGCATGTGTTTTCTTGTGCTTTCCATAAACGCCTATGGGAAAACAAGCTGGAGTCACAAGAGTCCTCGAGAAAAAAGTGCAGATTTTACCCAAGAGCCCATAATTATGGTCCTTACTTAGGATTATGGAAACTACAGTTCTGTCCTGTACTCTCCTTCAAGCCAAATTTATGTCACTTTTGATTGTCCATCTAGTAAGCAACATTTTCTCTAATTTATTCTCCTCAAGAACACATTTTCCGGATCAATAAACTGTTTCACTACATAGTATTTTTTAAGTGGCAAAACAAAAGAGAACAAAACCCAGGAAAAAGCCAGTAATTTGGGAAACAATAAACATTGAGAACATATGATTTCACCTCAGGAAAGTTTTAGCTGCACATCTGGAATTTTTCTTTGCAAGTTCTATACATGTTTGTCTTTTGCAGAACATGGATCCATCTTCATGTGTCCTGTTGTGAATAATTAGATTTCATATGAAATAGTTTTTTAAACGCTTCCAATACTTGGAAGAAATAGTGGTAGCTTTCTCTCAGTCTCTGTATGTAATGTCTGTATCTGGCTTTTGGGGGTTCAGAGGTCAGAAATAAATTATATCAAAATATCTTCATTCTACTGGTGGTTTGAAACTTTAATCTGGATCCAAATTCTGTTGCTCAGTCCCGTCTCTGCTTTTTCTCTGCAGATAGCTGGGGGAAAAAAAATTGGCTACTTACTGCACTGTTGCTACCTGCACATCCTATTCCTCTTCTGGAAGGCTCCCTAAATTCACTACACAGGCAAAACTCAAACTTAAGTTATTTGTTTGCCTGTGCAGAGACCAAAAAACAGATCAGAGAACAGAACTGTCCATCGCTATAAATATGCCAGCTATTGGCTTGCTGAAACTGTGTGCTTTTGCTCACTCATCAAGCAGAGTCCAGACAGATCTGGAAATTCAGGGAGAAGCTAAAAGTCAAAGCCCTCTTGCATGTTTAGTGACCACGTAAGAATAACCAGTACTGCCAAGGGCCACTGGTTTCCTAGACTGAATGGACATTCAGGGGAAAAAGAAAATGTTTATAGTGAAAGGAGAATGAATTAATCAGCCTTCAGCTGTCAGCGTCAGAATACAAGGTCAACTGAAACAAGAGTTGCCTGTGACAAACCTCACCTGCTCTCCTCAGCCTTCTTTGCAGTGCCTTGCCCACAGATCTTTACAGGGACGGAGCAATGCTCTCCAGTACAGTCCGTTAGCTGTGAAAGCTGTTGTGCTCATTTCAGAATAAAATGCTGCAGCAGAAAAAGAGCAATACTCTGGTATCTTTGCTGTTGACTGTACAGGGCTTAGTATTGGTTTAATACCAGCAATATTAATCTCATAGGGTAAAAGAAGCTCGTTTACCTGAGAAGTCTAATAATAAGCTACCAGTATATTTAGGAAAAACACAATGTTCTCAAATATTGCAGAAAATTAGCTAGGCTGCAGTACCAAGGCTGTGATTGTGACTCTTGAGTTTATAATTTGATTTATGCTGTTAAGACTAGGCAAGTATAAGGCTCAGGAAATAGTTCTATTAATGCTGTGTGAGACACAGGGAGCCAGGCTGGCAGCAGTTGTCAACCGCTCCAAGTTATTTGAAATGGAAAAAGATAACTTTTATGTTATACTGAGTTGCATATACCACTGCAACTGCTTGACATCATCATAAATTTGGGGATGAGTACATCGGTTCAGATGCTCTGAACTAATGAATCCACCTGGGTAAGGCTTGGTTCCACATATTTTGGTGGTCATAGCTGGAAATTAAAGATAAATGTCAAAATAGATGTAAGAACCAGACATACTTTGTTTAGTGCAGATGACTGCCACTTTGTTCCCCTCCTCTACGTGCTGTGAACTAAGAGAATCAGGTCCAATGTTATTGTATTTATTAAAAAATTTAGAATACTTTGTTCAAATTCTTTTTATTTTATATTTTTAATAAAAAACAGTTTTGTAGCTTTTGTCCAACTAGTCCTGCTAAGTTCACGATCTTTGGAAGGGGATCCTCTTGGACTGTCGTAAGGGAGTGTTACTTTGTGTTGCTGTTTACTCAAATGCAGCATTAAGTACGATAAAGACGACTGCTCTTCATATACCACTGCTTCCATCACTGTGAAAGCAGAGGTGTGCAGTGCGTGGGGCAGAGGACTGCTAAAGGAGATAGGATACTCTTTTAGTTAAGATGACTCTGGTCCAAGGAAATAGGATTCTTTCCTTAGTTCTTGCTGCTTCCTATGCTTTAGTGACCACATCACATAAACCAGAGTTTAACCCACAGACTTTAATTGTGGATTTCTTGGTACATTAGTGCCTAGCCTGAGAGCAGCACGGTTTGAATTTGGAGAGGTATGGGCAATGCCAGGCACAGCTGAACTTAGAAGACCTGTTCTCAGAATATGCTAACCACTGTACAAATGTTGCCTGTGCTGAAAAGTCAGTCCTAGGGCATCTCAGAATGAGAGCATAAAACTAGTAGGTACTCTTAACTTTAATCTCTATTTGCCTTAGTACCATATCTGTAAAATGGTGCCGATACCTATCCCCTCACCTGACAGGTCAAGAAAATATATAAATAAAATTTGCAAATCACTGGATGGTTTCTGTGTGTACCACAGAACAGCCCAGGTCTGTATCTATTATATGCAAGAGAGAGCTTCTCTGCTGCAATGTATGCAATCTATTGAGCAAGAGGAAAACAGAACATCAAGTGCTATTTAATGCATGCACTGAATGAGATAGGAGGCATATGGAAAAAATCATATGTGCTCAAGTCATTAAATACCGTTCTAATGCTGGAGGGGGAAGGCTAAATAAGGATGAGTGTTGAATAGAAACCACTAATTCTAGTATTTCCTAAGCTCTCAGTGCTTGATATCTTTAAATTTATAAAATTCTTTCAGTGAAGCAGGGAGAGAGAGTGTGCAGGCATGCCTGCTTTCCACATTTCATATTGCCGATCCTGCCCCATATTCCTTGCTGACACATCACGCTCAGATCCCACCAGGTCTCCCACTTGAAGGTAGTTGTATTGCAGGTTGGATGGAGGTTACCAGTAATTAAACACAGACAGTACTTCTGCTCATTCGCTAGACCATGTTCTCTCTGTCTGCACCCAATTAACCTTCCTCCATGAGTCCAGAAAGCAGAGTGGAAGCTGTATTGTAATTCTTTGGTCATTAAAAAATCCCATGACATTTTTTGTAAGAATAATTTTGTTGGTCCCCATGTTCTGGCCAAATCCCAATTTTCTTTAATTACTTGAATTATCTGAGAACTGGGGAAATCTATTCATTGTACATTTTACCTAAAATGTCATGGAACACATTGAAGAATATATTCAGAATTATATTTGTGAGTGATTCAGCTAGGTCTTTAAGCTGGACATATAATGGCAAGAAGTTTTCAAAAGTATTATAGAATTAGTCAGAAAGGTTATGTGATACAAATCAACTGGCTTTTCTGCATCCCATCTATGCAATTCGCTCTGGAGTTTTATCTGAAAGATGTAATATTTTTCTTTCCTTCTTCTCTAAGCAGTTCTGCAGTATTGGTCAGGTTGTTCAAAATAGACATGCTTGTCTACATTACTGCTGGAAAGATTACAGTCCCAGGGAAAGCGATACTCATATGAGAATCTTATCAAATAAAATTGTCTTGCCTTTATCCTCCTTTGTTCAATGAGCAATCTTAATAATTGCACATTAATTCTTTGCTATTTGTGTAACTCCCTGTGTCTCACTGGCTCAACGAGCTTTAAAGACTTCCTGACTTTAAGCAATGCATTGATTAGAAATTGAGCTGTTGACCTTTCTAAAGCTCGTAGAAGGCCTTCCTTTTCTGAGTGTGATCTGTGGGTGAGCTTGGACAAACTGTTCATTTCTGTACAGAGCATGAGAAGAGTTCCGGATTAAGGACCGCAAAGAAGAACCCATTTGCAGTATGCAGTCAGGAGTTTTACTGATTTTACAAAACCCAGAAAATCCTCTACTTATTCTTAGCACTTTCTATTGGCATTTCATTCGTTATCCGCTTGGAGATATATAGACATTTATAGAATTCTTTTATAACAGAGTATTTGCCAACATTAGGTGGTCAATGCACTGTGTTATTCCTTTTTTATGTTTTTACAGATGCACTAGCAGACCCATTTTATAAATGAGGAAAAAATAAATAAAATATTGATCCAGGCAATTACTTCCTATACTCTTGTTCTTTCTTTCAGCTAGCAATCACAAAATGAGTTCTTCATCTCATTTGCTTATGGTTATGGTAGGCATAAATTACTAGAATTGACTGGTCTAAAATGAGTTTTGTGGAAGTCACTGTTCTATGTAATTGCAGTGTTCCATGTAATGATGTATTTACTAGCGGAGCTTGACTGAGAGTTAGAGCAATAGTACTTTTTTTCAGCAAATGACTATATAGTAGCATAGTAACATTCAGAGGCATTTTTCCCTTTTTTTTAATAAAGATTGGCTTTATCCTAAACAATAGAATTTTAAACGTGTTATCCTTCTGTTATTGTGTTATCCAATACAGCATTTTTACCTCTATGTCCTTTCCACTGCATAGTTATTTTTTTCTGTAGGGCCCGAGGTTTAGGCAGCCTGCTATCATTTTTAATGATAGTGCAAAATCATTTTCAGTTCGATAAGGATTGCTATATGGAAAGTAAAACATACTGTGTCTTTCATGGAGTCTTTGTCATTGTTTTTTCTCATTGTTGGAACCAAAAAGAAATGTAACTTAAATGCCATTCTCTCTGAGTAGAAACTATACTTTATTAAGTGCTCTTTCATAGAACCAGGATTAAATTTTATTTCTATCTACTCAAGAAAAAAAGCAATGGCACTTTATTTTGCAAGGATTTATGTAAAATACAGCCATGAGTTTATGTAGAAAACTGCTACTGTCATCAATGTACATCAACAGGCTCTGTTGTTCAGAAGAGTTCTCCAAAACTGCTATGGACAGGGAGTGATGTCCTTCCTTAGAATTTGAGCATTAGAACTCAACAGAAGTTATATTTGACCGGAAATGAGGCTGAGACATTAAAATTGCCATATGAATTCCTTGGAAAGTGAGATGTGGCAGGTTATAGACAAAATCCTCTCTGTGACTGTGAAGCAGCTGTTTCACAAGTTAAGGCACAAAATAAGAGTAGTGGATGTACCACGAACTGTCACACAGCTTGGAAAGAGATTTATCATCTTTGTGAGCAGGGTATTTTTTAAGGTTTTTCTTTCTTTCTTTTGTCAACATTTAAATGCTTCTGGATTTCCTCCAACCCAGTGTGCCTACCAGCTTCATTAGCTGTTGGTCCTGCTCATTACAGCCTGTTCAGTGAGGAGCTCTTTTGATGAGCTGGCACAGAGTATTCAGCCACAAATTTGAGCTGCCTTTGGACTGACCTGAAACTGAGCAAAATGCCCTATGCCACAGTGAGGGGTCACACAGTAAAAGTCTGTGCCTAGGCTGTGATTGTCTCATCTCTGCCTTTGGCTCTGTCCTTTCCCATCTGTAGACATGACAGAAGTCGAGCAACCATTTTCCCCGACTGTCCTGTAGCCTGCTGTCCTAGTGACAGCTGCCTTAGTATTGACATTCCAGGACTGATTTTTGTATCACTTTGGGAGTGTAGTCACTGAGTCTGTGACATGACTGGTTTAAGGAAAGAAGTAGAGACTCGGGTCTGCAGTTACTGAAGTGAAACCTTCCTTGTCAGGCCGAAACTGAGACTCTGGAAACCTTAATTCAGGGTGCTCCAAACTCAAATTGCATTTTGCTGACAAATTGCCAAGACACATTTGACCCATGTGAGAACCTCTTCCAAGAGCTAAATGAAAAATGCATTCTTGTAAATATCATTGAAATTGTTCTCAGGTTCTCCTCGTGCTCTCAGCCATTAGCCTCTTCCAGAAAATGGTTTTCAGATTCCCTTTCCTTCCCGCCTACAGACATAACAGGTTTTCAGCCTCTGAAGATGTTATGAGCTGTCTTTATAAATCTCTTTAAAATAACTTGGCAAGTCATAACATGAAATTTCATATAGTTGAAGAAAAATATGCCAGACCATTCTGTATTAGAAGAATATAGGAATAAATGTGAAATATGAAGGCTAAGTTGCACCTAAGGTTGTTTCCTTTACATATGATATACATGAGGTGGCCTGCCTAAAAATGCGCTAATACTTGCTGCTTACCAGCAGTAAATATATCATGATTTACAGGCTGTGAAATGGAGGGTGTTAGCAAGCCAAGCCATTGATGTTACATGCAAAAGAAATCTTCAGTGCTAATCCAAAGAGTCGCCTTCATGCTACAGAACAGACCTGTGGAAGGTTTCTTTGTGTAAGAGCTTTGTTGCCCATAGATTGGAGAATTGTGCCTTATACTGTACTGCTTGTGTGAAGGGGAATTGAGAGCTATTCCCCTGAAAAGAGGTAAACCAGGTAAGAGTTCAGAAAGGTGGGTATTCCTTCCAAACCAGGATTCAAAGATATTCCATGCTGGGATATAATTAAATATATGTTAGGTGAAGTAGAAAATGGAATGTGACATATATTTCTTTATTCTGGTTTTATTAACAAAACACTGAGTAATGAGACAAGATCTGCATATTCACCTTGCTACAACTGGGATTGTGATGTGTGTGTCTATTTGTATGTACACACATACATGGACACCCAAGAGCCCATTTCTGTATAAATTACTGCAGCGCAGAATAATTTAACCAAAACACTTGTATTTTCCAGAGGAGGGTTACTGATCTTCACCAGATGATTACCTTACAGATGTTAAATTTGTAATTTACATATTCCATTTTGCATGCATCTATCTGATAACTTTACTCACAGAAGGGTCTTGATGCTGATTTTGTTACGTAGATGCAAGTGAGGAAGTTGACATCCACGTCCCCCATGGACTAGTCAGAAGATGTGGAAGAAAGGTTGAATGTTTTCTAGAAAAAACATCTTACTTTCTCATCAATGGGAGCTTATTTTTGTTAAAAGCTGTTAGGCAAATAAATTAAAACCTTTTACATTTAACTGAAAGTGTAGTGGCCCCTCCTCATTAGCACATGAGCTACAGGCTCAGCATCATTCTCTCTCCATGATAATTGACCCTCAGTTTAGCTTGATTTGCAATAATTTAGCCAAAATCAGGCAGCTGCAAGAAGAAACAGTCAGGGAGACTCCTCATGCCTATACTACACGTGCAGTCTGATGGCAAGAGTCCTATTTTCAGAGGAGAGAGAGATAAATTCCAATTACTGTTCTGAATCAGTCAGACAAGATTTGAGCAGGAGGCTCCCATCTGCCTGGGAGATGACCTGTGCGTTGTTGGAGGGCTTGAGTTACAGAGTATGATGCATGGTTTGGATAGCTGCCTTTTCCTTGGTGTTTGAAAGGCAAATGAATCTTGTTGTGAAAGTAGTCCAGAAGTTCTTTATTGTCCTTACTTTTATCATAAGTGCCCCAAAATTACTACAATTCTCAAATATTCTTCTCAATTTACCAAAGAAAACACATTGAAAAATGGTTGTCTGCATCAACTCAAATGAAAATTTTCAGTTGTTTTTCTTTGTATTCAGCTGTGTGGTTTTGACTCACACAGGCCTAGTTTCCATGGGTAACTAAGGATACTTGATGGCAAGAGCTCCTAAATATGAGATACAATTTTAGCTCTGAAGAGCTTTTCATTCTTCGCGCCCTGCCACTTTTTTCTCAGACGGTAAAGCTTTCCAGCAGTGCCTGTAACTCTGGTACTATAGTCTTGCAAGATGATTTATAGCATTTACTCTTCCCTTCAGCTAGATTAGCTGCAGAAGAAGACCTGCCACATGGTACCTTCACAACTGCATATTCAGTCTACCAGCTGACAGGGTGCTAACTGGAACTAGCACTGCCAAAATGAGAGTTAATCATCTGGAGAACTTCAGGGAAGACATACAGTGGTGTAACTTGATGGGTTTTTTCTTGCAACACTTTGGTTGTGTTATGAATTATCCCTCTTAAATACAGGGGTGAGTTTAGGTAGAATCAGTGGAGCTGAGACATGGATGGTGGCACAGCAAGGAACTGTCTGTTGCTTCAGATCAAAGCTTACATTTGTAGTGGGGTTTTGGCTGGTTTGAAGCAAATCCCTGTATCAGCTCCATTTAATATGTTCTGGTTTAGTTGGGAAAACAATTTTGGATTTTAAATTTCTTCTGGAGGAAGCTAAATTGGAAAATCCCCTCCCAAGTGCTCATGAATGCATGCCAGCTCTGAGGAGAGAGTCCAAAACAATGACTGGCTTTGAACAACTTTGAGCCCCAACACGGCGGAGCCTTTCAGTCTCAGGAACCAGACAAACTCTGCTTCAAAATAAATTACTTCAACTGCATCTGACAAGCGTGTAGGAACCTCAGTACCAACTCTTTTGATCTACTGATCTGCCTCTGTCATGCCAAATCATTTGCTAATGAGATATCAACACTGTGTTTATTTGGAGTTGAAGTATTGGCTAGCTATAGATCTGCATTTTACAAACGTTTAGGTCACTAAGTACTAGCTGAATAAAAAGTTTTGATCAAAGGCAGATGAGCTTCCTCCTGTTCAAAAGCTCGACTGGGTTCCAGAAGAAACAGGGTCTTATGTTGCAAACTTGTCCTGGGAAGAATGTTTCATAATTTGGTTGCGCTGCTCAGTGATGCCAATGATAGAGAGGATTGTAAGAAATGTGAAACTATAACAAAAAAGCCTTAATATTTTCTAGTTTTTAGTAGTCTTTAGTACTGTAACTTGTATTTCTGCATGCATAGTGATCTAACGATGTAACTGTTACACTAATCCCTG
>Ga0065711_1006751_pt1 | contig 16500 bp, 11 predicted proteins | sample Hoacrofraction12_FD_59098 | JGI IMG/M metagenome (GOLD analysis project Ga0065711, IMG submission 59098) | Hoatzin crop microbial communities from Cojedes, Venezuela - Epithelial fraction 12 v2 (version 2) | ecosystem: Host-associated > Birds > Digestive system > Esophagus > Crop | place... | reverse complement strand
GGACAAGGTCCTGTGCAGCCTGCTATAGGTGACCCTGCTTCGGCAGGGGGGTTGGACTAGATGACCCACAGAGGTCCCTTCCAACCCCTGCCATTCTGTGATTCTGTGATATCAGTAGTGTTTACAAAGGCGAGGAAAATACGACTGCAATGTTAGTGGTAAAGCCTATGAAATGATGACTTCAGTGGTCCAAGCATACGATAAAAGAGCATCCACAGTGCAGCATCCTTTCATTTTTTCTCTTCAGCAGTAGACTACATGTTTTTGATTCCAGTGTAGCTTTCTAAGGATAACAGCTTCAAGTACTTGGCATGTAGAGAGGGACAGTTCTTGGCACTATCTACATCCCTGGTCCCATGTAGTTCTCTGACTCCCAGGCTGATACCAGATGTAGGTAGTGATCTTCGCTGCGAAGTGCTATGCAAGCATTGACTAAGCCCCGCTTTAGATCTTGGAGGTTGTGTTAGCCACTGTAGTATTTGCCAATGCTATTCTTTGGGCTGGTGTCTGCCAGGCTTCATTCCCAACAGTCTGTAAAGGCAATCTTTAAAAGCATCCTCTAGTTGAGAGTCAATGACTATAGGCAATCTTTTTGTTGAGGGAAAATCTCATAGTTTTGGTGAAACTTGTTCTCTTTAAATGATGGTTTCACCTACACTTACAATCATGCAGAAGATGATAGATGCAGAATAATTCTAATCATGAAAAACTAACTTCTCATCTTGGTAGATCCCATGTTTGGGGTACCACTTCCCAAAAGATTCAGTGCGGAATTTCTGTTGTGTCGTGTAGGAAGTGCAACATGGATTGTAGCTAAGCAGATGGAGTACTGTCATTGTCTCTTCTGATTGACTAGAAATAACCACATCCACTGGCTCATTCTGTTCTTTTCACCTGCTAAGTCTTAGCTTTGAAGGCCCTTGGGATATAGGCTTGTACTTTCTCAGTCTGTTACCTAGATGATGGAGCCTTGCTCAGTTTAGCTAATAAATTCTGCTGTAATATATGTCATAAGCCTAGGTAGGAACCTAATTAAATTGTCCTCTACTTCCAATTGTCCTTTTGCTTCTAATCTTTCAATCATTGATTAGACTTTTATCCAATATCTTCTAAGTACCTGGAAAGAATGCAGGTGTCTGTACAGAATCTGTGCTGCAATACAACACACACCCAGCTTCTTCCAGTGTATCCAACCATACATGTGATAACTTAGCTTCATATCTAGATCTAAATACATTTTCTTGCTTGATATATTTTACACAAAAAGAGCATCTACACACTAATTTTGCCTGTATATTCCTGCTGTATTTTCTTTCCAGTAGGCTTGTTGAAATTAAGCCTGTGAAAAGTCTGTTGCTCCTAAAAATCAGAGGTTCTTGTCTGTCGTTCTTGTCATTACATGGGATAAAATCTATGAGAGATATTTACTACAGATCTGGTTTAATCCCATTACTTAATTTTGAAAATGGGGCTTTTTTGCTCTTTATGGCTTTTGTGATCTTAAATTCTTATATTGAACATTGCCTGTTTCACTGCCATTGCTGATGGCAAAGTGTTTTATTCATAATTTAGTATTTTCTAAATAAACATTTCAAAGCTGCCTTATTCCTAATGCTTTGGATACAACAGGGTGAAATCACATGTGATTAACCAGGGTGGTATGTCTTGTTGCATGCCTATCCAATGACACTACTTACATTCATCTAATATGTTGTGGCTCTGAGGCTAATTATCCAAGAGTAATAGTCACGTTTGGTCTAATCACATGTGATGCGGAGTCTATTCATTGTTGTCGCGTGATCTTCTGGAAGACCATTTACTATGATAACTTTGTAATTTAAAAATTGTTTAATGGTTATGTTCAGGTGAAAGGGAGCAAATAACCTATTGTGTGCCCTACTATATTTGAAATGTTTTTCTTGCCTAATCGGTGAATTTATTTCATATTCTAATGTAAGACTCCTCTCCAGTTCTCACCACAAAACTGTGAGGCTGTCGTACATGTTCATAGCAGCCTAGATTACCTGTGTTTTGGTGAATCTAGCTTGATAAAAGCCTGTTGCTGTAAAGTTTGGAGCAGCTGGAAGCGTTGTTATTATCTGCTAATGCCTGGAAATTTGTTTGCTGTGCTGAAGTCAAGGGAATGTAGTTCAATGCAAGTACCACCAAAAATAGGAAGTTTTTAGCATGGTTTAACAGTGTAGTCATCAGCAGCCTTTAGTTGTGTGCTGTTAGGTAGATATGGTGTGTTCATCACTTGAGCTTAAATCTGAAAAGGGTTTTGTGTACAGCTCTGTTTCTGTGTGTTCCTAGCAAAGATCATTAGATAGCAGCAAAGTTCATGTGTGGGCTTGTCTGAGAGTTAAGAGAACCTAGAAGTGACCACCAACCCAGCAGAAGGCTCTTGTGAATTTTGAAGAAGGTTTTGGAGTTCCTGTTTTCAGGACTGACTTGTGTTTGGATAATGAAAGGCTGCTGTTGGCTAAGTGACTGACAGCTGTAAACCCTGTACTCTCTGCCTCTGTTACCAAATTTAAAAAAAAAAAATTCAGTTTTAAGCACTACTACCAAAAGATCCTGCTTAATTGGTTGTTTATTTTTTTTAAATATCTGTAAAGAAGAAAGATACGTCTATTCTTAAAATTACATGAAGAAAGAGAGGGAGAAGCAAATGGATTAATGGTCACCTGGACTGGAACATCTCCTGGTTGTTCAAATGAAGTGCTTTTCTCGTTATTTCTATTGATCAGGGCTCACAAAGGGTTTTCTATTCCAGCTGTAGCTCTATAAAACCTCTGACCACGCAGATGATCTTAATGTATCTGGTCAGTTGTCCTGGTTTTGCTTGTATCTGAGAAAATCCTGTAGGAAATAGCTGTAGAGTTGGGCTATGCTTGTGGAATAATGCAAACCCTTAATTACAAACTCAGCCACATAAAAAAAATTGTCGAGGGCTGACATTTGTGCATGAATTAAATGTGCGATGCATTTGTTGTGGAGGCATGAGGTTGTAATTAGGATTTTGTATGATACTGTGAAAGGAGATTAATGTATAGTGTGTTTTGTTATCAGCGGGAAGCAGGAACCAGTTCCCTGTGACAACACAGTGCTGGTCCCCATCCCTGGATGTGTGCTGTGCAGGCACTTGCCTGGGCTCAAGAAGCCCATCAAAAGGTTTTCCATTAGAGTTTAAAAATTCTAGAGGCAGAGGCTGGTGACGTAGAAGCTGGGAGTGCTTTTTTGGCTAAGTATTTCCAGTACTTCCTAACTTGCTGAAGTGGCAAAGTGCCCACTGTCTGACCATGACGCAGTGCCTGGGTGCTTCAGTGGGCCTGCCCAGGAGTACCTGGTGCCCCTTCAGAAAGGCCCCCAGGGCTGCTGTTGGTAGCCCTGTTCTCCAGGCTGCGAGTCGGTGACGAGGGGTGGCCCCATCGGCAGCCTGGTGGTCCAGCTGGCCCTTGGGCCAGTCGCATGGTGAGCAGTGCTAAACATGAGGGAGCTGTACGGGGGCACAACTGGGTGACTTCTAGTAAAGTCCGTCTGTCTGATTTTTTGTGGGTTGTGGGTTTTTTTTTTCTTTCTTCAGGGATCTGCTGTGGTTCCCAAGCTTTTCAGCTCTGCAGAGCTTGCACAGAAATTCCTGTTTCAGCCCCAACCCATCACTGGCTAATTTTTCAAAGCAATTTGCTCGTACGGCCATCTCTCCCTTCCCACACCCACGCAAAAGTCTTTCTTTTATTGTTTTCTTCCTCCTGCCTTCTCCCAGCTTCTCCGTATACGAACCAATCTGCACAGCGAAGGTGGTTATGAAATTTTTCACATATTGACAGGGTTTGTGTTTTCTACATCTGTCCTCTATTGAGTCAAAATGATATTTTTAATTTCATCTGCAAGCCTTGCTTTTTATGTCCGACACAATGGATGGGACGGACCCAGTCCTCTGTACACCCTCTCTGCTATTCTTTCTCGCCATGGATGGGAAGCCCCCGTTTCCCCATCTTGTTGACATAATTTCAAGATTCTTTAAATCCACCCACATGCGTATGTAAGTGGTTTGCTGAGCCGTGCATAATGTGGTCACTTGAATGCTTCTGGAATGCATAGGTATCATGTGAAGATAATGATCCATATAAATGCATTTCCTGGCAAGAGGCTCATCTATAGATGGTGTGCGTGTAGGTTGCCTTAAGCGTTGGAGCTGCTGTAGCGTTTTGTTCCTCTCTCTGCTTGCTCAGCTTTAGATCCCTTTTCTCAGCTTTATATTTTTTAAAAAGGCTTTCTTTTGTTAGCTACATTAGAGGTATTAATTGTACTCGGGCGAAGCGGTTGTTAGGTGCATATGTATCAAAACCCACTATGCTCTTCATCTAGGGGAAAATTGCAGATTGTTTTCTTTAGTGATTTGAATGGTTGGTTGCCGCTCAGTAGGAGAAGAAAGTAGGACTGTTTCATGCAATTTCTATATTCCTGGGTTATTTTGTTCAAGCAAAAGTGTCAGATTTTTCACACATAGTTCATCCTGGATCTGCGGCCTTCCAGAAAAGTTGTTCTGTTCTTAAGGACTGTAGAAACAAAAAGGTATAGGTTTTCAAAACTATTAATAAAAAAATCAGCTCCCGGATACATTTTTCTCTTAACGAGTCAACTGAGATAATTGACAATTTGAGGTGTCGGTTGGTGAGGGGTGGAACTTCCTTTTCCTGTCTGTATGTATGAAAGCGTGGCTTGTCTTTGATGTGCCAGAACCTCATGGTTGAGTCATCCCCATGGCCCTCCGTCCTCTTGCTCAGACTCCGCGTCACCCTTCCTCCTGCTGCACGGCCCCGTCATTTACTGCTGACACGGTGAATCGTGCCCTTCCGATGCCTGAAGCTGGGGAGCGATTTCTGCAATTAATGAGCATGAAAGGTAATATTGCCCTCACCGTGGCTGTACAAAGACTGCAGTCTGATGTCATGAGCCAGGTCTTGCATTGGAAAGGAATTAGATCTTTTCTTAATGGGGAGCATGGATACCGCCAGCATGGTAGTCTTAGGGCATCTTAGGCTGATCTCACATTAACTGTCAGTCTCAAACACGTTTACAGTGTTTTCTTGTATTAGTCTCCATATTGAACTTCTGTGAAGCCTGACTTGACTTGTGCCTTTAACCCTATTTTTTTCACAAGGGCTGAAAGTTACCGCTGCATCTGTCTGCATATCCCACATTTTGGGTAGTCAATGAAAACACATTAGCCAAAAGGTGTGCTCCTAGTTCATTAGATGTTGTTAGTCTGAAAGTGCTTCATTTGAAGCTTATTACAAGAAGATTTCCCAAATTAGACCAGTTCTTGATTGGGAAATCCGTATCTTCTCTGACCTCATGCCAACAGGAGAGCTCAGTGACTTCGTATTTCTATGTTCTAAGAAAAATCTCACTACAGACACATGAACTGGAGAATAGGGTAAGATTTAAAAGAATCTCCAGAAGATATTTTCTCAGTTAAAAATGAAAGCAAGCCTTAATTTTTGATCTGCTTATTCTTGCCTGCATTTTGGAACAACGTAACCTATGAAACTAGGGCTGTTGGTCACAAACCAACGCTTTCATAAACGTTTACACTTAAAAACCCCCACTATTAGCATAAATACGCTCAGAAATGTGAACAATAACTCAGTTTAAAAAAATCATATTAACATTGTTAATCAAAATACTGAAGACAGACTGCTGACAGCACTGATCCGTGTGCAGCATATTAGTGAAACAAGGAATAAGGCTTGTACTCTGAGATCATCTTTATACTGCAAAGCAAGAATGTATCCATCATGTCACTAAATGTCATTTATAATCCACTGTAGAATAAACTCCCAAGTTAACATTTTGGCACTGCAGGCTGCTGGAAAGAGGAAGAAAACTTTTTAATGCTGTTCGTGATTTGAAAAAATTCGTAATTTGGGATCAACATAAAAGTACTGATCGAGTATCCATATCAGAGTCTACGACTGAAGAGGATGCGCCCCAGGAGAGTCCCTGCTGCACAGCAGATTATTGGGTTTTGGGGAGAGTGAATGCGTAAGCTTTTCTCGTAGCCAGATAGCCACAAAGGCATTCTTCCTGGGGCTGAAGTGGCATTGGCATGAAATCAGTTTGTAAATCACATTGTGCATCACAGCGCTACCTCTAATTATTATATGTGTTCTAACTTCCAAATAATCTCTTCTCCAGAGCCTGCAAATACTGCCTTACCTAGTGAAGCAAGACCTTGTTTTAATGATTCAGCACATTCACGTGTGTAAAAAAAGAAAGCTGTGACAGGGTTTTTGCAGCTCCTGAGCAGGCAGCTTTCCCTCTCTACCAGTTGACCCAGGAACATTGAGCTGATGAAACACCCAACCTTTCCTGCCTGGTAAACCCTGGTTGCATTTCTTCTGGTGCTGCAACGTCAAACTTTTAGCTGCTGCTTGGAAATAAATGCAGCACCAAGAAAAAGTGCCTACCAGAGAGTAGTGGCAGGATTTTGGTATCGTCCTCTGCCGAGAGCATGGGGAAGTTGTGCTGGCTGCTTCTAGTGTGTTGTGCTCTGAGGAGACTGAAGGGATAAGCATTTTGTCTTGAAACAAGCAGCCTTTGCCTCGTCTGCCAAGGTTGCCGGCAGTTTTAGGGGCAGGGGCACCCGTTCCCCGCAGAGCGGTGACTTGTGGTTTCTAGCAAAGTGCAAGAATTCTGCTTTGTTAGGTAGAAGATGCTAAGATGTCATCACACTTCTTTTTTTCATCTTTATCAGTTCTGTAGGACATTTCTAAGCACAATCTGTGTGAAAAGTAATAGCAATTTGTCTTCCTTCTGTCTTGTCCCAGTGTACTTATTGTATCGTAGCACACTAAATTTATGTCGCTGAACATGCTCCTCATTCTCATTTTGGTCTGTAGATTCAGAACAGGATTCTGTCTCCTCTTGGATTTATTGTAAATCCCTTTAGAGAGCAAGTCAGCCCACAAAATTCATGGTAAATATTATCAATGAATGTTTGAAGGATAAAATACTTGCCTCAGAATGATGTTGGAACCCCTGTAAGAGATACAGTAATTTGTTCAGATGCACAAAAATGTTACTCAAATTATTGACATGTGAGAAAGTACTTCAGTGAAGGGTTCTCACCCGAGTTAATCACATCCACGGCAGTTTCCACATGACACTTACAAAAGGACGAGCCCTGAAGTTAGGCAAAGTGTGCACAGAGGCGTGTTTGTGAGTTCTGGCACCAGTATAGGTGCTGGCACTTGATACCTTTGACGGTGTAGTTTAGCTCTTGCAGTGGTGGTGAACTTCCACAAACCTGAGGTGGGAAACGAATGGGACCTTACAGTGGTTGACTTACCTGAGCAAACAAAGACACTCAGGCACAAAAAGCCTTGTGCACTGGGCAGTGTTTGCATTACAGCCAGAATTGCTTCACAGGTTCGATTTTTATGCACTAATTAAGGAAACATATCTCTTTCATGAAGCAGGTCTGGAGTCTGTGTCTGCCTCCTTTGAGGTCGGTAGGGATTTTCCCGTAGACCTTGGGGCTACGTCAGAAGAGGTGAATGTGATGCAAAAGAGAATGCTTGGATTTACAGGGGAAAACCCCTGAGATTATCATTACCCCTTTTGATGTATTGTTAAACCACAAGCAGTAATTTCTGTGAACTGTTAGCATTGTTGAAGAAATTCACAACAAAGCGAAGGTTAGCTAAAAATATGCCACCTGGCTTTTTTGTAATATGTGTTATGGTCCTAAGTTTGTTTGGTTTTTTTAAACGGTATTAAATTTGGGTTGAAAACTTTGCAATAGGACAGATGTTTGAAAATGTGTTTTCACTTATATGCTAGGATTCAGTGTCCCCTGTTACAGCTGGCTTTATCAGTGTCGCTTAGGTCAGAACCCAGGCGTGTGGTCCCCATGTTACCTATCTGTGACATCATTTTCAGCTGTGAAAGAAATAGTCTGAAATGGAGGAGGAGGTGGAAGGGACTGCAGACTCTAGTCTATAATTGGGAATCTTTACTTTTATTGAAAAATGGCTTAGCAGAAGCTTTGTTGTTCAACTTTCCATATAAGTGGATATGCTTTCATTGTCTGCTGTTAAGAGGAATATTTTTAACAGCTGTGGAAAGGTCCTTGGGGTACATGTGTGTAATAATAATTTCTGACTTTTAAAGGAAATCATCTGTAAATCCCATTAGTTATCATTTTTCAATTTTCATCTCTCTAAGCATGATTTAACTTCAAGTGTTGCAGTTCTTAAATCTAATTAAAGAATCGCCTTTAGTTCCCATCTGAAAGTCGACCTACTGTAGATTGTTTGATTGAATGTTGGAGATGAGCAAATTAAAGCCCATGCTCGTTCTGATATGAAAGAGCTATGGGGACATTCCTTGGGCGCAGAGCGGGGCTGAACATGGCTGTCCGCACCTTCCGTGGGGAGGACCTGGTCTTGTGCTGAGGGGCTGCTGGAGGACCCGGTGGGACTGGCAGCGGCTAGATGGAGGAGGCACGTTTCCATCCAGTGCTGCCTTTCTGATGCCTTCCTGGGAGGTGGTCCATGCCGAGGGGAGAGGGCTGTGAAAGCAGCCTTAACTCTGCCCCTTTGGCCTGGGGTCCCTCTCCCCATCAGTGCAGTGCCCGGTCTCCCCCTCCCACTGCTGTCACAGCCCCGCTTTGCGCTCTGCAATATCCGATAGCAGCATCCATGGAAACCGCCGCTGACGGTGGGTTGCAAAAGAATTTGTTAATTAAAAGATGTTTAAAATTATAATAAAGTTGCTATCTTAAATCCAACAGGGATATTGGAAGCGGTATCCCACTCTGCCATAGCTCTCTGAAGCTGAAGGGCAGCTGGAGATGAAGTGCCCTTTCGCACCCAGTTCTCATCTCCTGTTACCTTAGCTCACAGTCAGAAGGGATGTATTGGCATCAAAATTTCTATAGCTGCAGAGGTGAGGGCTTGACCCAACCCTGTGACCACCCATAAACTCTGATATCTGTCCCCCAGTTTAGCATGGTGTGAGGCAGTGCAGGGTCTGTCCAGTCCTTGGTGGGGGATCCTCTGCAGTGGAGCCGTTCCCGAGAGCACAGAGAAGGTAAAAGGGGGCGAGCAAGAAGGGAAGGAAACTCGATAGCCTGGAAAACAGGGCAGAATCACTGTAAAATGCACGAGAGCGAAGATCAGACTAACTTCTCACAGACTGAAGGGAAATAAAAAGCTAAAATCTCGTTAGAAACTTGTGGGTGATTGAGCTGAGGAAACGCTGTGTGTGCTGAGTCTGGGGGGGGTCTGGCAGGAGGTAACAGACGCTGAGTTTGTGTTCGAGGGCTGGATCCGTGCTATGTGTGAAATCAAGCATCGTTTGCTGCCTTTGCACGCGGGAATCACACGGTGAGGAGGGTTGTGAACCTGAGAAGTTAGCAGCATTTGCTAAAAACAGCTCCAAGTGTCACTTAACAAGCACCTAGGCTTATTTCTTAAGAAAAGATTACGTTCTTTGTGGAACAAAAGCAGGGAAAAAGTAGAAGCCAGTAAGGGATGTCCTTGGGTTAGAAGATTTGATGCTGTTTTAATATCGGCCTCTGGCTGACCGTTTCCCCAGGGTAATGAAAGGTGACAGCCCTGCGGTTACAGGAGAGCCTGAGAGGAGACAGGCAGAAGTCCCAGCAAGTCAGCGCTGCCGCAGGAGGCAGCTTCCAGCAGGGTCTGTGAGACGCGAGACTCCACGTAAACTCTGAGGAGAGGGTATTTGACATTGCTATGGACAAACAGGCGGAGGAGTCCAGCCACTAGCTGTTTCAAGACTTCTGGTCTAAAATTTTTTGGCAGTTTTGCCTTTCCATCAACGAACAGGCTGTGGGTAGTCCTTGCTACCGTAAAGTAGCTCTGGTAGCTGACGTTCGGACTTGAGACGTTAAATGTGTGGCACACAGAACAGGGAGAATTAACTTATTGATGTTTTCTGTTCAGCAAGAAAGGACAACAAACCTGGACATTGAAAATGGTGGTTTTGTTCTTACATGAGTTTCCTATGTAAAAGAGTATAAAATAAAGGCGGTATCTAAATTTTTCCAAGAAAAATGTTAACTTATTGTAACATCAGAACTTCTCAACTACTTAAGCTATTATTTCATTCTAATTCTTATCACAAATTGATCTTTTCTCCCAGCAGAAATAATTGGGTCCAACCAATGACAAGTCCTCATCTCGATTTCATTGCCTTGTACCTTGGGCAACACAAGAGACATTCTGTAATGGCTCAAAATATCCCTACTGCATAATGTAAGTAGACCACCAAATTAATCTAATTAAACTTTTTAACCTCTCAAAGTTAAAAAACAAGGATTTGGACAGTGCTGCGAACAGAACTTGCATGCTCAAATCTTGTTACTGTGTGTCGTGCACTTAAATGAAAATGCAGTTATCTCTATCGGTTATTTCTCTTTACTGGTGTCACCAAGCAATTAATTTTAAGGTTGAAGCAAATGTATTAAAGTGAAGAATGGCATCCCAGCAACATACCTACAGTTAAGCAATATTACCCTTCTGTGTGCTGGGGATTCAAACCTGTCAATTCATAATTTGTTTCCTAACCTCCAGAAGGAACAAAAATGAGCTGTACAGAGAGGAAAAGAGCAGAAATAGTATTCACCTGTCTTGCTGAGTGAAGCGATGGATAAAGAGTAATTCTCTGTGAACAGCACAACTTATTTTATTGTGGAATGAAACAGTGTGCTCAGAAAATGGTTGCTCTCTTTCTGTCTCCCTGGCATGGTTGTTTTTACATCTAACGCCTACTGGTGCCACTCCCAAGGCACCGATGGCAGCTGAAAGTTGCATTGCGAGGAAGGAAAGCATTTCAAGCTGACTCATTTCAATAAGTGAACAAAATCCCTGGATCCTTTGACAACAGCACATTAAAAGTGCATGTTTGTGTTTCTCCTTTGCTAGCAGTGTGAAGTAGGAGTACAAGGGGGCTTTTATACCTTTTCCTCCCTTTTTAATGCGATGGGGAAGGTGAGTGAGGGAAGATGGCAGGGAGCTTGGGAGCACTGCCCTGTCTCGTTCGGACCACTGCCTGCTGCAGGTGCAGGAGCATCTTGTCTTCCCTATGAAAATGAGACTCTCGATCAGTAGCAAAATATTCTCTAAAAGTGTAAAAATTATGCATCTGAACTGGGTGCAAGTATATGTTGATTTGACCTGATTTTATGAAACTAAACAGAGTTTTGATAACTTTTTCTAATACTTCCAGTTACTCAGGTCCCATTCAGCAGTGCTGTTTCAGGTGTGAGATATAGCAGAGAACTATTTTGCTGCAGGCTCGGACCAAAGGAGACTCCCTCAGCATTGTGGCCTGAAGAGGGGTTTGCTTTTCAAATTCACTGTAAAAGTCAGAAGCAAGTCAGAAGGAGAAGGGGGGGAGAGAAGAGGGGAAAAAGACAATCTTTGGTGCCAGCCATCAAGGTTGTGTTTCAGGAAGAGCCATGGCTGACCCCTCTACAGAGCTTCTGCGTGAAGCAGGGGCCGAGTTGTATAGGTCTCGCATTTTTTGGTACCCGGGGAAGTGCTGAGCTGTTCAGTGGGGAGCAGTTGCTTTGTTGTGAAGGTGTGTTGGGTCATTTCAAGTCAGCGGCTGGGGGTCAGGTCTGGGGGCCAGGTGGCTCACTTACCTCCCGGCTGTGCTTGCCGTGGCCACCAAGGATGGAGCGAGAGGCTGGTGGTGAAAGATGGAGTTGAACGCTCCTTCGGAGTAGTCCATGCAGGTGAGGTCGCCCTACCACGGCCTTTCTGTGGCCATCAGTACTCAGCTTTCGCTGGGTGCCGTGCTCTCAAGCAGGGTGAGGTACCACGGGACAAGTGAGAAGGATGGTGTTTGGCCAGGGACAGTTCACTGTCCCAGCAGGGGACGACTCCGAGGGTTGTCTCTTCTGTAGTCTGAAAGTTAGAAAGTGTCACAAACCGGAGGCAAGTCGACAGTCGCATAGTGTTGCAAGATAGCTTGCTGGATGGTGAATGATGCCTTAATTAATCCTTTTGAGGTAGCTGGTACTGATAAGGACTCAGCTGTGCTGGCTATTTGTGTATCTGCTTTGGGCCACAGGACTTCAAGAAAGATGTAAGGGAGGGCAAAGGTTAACAGCACAAAGGGTGGGGAAATCAGAAAAAGGGATGTAGGACAGCAAGTTGGAATAATGCAAGCTGTCATCGGGTCTCTTGGCTAGGCTGTGCCACCCTGGAAGGTGTCAAAGCCTGCTGCAGGGAGGGGAGTAGCCTGCTGGGACTTGGATAAAGAGCGGTAAGTTGCAGCGAGGAAAATGTAGGTTAGGTTTTAAGAAAAAAAAAATAACTCTGCAAGAGTCACGAAAGAAGCAGCAAAGAGTCTGCTTGCAGCGGTCGTGGGGTCTCTGGCACTGGGGGGGTTTGAGGAGAGCTGGAAAAATGCTGGTCGGGAGGGGGTCTAGGTCACCGGTACTGCCAACGGGAGATGGGTGGGGGGCTGCCCGCGGTCACCGAGCTGTGTAGATCTCTACTTCTTTATTTCTGTGATAGTTAATACTGGAAAATTACCACTGCAGGTGTGAGAAGTGGGAACACGGCTGTGTCTGGCAACTGATGGGCACTGTGTGCTATGGGGATGGAGGAGGGCGGTGGGGGAAGGCAGCTCTCCTAGCCTGCTCGCCCCATCGTGGCAATTGCAGATTGCCACGTTAGCGCATAGCTCTGCTTCTCTTGAAGATATCCCCTTCTTTGCATGTTAATAATTATTTCTTAAAGTTTTCCAACACTTTCAATTATGGGACTTGTACTGATGACTAAGTAGTATTTTTGTATCTGATATACGCTGCATAGAAATAATATCAGCGCATCTTCCAGCCTGGATTCTGCATTGCCTTGTTGGGTTTTTTTGTCATGTGTCAGGTCACTAACATCACTTCAGTAGGGTTTTATAATTGCATTTAATATGTCACTTACCATGCACGCCTCATCTGATTTCTGTGGTGATAATGAGATAATTTATCTTTGCTAGGTTGCACAGTCAGTTGTCTGTTGATAACGCATTTAATTTTACCGAGTTACAAAATCTTTGCTGATTATTTAGAGAAGGGTCAGAGCTGAGATAATTTTGTATTTTAAAATACTTATCAACTCCAAACCCTTAGTGTTAGCTTTCTCTTTGTGTTTTTGGATAGGACAACTCCATCCTCAGTTTTAGTCAGAGAATTCAGAAAACTTTTGTCATTTAACTGATGGAGGAAACACAATGAGAAATTCAGTTCTAATATTTATTAGCTGTTTAGGGAGGGATACAGAGCCAGTTTTCCAGTATCAGAGCTATCAAAGCGGCAAGCCTGCCTACCTTGCAGCAATAAAAGTGCAGTGACCAATTTAGTGGGTGGGGGGAGTATCTTCCATGATTGATTTGTTTGGTGTTGTTTTTTTTTAAATTTGACAGGGATCTCTGTCATTTTTAGCCTGAACAAGGGATGTCACTTGCAGGAATAGTTTTAGTTTTTAGCCACTCTTTCAAGTACTGTATTTCACTCCTGTGCAACAGTTTGCTTGTGAAGTTAATTGCTCTTTTATTTTACAGTGACCTTGACTGTGTTTCGTATCTGAAGAAAAACGAGATTTGGGTTTTCTAATTTAGAAGCACAAAAGAGGTTGGAAGAAACAGTGCTAGTACCTGATTTGCATGCCAAAAAAAGGTGCTAGTGTTAAATTATAGGCTGCTGAAGCTGGGACCAAAGATAACATTATCAGACTTTTACAATAAATATGATTAATGGGACAACAGGGCTATCATTTGGGCCACCTCTTATGTATACACCTTATTTATTTTCATGAGTAGGATTTAATCATTTAAATCTAATACGTGCACGCATGTATCTTCCCCTTATTTGGAGGTTTAAAATGCTCTGTATTTAAAAGTGTTTGTGTCCTCTGAAGTCCACCCTGGCAGAATTTTTATAAAAGGAGGAACCTCACCTCATGTGTCATCTCTTCCGCTGGTTAAGATCTATGGGGCTTAGGAGAATACAGGTTATTCTTTGTAATGGAAAAAAACTTAGCTGAGATGTGAAAAGAGCAGTCAATTAGAGAACCACTACTTTTTTAAGGCTATGCAAAGTTAGGATAAAAATGAGCGCTCTGGCTCATGCTGAGCTTGCTGGGAACAGCTGCCGTGCAGGATTCCTCCTGAAAACCTTGTCCAAACAAATCATCGTTTAAATACAGAATTGTCGCTTTACCAAAGCCTCAGTCTTGCAAGGTCTTTCATGTCTGTGCTTGAGGTGGATGTATTGTAGTGCGGAAGCCTACAATACACCTTTTAGTAGTCTTTTAACCTCTGTTTGGTACGAGGGGAATCAAAGCATGGGACAGCACTCCACTCGTGCTCACTTCTGTTTTGCAATGGCTTGGTTTTGTCAACCCCATAAAGAACTTTGGAGTCCAGCAACGGTGCTTCCCCTTGCATTGCCTCCCCAAGTACAGAGACAGATTATACAAATTTACAACTGTCTTTAAGACTGAGATAAAGGAAAAATACCCTTTCACAAAATGTACAGGATTTTTTAAATCTTTTTTAGACACACAGACATGGTAGACACTGGGTGGACGGTGGCATTGGCATGATTCCTGTGCCTCCCCTGGGGTCAGCAGAAGCCCGTGTTATTCTGACACACTGTTTTGGGGGAAAGAAGATTTTTCAGAGCCTTACATCGTCTTTTGTGAGCAAAGATCAGAAAATGTTACTCCAGCAGCTGAGCTAGACCTGTCAGCTTTTTGCCCCCTCAGAACACTGCAGTGCATTTTGTTGCCCACTTCATTGCCTGGACTTTAGCGTGCGGGATGGAGCACTGTGGCTCCGTTGTGTAAGTCTGGTTTTGCAGCAGCCTCCATCATATCTGTGTGTTGAAAATCAGCATGTCTGTCAGCTCTCCCCTGGGAAACAGCTGATTGTTTTGGCAAACCAAAATAAAAGCTGAAAACAGAATAAGCACATTTTTTGAATACCCGTATGACCTGATATGCTGAGCTTTGTCTATGATTATGTCTCTGGCCAAGATGTTAAACGCCATCTCAGAAGCTGAAAATGAGCTCAAAGGGCAAAAAAGAGGTTTGGCTGATGTGAAAGATGAAATACCAGTGTTTTTTCCCCGAAGGGCCTGGAAAATCCTTAACGGCTAGCAAGATAAAATACTTTGAAGAGTGTCCTAATATTTAACAAATGACCAAAAGCATTTAGGGTACTTTTCCTGTGGGTAAAAAAAAGACCTTTTGAGCCTGTGGATCTGAAATATTTTCCACTTGTAACCCTACCTGGAGGTGGTGATGGAGTGTGGCCTGAGTTCTAGCAGCAGTAGGAGATGAATCGAGGTGAACATCTGTCCTGCTTGCGATCCCTCTCCAAACTGCTGTGACCGCTGCGTTTGGGAGTCGGGGTTTCACGGGGAGCAGGGGCAAGGAGTTTGACAAACACCTATTCTTCATGTTTGTTAAACTCATTGGGGTTCTACTAAAATCGCTTTACTCCAGGATTTAGAGCGGCGCCCTGTGCCATTTCACCAACCAGTCAGCAAAGTGATGTTTGCTCACCAAATGGCTTTTCGCTGAGGTGGCACATCAGCTCTGAGCCCCTAAATGTCGGTCCCTCTTCCAGCCCTTCTTCTGCAGAGAGTGAAATAGGAAGTTCAGCTTCCCCAGTGCATCGTCCTGTCTCGGTCATCCACGGATGGATAAAATATGTTTTGAAGGCACAGGCTCCCTCCTAGTAGTCCTGTCTGAAGCTGGTTTCCCTGCTGCAAAGCTGGCTGTCTTCCCCTCGGCTAAAATCTGCTGCATGTTTGGGAATTGTGTTTGTAAAACCAGTTTTAATCTCCGCATGGTGTGTTAGACTGATGTCAACCTGGCGAAGGGTCTGTCCCAAGAAGCGCAGCACCTTGCGATCCTTTCTGTAGCCAGTGCTGTCTTGCTGGCCCTCATTTTTTAAGGGAACAATGCTGAAATTAAACAAGAAGCAGGAACAGTTTGGCTTTTTGATCCATATGCTGAAATACATCCTCATTTGAGGATCAAGGCAACTCTGGAAATTCCTACATCCTGAGCAACTAAATGATGTAAAAACCTCCAAAATGAATATACATGCAGTGCAAAGGTGCTAGCTAAGTGCTGAAAGCAGCACAGCCGTATATCAGTCCATGCCAGAGCCCAAATGAATCAATCCAGCCCCAGGAGTTTCCCTGGTGAGTCTGAGCTGGCTGACAGGCAGAGCTTGCTGTGACCATGCCGTTCACCCTCCCAGCTCTAACAGAGTTTGCGCTTGGGTGTTCGCGCTCATGGGCCTTTGCTTAGTCGAGATAGGTGCTCCAGTTTAAATCTGCTTTTTGAAAGGACTGTCTGTGGGGAAACCCTTTGGAGAAACACCAGGCTTGGGTCACATCTATTTCCGCTCTCTACTGTCTCAGGTAAAGCGGCTTGTGGCTGATGG
>Ga0065711_1040978_pt1 | contig 16501 bp, 11 predicted proteins | sample Hoacrofraction12_FD_59098 | JGI IMG/M metagenome (GOLD analysis project Ga0065711, IMG submission 59098) | Hoatzin crop microbial communities from Cojedes, Venezuela - Epithelial fraction 12 v2 (version 2) | ecosystem: Host-associated > Birds > Digestive system > Esophagus > Crop | place... | reverse complement strand
GACCCTGCTTCGGCGGGGGGGTTGGACTAGATGACCCACAGAGGTCCCTTCCAACCCCTACTATTCTGTGATTCTGTGATTCTGTGAACTGACATTTGTAGAGTCTGAAGCCACCTGTGTTCCAGCCTCATCAAGAGTTCTGGATCTGCTGAGGAGAAAGATCTTGCAGGGGGGAAAGCAGCATGCAGCAAAATGCGCCTTGTACATTTGGCCTTGGGTAGATTTGGGTCTGGCAGAAAAGTGACATAAACACATCTAAAGGGTGTTTCAGCCTAAGGCAAACTGCTCCCAGATCTCCCAGAAGTACCTGTCCTCCAGTGATGAGTGGGGGTATCTAAGGGCAATTAGACTACTGGCTTAAGTGCCTCAGCATGGGCTGAAAGACAGGATGAATTTTGGTTCCAGAGTCCACAAAACTACTTACGTAAGCCAGTGGTTACCACTTTGATTTATTATGCAAAGAGGAAGAGAAAGGAGAAAAACAGGAAAGATTAATAATCTGCCTTCTGAGCTACTTCAAGTAAAGTAAAAGTGAAAGGACATTTGTCAGTCAGACATTCAAAGAACAAACTCAGCATAATGCTGAGAACTGAGAAAAAAGAAGTTTGGAAAAAATTGCTTATGTTCTTCCCTTTAGCTGCTGTTCTCTTCTAAAGGACCTCTCCTTGCCTGCTCCGGAGTGACTTGTGACTTACAGTTTGCTACCAACAAACACTAGATGGGTGACAGCCATGAAATTTGTCCGCAGAAAGATGGCTGTGAAGATGCTCCAACACAGTCCAGATTTCCTAGAAGCTTATCTAAACAAACACATAATGACAACTAAATCTTGATATAGCACTTCACATCCCCAGATCAGGGCCACCGTTTTCTACCCAGACACAGTCTTCTGCTCTAGACTTGGTCAAGCAGACTTCTACCCCTGGGAAAGCAAGGTAAATGGGAAGTGTGCCACTTGTCTAGTTTGTCCAAGGGGAGAGCAGCAATGGAGCCCATCAAGGATAGGTACAGGGTGGAGACAGAGAGATGGACCTCAAGGAGCTGCAGAAGATATGAAGACTCTAACTTTGAGGGTCTGGGACAGCAAGGTTGGACAGGGTAGGTAGAAAGAGTAGGAAGAGAATGGAAAAATAAAGTTACAGAGGTTTAGAAGGGGGTGGTACAGCAGAGAGACAGGACTGAGCAAACTCTGAGACGAGTGCCGAGGGTGTGTTGGGAAGGGCAGGCGGGGATGGGAACGGCAGGTCAGAAAGTTGCAGACTGTCACTGGGGTTGAAGGAAAAGGAACAGAAAAGCACAGTGCTGTGGGATCTCAGAGGTGAGAGGCTGAGGACAGCTCCCCCAGCTTTAACAAGAATACTTCTCAGGATCAGAAAGACACAAATGCATAGGACCTCTTTATTCTCTCCAAACCCATGACAAAAGGATGCCCACCTACGGTCTAATTTTACTTTGACCAATGTGTCAACAATACTTTAAATCTCAAAGGACTTCACAGGAGACCAGTACTGCTGTTGACCTACGGGAGCAACAAGACTTTATCACTTCTTCAGGGTAGGCCTGCTCTACAGACACCTCTGAGACTGCAGCGGATATGTGCTTGCTGCTGTTAACTGCAAACTCACTCAGCAACAAAAGCACAGAGCTCATTTCAGGCTGCAAAAGCTCCAATGAGAGCTTGAGCAACTGGACCACCTTGCAGCACAGACACACAGGGCTCCTGTTCTTTAAACATGGACTTGTGGTGCTATTTTGGATCCCTGAGGGTACCAAAGAGATCTCTGGAGCCTGTCAGATACTACAGAGGTCTTATGTGCAACTTTTCCCTTTGGAAGAAACAGGTGAAAGCCATACAGGATATGTTTTGGCATCTCAGATAGCACCAGATGCCTCTGCATGAGTAAGCTGTCCTCGTAGTCTCAGATTACAGCTCTACTGCTAAAAAAAAGAAGGCACGGACTGTTGCCAAGGCCAAGCAGCACATGCTGACTCCTACCCATACTGCTCAGTGCTTATGCTCTCCTGTCTTGGTCTCGGATCTCCTCTGAAGCCCATGTGGTCTCCCTGTGATCCCGAGTGAGAAATACTACTTTCTGCTCATTGTCTTTTTCAGTAGGAAGTGTGTGAGATACCCTGATGGCTGCACCTCAGCTCACCCAAGTGGTTTTTTTACAGAATGCTGACGAACGTACATCGCACTTCTGGAGGTATGCTGTTAGAGCATGAGTGTGAGGACATAAAGGCTGTTGGGAGTGGTGGAGGGCTGCTTTGGGTAGAGGGAGCCAAACCTGGTGCATTCTTATGCACGCTGCATTTGGGAGGGAGCCACAGGATTTTTTTCCGAGCAATATGTATCTGGGATCACCATGTGCATGACTGTTGGTCAGATGATAGAGGCCACCACTAACATCAGATGACATTTCTAGCTTGAAATGAGTCACTGCCACTGCTGTCCACAGTTTTCTTATTGCAGTCAGTCTCGCTAAACAGACACTCAGTTGTTTGGCTAGTTGGGCAGCAAAAAAAAATTAAAAAAAAAAAAGTAGTTCCTTAAGAGCTACTGCTTTTGAGGGCTTGGGATTTCCATTGTTTTTTGCTGGTCAGCAAAACCTGCTAAGCAGAACCAGAAGGCTGTAGCTCCTGCACGCTGCTGTCGGTTTGGTTTGGAACATGCTACCTCGGCATGCATAACCCAACCGTGAGAACAAGCCTCGCTGCCCTGCAAACCCCACCGAGCCTGCATTTTAATGCTTAATGTAATTCTTGGCCTGCTGTCATTTTGGCAGCATTTCGACTGCAGACCTCAATTTAATACAATTATTAAATGTAAGACGAATACCATGCAGGATACATCAGACATCAAATCCCAGGCTAGAGGTCTGGATCTCAAGAGGTTATGTTGCCAGTCCCCATGCTCAGAGAGCCAAACACAACCCATGCTACCCCAGGGTGATGTTTGTCCAACTTACTCTTAAAAACTCCAAGCAACAGAAGGAGATTTGGTAGCTTTGTAGGTCCCAAACCCACAGCAACAACATAGTGAGTCACAGTGCCCCTGTGCTCATAAGGTGTTGATCTGGGAATCAGGAGGACTTGGCATTGCTTTCCAGTTCTCTTGCTGGCCTATTTGGTGACCTTTCTAGAGTTATGAAAGAAGAAATGATGATATTGACTTTACCTGACAAAGCACTTGGATGAAAAGGACTTTTGATAAAGATCTACAGACTAAAATCCCCCTAATATTATTAACAATTAATAGTATTATTAATAATTTAAAACAATCACTATTACTAAAATCATATAACAACTCATTTTAATATGCTTGGAACACAATGCATCATCTGAGTGATTTTTTTTCTTTTGTGAAGGGAACAGTTTAGGGGACTGGTCCCCTTTCCTTGACATCCATAAGATGTGGGCTGCAGGTTGCTGGATGCCCTTAAGTGTGTTGTGTTCACCCCATCTGTATAGGACTTTAGCAAAGTTTTTCCTATAGGAAAGCAAATGACTCTTTCTCATAATCAGCTTATTAAATTCCCTCTTTGATGGAGACCCTGTAGCAAACTGACTCCAGGTAAAAGCTGATGAGCATGGTGGGAGCACAAGGTCACCATACAAATAGTCCCTTGCCTTTCACAGTTGGAAGTTTTGCACGGCCCTGGGGATCCTAGGGGTGTTTTTAGAAGGGAGGCTTCAAATGCATTCCTGACTCCTTTTTTGAGAGCAAACCACAATTATACAGGGAAAGTGTAGTGAAGGTATTTGACTGCCAGGCGCTGGAAAGAAGATCAGCAGGAACACTTGTGTTTGCATGGCTTGGGTTATTTAATCTGGAATGTCCTCTGACTCGAATCCCCTGTCCTCCTCTCCTCCAGCACACACAGAAGAATGGGGCTCTTGGGGGACTTCCATCTCCCCTATGCAAGAATTTTGCCTCTGACACATATGGGGAGTAGGAACAGGACTGGAGCAATAAATAAATACCAACGTGATTAAAAACAAATGTATGAAGCATTATTAATGATACACTGGAGAGAATGGAAGCGTGCTATGCCAGAAACACCATCAGGAACAGAACAGATATCAAGGGCTACATACCCTGATGTTCAGGCAGCAGAAGGGGGCAAAGCAGTGATTTACTGTGTAGACAGCAACATCTGAGTCTGCAGCTGGATATTTCCTGTTTGATTAGTAGAGTTGTTTTGAACTAGAAGGACAGATCAGACTGAGGACTATGCAGGTAACATGCCTCTGTCAACAGGATCTGCCATGTTTTCTCTTGTTTTCATTATTCAGCATACCCCCAACCCCCCTTCCATCATGCCTTCTATGTGCATGGCTCTCAGAGAAGTTGTGACAACCTGCAGCCCATCTGTCCTTGCTTTGAAGGCATTTCTGGAAAGACAGCTGGATTGCCTGGGTGCCCAGCAAAACTGTCTGTTGTGCAGGTAGGAGGCTGAGAGTTTGGTGATACGGGGTGATCTCATCCTAAAAGCACAGTTTTTTTCCAGCATTTTCCCTGTTTTTGCCACTGATGCATTTGAAATGGAACCGCCAACCAAATGCAGTGCTTTACTCCAGTGAGTAATTATCTGACAGCTCCTATTCCGAGCGCTCATGCAACCGCGTGTAGAGGGAGAAGGAAACAAGTCATTTGCATACAGAGCAAATATTTTGTCATCACCTGCTGTTCATCGTAATGAGATTTTGCCAGACTCATTAGAATGATTCCACGCTTCTTAATACCCACTGGGATTGCTTTATTATTTGATGGAGTCAACAGTTGGCATATGCCACAGTGTCTTTGTATTCAGCTCCCTTGAAACCTTCGAAGGAGGCTAAACGAAGGCAGTGAATAACCAGTTTTGTTTCCCACTTTCTCCCAGGATGTCTCAATGCTGACACCAGTGACTCGTAGGTATCACGGTTAAAGGGATCTCTTTATCAGCCCACCCCCACCGGCTTCCGAAGGCAGCAGGCATCTTTTCGCTGGGAACTGGCTTGTCTCCATGTAGCTGAAAGCAAAGACCCTGAGGGTACCTGCTCCCTGCAGAGGACTGATGGGCATTTCTCTTTTTCTATTTCCCGTGCTGGATTAAAAGATCTTGTTTCCAAATCCATTGATGTGCTTTTTTCTCCCCTGTTACTCTATCAAAAAGCTATACAAGCAACAGGAAAGAGCCCTAATACGCAGACAGGGAAGTGATGAAATTAAAGAAAAAAAAAAATCCAGCTGTTGATTAGTTAATTTGAATAGGAAAATAGGGAAGATTTGGGCATGGCCCAAATTTACATGGCTCTTTTTGTGTGCAAGCTTTCCACACAAGTTGGTGATCACGCACAGAGCGTCAATTTCAGCAAAAACAAACCAAAAAATACAGAGAAGTACTTTTTCTCTAGTCTGTCAGTTGTAATAATCTGAGGTGTTCCAACGGCATTAGTGGGATATAATTGGTTTGGGTGTTACTTATAACAACAGAGAGTAAAAAAAAATCCTGAAGTGTGATATTTAAGTTGACAGTGTCACTTTAAACAAATCCACTTTGGATGATTTTTGCTTTGGGAGTCTCCTTTTACAAACAGACCTTGCCAAGAGCCAGAGTAAACACTATGTTAATCTTAGATCAACCTTTAATTTCTCCTACTTCCTTTCCCTTCCCCTTTCCTTTCTATTTCCTTCCAAGACAACAATATTCTAGACAATTTAAATCAGACATGTCCATAGCCAAACAACAAAATCACCAACAAAGGACAATGAGAATAGCAATAGCCTCAACATTGTAATTATTTTCCCATCACAGCAGCAAAGAAAGAACAACTGAGTGCTCTTAACCTGATATTGATCATTTAATTTTCTCATGCCATGTAATATTAAACAGGCCAATGCTACTACAGGGAACCCTGGCAACAATTAAGCATAGCTATGCGAAAGTCAGACTCCTTGCAGGCCCGAGCAGGGGGATAGCTCACTATTCGTGCCGATGGTAATAATTATGTGCAATGGAAATAGTGAAATTAAAGACAGATTAATACTTAGGCTTGAATTCACCATTTCAGTGAGGTTCGTATCGGGCCCAGTTCCTGCCAGATTTGTGTTAACGTGATACATACTGCTTACTCGGAGCTCCTTCAAGGCCACCCTGTTGGTCAATGGTTGGCAGAGGCTAATCGGAAATTGTAGCTTCTGTCTACAAGGTGAAGAATGAACCTGGCAACAGGTTAGCTCATGAGCATTATGATTCACGTACTTTTCATTCATGCTGTGTGCTCAAACCTCATCGTAGCTAACACAGGAAGAGCTGATTTTTAGTTTTTTGCTGTTGGGTTGGTTTTCAACTTAAACCTCCTGTTGTTCAGTCCACAGAGCATGTGCTTGTCTTTAGACCTGGAGATTTGGTTGCCAAAAGATAGGTGCTGGTTGGCTTGAATATCCTACCTGGTGTCTAGTTGCCTCTCGTAGAGACTATTAATCTCCCAATAATTTCAAATCATATCTGCCAGTCCTGTGTGAATACCTTAAATATAGGAGGATATCTCAAAAGAAAATTGATCCCTCTATTTAGGCAGCTGAGTTGCACCTCAGCATTTGGTTCTATGAATAGCTCTTCAGATGCTGCTGCCTGCACTGACTAAATTTCAGTCAACTACTTTGGGAGCTTAGACACCTGGCTCATCTGTAGACACCAAGTGTATGCTAGACTTTCTGAAACACTGGCCACTGGAGCTGTCCTGCAATAGTATGGTTGGCTTCCAGTAGCCTCTGCAGGTGGACATGTGCCTCCTGTAGATACTGTCCCGTATCTGTCAGCCCAGCCTAAATACCTCAGCTGTCTCATGGCATCTCAGGTGGCTCTTGGTATCTAGGTGTGAGCAACTTAACTTACCTCATGGAGTATATCTCAACTGTCTCCAAACAAGGCAACCTTCCAGTGCTGGCCTTGAGGAGTATACCATGAATGATGGACAAGTCTGCTTATGAGAGCAGACTCAGACCTGTGCTTAATTGAGAGCATAAATAAAACCACAAAGAGTCACGAGAGGAGAAATAATGGTGAACAGACACTGCAGGGTGAGGTTTTCTTCTCCCTGCTTTCATGGCGGGTGCAGTAGCGATTCCTCAGAAGCATTCTTGCTGTAAGAATGCTGTCAGATACAGAGGAAGCACTGAATTTGAAACATATGTGGGGCCCCTGCACAATGCAATCCCTTTTACAGCTCCATTAATTTTGGTTTCTGTTATTTCATGTCATACCACTTTAATCTCTCTAGGCAAATTATCATCAAAGTCCTACCCAAATTAGCAAAAGGTTGAATTTTTCCTTTCCTGATTTATGTCAAGGAAAAGAGTCCTGATTCAGACAGGTTAAGAAACTCCACCTTAAACCTTATGCTACTTCTGCAAGACTTTAACGAGAGTTCAAAATGTTAGGATGGGTTTGCTTTTGTTTCCATTTCCTGAGGGAAGCTGGAATCATTGACGTTTGCAGTATTTCTGACCAGCCCCAAATCCTCCAGCCACTGAAAGGAAGGAGGGAGAGAGAGGACATGTCAGAGCGGTCAGATAACCAGACATGGCCTCCAGAAAAGGATCACTAGTGAAAGAGAAATGGATTCTGATGATGAACTCATGGTCTTGTAGGGGGCAAGCACAGAAAATTCTGGCAGTGAGATTTTTTATTATTCCTTTTATTTTTATTTTCCTTTTATTTTTCCTAGTCTGCGTATAGATCCCATTGTTGGAAATCCATGGTTTTCGTGATAACCTAAAACCAAAGAAGCCAGAAGAATAAAAGTTTCCAGCGGCACAAAACATGGGCAGGTACAGAAAAGCATGCCCTCTAGGAATTCCTGCCAATGCAGAACCTGCCTGTGGAAAAAAGAAAAATTATGCAAGTAGAAGCATTTTTTCCTTTAAATTGGAATTTTATTTATTTTAAAAATGAGCTTATCTAACGTTGTGATGAACATACCTTAAAGCCTAAACTTGCTACATTTAATCAAACAATTTGAGTTAGAATGAATGAATAGCTTTTGTACTAAGCACTCTAAGCTCACTTACCAAGTTTCGAGGAATGGCGAAAAACACTGAATTTGTGCAAGTCATCGACTAAGCAGAAACTGTGGGTGTGCTCAGCTGGCTTTTGAAGCAAAACTGTTTGCTTTGTTTGTTCAGCTCGAGTGTCCTCCACATTTATCTGTGGTACCGCAACAAGGACGTTCTGGATCATAATAACAGTAATGATAACAGCAAGAGCTGCTAGCCAGAGTGTGTCCTCCAGAAGAGAGCACACCCCGGCGCGTGTGGCACCGTGCACTTGGGCAGCTCTGCAGGGAGACAGGCTGGGCCCCGCAGAGTTTATTAGCTTAGGCTCAGCACTGCGCAAACACATTTATGCACCTCTCAACACTCCCTGACCTTAAAATCCTAATGCCGCCTTCACATGACACTGCGCCTAAACTGATAAACCACGCTGCACTGAGCCAGCTCGGGTCTCTGCATCCGTGGGACAGTTAATCTGCAGCCCAGATAAACTGACCGTGGATATTTGACAGATGGATGAAGTTCAGTCCAATATCTTCTTCACTTTCAGCTGAGTGTATATTTAAGAGTTTGAGAACAAGGAGAACTTTTTTCTCTCTTCTAGTCTCTGGGGTGAGAGTATGAGATATATTCATCTCAAATCTTGAAAATCCAGGTGACCAGAACAATACAATTGCATCATTTTCACAAATGCATCTTTTTTAAAGAAATGTATTTTAAGAATTCCATCCTTTTCACTCTTCATTTAATTCCACCTTCTGTGGGAGTAGAATCTGACACAAACTGAATAATAAAAAAGAGTGGATCACCCACAATTTCTTGCTCTAATAAAAATAATAAAAGTTACATTTCCAAATAAACATATGTTAAACTACATGAGGGTTTAAAGCAGGGGCCTCCCATGCTGTGTATCCTCTAGTACTTCTTGTGCTTCTGGTTAACATTAACAAAAAGCACTAAATGTAGTTTAAAGGAGCCATACCTTATTTAGGAGATGTAATTTAGCATTTACCAAGCAATGAGAATATATACTCCTTAAAGAAAATAAACAAGCATGAATGCAAACCAAGACTGAAATAGATACTACAGACCAAGGTTCCTTGCTTGATGATTTAAAACATGCTCGCATTTACATACCTCATTGTAAATCTGTTCATTCTGAAAGAAATCCACAGAGGTTCAATCACAGGATTTTTTTAGTAACACCTGATGCCTTATTCTGAGCCATCGACGGTCTTGTCAGTCTTGAACATCTCTGTTACCTATCACTGTCAGCCTATTTCTTGGAGAAAACTATCTCCACACAACGTGATACTTCAGGAATAAGCTTCCATACAGGTTCCAGATTGGTCAATAAGTCATTGCTCTACCTCCCAGTTCAGCCCTTTTGCACCACAGAAGTAAGTGAGATTCTTCAACGAGACTTTCCATTGCTGTTGTCCCTTTCCATTCTCTCCTGGAAAAAAAAAGTCAAAGCAATCTCACATGATATCATTCATGCTTTCTTCCAAAGAAGAGATCCAGCCTCCACTTAAAGCTTATCCTTCTTATTTAATTATTGCTTTATGCAAGAAATTCTCTCAATGTAAGCCATTATCTGATCTCGCCCTGCCTTGAACATGATAAAAGCCCTTGAGGAGGGCTGGTCCTATCTCCATCTCAACCCTGCAAGGATCCTGGACTTCTTCCAGTTCTGCATCTAGCTGACACGTAAAACAGAATCAGCACTACTGACAGTGATGAATGGTCTGCTCTTGGCTGTTGCCTGCATTCACACTGCTGGATATCCCAACAGCGTTTGATTGCACAAATCATGAAATCCTTTTGTCCACAGTAAGGATGTTTGGTCAGCATTACTAGATCTAAATAAAAATCTCTACAGAGGAAACTGGTAGACTTGTGACCAAAGTAAGCAGACAGTATGCAGAGAAAGTCCATCCATTGAATGAACTCATTGCTCCCTCAGGACTGGCAATATCACAGTTGTGGAATTATTAAAACTCAATTAATGATTAAAAAAAAAAGAACTTAACAGATACTTTTGGCAGCTACTGTACAACTTACTTGTTATGTAATTGAAATTATACAAGCAATTAAAGAGCAATTATAATCAGCAAGTGAGAGAGTTGGGGAGAAATGCAATGTGGAAAGACAGCAAGGCTGTGGATAATTCATTCCGTTTTAAGCAGTCACTTGTCTCGGTGGGTTCCTTCAGCCAGAGATAAGCCAAATAGCAATGCAGCGCTTGGCAGGAAGGGAAACCACCAGCTCCCCAAACTAGGAGACCTTCAGGGATGTGGGCAGCTGGGAGAGCCCCTGGTGCAGCAGGTAGGAGAGGCCAGAGCTGTGCTTGAGGACCTCACCTTCTCGGCGGTGGCCACGGCATCCTCAAAACCAAGTTGCTCCCAAGCTAAACCCTGTCATCCCCAAGCTACTCTTCCCACAGTTCTACACCAGGCTGTCCCTTTCCTGCCTTCCTCCACCATGCCATGGGGCAAGGAGAGATCTTGAACCAGAGCTCTCCCTCAAAGGCTGTGCTGCATTTATAAACCCACCTGATGTCTACTGCAAGGCGAGTCCACTCCTCAAAAACAGTCTGAAGGCTGGGGAGACCTTCTTTAGGAAAGGGGAGCAAACAAGCAAGCAGAGACAAATCCTTCCCTTTTCTGCATGCAATACTTTTTTATCTGCTTGTCATCACATGTATTCTGGAGCCTCGAAAAGCCGCTTGAAAGAGTTGGATTGTTTCTGCGTGGCAGACTTGCCTCTCCGCAGCGTGAGCTGTGTGTCTGCCAGCGCAGCCAGCACCACGGCAGTCCCCCTGGCAGAGAGGGCTGTGCCCAAAGGTGGTCTGATGCAAGGACATCATCTTCCCTGAAGGGTACGAAAAATGCATCACGACCCATGCACACCCCCTTGAAAACCAGAGCAGAGGTCAGGAAAAACCTTCCAGTAAGAGATGGTGAAAATCAGCGCAGGAGAAGGAACCTGACCTTGTATTGAAGTGGGTGCATTTTTTCACACCCTGCACATCTCATGTTACAGGCACCGCTTGTCAGTAGCTCGAGGCAGCCATTTTAATAAAAAACTAGGCAAAGTTTAGGGAAGACATAGAGAAAGAGGTGCATGTGTGTGCACGCTTTTACCAGTGATGTTGCTGACAAACCAAGTTGATGAAGTACATATCTCGCTTGGGGGGACCCCACTCTCCCCACCTTTGACACTGCAGGAAGAAAATGTAAAATATATCTACAAAGCCACAATAAAAACATGCTAATGTGTTAGAGGAACCTTTTCTGCACTTCAGACTCTGAGAATCTGCCTGCAAAATCCCTTCAGTAACTTCTGCATGAGGAATCCCAGATGAGTTACCCCAGTTAACATCGGAAGGGGTTAAGAATGAAAAAATCCCAGATGCAACCCTGGCTTTCAACATACCTGTTTAATTCAGTGCTGGATACCTAAGCACATGTGCCAGGGGGTTTTTTTTGTGCTTCTGGGCTTGAACCAAATGCCTCTATTCCACAAGGCTCCCATCTTGCCTGGTCCTTCACCACACTGGGTTTTTTTCTCATCATTTCTCCAGCCTATCTCTTCAGGCTGTTCTCTGCGGAAAGAAGGAACATCTAATCCCTGCTTGTTGGGCCAGGTATGTGGGAAGGTCTTTTTTTTTTCCCTGTGGAAAATCAGGAAGCCTGTGCGGAGGCAAACGGTTTGCTGTGATTAGACAGCGGGCAACAAACCAGAGGGCAGAGGCTTTCTGGGCAAAGTTTCTCCGGGGAGTTGCTACAAGCCACAGACCCACTGTGATGTTGCCCTTGATTTACAGTTTCTCCAGGCACAAGTGTGTATGCCTCTGCTCTTGTCAGAGTAAACAATAATCAGGCTATATTTTACTCCATCCACACCCTATTTTTAGAGCTTCACTTGCTATTAACCCACTGCAGAAGTGCGAGGCGCCCGCGCCCATCTCAGCACACATACAGAAATGGAGCATCCAGCATCCTAGCCCTGAAGCTGCCTATGGGCACAAAATAGTCAGTAACACCAGAAATCCTAAATTGTCCTTCCCCTGATGGAAGCAGCAACATCACCTCGCTGACACACTGCCCTCTCCTGCCTGTGCACGCAGCGTAAGGCTGGGGTTGTTAACCGGAGTCTGTGTGGAGCAACATGTGTCTGTCATGATGGGTGATGTAGCTGGCATGATCAGGATAGGGTCCTTCCTCTCAAAATCTGCAAAAGCAGGAGTTGGGTTTACTTTAGTTCTTTACTTCTGTTTTAGCTCTTGAGAAAACATATTACATTATAGGCAGGAGAGCCTGCCTCTGCCCCCGAGACGTTGCCCAAAGAGTAGACAATAACAAGTAGCATTGATTTATTGCTGCAGAGGAGGTAGAGAAAGAGGAATGTAATAAATGCTGAGATGAGAAATGCACCCGTTCCCTCGCCCCCTACACACACACTCACAGGCGCTCACAGCCCGGAGAGGGAGAGGAGGTTATCTGCCATGAACCAGCACATTGCTGAAATTCTAATGAAACAAGAGCCAAAGCAGGTAGGTGGTGGAAGAAATGCTGAGCTTGATGCGCATTTATCATCTTCAAACGCTGAACCCAAGTTGGTGAGGAATGTCAAGAGAAGGACACCCTACCATTTGCAAAAATATTTTGTAAGAAAGGCAGAACTGGCTATTTACTACACAGAATTAGAATAAATATGCTTTATTCCAAAACAAATCAAAACCCCGCTTTGAAGGAACACTAACAAGCTTGGCAGAACAAGCACACAAACATTAGAAAATGCTAATATAAAATTACTTTTGCTACCTTAATTCAACCCCCATGCATACATGTATTATGCGGACACGGTTTGTACTGTCTGATCAGACAGTATTTTTCCACACAGCTCCTTCCTTCAGTACACAAATTAGACCCACTCTGTGGCTGTGGCAGGATCTCCACTCCATGTTATTACAAAACCAAGAATTGAATGAGGAACAGGACTGCAGTGAAAAGAAAGTACAAAATTACATCCTTGGATGCTATCTCCTCCTTTGTTCAAGAGCGCTGGGAAACATCGTTCAGCCAAGCTTTTCACAGATGGGCTCTAATTATGTCTTTTTTACTTTTTAAGTGCCTGACTTCCAAGCCCGGTGGTTTGGTTTGCAGAAGTGCTGAGCTCTCCATCTCCGCTGAGTCAGGGAGAGCGATGCTTTGGTGATTCACAGCATCATATCATATCATATCATATCATATCATATCATATCATATCATATCGTAAGTGTTCTGAAAAAGCGAGTCCCAGTGGGGGCTGACTTAGCTGCCCATTTACCAAATGACAATATCGTGACATCTTAACACGAAGAAAGTTTGCTAAAAAGAACAAACTAATAGTTCGCGAGCTCTTGTACTGCAGTGACAAATAAGCGCTATAGAAAATCCCATGAAGAAAATATTTCAGGATTCAAAGAGCATGGTATAAATCAGGAATATACTGGAAAACAACAGACTGCACAGGTGCTTGCCAGCTGAGACATGTCCTTTTAGCACACTGTATGAGGCTGTAGGACTTTGCGTACTTAAAGAAACCCCAAGTATGTGAGTGCAATTAAAGAGCAAATTAAAGGGAGTTAACTAAGGTTGCATGACATCCGCATGACTTATCAGTAGGGTAAACATCACGGTGTTGAGATTTGCCGAGGGAGCTAAAGGACCACACCTGTAGGGTGAGAGCCTGCTCTAACAGTACGTGGGAGATGAAATGTGCTGTCATCGGTGGTTTCACACATAAACACTGGCAGCAGCGGACCAGTGAAATTCAAGGAACAGACCCCGTCCAGGCTATGGACTAGTGTCTTCCCTCGGGTGCAAAAACTTTAAATGGTTATCCTTGTCCTAACCCGCTTCCACCTCACCCCTTAGGACTTGCCCCACTGTAAACCTCCCCCAGTCTCAGCAATTCAGTCCCATTCTGTGAAGTCTGTGTTTTTTGGGCTCATCCTCCCAGTTTTAGCCATGATACAGTCTGTGACAGTTCACCCCATCTAGGTCCTCCACCCCTCTCCCCACAATAGCCATCAATCTCAGCTGTCCCCATAGAGCCCAATTCCTTGTCTGTTCTGTTTTGCTTTCGCTCACACAACTGTGTTTTCATTCACAGAGCACTGGGGAGTTTCAAAGTGTAAGTCACAGCATTAGTCACATGTAAAGCCTTTTCCCTCAGCCTGAGTCTTGGCCACAAGGAACAGGTCTAAATGAAATTCTCTCCCCCACCCTATCTGAATTAATTCAGCCTGAGGCAAACACCTGGATTGGAAAACTTTACTCCAAATGGTCAAATTTTGGCAACATTGTAAGCAACTGAAAAATGAGAAATCTTAATAAAACGCAAAACTCTCAGAGCCACTTGCAAAAACCTTGAACTTTAGGCAGGGTTGAGCCTGTCACAGACATAAGTCCTGGCAGCTCAGAGCTGGGTGTGCACCAACAAACCCATATAGCCCTGTCACCCTCGTTTCCACCAAAAGTAAAGCTCTCTGCAAGCCCCAGTGTGACCTGTATGGCTGTGGGACCAGGACTTCCCACGCTCTGCTCTCTACACTGGGTACACACAGCCCTCAAGAGCTTCTCCTGGACCCCTGGGAGACCTACTGACGTGTCCCAGTGAGGACAGCAGTGGAGCCACGGACCTCTTCCTCCTGTCCCAAAGCAGTCACTCAGGCAGGCAGGGGACGGTCCCTCACCCCTCAGGGACCCGCTGCCCCAGTGGGTCCCCAGGGCTTGGTGGTGGTGGCTGTAGTGCTCAGCAGGGCCCTCGCCTCGCTGTAGGTGTGTGGTGCCCTAGTCTCTGCAACCAGTGCCCATCTGCTTCTGACAAGGTGAACACCTAGTGCTGCCGTGCCTTCAGCACGCTGTGTTAAGTGTTAATGTTAAACATTAAATGGCAATAAGTGCAAGTCTCCAGCACGGCCCCCCAGCTCTTCCTCCTTGCTGTGGACCTAATCTCTGGCCTTGAGCAAGCTGCTAAATCTTTCTGGGAACCAATTTCCTCAGTTAATAAACTCTGCAGTGGGATGCTGTGAAGATCGATTTATTAACGTTCGTGTAGCAGGGGAAGGTCCTTGAGGGGAAAGCTCATGGGAGAGCAGCATTGTGACTCTTATCTCCTCAGAGTTAGCATCTAACACATCTGCCCAGGGTGACTCAGTCTCATGTCTAGCCTATTGCTTCCTAGAAAGTACAGCAGAGTTTTCACGGTACAATGAAGCATTGGAAATAAACTGAGAGAGGGATTTATAGCTGCATTTTCTTGCAATGTGTTATAATAGCCAGCATTATTTAATCATGGAAACACGATCTGGCCAGAGCTAACTAGCTTTGCTCAGGTGTGCTTGTAAATTTAATTTGAGTTCTTCTACCTCGTGCAGAAGTTGAATGCAGGCTAATGTGTGTGCTGGAAAAATAACAAATCACATTATGGTATAGAACAGGAAACCTTTTAGTTGCACAATAAAATAGTACAATTCAATGTATGCAGTATTTATACAGCACCATTCAGAAATATATTTCAGACCTTTATACAAACAACTTGCATGCTGCACCACAGCCAACATGTCAAATCCTATTAAAGAGAAGAAAGCCATTGTAAAAATAAGTTTTCAGTATACATTTAAACAGAGCATTAATTGGAAGAGGAGTCCATAACAATTGGACATAGGTATTATTAATACAGGTCCTGACAGGAAACTGAATCCATGGCATAAAACATTTACCCACAATGCTCTCCATATAAAAGCTGTTATATTGCGTTTTGTTTAAAAAATATAGTGCTTGTATGTCCTGAAAGCCAGACTGGATGGGACTGGACGTTCTTTTTCATTTGCATTATCCCAGCAATTGAAAAATGAAGAAAAGGAGTGAGGAGAAAGTGGGACAGAGGGGAAATGTGTGACAAATTGAAATCTTCCACACCGCTCCACTCTCCATATTTTTTTCCACCATATTCAGAGTCTGCTGGACACTTCACACTTGCTGCTTACTTTGTTATGTTCTCTCATGCACCCACTGACACATTTCCATTGATCGCACGTGAAGGTTTAGGTGTTTCTACCCCCCCTGCACTGCAATCTTTTGCAATGCAGCAGAGGTACCCACCACTGGATGGTCATCTGGAAGGAGCAAGCACGTTTTGGGCCACACACATCCCTCTGCATCAGCTCCGGGGTCTGAAAGACCCTTCACGGGTCACCTCGTGGGACAGAGGCCTCTGTTCAGGGGGACAGAGGAGTGACTGCTGTTGCGGGGCTTTGGATGGCAGAGGCACAGGCTCCCTGGCTGCTGCATGATGCCGGCTCTGGCCTTCTGCCTTGGGAACTCCTCTGTGCTAGGAAACATGGGGAACAGCCCAGAAAGAAACCACTGTACTAGGAATGTGCTGTTTACTAGTACTACCAGCAGC